>Ga0307474_10002124_pt1 | contig 14265 bp, 30 predicted proteins | sample atmos_gasesECM1C_2_FD_203312 | JGI IMG/M metagenome (GOLD analysis project Ga0307474, IMG submission 203312) | Hardwood forest soil microbial communities from Morgan-Monroe State Forest, Indiana, United States - atmos_gasesECM1C_05 | ecosystem: Environmental > Terrestrial > Soil > Temperate... | reverse complement strand
GTCCTGCGGTGGCGGCGATTTGGCGCGCGCCCGCTGCGCGACTGCTCCGCAAGAACCGTTATTGGTCGGCTGTCGGTCCGCCGTCGACTTCGTCGAGTGGCCCTGTGCTGTTGTTGCAGCTGTAGTCCTCGATCGGAACGAGCTGGCCTCGCACGGCGTAGAACTGGACTACGTCTGGGCAGACGACGTGGTCTGCTCCGCGGTTGTACGTCGGGTTCATCACTGCGTAGTCGTAGCATGGGGAGGCGCACGGGTGGCTCAGACCGATGGCGTGCCCCATCTCGTGGATGGCGGACCACTGCGTCTCGTCGTACGACATGCCGCTGCTGATGGCGATCAGGCCGGGGCCGGCCTGGTTGGGCCTGACGGTGTACGCGATGAAATCATCGAACGTGACGGTGTCGATCAGGTGCTGAGAGGTCTCGTACACGTTGAAGCAACCGGCGGTCAGACAGAGCGTGGAGCCACTGTCGTCGATCGAGACGTGGACGTTCGTGAACTCTGTCCACTGTTTCGCCGCTTCGTGCATCGCGGCTCGCATGTTCGAGTCCACCGCGAAGGAACCGGCGTCGAGGTGGAACGTGTAGTCGGTTCCGGGCGCATCGTTGCACGCAGCGAGCGCGCACGTGGCGGCGAGCAACGCCGCGACCACGCGTCTCATTTAGGTGAGCTGCATGAGCGTGAAGGAGGCGTCCACGACTCGGCTGCTGCCGACGGTGATGTTCGGGTGCGCCAGCGTCACGCTGACCGCTGAGCCGTTTATCAGCGTGACCGTGTCTCCAGCGGTGAGCGAGAGGATTCCGGAACCGATGGAGCAAACAGAGGTGGAGGCGTCTGCCGTCGGGTCGTCGCTGAAGAACAGCTCGGCATCGGCAGGCGCAGTTCCGTTCACGGCGACCACGAACCCAATCACGGTCCCGGACGCGGGCGTGCCCTGCACGTAGAAGCTGTAGTAGTAATCTCCGGTGTTCACGATCGTGAAGCCGTTGACTGTGGGCGTGATCGCGTTGTTGGGGCCGAACGGTGCCGTATCGAAAACGATGGCGCTCCCGTTCGTGACCGTCGGCTTGCTACCGTCGATGACAGTTCCGAAGGCTCCTGCCGGGGCCGGCGCTCCGGTCGCCCCAGCCACGCCCGTTGCGCCCGTGGTTCCCACGCCAGTGGCACCGGTCGTTCCAGCGCCCGTAGCGCCCGATGCTCCGGTGGCTCCGGTGGAGCCCGTGGCGCCAGTGGCGCCAGTCGTGCCGACGCCAGAGCCACCTGACGCCGACGCTAGCCACACGTTTCCGAGGCCGAAGCTGAACGTGATTTCCAGCTCGCCGAAGTCGGACGAGATGACGCTCGGACCATCGAGCGTCTGCCCCGCGCTGGCCACGATTGTGATGTTGTGCGCCGCCGCGTTGCCAGCACCATCAACGATGGTGACCTGGTCGCCATTGAAGGCGTTCGGGTCGAGCGTGACGGTGACGTTGGGCCCACCACCAGGGGTGAGCACGATGTAGCGATCGATGTGAGCCTCTGCCGTGAAGCTCTCCGTCATGATCTGCTGCTCGTACGGCGCGCCCAGAAGACGATTGCGACCCATGCCGATGAGGATCGCATGCGAAACGAGTCACTCGCACATTTTTCGCGTCGCTACATGTATCGACATCGCGAGACGTCACAAGCACGGCTTGGCATCAACGCCACACTTTTGCGCATCGCCGCCCAGGTTCATCTCGATCTCCTGGTGCATGACGCGCGCGGCGAGCCTGTCGCCAGCAGCCAGAAGCCTCAGATACTTGCGCATGTCGCTGCCGCCGCGCACGGCATCGACGACGAGGCCGCGCGGCTGACCCCACCGCCGCACCCACCTATCCTTGTCGATGAGAACGACAGGCACACGCCTCATGCCTACGCGACGCGCGGCCGCCAGCCGATGCGTCCCAGTCCACGCCTGGTAACGATTGGGCGCGGTCTCCTCAACGACGAGCGGCCGACCGGCCCATCCCTCCAGTCGCATTCGGCGCATCAGCTCGCGCAGGTGGTCCATGCGCTCTCTCTTGACCTCGTGCAGAGGCACGATGTTGCGCGGATCGACGTCGCGCTGACGGCTCATGACGACCTAGCGCCTTCGGCTTCGGCGCCTGCTCCGACGTGCGCGGGACTTGCGTGACTGGCGAGGTGGTGCAGGTGGGAACATCTCCCGGATGGCGCTCACGCCTTGCGCGTTTGGCTCGGTGACCCAGACGAACGTCCCCTTGTGACGTCGGATGTGCCCGATTGTGCGAACGCGCTTGGCCATCGGTAGGCATTGTACGCTGAACGCTCGGCGTCGTGAACCCACTAGGCCCTGCGCAGGGCAGCAACGACGATGTCTCGCGTGCGGGCCTGGATGCCAGGGCTCTTGGACTCACGCGAGCCAGCGACGTTTAGCGTCGCCACGCGGTGCTTTAGACACCAGTCGCGGAGCGTCGCGACCGGATCCACGACGCCGTCAACGGCGATGTGTAGGCACGGACGGCGAAGCGACCTGGCGACGCGTTCAGTCAACGCACTTCCGCCGGTGAGCGGTCCGCGCGTGAAGATGACCGTGGCGTCCGAGTCTCGTACGTTCATCTCCGTGCGTGGCACGTACGATTCGCTTGTCGTTTCGCGAAGCTCGTACGACGCGGGCACGCGACCGTCCTCTGCGCGCCGACCCTTTGGACACCATCCGCCACGTTCCAGCTGGAGAACGGCGGCGGCGTCGAGACCGCCTCGATCCGCACCGGTTTGACCACCGCTCACGATTCGTTGGACGTTCACATCATCTCCGCAGTTGGATTGTGAGCCAGCTCCGGGCAAGTTGTGTCGTGGCGGCGTTTGCGAGCCGCTTTCTCGGGTCCGACGGCTCGGGCCAATGAGCAAACCACAGCCGGCTCACAGCGCGCCCACAGCCCTGTTGCGGTACCTGCACAGCTGCTGTAATCTGACTCTGTGGAACAGAGTGATCGAGAGACGGTCTTCACGACCAAGTTCGATGCCACCATGCGTGACCGGCTGCGCGCCCTGTGTACTGAATATCAGTGTAGTGCTGCCCACGTAATCCGCCAACTCATCTGCGCCGAGTACCGGCATCTTTTCCCGAACGAGAGCGCTCCGCCGCAGATCCCTCTGCGTCGGCTCGACATGGACAGGGGACAGGTGCACGAGCAGCGGATGGTCATGGCGAAGAAGGTCAGGCTCAAACGCGAGATCGCGAACCAACCGGTGCAGCCCATGCGAGTGGCCCCCGTCGACGGAGGCGCATCTACAGCCGACGGCGGACCATCGAACGAGACCGACCGCGAGAGGGGCTCTGGCGAGGCCGCCGAGTAGCTTGCCCCGAGCGAAGAAGCGCCTTCCGACGGCCAAGGAGGTCGACCTCCTGCGGCGACTCAGCGCTCAGATCGGGGTCACTGATCTGGCACGGCGTCTCGATCTGCCATTCTACACGACGCGGGACCTCGTCGCCGTCGAGCGCGTCACCGAACGGTCGCTCCGACAGCTTCGTGATCGCCTTCCGCAGCTCGTCACCCTTCTCGATGCGCCGTCCCCTCGTCGCAAGAAGGCCGAGCCGATCTCGGAGCCGCTTCAACCCGTCGATCCCACCCTCCGTGCCGAGCTGCTCGCCATTGCGCCCTACGTCTCGATGGTCCGGTTCGCGGAGCTGCTTGGCTTCAGCGTGAGGACGGTTCGCGCGGCGATGGCCGGCTATCGCGAGCTTCATGCCAGCACGCACGCACATCTGCGCTCCAATCTCTCGGAGATGCTCCAACCGCCGCGACCCCTGCTTCGCCAGGCACTCGTAACGCCGAGCGCAGAGCTTCTCCGGTCGCTGCGACAGGGCTTCCTGACGCCTCTACCTGGGCTTACGGCGGCGGAGACGGAGCATTTCGTCCTCGTCGGCACGGGCGCTCACCAGGCCGAGCTAGCCTTGCGCTGACGTCTGACGTCACGTATGACATTGCGGTGCTGGTCAAGGTCACCAACTATTGCAGCGCGGGATGCAGCCACTGCATGGAGGACAGCACCCGTCGCGGCACGCACATGACCGAGGAGACTTTCCGCAAGGCTCTCTCCTTCACGAAGCGCATTGAGCGCGTGGCACTGGAGGCCGGTTGCCCGCCGATGCTCTTGCTCAGCGGCGGCGAGTGCACGGAGCATCCGGAGATCGTCCGCTTCGTCGAGATAGTCGTCGAAGAGGGATTCTTCCCGCTGCTCATCACGAACGGCCTCTGGCTCGCCAACGAGGAACTGCGCGCCGCTCTCTTGCGTCCGGAGTGGCCGAAGATGCTCGTTCAGGTCACGAACGACGACCGCTTCTATCCACAACCGCTGCCGGTTCGGGTCGAGGACAGGCGCATCGTGTACAGCGAGCGTCTTCCAGGAGGCCTCTTGCCTCTCGGCCGCGCGGCTCGGCGACGCGGCGAAGACCAGAAGAAGGCGCCGTCGTCGTTCAACCTCCGGTCGATCACGCGCAGCATGCGCGCCGTCGCCTTCATCCGCGCGCGTGCGCTGCTCGGTGGACTCAACGGTCAGTGCACCCCATCGGTCTGCGACAACGGCGACGTGATGGCGGGGGAGAGCCGCAACTGCTTTCGCATCGGTACGGTCGACAGCTCCGAGGAGGAGCTGACGCGCGCGCTCGTCGACATGAAGTGCAACCGGTGCGGCCTCGTCGGCAACCTGACGCACGAGCAAAAGCGTGCGATCGGCGAGTCGCTACTGTTCAGCCCGTACGAGTCGTAAGAGCACTGACCTCTTTGGCCAGTTGTGCCAGCTCCTCCGCGACGTCCTCCGGTGCGCCGACCAGGTAGCGCTCGATGAGCGACTTGGCGCGCGGCAAGTCATCCGCATCGATGGAAGCGGTGACGGCGCCAATGCGGGCCACGACACCCTCGACGCAGTCGTACGGAAGGAGACTCGCAAGCTCTTCCTCGATGCCGGACACGACCGCGAAGGCTTGTCTCGCCTCTGGACTGTCAGCGTCCAGGCGCTGGGTACGCCAGATGGCCTGGGTCACCTTGCCGTTCAGGGCGACGATCTGCTCGGCGTTGTCGCCGTAGGCCGTCACGGCTCCACCTTCTTGCCGGGCAGTTGCGGCGCGAACACCCGATCGTGCGCCTCGGCCGCTTGGGGGCCGCCAAGCTGTGCGATGAGCCGCCGGGCGTCCGATCCGTCACCGAGCATCCCGGCCAGGGTCTCCATGGCCTCGGAAGGCAGCTCCTTGACGATCGAGCCGGCCATCTTCGCCGCAAGCCCAGGCGGCAACGAGGCGTAGCCGCCCGAAAAGTGGGTTCCGCCGCCCCGGGCCAGGACGTATGCCCGTTCGGCCGCCAGCGCCTTCACGGGCGCGGGCCCCTCAGGCTCGACGCGAGCGGCGTTGTAGGACTGCTTGTTGGCTCCTCGGCGCGTCGCGATGAGCGAAGGAACGAGGCCGTCCGGATTGAGGTTGATCGTGTTGCCGGCCGCCTCACGAATGACGGCGATGGCCTCCTTCTCCAACTCCTCGCGCGAGGAGATCGTGTCGGTGACCGCCTTCGGACGCACGAGCGAGACGATGCGCACCAGATCACGCGTCGCCATGCTCGCGCAGGCGTCGATCGGGTAGCGCTCGAAGCACGAGGCGCTACAGAACGCGTACAGTCGGCCTCCGGCGCCCGTCCAGGTCTGACGGCCGCAGTTGCGGCAGCGGTTGCGTGCCCCGCCAAGTTCACCGACCACGCCACCGGATCGCGTCGCCAGCCTGCTTCGAGTCACGGGCTTCTCCCTCCGTCCGCGAGCGGTACCACGGGGACGTCGCGTTCGCCTGCGCTCCCACTCGGGGCTTCTTGGGCTTGCTGTTCTTGAACGCGCACGAGCAGGTCTTTGACGCTCTTGTCGAGCCGCTGGCTACTCTGACGAAGCTCCGCCGTGTTCTCGATGAGATCCTTGGAACCGGCCCTCATCTGGTCCACGTGGTGGCCGAAGCGGTTGACTCTCCAGGCGAGGGCACAGGCCAGGATGGCAGCGGCACCCCAGACGAGGACAGCCGCCCGCGAAAGAATGCGCGTGGTGCTCACATCATCACCGAGGTCAGGTCTCGCATGAATCGGACGTCTTCCTCGCTCATGACGTCGAGAAAGCGCTCGTCCACGGTCCTCCCACGGCGGCGCGTGCAGTGCACGCTCATGACCTCGAAGCCGGCCGCCTTCAGGGCGGTCTCCACGGCCTCGGGCGTGCCCGGGCAGGTCGAGACCCGGCCGAAGGCTCGAACGCGCGTCAGCGGTCCTCCTGGAGCCCGGGCGGCCCACATCCTGGCCAGGTGCTCGTCGAGCATGCGGACCGTCTTGTGGTCCTTCGGCGTCAGCGGCTCCACGACGGGGCCGATCACCCTCGGACGTCCGTAGGGGCGCCCCGCCGCCAGCTCGTCGCCTGGGTACAGCCAGATCGGCTGGTCGAGATCGCCGGTGAAGAACGCCACGAAGCCGCCCCTGTCGACGTCGACGGAGTCTTCTTCCTCCCGTCCCAGTGGCAGCGTGAACGACGCATCGCGCACCCAGTAGTGGCCGCGCGGGTGCTTCTGAACGAAGGCCACGAGGCGCTTCGTGAGCTTCACTGTCGGGGCTGCGGCGCCATGTGTCTGAGTCGAGATCATGCGGGCTCCTATCCGCTCGTGGCGACGACACCGAGTTCGTCGACGACGATCGTCTGAAGCGAACCGTCTGGCACACGCACCGTCGCCATCGCGCTCGCGCAGCCGGGACGCGGACCACGCCCGGCACGGGCGAGCACATCGGTCGATTCGTCTGCACCATCGTCTTCGACGAGTCCCCATGTCGGACGTTCGCGCGCAAGGATCGCCAGGATCTCCTCTCGATCGATGGCGATCGCTCCTTCAGGAGGAGACGTCGGCGTCAGCCAGAAGTGCTGCTGTTCTTCCTCCCCATCCCACGACTCGTCGTACTCCGCATCGAGCCAGAGGCCGCACTCGGGACACTGCCGCGGTGGCTCGCAGAGGAAGTCGTAACCTTCGGGCAGAAGGCGGTGCGAGCACCGATCCGGATCCACACGGGACCTCATTCCTGGTCCTCCGGCACCGAAGAGTGGAGCAAGTCGGCGAGCTGACGCGCGAGTGATTCCGCCTCGGGCACGTGGAAGAATCCGAACCGTTCGCGCAGTACGTTCATCAGCGCCGCGACAGGGCCTTTGTTGAACGAGAACGAAGGACGCGGGTGCGCGTTCATGTAGACGACGAGGTAGGCTACCGAACCTAGTCCCTGGACTTCGCGCGCCTGGCGCGGCAGCTCGACGGCCATGATGACGTCGATGTCCGAGTGAGGTTCAAGCGCGGCGAGGCCGGCGTCGCGCTTGCGCGAGAAGCAGACGATGCCACCTCGGGAGCTGCTCTTGCTCCATCCTCCCGTCTCGGCTTGCGCCTTACGCGGCTCGGCAGGGCCGCCGTCTTCACGATCGTGCCGGTTCACCCATCGTTCGACCTTGGCTGAGACGTCCTTCATCCCGCTCGTTCGGCGCGTGCACCAAGGGCAGCGCAGGAATCTCGGCCGATCGTCGAGGGCGTCCGCCCGGAGCCACAGGCTCCCGGGCGGAGGGCTCTCGCCGCAGATCGCCTCCTGCTCCGTCGCCACCTGTGTCTCATCGATGGCATGCATCGTCGCGGCGGCCGGCTCGTAGACGGCCCAGAGGAACTCCGGCGTCTTCATGTCGGCCCCTGTGCCGGGCCCTCGTAATCCCTGATCACGATCCGGAGCAGCAGAAGGTTCGCCTTCGCCAGCGACTCCGTGGAGTAGTCTCCTCCCGTCCTCCGCTCACCGCGCGCGGGCCTGCGCGTGACGACGCTACACCGCAGCGCGATGAGCAGAGACGCTCGCTCCATTTTCTAGCGCGCCGGCCTCAAGCAGAAGCCGCTGCCCTCGTTGCGACGCCCACGGCCCGTGGCGCCCACGACGCCCGGATCCGAGGTCATGCCGCCCTTGTTCTTGCGCACGTACGTGCGAATGGCTTCGAGGGAGAGCTGGTCGATGGTCCACTTCTGCGCGGCTCGCTCCTCGTCGGACAGCCCCGTGAGTGTTGCGAGCTTGACGATCGTCTTGCGCCCCTCGGGAGCGATGATCATGACCGAGTCGCCCATCGGGCCCTGCACGAACGACCACTTCCACCCGTCGATGACGACGGGTGCCTCGCCCTTGATCGGACGATGCCTATGGCTTCCTCTCATGATCTGGACCTCTCCTGTTATACGTGCCGTCTGACACGCGGTCAACCGCCAGATTCAGCATACACCTCGGCCGCCAGGAGAAGCTCTGGTCCCGTGCACGGGGCATCGGGACGAAGGACGCCTGCCCTCACGAGCACGCGCCCGAGCGCGTCACCCAGCAGGCGCAGATGCTGGTCGCGCGTTGCGAGCTGGGCCTCTACAACCTCGAACGCGGCGCGCGCTTGCGACCGGTAGTCGTCACGCTGCCACTCGGTCAGTTCGGCGGGGTTCGAGTCCCACGGCGCATCCGTCTTCCATAGCTTCCGAGGCTGGTCGCCCATGATGGCTCTCCAGTCCTCGTCGTCACCCATGCCGCCTTCGTGGCGGTGGATCAGCTCCGCCATGCGCTCCACGATGCCCTGCGCGTCCAAGACTTCTTCCGGCATGATTTCTCCCACTCGGTAGCTCCCTCTGTCACGGCCGAAGCGCTGGCGGAGGCTAGCAGTCACTCCTCTGGCGAACCGAATCGGCGCCAACAGTCCTCACCGCAAAACGTTTGGTGGTAGTACTCCGGCGGCAGGCGACCCGGAATCGTCAGCGTACAGCCGCGGCAGACGAGATGCCCGCATTGCTGGCACCTCCACGTCACCCGGCTGCCGTCGTCGTGCATCCTCGTGCCGCACTCGATGCAGTCACCACCCTCGCATGCGGTGCACGATCGCGAACGCGCACCATGGCGCTCGCGAGGGCGCACCGCGTTCTTCTCCCAGGCCTCGCGGAGGCCTCGCACGAGGTCGTCCTGGGTCACGCGGACCTCGCGCGCGAGGCCCAGAAGTACGTCAACCACGACGGTGACTAGGTGCCGCCTCGACGACCGGCCAGCCAGCTTCGTGCCGATGCGCTCCATGGTCTTGGCCGCCTTGAGGAACTCTCCCAGACCCTCGTCGTCCACGACACGCACCGAGGTGTGCGGCACATGGAAGACCTCGTGCCAGTAGTCGCCGACAAGCGACGCGTCGGGAGCATGCACCTCGATGAGCCACACGGCCTGGCCTCGCTCGTTGGTGACGCCTCGCTTGCCGATCGGCAGGATCCCACGATGGGCATCAGGGAGCAGCAACGCCTCATGGAACGTCGCTTCGGTGCCCACCGGATGGATGTAGCCGGGCCTGTAGCGACTCCTGAGCGGAACCGTGGTCCGTAGCTGCGCATACTCGTAGAGGGCAGGCTGGCTCATCGTCCTCAGGGCTCAGGCGCCCGATGGCTCGCGTACGAGGCCTTGCGGGAAGCAGATCGTCTTCTGCGGCATGGGCCCCATCCAGTCGCAGTCGAGGCACATGACGTAGGCGCCCGGGACGACGTCGCCGTGCTCGTCGAGTGTACCGCCACCGGCCAGACCGTAGCCGAAGGTGGTCTCGCCGTTGCACTTCGGGCAGGTGTCGGGACTGTCGATCTTGAGAGGCTCGGACATCGGACCGTTCACTCCTTGCTTGGCTGATTCGTCTTCTCTTCGATGACCACCTTGACCATCTCGATGAGCACGTTGCGTCCCCAGTCAGACACGTTGAACCGCTTGCCGTCGAGAGACGCCGCCTGCTCGATGAGCGCACGCTCGGACGGCGTTACGCGTACGCAGAAGAGAGCGTCACGCTTCTTGCCCTCAGGCAACGGTGGCCGGCCGATGCGCCCCGCCATCAGTAGATCCGATAGACGGGCTCGACTTCGACCACCTTGTGGATGAGCATCGGCACGTTACCGAGCCGTTTGAGCCCCGAACGGTACGCCGACGCCATGTCGTCGAAGACGCCGAGCAGCTCCCGGCCCTTGATGAGCACGTGCCGGCCCTTCGCCGTTTCGAGTAGCGACGGCTTGAGCCGCTTGTACGTTTCGTACTCCTCTTGCAGAGGTCGCGGGGCACGCGGCGGCGCGGGCGCGATCACGGGCTCCCTGTCGCGCAGCTTCGACAGGACTGCGCCCCACCGCGCCTCCGGAGTGTCGGCCAGGAGCTTGAGCGCTGCGTCCAACGCTCCTCTACGCGCGTGGCTGCGTTCCGTGCGGAGGACGTGCGCCAGTGACGCTACGCGCTTCGGCTCCGGCTCGGCGGACACCCCGTGGTCGCCGCACATGTCCTGCTCCAGCCAGTCGCGCGCGATGACCTCGCAGCCGCAGCCGTCATCCGACTCCGCCTTTCGGGCGCGCTTGCTCATGAACGTGCCCCTTCCCACTCCACGACAGGTGACTCGTGGAGAGCGACGTAAAACCGCTCCCAGAGGTCCGCCTCCTCCTGCGTCTTGGCGTGCCCCGCCGGTTGCGTCATCGCGACGGCCTGACCAGCCGTGACGAGGCGCATCAGATGGTTGGAGAAGATCCTCTTCGCGGCTCGCTCGTTCTCGAACGCTTTCTTCCAGTCTCGCCTGGCCATTCACTGTGTCCCTTCTTCCGTCGATCAAACCTGAAGCGCCGCTTCAGATCCCGAACGTGTCCTGGGCTCGCACCTCACGATGCAGTTCACTTTCCAATTGTTCCACCTTCTTCTCCAGCTCGGAGATACGCCTGTCTTTCGCGGCCTCTACGGAGCCGTCGTCCAGGTCAGCTCGCATACACCCGCACCGCAAACAGCGGAACACGCAATCGACTCCCACCTCGTGACCCATCTCCGCCTCCGATCAAGTTCCCACGCACGGTCCATCTTCACGACTGCTCACCATGTTTCGCTCCCGCCGTCGCGACATTCTAGGGGTCCGCCACCAGAAGCATGGTTGAAGATGATCTTCACGGCTCCTCCTTGTCCGCGCGCATCGTTGCTTCGCGCTACCCGCACGCCTTCTCCCACGCGTCCACCGCTGCCCGCACTTCTTCGCAGAGGAGATCCCAGTACATGTCACTCGCATCGCTCCCGTCGTGCACGAAAGCGGCGACCTTGAAGGCAGCGATCCGCACCGTCTGAGCCGGGCCGAAGTGAACCGGCGCCTCGTCGATCTCTTTCTGCGACACACTCTCCCGGATGGGCATCGTCATCTCCTCTCGCGTGGGCCCGCGCGCACGCCATCACCACCGCGCGTCCTCCCGCAGCCGGCGCCAGGCTGCGACGCTTCCATTCCACACGGCGTAAAAGTAAACCGTGGGCCAGTATCGCCACCCGAGGCGCGCTTTTCCCTGGGTGTGAGGATCGTCCCGTCGGAATCGGGTCCCGCACCATGGGCAGAACAGGATCCCGATCCAACTATCGCTGCCATCCTTGATGCTCAAGCCAAACCCGGATGGCGTGCGCACGATGAGCGCGTCCGGGCAATCGCCCGCGTGAGTGTGCGTGACGCACTTCCGGTCCACGTTGTCAGCAAGCCGGGAGCAGCAGGCACGCATTGACGTCTTCTCTCCGCTGATCACGCACATCACCGCGTGCTGCTCTCGACCTGCTCGCGGGTGAACGTGCACTCGTGCAGACAGAAGTGACAGTAGGGAGTACGCCCGTCGCTCGCCACACCTGGCGTGCGACTGCACCTGTCGCAGACGATCTCGTCGCAGCTGCGGCACTCCACGGCGCGCACGACACCGTGCGGGCATACAGCCAACGTCATGGGCGTAAAGATGACGGTCAGGCAGGTCTAACCTGCGCGCGCGGACACGAGATAGGGAGGCGCCGATGAGTGGGCACGGGATTTCGCGCGCCGCTTTCAGCAAAGGCGCACGGCAGATGTCCCGGCACTGCTCCAGACTGAAACGCTTGGACGGGTCTGGTTCTTCGGTCATCTCGAACTCGTGCAGCGTGATCGCGCACCCCTCCAGCAAATCGAGCACGAGCTTCTCGTCTACTTGACGGCCGGTGAAGGACTCCACCTTCTCCATGATGAGCGCCAGGAGACGACGACCGCGCCGTTCGCTGCCCAGGTCCGTTACCTTCGCCATGAAAGGCTGCTCTCCCGTGTTCCGCAGGCCTCGTGTCTGCGCCTCAATCATCGTCGTGGTGGTCCCGACACTCCGACGTGTAGAACGTCCAGACCAGTCTGCCCTCGTGCTTGCGCATCCAGTCATTGAGCGACTGCTCCTTCGGCAGACCCTCCTTGTACTCCGCGAGGTCGACAGAGTGGCACGGAGCAACGCCGCGCGCCTTTTGGCGTCCCTGATAGAACGCGTAGTCGACGTGGAGTTGCCCCTCTGCCGCGAGGCACGGGACACCCAGCACGACGCGCGGGGCAAACCAATCGCGCACGTACCGCTGGAACGCTGCCGGGGTTGCCGGAAGATCCGCTTCTCGTACAAGCATCACGCTACCCATCACCGCGCCCCTTTCGTCTGCCGGCTATGTGCTCGCCGGCTTCCACTCGTGCATCTTGTTGTTCCGCCCGTTCGCCAGGTAGTCCTTCGCGACCTGGATCTGCGACTCCCAGTAGGCGATGAACTCGCGGACCGCCGCCTCGGTAGCGTGCGCGCCTTTTTCTTGTCCATCGAGGCAGTGGGGGCCGAGGAAGTACACCTTCCCTCCGGATCCGTGCGCCGTGCACATGAAGGTCTCGTACCCCAGCTCACGCACCAGGGTGATCGTCTTGTCGTTGACGTCGGGCAAGTCTGCGTCGTGTTCGTTCATCGATCATGACTCCTTTCGTGTCGCAACAGAGTCAGCGCGCTTTCTTTGCTTCCACACGGCGCTTGAGGGCGTCCATGTGTGCGCCGACGGCCTCCTCGTTCACCTCTCGGACCTCTGGCTGCTCACCTCCGCTGCGTGCCAGCTTGGTGAACGGCTCACACACTGGAGATTCGTGCGCGATGGCCTGCGCCTCGTCGTCCACGGTGACCCGCGCGCCACACGCTCTGCACGTCATTTCTCGTCGGGGCATGCGTCCTAACCGCTCACCTTGACCGACTCTTTCCCATCGCGGCGTCCGGTCACCGCCGTCGCTCCATCCTGGTTCGTGATGACCGTCTCGTCACGCGTCCGAGAGACGCGTTCGACAACCTCGCGCCCACTCGCCCACCCCAAACTCGGCCCATGTCATCGGACGCAACACTTGCTCGGCCATTCTTGCCTCCGCTCTACTCCGTCGTTTCCACCAGCGCGCGGTTCACGATTCACGGCCACTTGTTCCGACCCCGCGCGACCTCGTAAGCCGCGACGCGCACGAAGTGGTTCGTCCAGCGGTCGGCGAGTATGGCGAATGCGCCCGCTCGAATAAACATCAGCACGATCCCCTCCACGGCTGTCTCCGTTCTGGGCGTAGCGCGCAGTTCATCACCGTGGCCGGACGAGGCGCGATGCCCGTGTACGTATGACGCTGGACCTTCCGCGCCGGAGTCGCGAATGTACATGCCGAACCCGCGCATCGGATCGATGCTGCCGCGCGCCCGACGCTGCCTGTTCGTGTTCATGACCTCAGACCTCAGGCCCCGAGCCCTTGTCTGAGCCTCTCCAGCGACCGCTGCGCAAGGTCGCGTACCTCGTCGCGGCTGTACTCCGCCGAGGCTACGCACCGCAGAGCCCCCATCATGTCATCCACGTCGATGTAGAGCGCCTTGGACTGCTCCGCCTTGGCACGCATCACGCGCGCCTCCTGGGCGGCGTCCAGCAACAAGCGGCCGAGCGCAGTGGCGTCGTCCGGTTCGATGCCAGCGCCACCGGCAATCTCCACTCCGCCAAGCGAGGCCGAGACCTCCCACTTCCCCCCAGTCGACGTCACCACCTCGCCGATCCTCTTGCTCATCGCTTGCCTCTCCTTCGTTGTCACGCCAACCGGAGCACGGCGCGCGCCGGACGCCGGAAGGCCGTACACGATCGGCCCTCAGGAAATGGTCGGTAGACGTGAACCTCGAACGAGTCGTGGCCACGATCGCAGCACGCCGTCCCGTTCGCGATTCGATTGCCCTCCTGGGTCGCTCCGTCCCGCGTCCGGCAGCAGCGGTAGGCGCCGCACGGGAAGACGACGAGAAACAGCCTCTCCGGCGGCTTGATGCAGACGCACCCACGCCGTCGCCCCTCGTAGCGCTTGTCGCCGCCGCACTTCTCGCAGACTACCGGAGTACCCATCGACCTCTTCCTTGCTAGGCGCCGTCCGCCGCTCTACTTGACCCGA
>Ga0307474_10002123_pt1 | contig 14268 bp, 9 predicted proteins | sample atmos_gasesECM1C_2_FD_203312 | JGI IMG/M metagenome (GOLD analysis project Ga0307474, IMG submission 203312) | Hardwood forest soil microbial communities from Morgan-Monroe State Forest, Indiana, United States - atmos_gasesECM1C_05 | ecosystem: Environmental > Terrestrial > Soil > Temperate... | reverse complement strand
GCCGCAGAAGTTGCGGCACCGGTCTTTGAAATCGGCCATTTCGAATTGCGCGGCTTCCGTCAGCATCAGTCCTTGTACGGGTTGTGCCAAGACGGCGAGGTGCCCGTTGCGCCCACGTGGACGGATGGCGCGTAGCAGTTCGATTGTGGCAGAGTTCCGGGCTGGAAAAGGTCCGACTTCGGGCGCATATTTCGGGCATGTCGACAATTGTTCAATGCAATTGCGGCGCCGAGTACAGATGTACTGAAGAAAAGTTCTTTCATAGACAGTGGATTCACCCAAAGCCGCGATAGTCGGCGCTGACATTCACTCGCGCCAACCGACCCATCGCAGACGAGGCGCGCAGTGCTCAAATGTGGGGAAGAGGTGCGATATGGCGGCAACAGCTACCCAAGTCGTCCTTGATAGTCCGGCGGCCGAGTTCAGGCTTCCAGCCACCAACGGCAAGACTTACTCACTGGACGATGTCGCGGGCGAAAAAGGCACGGTCCTCGTCTTCATCTGCAACCATTGTCCCTATGTCAAAGCGGTCATCGACCGTATGGTTTCGGACGCCCGCGTGCTGATGTCGGAGGGCGTTGGTTTTGCGGCGATTTGCTCGAACGATGCGGCGAGCTACCCCGAAGATTCATTTGAGAATATGAAGCATTTCGCGAAGGCTCATGATTTTCCGTTTCCATACCTCCACGATGAGACCCAGACAGTAGCGCGGGCGTATGGGGCGGTCTGTACGCCGGACTTCTTCGGTTACAACGCCGATCGCAAGCTCAAGTACCGCGGCCGGCTCGACGAAGGACGTACAACTCCGCCCCGCGCAGGGGCACCCCGAGAGCTTGTCGAGGCCATGCGTGTGATTGCGACTACCGGTGTGGCGCCGGCTGATCAGAAGGCGTCTGTTGGCTGCTCGATCAAATGGAAGGACGAATAAAGCCGAGACTTTGTCACGGGCTCGCCGCTTCAATAGACAAAATTGCGCGGATCACTTCTCCTCGCGCGATTTGTCCAAACGGGAGGCCCAATTTCGTCTTCTTGGCGATTTGGCTGTTCAGCACGTGATCGACACGAATCCTGGTGGGCTCGATGTGCTGGGAAGGAGACAAGCTTAGCCTTTCTCAGGAAATGGCTGGCGTATGGCCGAACGGGCGCGAAGGACCCAACTGCGTCGACGCCCCATCCACGCTGGTCGCTCGCGCCGACGATGTCATCGAGTAGCAGTGGGATTGATGTCCGGGTTTGGCACTTTTCGGAAGTGCCGTAATGTCCGACCTGAGTCCGCAATGTGCACCAAAGCGGACGTCCATCGGCCACGCCGAATTTGGGGGTTCATGCCTGGTTCTTGACTTTTGCGTTCCGTGCTCCGAGCGCCGCCACGCGTGATTTGCCCGTCGTGCCAATGTGTCGCAGGTATTTTCGCTTGTGACGTCGGGCAAATCAGAAGCATTTTTCCGCGCGTCCCGTGCCCACAAGAGGGGCGTTTCGCGATCGTCACGGACGTTGGGTGCGGGATGCGGTGGACGCGCGTGCGCTGGAAGACGAACGGCGCTGCGCGGACGGTGAAGTCGTGTGGTTCTGACGTCTCGACGCTGGCGTCAAGTTGGCAACGATGCTTCGCATCGCTCCGACGACGGTGACAAGAAAGCCCGATCGCCGGGAAGAGCACGAAGGAAACCGTTAAAACCATTCGCGTGCGGGAATGCCGGGTGAATCCGGCTGTGACCGTGGTGACTACGCTCGTGTGGTTACTATTTTTCCCATGCGAGGCTGCGGGTGCTGGCTGAGCACCCGGCATTCCCCACGCCCTCTGAGGGCGGATGGTTCACGCACAGCTCGGGCGCATCGCGTCGCGAGAACGCGGGGCCATACAAGGAGCCTGCGATGGCGAGGGGCCAAATGGGAACCATCTCCGCCCGCGCCGATTGGTTCTGCGCCAGAGGGAGAAAAATCATGGCACGAAAATATTCGAAAAAGGCATCCGCCAAGGTCGAACGCGCGATGAAGGAACGCAACGCCGGGACCTTGAAGAGCGGCCGCTCCGGGCGGAAGGTCACAAGCCGCAAGCAGGCGATCGCGATCGGCCTTTCGGAAGCAAGGGCCGCAGGGGCAAAGGTCCCGAAGAAGGCCAGCAGGCGTCCAGCCGCGAAAGCCCGGCGCAAATCCAGAACGTGACGCGGCGGTCGGTGTCGCACGCGTAGGCGGGTTTCGGCGTGCCTTTCCTGCGCGTGCGCATTACAATCCGCGCCAGGTCCGGGCGTGAGAGCCCGGTGTTTCGTTGACGTGGGATCGATCGTGTCCTTGAGAGACCTCACCAGCTACCGGAAAAAGCGGGATTTCGAAAAGACCGCCGAGCCGAGCGGCGATACCCCGGTCAGGCCGTCGAAGCAGCGCCGCTTTGTGATCCAGAAGCACGCCGCCACGCGTTTGCACTACGATCTCCGGCTGGAGTTTGATGGCGTGTTCAAATCCTGGGCGGTCACCAAGGGGCCCTCGCTCGATCCGCATGACAAGCGGCTGGCGGTGGAAGTCGAGGACCATCCACTCGACTACGGCGATTTCGAAGGCACCATTCCGAAAGACCAATATGGCGGCGGCACCGTGCAGCTCTGGGATCGCGGCTATTGGGAATCGGACGATCCGGAAAAGGGATTCAGAAAGGGCGACCTGAAGTTCACGCTGCAGGGCGACAAGCTGCATGGCAGCTGGGTGCTGGTGCGCATGCGCAATCGCGGCGGCGAGAAACGCACCAACTGGCTCTTGATCAAGCACCGCGACGAATATGCGCGCGAGGGCGAGGCCAATGACATTCTGGAGGAGGATCGGTCGGTCGCCTCGGGCCGGTCGATGGAGCAGATCGCCAGTGGCAAGGGCAAGGCGCCAAAACCGTTCATGACGGCAAGCTCCGGTCGCGGAAGGGCCGATGCAGTATGGCATTCGAACCGCGGCGAGGCCGCCGAGGCGCGCGGGGGGAGCAAGGAGACGACGGCCGCGAAGGCTCTCCGTCCTCGCAAGGTCGCGAAGATGCCGGATTTCGTCGCCCCCGAACTCTGCATTCCGGTCGACCGCCCGCCGGGCGGCGATGGCTGGGGCCACGAAATCAAGTTCGATGGCTATCGTGTGCAGTTGCGCGTCGAGGATGGCAAGGCCAGCTTGAAGACGCGCAAGGGCCTGGATTGGACGGAAAAATTTCCGGCAATCGCCAAGGAGGGAAGCGAGCTTGCCGATTGTCTCATCGACGGTGAAATCGTGGCGCTTGACGCGGACGGCGCGCCGGACTTCTCGACGCTGCAAGCGGCCATTTCCGACGGCAAGACCGGCGATCTGATCTTTTATGCCTTCGATTTGCTGTTCGCCGACGGCGAAGACCTTCGTCACCTGCCGCTGCGCGAGCGAAAGGCGCGCCTGAAGCAGTTGCTCGAAACGCGGCCCAAATCGAAATCCGCGTCAAAGTCTAAAGCGAAATCGATCCGCTATGTCGAGCATTTCGAAAGCGGGGGCGATGCGATCCTGCGCTCGGCCTGCAAGCTGTCGCTCGAGGGCATCGTCTCCAAAAAACTCGTCTCCCCTTATCGCTCCGGCCGCTCCGAGAACTGGACCAAGGCCAAATGCCGCGCCGGGCAGGAAGTCGTGCTGGGCGGATGGAAGACCACCAACGGCAAGTTCCGTTCGCTGATGGCCGGCGTCTATCGCGGCGACCATCTGGTCTTTGTCGGGATGGTCGGCACCGGTTTCGGACAGGACACGGTCAGGCGCATCATGCCTGCGCTGAAGGCGGCGGAGACCGACGAGAATCCGTTCGGCGGAAAGGATGCGCCCCGCAAGACCCGGGACGTGCATTGGTTGAGGCCCGAACTTGTCGCCGAAATTGAATTCGCGGGCTTTACCGATGCCGGCAATATCCGTCAGGCATCATTCAAGGGTTTGCGTCAGGACAAGCCGGCTTCCGAAATCGTCGCGGAAAAACCTGTTAGGACCGAAGTCAAAAGGCCCGCCGCAAAAGGCGCCACGAAATCGGCAAAGTCGAAACCGGAAAAGGCTCTGGCGATACCTGCCGGGAATCGTTCCGCCGAGGTGATGGGTGTCGTCATTTCAAAGCCGGAGAAAGAGCTGTGGCCGGACGGGGGTGACGGCAAGGGCGTGACCAAGCTCGATCTCGCCCGTTATTTCGAGGCGGTCGGCGAATGGATGATCGGATATCTGAAAGGTCGGCCCTGTTCGGTCGTGCGCGCACCTGACGGCATCAAGGGCGAGAGATTCTTTCAGCGCCACGCGATGCCGAGCACGTCCAGCCTCCTTGAACTCGTCAAGGTGTCAGGCGACCGCAAGCCCTATTTGCAGATCGACCGTGTCGAGGGTCTTGCGGCCGTGGCCCAGTCTGGCGGTCTCGAACTGCATCCCTGGAATTGCGCGCCCCATGCGACGGACACGCCCGGGCGACTGGTGTTCGATCTCGATCCCGCGCCTGAGGTCGAATTTTCGCAAGTGGTCGAAGCCACAATCGAAATGAAGCGGCGCCTCGACGAACTCGGCCTTGAAAGCTTCTGCAAGACGACCGGCGGAAAAGGCCTTCACGTGGTGGTTCCTCTGGCGCATGGCGCCAAGGAAAAGGTGAACTGGAAGGAAGCCAAGGCCTTCGCCCAGGGCGTCTGCCAATGGATGGCGCAGGAAAATCCCGATCAGTACCTGCTCAACATGTCGAAGAAGCTGCGCCGCGGAAAGATCTTTCTCGACTACCTTCGCAACGATCGCATGGCGACGGCGGTTGCGGTGCTTTCACCGCGCGCACGCGAGGGCGCGACCGTCTCGATGCCGCTAGCCTGGGCGCAGCTGCGCGGCGACCTCGACCCGAAGCGCTACACGATCCGCACCGTGCCGGCGCTGCTTGCGAAAAGCAAGGCGTGGGAAGGCTACGATGAGACGGAATCGTCGATCAAAGGTGCAATGAAGAAATTGGCGGGAAAATTGTAGGCTTGCAGGGGCGAAGGGGGAACAGTGATCGCGGTTGCGAGCAGGAGATTCCGGGTCGGCGCCTCCAGCGCAACCCGGAATCAAAGGAGTGGCGGGGTCAAATCCGCCCGAGCAAGACCAGTATCAATAGGATGACGACGATAAGCCCAAGGCCGCCGCCGCCGTAATATCCCGTTCCGTAAAACGGCCCGCCGCCGATGCCGCTAAAGCCGCCGAGAAGCGCGATAATCAAAATGATCAGGATGATCGTTCCGATAGTCATCTAGATTTCCTCCAGCCTGTGTTCAGTTCCTGACACCCCTGACTTCAGGCGGAGCAACAAACCCACAACCGGAAAGTTCCGGTGTCCATTTTGACCATCTGGTCTCTTTTTTCCCGATCAAGTGGAACTACATGCCATTAACGTTGAAAGGGATTTTCGATGGCGCCTCTCATCGTTTCGATTCCGCATAGTCTCGGCCGCGAAGAGGCAGCCCGCCGCCTCAAAAACGGATTGACGCGGGCGGCTGCGAGCGTTCCGGTGCTCGCGGTCGACGAAGAGCGATGGGAGGATCATCGCATGATCTTCCGCGTCCGCGCGCTGGGACAGGTGGCCTCAGGTCATCTCGATGTCGCCGACGATCACGTGCGCCTGGAAGTGACATTGCCCTGGTTGCTGCAGCGCTTCGCCGAAGTGGCGCAAGCCGCGATCAAAAAACGGGGCAATCTGCTTCTGACCAAGCGTTGAACCTGTCGCCTTGTCCAGCCATGACGAGCCCTCCAAGGATCGAACTCGCGGCTCTAAAGCGTGATAAGTCAGGTTGAACTATAGCCGCGACGAAAGTGCGCTCCCTATCCCACCCAACTCGGGTTTACCCGAGTTGGGCATTGTCAACTGTCGAAGTCGGATAAATCCGACTTCGATGGGAGAGGGTTGGGGTGAGGGGTACGGTCTCCCAAGAAAACATTTGCCCCTCACCCGGATTGCACTGGACGATGCTCCGCATCGCCAGGAGCAATCCGACCTCTCCCCACTGGGGAGAGGTGAATCGAGTCTGCTGATAGAGCGATTCGAACAACTCATCGACGCTAGGCGAACTGCTTGCTTCTCTTGGTCGCCGGCCTCGCCGAACCGACGAACCTTGCCTTCAATACCGCCACTGGAACATCCACAAACAAGGCCGAGAGCGGGATCTCGGTGACGCCGTCCTTGTTGCCAAAACCCTCCACGGAATAGCCGTCGACATGAAGCGTGCCGTCAAAGGCTCCCGCGCCGGGCCAGTGCCGGCCGCCGTCCGAAAATGGAGCGAAATGCCTGCCCACGGCGACGACCACGGCGTGATGATCGCGGCGGCGCGCAAAGGCTATGACATGATCGCGGTGCGGACCGCTCACCTCGATCGGTTCGTAACTGCCCTGTGCAAACACGTCCGGGATTTCGTTGCGAAGCTTCAGGAGGTGTCGGGTCCAGGCGAGCTTGATATGCCCGTCCTGCCAGTGCCGCGCGAGAGCGTGCCAGTCGGGCCGCTCGAGCGTCTTTAGAACCGAAGCCCGCTCGGCGAAGTTTACCTGCCTGCGGTTGTCGGGATCGACCAGGGACAAGTCCCAGAACTCACTTCCCTGATAGAAGTCGGGCAGGCCGGGCATCGTGGCCTTCAACGTGAGCTGGCTGAGCGAATTCAGCGCTCCAGACAGCGCCGCGCGCCGCGCCAGATTTTCCAGCGAATCGAGAAATTCGCCTGCGACCGATCGATCCAGTATTTGGGCGACAAAATTTTCCACGCCCTGCTCGTAAGGTCCGTTGGGATTGAGCCAGCTCGTTTCCTGCTTGCCCTCGCGCGCGGCCTTGAGCGCGTAAGCCTGGATGCGTTCGGTGAAAGCGTCGTCGAACCGGCCGAGCGGCCATGCGCCGAGCAGGGTTTGATAGAGCATGTATTCGAACGCCGTCGATGGCGCACGCATGGCGCCCTTGGTGACGACGAGGGGAGCATTGAGCACCTTCCACCGCGCGACCGCACTGGTCCATTCGCCGGGAATTTCGCTGAGCGCCATCAGGCGCGCGCGCGCATCCTCGCCGCGTTTGGTGTCGTGCGTTGCGGTCGCCGTCATGGCCTGTGGCCAATCGCGCGCCCGAAGTTTCATGGCTCCATGAAATTCGTCGAGTGAAAGCGCAGCGGCAGTCGGTTCGCCGCCGACCTCGTTGAGCGCCAGCAGGCGGGGCATGCGATAGAACGCCGTGTCTTCCAGCGATTTTGCCATCAGCGGTCCGGTGAACTGCTGCACCTTCAGGGCAAAGCGGCGCACGCGCGGCTTGCTGTGCAATGCGCGGCCGGGCTTGATCAGGTCCATCGTGAGCGCGTCGCGCAGAAAATCGAAAATTCCCTCATCGGCGGAAAACCATTCGCCGCGCGCCTGTTCGATCGTGCGACAGATCAAGGCGCGGTCGCTGTCCGATGCGCCGGCCGGCGTCAGATAGGTCCGGTAGATCGGAAAATGCAGCACGTAAAGTTCGAACGCCTGCCGCAGACTGTCGGCGGAGAAATCGCGTGTCGAGTAGTGGCCGGCGGCGATACGCGCCAGAAGCCGGGTGAGTACGGTGAATTCGCTGGTCAGCAAGGTCTCCAGCACCCGGCGCTTGGCCGCCTTGAGGACGGGGGCCAGCGCCGGCGCGATGTTGGTGGCTTGCCGCAAGGTCTCGTCGAGCGGGTCGAGGCCGCCTCCGTCGATCAGCACGCGCGTGATCAGGTTCAGCGCCTCATAGCCGGTGGTGCCCTGCACGCCGACGAAAGGACGCAAGGTCTCGTGCTCGCCGAGAATCTTCTCGACCACGATATAGAGCGATTTGCCAGCCTTGCCCTTTCCCTGGGCTTCCCGGATCAGGCGGTGCAGGCGCTGGAAATATTGCATGGGGTCGCGCAGGCCGTCGACATGATCGAGCCGCAAGCCCTGCAGCTTTCCTTCCGCGATCAGCTTTCCGACCAGCCGATGAGCGACCCTGAACGTGGTGGCGTCTTCTACCCGCAGTCCCGCCAGCGAATTGATATCGAAGAAACGGCGATAGTTGATGTCGCTGGAGGCGAGCCGCCAGTGGCCGAGCTTGTAGTGCTGGCGTTCGAGAAGATGATGCAGCGCGAGCGTCCGCGACGGATGATCGGGGCCTGCGCGATAGGCATTAAGCCCACGCCCCACGAGGTCGGCAGCGCCTTCGATATCCCTTAATCTCGTCTTGAAGGTGGGCGCCTCGGTGCGGTTCGGGTGACGCAGGCCTTCGTATTGTGTGACAAGTTCGAGAATGCGCCTTCCGGCCGGGCTGTTCTCGGCTGCGGCCTGCTTGACGACCGTGTTCAGGACTTCGCCGTAACGCTCGGGCGCGATCGGCAGGCGGTGTTCGAAATACCAGGCCGAGAAGCTGCCTTCGTCGGCGTCGTAACGCAGTTCGATCTCGCCTTTCTCGAGCGCTTCGCCGTAAGCCACGCCGAGAATCGGCAGCAGCACGCCGCCGCGGGCGCGGTACGGCAATTGGTCCCAGTCGATGTCGAAAGATACCGCGTGCGGCGAAGCCTCGCCCCACTCGAGCACGTCGAGCCACCAGGGATTATCCGCAAAATGTACGCCGACGTGATTGGGTACGAAATCGAGAATGAGGCCAAGGCCATGCTTTCGCAGCGCTTCGCTCAATCGCTCAAAACCGGCCTCGCCGCCGAGCTCCGGATTGATGGCGGCATGGTCGACGACGTCATAGCCGTGGGTCGAGCCCTTGCGCGCCTTCATGAAAGGCGAGGCGTACAAATGTGAGACGCCGAGCGCCCCAAGATACGGCACGATTGCCGCAGCCGCGTCGAAACCAAACTTCCCCGTCAATTGCAGGCGATAGGTAGCGATCGGAACGGTGGCTCGCATCAACGTGGTTCCAGGCACCAGAACACCGACCATGGCCGCAACACTTCGCCCGGCGGGTTGCCGCATATGCCGACGCCGGTTGCCTCGCACGCCTGATCGGTGATCTCGCTGGTCGACAGGTTGGCGCGTAACACGAGTTTCGTGCCGTCGCCCAGGCGCCAGCGCGCAGTCAGCAATCCATTGTCAGCGGCGTGCGCCTCGTCAAAGGCGGTATTGGCGAGCCGGGGCACGATTTCCCGCCGGCGCACCGCGAGAAGGTCGCGGACCAGGGCAAGGCGGTGGCGCGCGGCCCCCTCATTTGCGGCGTCCCAATCCAGGATCGCGGATTGAAAGGTGGAGATTTCGAGAGGGTCTGGCACCTCGTCGCCGTATTTCTCGTAAGCCCAGCCATATTCCCTTCGCCGTCCCTCGCGGACCGCGTCAGAGAGGCTGCCCTTGAAATCGCAGAAGAAGGGAAACGGCTGCTTCGATCCCCACTCCTCGCCCATGAACAGCATGGGAATCCCCGGCGCGAGCAGGGTGATCGCGAGCGCCGCCTCGATCGCATCCGTTCCCACGAGGCCTTCGAGCCGATCGCCGAAAGCGCGGTTGCCGATCTGGTCGTGGTTCTGGAGAAAATTGACAAAGGCGGTCGGGGCAAGGCCAAAGCTCGGCTGGCCGCGCGGTTTGCCACCGCGGTGTTCGGAAGGCTCGCCCTGATAGACAAAGCCCGAGCCAAGGGCGCGGGCGATGTTGCGAAGCGGGGAGCGATGATAGTCGCGGTAGTAGCCTTGCGTTTCACCGGTCAGCCATACGTGCCAGGCGTGGTGATAATCGTCGTTCCACTGCGCCTGATACTTGCCGCGTGGCGGGTCCTGTCCAGGGTCGAGCATGTCAACGCTGTTGGCGTCGTTTTCGAGCACCAGATGGATATGGCGTCCGGTGCGTGCGGCAAATTCACCGATCGCGACGCTGAGGTCGCCGAGCATGGAGATTTCGCCGGGCTCCACGATGCTGTGCACGGCATCAAGGCGCAGCCCGTCGAAACGGTATTGATCGAGCCAGTAAAGCGCATTCTCGATTGCGAAGGCGCGAACCTGCGGCACGCGATAATCGATCGCGCTGCCCCACGGCGTCTGCGTTTCGGTGAAGAAATTCGGCGCGTAGCGGTTAAGGTAATTTCCCTCAGGACCGAGATGGTTGTAGACCACATCGAGAAAGACCATCAGCCCGCGCAGATGCGCCTGGTCGATCAGCTCCTTTAGATCGTCCGGCCGGCCATAGACGCTGTCGGGGGCGTACCAGAGAACGCCGTCGTAGCCCCAATTGCGTGAGCCCGCGAAATCCGCAAGCGGCAGCAATTCCAGCGCTGTGATGCCTGTCGCAGCCAGATGGTCGAGCTTGCCAATCATGGCGCGGTACGTGCCTTCTCGCGTGAAGGCACCGACATGGGCTTCGAGCAGCACGGTCTCGTGCCAGGGGCGCCCGCGCCAGTCCGAAGCGCGCCAGCGATAGGCCGCATGATCGATCACCTCGCTTGGTCCGGACACGTCGTCGGGTTGAAATGCCGAAGCGGGATCCGGTACGTCGATCTCACCGTCGATTCGAAATTTGTAGCGCGTGCCGGCTTTCGCACCGGAAACGTCGACGGAAAACCAGCCGTCTTCGCCGCGCCTGAGCGGACAGGATTCGTTGAGCAGAACGTCGACGCGCCTGGCCGCAGGCGCCCACAGGCGAAACGAGGTGCCTTGCGCCGTCAGCTCGGCGCCGAAATGCCGTCCATTCATGCCGAACCCGAGAAGGCCAGCACCGAGCGCGGAGGCGCGGTGGCCTCGGCTCCCGATGCGAAATCCGCGACGGTCTGTTTAACGTCGGCGGTGTTCAATAGTTGCTGCCAGCGACTGTATTCCGGTAGCTTCGGCAGCTTGAAGGGGATCGCCTCAGGCGTCGCGTTGAGCACGATCAGAATCGGGGCCGCTCCTTTTTCGGAAGGCCCCAGCACATAGGCGAGGAAGCGACCTTCCGGAAATTTCCAATCCGCTTCCTTCATCTCCTCGGCGGACGGCGTCAGCCAGAGGACGCCGAAGGTACCGTCCGCCCGCCGCCCGTCGAGCCAGCGGCGCGTGCGCAGTTGAGGGAAACGCCGGCGGATCCCGGTCATGTGACCGACGAAATCGATGAGGTCGTCACCTTCCCGGCCGATGCCGTCCCAACCGACCCAGCCGGTCTCGTTGTCCTGACAATAGGCATTGTTGTTGCCATTCTGGGTATTGCCGACTTCGTCACCAGCGAGAAGAAGCGGCACGCCCTGTGCGAGCAGGAGGCAGGCGATCTGATTCCTGCGCAAATGGTTGCGCAGCGCGTTGATCGACGGATCGTCGGTCGGTCCTTCGTGGCCGCAATTGTTGCTGTGGTTGTCGTTGGCGCCGTCGCGGTTTTCTTCGCCATTGGCCTCGTTGTGCTTGGTGTTGTAGGTGAACAGATCCTTCAACGTGAAACCGTCATGCACGGTGATATGGTTGATGCTGGCGCGTGGGCTTCGGCCGTCATGGTTGAACAGGTCGGAGGAGCCGGTCATGCGGCTGGAGACTTCGCCGATCAGGCTGCCTTCGCCGCTCCAGTAGCGGCGCATCGCGGTTCGATAACGGTCGTTCCATTCCGACCATTGCGATGGAAAGGCGCCGACCTGGTATCCGCCCATGCCGAGGTCCCATGGCTCGGCCACGATCTTCGCCGAGGCGAGTATTGGGTCCTGCCGGATTGTGGTGAGAAAGCCGCTTTTGCCGTCAAAGCCGTTTCCCCCGCGCGCCAGCGTCGTTGCCAGGTCGAACCGGAAGCCGTCGACGTGACAGACCTCGACCCAGTAACGCAGCGAGTCCATCACCATCTGCAAGACGCGCGGGTGGGTGAGATTGACCGAGCTGCCGCAGCCGGTGAAATCGTCATAGTAGCGCGGGTTTTCGCGCTTCAGCCAGTTATAGGAGGCGTTGTCGATGCCGCGAAACGACAGCGTCGGGCCCATATGATTGCCCTCGGCGGTATGGTTGTAGACGACATCGAGTATCACCTCGATTCCGGCGTCATGAAGCCGCGCCACGGTGGTTCGGAACGAGTCGAGCGGATTGTCCTGGGCGTAGCGTGCTTCGGGCGCGAAAAACGCGATCGTATTATACCCCCAGTAGTTCGACAGTTTTCGTTCGACCAGCATCCGGTCGTCGACGAGGCCATGCATCGGCAGCAATTCGATCGTGGTGACGCCGAGCCGCCTGAAGTGTTCGATCATCGCGGGCGAGGAAAGGCCGCCATAGGTACCTCGCAGGTTGGGAGCGACGTCCTCACGCGTCTGCGTCAGGCCCTTGACATGGGCCTCGTAGATGATGGTGTCTTCCCAGGAAATATTGGGACGCATTTCGCGTCGGCCCCAGTTGAAGGCCTCGTCGACCACCACCGCCTTCGGCATGCCGCGCGCATTGTCGCGCCGGTCGAACGAGAGGTCCTCGCGCGCGCTCCCGGTGCGATAGCCGAAATGCGCATCGCTCCACACCAGCCGCCCGGCAAGCCGTCGCGCATAGGGATCGAGCAGCAGCTTGTTGGGATTGAAGCGATGGCCCTGCTCGGGCGCGTAAGGACCATGCACGCGATAGCCGTAAAGCTGCCCGGGCGAAACGTCGTTCAGATAGCCGTGCCAGACATCCTCGGTGCGCTCCGGCAATTCGATGCGTTCGAGTTCGCGGCGGCCCTGGGAGTCGAACAGACAGAGCTCGACCTTTTGAGCGTTGGCGGAGAATAGCGCGAAATTGGTGCCCCGGCCGTCCCAGCTTGCGCCGAGGCGAGAGGACGAGCCGGCGGAAAGTCGCATGACGAATGCCCTCTTTCCGAAGTTCGTGAACCCCGGCAGCACCCTCTTGCGTGAACTTCGGAAGGCAATGGGCACTGGCAAATCTTTCATTCCAGTGGTCTGACGTTCGCCTCCTGTGGCCGGTCAGGAACCGAACGACAAACCCGCTCCATTAGCCTTCCGGTACGAGAAAGATGGCAGCGAGAGGCGGGATGGTGAGCTTTAGTTCCGGCCGTGCGGTGTCCACGGTGCGGACTTCGCCGATATTGCCGACATTGCTGCCGCCATAATGGGCAGAATCCGAATTGAGAACCTCACGCCACGCGCCGGACAATGGCACGCCGATGCGATAGTCGTAATACACGTTCGGCGAAAAGTTCACCACAACGAGGCAGCGCGCTCGCGAGTCCCGGCCTTTGCGCATCCAGGCGAACACGTTGTTTCCCGCATCGTCGGTCACGAGCCATTCAAAGCCGGAATGATCGCAATCGAGTTCATACAGCGCGGGATATTTGCGATAGACGCCGTTCAGGTCGCGGATCAGCGATTGGACGCCGGCGTGGCTTTGCTGTTCAAGCAGATGCCAGTCGAGCGAATGATCGTGATTCCATTCGCTCGCTTGCGCAAATTCGCAGCCCATGAACATCAGCTTCTTGCCGGGATGACCGAACATGAAGGCGTAGTAGGCGCGCAAATTCGCAAAGCGCTGCCAATCGTCGCCAGGCATCCGCCCCAGGATCGATCGCTTGCCGTGAACGACCTCGTCATGCGAGAGCGGCAAAATGAAATTTTCCGAGAATGCGTAATGCAGGCCGAACAGGATGTCGCCGTGGTGATATTGGCGGTGGATGGGATCCTTGGAGATATATTGCAACGTATCGTGCATCCACCCCATGTTCCATTTGTAACCGAAGCCGAGCCCGCCATGTTCGACCGGCTGCGACACTTGCGGCCAGGCGGTCGATTCTTCCGCCGCGGTCGTTGCTTCCGGAAAGCGCGCGAACACCTCGGTATTGAAGCGGCGCAGGAATGCGATGGCGTCGAGATTTTCCCGACCGCCGAACCGGTTCGGCACCCATTCGCCCGCGGGCCGGCTGTAGTCCAGATAGAGCATGGAGGCCACCGCATCGACGCGCAGGCCGTCGACGCCGTAACGCTCCAGCCAGAACAGCGCGTTCGATACCAGGAAATTGACGGTCTCGGTGCGGCCGAAGTTGTAGATCAGCGTGCCCCAGTCGAGATGCCTGCCCTGCAGAGGGTTGGCATGCTCGTAGAGCGCGGTGCCGTCGAAATTACCGAGGCCGTGCGGATCGTCGGGAAAATGCCCGGGCACCCAGTCAAGCATGACGCCGAGCCCTTCGCGATGACAGGCATCGACGAGGGCGGCAAAATCCTGCGGCGGACCGAAGCGGCTGGTCGGCGCGAACAGGCCGGTCGGCTGGTAGCCCCAGGAGCCGTCGAAGGGGTGTTCGCTCACGGGGAGTAATTCGACGTGGGTGAAACCGAGATCGCGGGCATAGCGCGGCAGCTGCTCGGCGAGCTCGCGATAGGTCAGCCATTCATTGTCGCCTTTTCGCCGCCATGAGCCCAGGTGCACCTCATAGATCGAA
>Ga0307474_10002122_pt1 | contig 14282 bp, 13 predicted proteins | sample atmos_gasesECM1C_2_FD_203312 | JGI IMG/M metagenome (GOLD analysis project Ga0307474, IMG submission 203312) | Hardwood forest soil microbial communities from Morgan-Monroe State Forest, Indiana, United States - atmos_gasesECM1C_05 | ecosystem: Environmental > Terrestrial > Soil > Temperate... | reverse complement strand
TCGACACTCTTGACCCTCATATCCGCGGGACAAGGCGGACTTCCCAAAAATGTCTAAAGTTTGTTTAGGGAATGGGGTTGGCTCGGTCATTTCGACGATACCCACAGAAGGATAAGTTCTTGGACAACAGGCCGCCTGCCTAGACCGTCAATCACGGCGTCGATTTTTGTTCCCGCTTGTATTCACTGTTCGGCGTCTGGCGCGCTCACCGTTTGAAGTGGCTCACAGCCTTTTGTGAAATCTTTATCGGATCGCTTTCGGTCGCACCGATCTCGATGATCTTGCGTGCAACCATTTCGCTAAGGGGATCGTTGCGATCAACAAGGCTCAGGGATCGCAGGGCGCAGGCAAACGCCACATTCAGCCTCTTGATTTCTTCAGGTCCTAGCTTGCTGTCAGCCAGCAGGCGATTGATAGGCATCCTGTCCCCCCTCGCGCCGGAGCAGGTCAGGGAACACCATAAACCTACTTTCGCATATGGAACTTAACTTATGTGGGTAGGGAAGGGTGGACGGAAGCGGCTGTGGCAGGCGGCGGAAGCCTCGTTGGCGTATCATTTGATGCCTACACTCGCACGAACGGCCCCGGTGGGGGAACCGAGGCCGTCAACCTCTTGGGGAGGTTTACTCCCCGGTGGGGGGCGCCTCCGGGGAGCAAAGAGTCTAGTCCACTTGGCCGGTATCGTTCCCCTCAAACCACGAACTTAATGTGTGGTGGGGAACCTATGGAAGGACGGTCGCGCTCCGTTGCGAAGCTGATGCGAACAGCGCGACCGTCTCGGGGCACGGGCGTGTTTGTGGCCCGCCGTCCAACTTTGACGCTTATTGGCCGACCGATTCACCTGCCGTATTCGGGATGCGGCCTGACGTAGCGCGCCCGCAGACCAAGCGCGGCGCGATATGGCTCAGTTTTGCGGAGCGCTGCGGCCGCTCGCTGGTCCGTACATAACGGTCGGGATGGTATAAATCTGCGGGTCAAAAATGGCCCCGGCGGCCAGGGAGCGCCGGGGCCATCAGTTGCGTTCCCGCGGGCAGGAGCGTCCGGGGGAGGCCTAGCTTGGTCGGGCAATGTTGTTCCTATTGCGTCGTCTCAAGACGCGCAAAAGAAGTAGTCTCAATGAGCCTGAAGGAGGCGTCCTGGCGAAAGCGGGTTTGTCCGCTCTCATGACATCGAGGTGAAAACAGTCAGCCGCTCGCGTTCAAGTTCGTCGATGATTTTTTCATGATGCCTGACCGACTCGCTCAACAAGTCGCGAATCGAGATGACGGCGACCGGTCGTTGATTGACGACCACCGGCAGGTGTCGAATCCGGTGCCGATGCATCAGCCTCAGACAGTCGAGAAAAGTATGATCGAGCTCGACGGTCACGACGTCGCGGGTCATGACGTCCGCAATGGGAGTTGTTTCGAGCGGCTTTTGCGCAACGACCACATGCCGGACGCAGTCTCGCTCCGACAGCACGCCAACGATCGCTCCTTGCTCGGCGACAACAAGAAAGCCGATATTCTTGTCGGCCATGATGCGGAAGGCTGTCAGCACGCTGTCGGCCGGGCCAACGGTCCACAATGACCATGGCTCCGGCCCGAGGATTTGTCGCAGCGATCGATAGGCCAGAATCTCTTCGGGTCGTCTGAGTGCGGGATTCATAGTGAACCGCCTCTCTATGACACGGGCTATGACACAGACAGCTTCTCTATGACTTCGTGCGATAGCCTTTCAAGATTGACACCGATCTTCTCTTAATGCGGCGGCAAGGCGACACGTTGACCTATGTCAAAAGTTGCTAGGCGCGCTCCTCCCAGACCATCGCGAGATGCACGATGGTCTGCGCGGCCTTCTCCATGTCCTGCACGCTGACCCACTCCAGGCGGGAATGAAAGGCGTGCTCTCCGGCGAAAATATTGGGACAGGGCAGCCCCATGAATGACAGCCGTGAGCCGTCGGTGCCGCCGCGGATCGCGGTCTTCGTGGGTGTCAGGCCGCTGCGGCGGATCGCCTCCACGGCGTTGTCGATGATTTCGGGGTGGCGATCGACCACCTGTTTCATGTTGCGGTACTGTTGCCTGATCTCCATCCGATAGGTGGAGCGCGGAAAGTCGCGCATCACCTCTTTGACGATGTCCTCAAGCAGCGCTTCCTTTTCCTTCAACCCGATTTCCGTGAAATCGCGCACGATCAACTCGAGCGCGGTCGTTTCCAGCGCGCCCGATATGCCGACCGGGTGCAGAAAGCCCTGTCTGCCTTCGGTGGTTTCCGGCGAGCAGGTCGTCTTTGGCAGGCGTTCGACGATCGCCGCGGCGATCTTGATCGAATGCTCCATCTTGCCTTTGGCAAATCCGGGATGGGTGCTGACGCCTTCGATCGTGATCGTGACGCCGTCGGCGCAAAAGGTTTCATCCTCGATATTGCCGGCGGTTTCGCCGTCGATCGTATAGGCGAAATCGGCACCGAGCTTTTTCAGATCAACCTTGTCGACGCCGCGTCCGATTTCCTCGTCCGGGGTGAACAGGATTTTGATCGCGCCGTGCTTGATCTGTGGATTGCGAAGCATGAACAGCGTCGCGTCCATGATTGCGGCGATGCCCGCCTTGTTGTCGGCGCCCAGCAGCGTGGTGCCGTCCGTGGTGACGATGTCGTTGCCGATCTGATCGGCGAGCGCGGGATGCTCTGCCGCACGAATGATCTGTGTGGGATCAGCCGGCAGCACAATGTCGCCGCCGCGATAATTCCTGACGATCTGAGGCTTGACGTTGGCACCGGTGCAGTCGGGCGAGGTGTCCATGTGCGAACAGAAGCAAATCACCGGAACCCGCTTGTCGGTGTTGGCAGGGATTGTCGCGTAGACGTAACCGTGCTCGTCGAGATGGGCGTCGGAAAGCCCCATCTCCCGAAGCTCGCTCGCCAGCAGTCGGCCCAGATCTTTTTGCTTTTCTGTCGAGGGGCAGGTCACGGAGGCGGGATCAGATTGGGTATCGATCACCACATAGCGCAAAAAGCGCTCGGTCACCGCATGGGTGAACCTCAGATGCGAGCTCACAGTCATAGCCGCGAGTAGCAGAAAACGCCTCTGATCGGTAGCGCCATTCCGGTGGAGGCCTAAGCCGCGCCGGAATGGCGCCAATTGGAATTGAAAAGAGCCGCTCTGGTCAGACGGCTTCCTTGAGCTCCTTGGCCGCACGGAAGGCGACCTTCTTGCTGGCCTTGATCTGGATCGCTTCGCCAGTGGCGGGGTTGCGGCCCATGCGGGCGGCGCGCTTGCGCACCTGAAGGATGCCGAGGCCTACCATGCGGATGCGATCGCCTTTCTTGAGATGTTTGGTGATGCGGTCCACCAGATCGGTCAGAATGGCTTCCGACTGCTTCTTGGAGAGTTCCTGGTCTTCGGCAATGGCCGCCGCGAGATGCTTCAGCGTAATGGTAGTCGCCGTCCCTGCCTTCTTCGCCATAGTTGGCCCTCCTCGTTGTTGATGGCTTAAGAACCGTAGGCGTATCAGGCCTTAAACGATTCGGTGGCAATATGACTACGTTGTTTTGCCTGTAAATAGCCTATTTTTCGCATCGACCCCTAAAAAGAGCCTGAAAAACGCGGGGATTCGTAACCACCTTGACTTGCGAGGGGCGCGCCTTTAATCCCTCAAGCCCGTGCGGATCAATTCCGATCAGGGTATCCGCGGGAGTAGCTCAGTTGGTTAGAGCGCCGCCCTGTCACGGCGGAGGCCGCGGGTTCGAGTCCCGTCTCTCGCGCCATCATTTCAATGGCTTAGCTTTCCTCCGCTCTTTGAGAAGTGTCACAAGGGGCGGCGCAGTGACACTTTCGTCCGCCCTCTGTTCCAAAACTTTCGCTCCGATTGCCCTGGCTTCGTCGAAGCGACGAACGCTTGCCTGGTTGACGGGGTTGTAGGTCTTCCGGAGCTGCTTGTTGCTGTCGACCGTGTTAGCCATCTTGTTTGATTGATCCTCAACAGATCCGCCGCCGGCGTCGCCTTCGACCGCGCCGGATCTGCGCATGTCCTGCAGCTGGCGCTTCTCATCCTTGCCGAAGGTCAGCTCGCGCACCTTGCGGAAATCCTGATTGAGAGAACTCTTGGTGTAGGGGCGGGCAGGGATATGCCGGCCACCGCCGTGATCGCCGCCCCATTGTCCGCTTGCCCCGTCACGGCTTACAGGTCGGCCACCGCGCGTCCAGAACAGCGGGGTGGTGTCGAGCAGGGCGGCGCCAAAGCCGTTCAGGTAAGCGACGAGAATGGCTTGCGACCATTGACTCAGCGTCGCCGCCGCCGCCTTGCCGGTCTTGGCACGGTCGACCGCGAAGTAAATGCCGATGTCGTCGCTGCGGGCCTGGGCGAGCGTCAGGCTGCGGTTGTCGATCGGCGAAAGCTGACTGTCCCAGGCCACGGCCATCAACGCCGCGAGGCCGTAAAACTCGTGGCGCCAAGCTACCTGCACAAGCTTGTGGACCTCGCGGCGATACCAGACCTGATCGCGCGGCCTCGGTGGCGTGTTCGGGAAGGTCTTTGCCGGGTCAGCGCCCAGCCCGCAGTACTTCATGCCGGCCATCTTCTTCCAGAGCGCGCGCCACACTTTGATGACCATATGGCGCTCGCTGATCGAGACCTTGGCCTCGATCTCGGGGACCAACCCCTTCGGCTCGCCGGTAACGGCATCGATGCGCAGGAAGTGTTCGGGCTCGATCGTGCGCGGGTCGCAATCGCCGAACCGCTCAAGCCATTTCCATGCCCGCGGCCAGCTGTCGCGCTTCTCTTGTTCTTTGGTCCAGATGATGCCGTTGGCCACTCTGGCCGCCTTACGCATCTCTAAGGCGCGCTGATAGCCGCGACCAACGCTGCCCTCTGGCCAGTTCACCAGCGTGGTTCTGGCGGGCACCGAGACGTGCCCGGCGCGGACCTGGTCCCATGCGCGGTTGAGTTCGATGGCGCGCTGCTGGTCTTCGACGCTTGGCGCCGGATCACCTTCGGCATCCTTGCCGGGGCCGCCGCGGCCCATGGTGACGAGACCGAAGCCGTATGCCTTCATGGCCTTGGTCGGCCGCCAGCGCCAGCGGCCGTTGAGAAACAGGAAATACCGGATCTTGTCCCTGCCCAAGGAAACCCCGCAAGGCGGCACGACGCAGGTGAGGGCGGTCACCATCACCTCAACTTCTCCCGAGCGTCCCGAAGTTTGGGTCGGCCTGTCAAGCGCGATGCAAGGTCGCGGGGTCTGTTTTCCCGGTCTTCGGTCACGATAGTGCCGTCAGGCTGCAGCGCCACGACCCTTAACCCGGCCGCGAGCGCAGCCTCGATCCGGCGTCTGATCGCGCGTTTTGTATATGGGTTTTCGTGAGTAGGCATATCCATCCATTTCGGGCGAACAGATTCGCCGCGCGGTCGGGGAGATGGCGGATACGCACCCCATGGATGCCAAGATCCGTTCGCGCCGTCAACTGATTCGAAGTGAGACAAAAAGGCCCGTCGCGGTGGGGGCGGGCCTTTCATTGCTGGGGCTCTGTGGAAGATGGCAACTCTGGTGCACGTCGCCTCTCTCAGCCCGCGGCGCTGACGCGCGCGATGTCGTGCTCGAGTGTGGCGCAGAGGGAGCGCGCGCACGGGTCCGCGGTGGACAGCTTCTCAAGGAGTCTTGTCACCAGTGGTTTTGATTTTTTCAAAAGCGACGAGGATTGTCGCCAGGAGCCGCGTTGCGTCGTCGGCTTCGCGAACCTGGCCCAATTCTCTCAGCTTTCTGACCCGAACTGTCAGGTAGGCGATTTGCTCAAGTAGGGGTTTCTCCGCGAGCGAAGGCTTGCGTCCAAGATCCCGAAAAAGCTGCTCTGCCTCAATCTTGGCCAACGCCAAACATTGCTCACCCAGCTCAAGGGCTCGGCGTCGGTTACGGGCGATCGGCCCCTCATCTAAACTATTGGTCATGAGTCCCCACGTTCCAGAATAAATTTTTGCTGCCATCCTCGCCGTGGGGAAGCGCGAAACAGCTTTCTTATCATGCCGGATATCGCACCGGTGTCAATCGTCCCGGCGTCGTTCCGCTGTTAACGGCTGTTAACTTCAATGCATCGCGGGTCAATACCATTAGAGGGATTCCCGACGCATTTTCGAGTCAATGCTATTGGACCGTCTCAAAGCGCTTTCTCGCTCACACAAACGCGAGTCCAAAGGACGAAAGTTAAGAGAAGGCTACACTCGATCGAGTGGCTCATACGATCGCGCATGGCTTGGGCTAGAAATCTCCTGGAGTGCGCAGTGACGATAACGGCCTCAATTCTGTACGACCTTGTCGAATGTCCGAAGCGTGTCGCCCTGGACGCCTTTGGCGAAATCGCGCAGCGAGATGAGATCAGTCCTTTCGTCCGATTGCTTTGGGAACGTGGAACTTTGTTCGAGCAAGAGATGATCGCCAAATTGCGGTTTCCCTCGGTTGATCTCTCGGATGCCAACGAGGTCGATCGTGAACGGCTTACGCTCGATGCCATGGCCAAGGGCAAGCCATTAATCTACGGAGGGCGCATAAGAGCCGGCGATCTGCTTGGTAAACCCGATCTCTTGCGCAAGGATCTCGGCGGTTACGTTCCAGGCGACATCAAATCAGGCCGCGGCAAAGAGGGCGAAGACGAAGATCACGACGGCAAGTTGAAGCGGCATTATGCTGTTCAGCTCGCCCTCTATGTCGACATCCTCGAACGTCTGAACCTTTCTGCGGGAAGACGGGCTTTTGTCTTGGACATTCAGGGAAAGGAGGTCCTCTACGACTTCGGGACTTTCGAGGGAGAGGCTCTTTGGCAGGAGTACGAGGACGCACTCTCTGATGCACGCGCGATACTCGCGAAGCGGCTCGTGCCGCTCGCAGGGTATGCAAGCGTTTGCAAGCTTTGCCACTGGCACACATTCTGTATCGCGCGCCTCACAGAAGCGGACGATCTGACATTGATCCCGTACCTCAGACGATCCGACCGCGACACGATGAGCCCCCAAATCCCTACCATCGCCGCCTTCTCAGAGGTCGCTCCTGAAGCTTTCATTAAGGGCAAAAAGACTATGTTTGCGGGAGTCGGAGCGGAACGCTTCCGTGCTCTGCAGGCGCGTGCGGCGATGCTCAAAGAGGCTTTGCCGAAACCCTACCTGCGAGCGCCGGTAGTGCTACGTACATCTCCTCTCGAGTTGTTCTTCGACATCGAAGTCGATCCGCTTCGGGGTGTCTGCTACTTGCATGGCTTCGTCGAGCGAACGAATCAGGACAATGCCACCGAGCGCTTTGTTTCGTTTTTCGCGGAGGAGCCGACGCAGGCGGCGGAACGTGATGCCTTCGCTGCGGCTCTCGACTATTTTGCATCCCGAACTGATGCTGGAATCTATTACTATTCCAAATACGAGCGCACGATCTACCGAAAACTGCAGCAGAAATATCCGGATATCTGCACTCCGGAGGATGTGGAGCAGCTTTTCGATCCTGCGCGCGCGATCGACCTGTATGGAGATGTGGTCCTGAAAGCCACCGAATGGCCTACCAGGGATCATTCGATCAAGACGCTGGCGAAATACCTCGGCTTCGCATGGCGTGATACCCATCCGTCTGGCGTGGCTTCAGTCGAATGGTTCGACCGCTGGTGCCGAGAAAGAAATCCCGATATCCGCCAGCGCATCCTCGACTACAACGAAGATGACTGCCGCGCGACCCGCGTGCTTCTGGACGGTATTAGAAGTCTAGCGGAATAGTCGGATAGCGGTCGGCGAACGCCTAAGGGAGGGGTCCTAGCTGGTTACGCCGACCCACCCCTTTGGCGTGCGCTTGCCCATGGCGATCCGGCCTACAATTAAATTGTCCTCGATAGAATACAACAATCCGGCTTGTTGAACTCGCAAACCCAGCAGTGTGCGCACTTCGGAGCATACAGCTAAGTGGCGCTTGTCTGGAGACACGAAGGCGGCTTCTACGTGACAGCGGCTACCGCGCAGGGCACTGGAGGCTTTGAAGCCGATTTCCTCCCAATAATCAGCTGCATCGACATTATGCCGCACGCCATGCAACAAATCCGCGAGCGGTTGAAAGCACGACTCATCGCCTGGCGCGGCGAACTCAACATGAAATGGAATTCCGGTCAGTCCGCAGATCCTTAGGTCGTCTGGGTGGAAGCGACGGCCGCTCCACATGCAGGACTTTTCCTCGGCCGGCGCACAGTATTTGCCAGCAACGGAACGAACCGCCAGTTGGTGCTGAAGACGGGCGCCAGACACGCTGCTGCTTACAAGGAGCTTTTTTAGGACTCGCTTGTCCGCAATCGCGCAGCGCTCGAGTTCCGAAGGCAAAACAGCCTTTCCTGTCGCGCCACATCGTTCGAGAACGCCGGGCCGCACGAATTTTCCGGTGACCTCGCAGCGTTCTGCTTCCTGGACCGTGATTGGTTGTCGCGTTTCGTGGCAAATGAGAAATTCATCTCTGTGTCCAATCTGTCCCGAAACGCTGGACTGCAATCGCTGATCTCGACGATAGCTCTTCCCCGAGATGTCGCTGACGGCCAGCTCATTCGCAAGAACTTCAAGGCCGCTAAACTCGCATCGGCCGAAAAGCTCCGGCTCCGCTCGTTTCCCAGTGAGGCTGCAGGTCCTTAGTAGTGAGCTTGCGACCGGATTTCCCGTAACGGCGGAGAGCTCAGCTTCATCGGTGAGAATACGCTTTCGGCTTAAGCTGCAGCGCAGCGTGTGTTCCGGGAGAGCCAGTCGACCGCTGATTTCCGACGGAACAAGCAAGTGCTGCAACACGTCCACCCCCGTCATGACGCAATGGCCCAGGCATTCCTCGGGCGCGATCGTGCCAGTACTCTCGCAGCGTCCAAGCTCAGGAACGGAAAGGCAGATGCCCGTCCGCGGGACGACGGTGAGCCGGCTCGTATATGGCGGGCTACCATCAAAGCGGTACTGCGCCTCGGCAAAAACCTCGCGGTGAACGCTGCCCTCTAGTGCGACCACCGTCAGCTCAAGGCGTGGAGTGAAATCGTCCTCGAGCTTCCTGCGTTTCCGTGCGTCGTCGCCTGCAGCCGCCATCTCTTGAACACGGCGTTCCATATAGAAGCGGCAAAACTCGGCGATGCCTGGGTCGCGTCCGGCGGCATCGACCAGACGGTCCAGATCAATTCCAAGGTGCTGAGCGTTCTCAATGGTATCCGTCAGCTTGTACAGGCCGGACCGAACCGCATGAGCTTTGTGTTCACCCGGCTGGCATTCCACTTCGACCAAGCGCTCATAGCCATCATGGGCGACCGTCGCTCGGACCCGGACCATGGCCTTGCCATCGAAGCATCGGCGGACACCTTCGACCTTTGTGGAGATTGGTCTTGCTCCGAAGCTGTCAATCCAGTCGCGAGAAATTTCGTCGGCCCGTCGGGCCGGATCGTCGTCCGCATCGTCCACCCGGTGCACGCCAGTAGCGATCATTCGGCTCACCAGTCGGGAGAATGCAGCAGAGCCTGGAGCATACAAGGTAGCGCGACTGTCAGCAGTATCGTCAAAACGTATCCATTCGCGTCCGCCGTTCTCCTCCAACAAAAACCGTCCATCTTCGTTCGGCGTTACTGATGCTCCAAGGCTCTTAAGAGCGGCAAGCGCGAATTCCTGCCCCTCCATAGACCGCTCTATCGGAGGGAGCTTGGGCGCTCGCGGCCCTACATATTCCGCGCCATCCATGCTACCGAGCATCTCATTTATGTTGCCTTCTTCGGCTTCCAGCTTCGCTTTTGCTTCAGCGATGCTCTGCTCTGCCTGACGCGCGGCCTTTTCGACGTCCTTGCCAGCGAGAGCCGCTAACACAAGCCGAAGGATTCTGTCCTCGAAGTCCTCGCCGTCCTCATCATCGATGCCGGAAGCTTCGAGCAGGGATTCGATATCGCCTATGGCATGGGCGGCCATCTGCAGCTTTTCCATCAGGCGGCCGACAATGTATTCCTCAAATGTACCCTTCAAAATAATGTTGAGGATGCTGACGCTCGCATGCTCTGACGCGAGTCTCTGGATACGTCCGATGCGCTGCTCGACGATCATCGGATTCCAAGGAAGGTCGAAGTTAACGAGGACGTTGGCGACTTGTAGGTTGACGCCTTCCGAACCGGCTTCAGTCGAAACGATGACGTGACAAGCGGGAGGATTCTTCCAGAAACGCGCAATGGTGTCCTGGTTGCGCTGTCCAGACGACCCATTGATAATTCCAACCTTTAGTCCCCGCTCCTCCAGGAACGCCTGAATCGTGGTCTGTGTTTCCAAGCGGCCGGTGAACAATACCATGCGCCACCGTTCAGGGTTTTGCCGCGCCAATTGATCAATCAGTGTGCCGAGCCCGATAAGTTTGGCGTTTGTCTTCATTCCCGTGACGATGCTGCACACTGCGGCGGCAAGCTCCTGCGGCACGGTGCCATTGCGAGCCATATTCGTGAGTTGCGCCATCAGCGCGTGCGGACTGCTCGTGAGCGCTTGAAGAATGCTTATCTGAGCGAGTCGATTGAGTTTTTGGATCGGCTTGGCAATGACCCGGATCAGCTCAAGCTCAGCGAGAGTTGGTTCAACTCGGTGAAGCTGGACGACGCGGTCCGGAAAGTACAACTTGGCATCGCCGCGTCGCACGCGTGACATATAGCCATACACAATCGAACGAAATTCCTCACGAGCTTCTTGTTTGAGTTGGCGAGCAGTGTCGCGTTTGTCAGCGATGAACTTTCGCGCGAACATACCCTCGCTGCCGAACGGATTTTGGTGACCCCGAGCGACAGTGAGGAGGTCGACAAGGGAATAGAGATCCCAGAGCCGGTTCTGGATTGGGGTGGCCGTCAGCATTAGAACATAACGGAACCGCCGTTTTTCGAGGGCTTCTCTGAAGCGCAGGGCCACTTGCGGCGGCGGATCGACTCCGTAAAGGTTGCGCAGCTTATGCGCCTCATCGAGGACCAGCATCTGGAAACGGTCTTCGGGGAGTTTTTCGAGATGCAGCCGCGCAGATGCGTAAGTCGTTATGACGGCACCCACGTCTTCTGGCTCTACACTTATGAGTTCTTTGCCAGTGGCAATTTCCGCAGGGATGTCGAATTTAGTCCGGAGTTCACTCTGCCATTGCGGTCCGAGTAGCTTCGGACAGACGATGAGAATCTTGGAGACCCTTGCACGCGCGATAAGTTCGCTGGCAACCAGGCCCGCGCTGATGGTTTTGCCCAGACCTACGTCATCAGCGAGCAACGTCACCGGCAGGCGGCGACAGAAGGTGATGAGGTTAGTGACCTGATGGTGATAGGGCTGGAGCTTGTCTTGCCATCGCTTTTCGGATTTGAGATCCTTTCTCGTCTCGATCACGATCGGATCGGTCAAATCCCATTCGAGCGCCGCTCGATACAGCTTGTATTCGTTCGGAAGGGCGCCACGGCGCAATATTTTGGTTTGAAATTCGGGTGAGGGCGCTGTCATGCCTCCAAATCCGCCGCTCGACGATCGTATCGCTCCAGCATGCCCGGTTTATAGCCCGTCGGCAACCTTTGCGAGTGATTAGCACAGTGGCCACGCCGTCGAGCTGAAGATATGTCGGCGACAAGCGTAGGTGACTATTTAGATGATAGCGCAGCGATAAAAGCCGCAGTACAGAATGCCCACTATGCCGATAACCAACAACCTGCCCCACCATGCGATGAACCTTGTTTCGCCGTCCTCGCGAGTAACGCCTTCGGCCCAGAGGACCCATGCTCCGATGACGACCAACGAACGACACCTTGCGACGCCCACAAAAGTCAAAATAAAAGCTCGCCGGGCTGAAGTAGCGAGTTTGAAGCCAACGTCGGATGTGTGAGCGCCGGACCGAAGCCCCGCGCCTTTGTTCCCGTCTTGCAGTTATCTACCGCTCATCCACAGCCAGCAGAAACGCATCATGATCGGATCATGAATCCTACCGCTGCCGGAGTACTCGGGTGTGTCTGCGGCCCACCTGCAGCAGAGATTTATGAGCTTCCACACGTCGGCCATGAACGCCTGTTGCTCCTCTTGGCGTTAGCAGCCGGATAAATTCGCTCCATTGATCGCCCCTGGACCGGCATGGCGCTTTCGGTCACAGGCCTCGTGTTCGACTACTTCGACTTCTATATCGTCGGCTTCCTCGTTGCAGTGCTTGCGCCGCAATGGCACCTTACTTTCGGGCAGACGCCCGAGGTTAGCGAACCGATAATCGCGCCGATACCGGCGCTGAGCAAGATGACCGACGCGAAGCGGTCAGCCAACGCGATTTGGGCGAGCGCGTCACCTTCGCGAATGCAAGCTTGCACGAAACTGTGCGTTCGGCGACTCAATGCGGTTCACGGAAGTAGATCCCAAGATCGCGCCTTCATCACTGCACGCTGTTGACGACCGCGCCGCGAGCGACTTGGAGGGATTTTTCACGACCATGCTTCCAGTCGTTCAATCGACGAGATCGGCGTCCAACGTAACCTTCGCGTTGAGCAGTTTCGAAACCGGGCAGTTCGCCTTCGCGATGTCCGCAAGCTCAACGAACTTCGATGAATCTGCGCCCGGTATCTTTTCCTTCAACGTGAGATGTACCGCCGAAATTGCGTACCCGCCGTCCACCTTGTCGAGCGACACTTCTGCAGTGGTGTCGATGTGCTCGGCTGTCAGCTGCGCCTTGCCGAGGATGAGAGACAGGGCCATGGTAAAGCAACCGGCGTGCGCAGCGCCGATGAGCTCTTCGGGACTGGTGCCGGGCTTCCCCTCGAACCGACTGCTAAAGCCGTAGGGATAGGCCGAAAGCGCGCCGCTCTTTGTGGAGGTCGCACCCTTTCCGTCCCTCACTCCACCTTTCCAGGATGCCGATCCGTGCGTTTTCAACGAGTCCCCCATGAGGTTGTTGTTGTCCGGTGAGGACCGGACAAACCAGAGCTACACCTCGGCGCCAGGGTCTAAAATGTCGTATTTGCCACCTTTGCAGACAGGAGCATGGCGTGGGCCGGTCGGCCGTGTCACCGGGCTCTCATTAGGATGTGAATGCCCGCGCGCCCGCTAACGCGGTCACCGAACGGTTAGATGGTCGCCAGCGGATGCGCTGCGTTGCGAAGGGCTTGGGGCGTGGCACCGAAGGTGCGAAGGAAACTGCGCCGCATTCGTTCACGATCGCCGAATCCCGTCTCGCGAGCAACTTCCTCGATTGGCAGCCGGCCTTGCTCGAGCATGAACCTGGCCGCCTCGATGCGCAGGTTTTCAATTGCCTTTGCCGGAGAGAGGCCGGTCTCCGTCCGGAACACTCGACTAAATTGTCGAGGGCTTAGTCGGGCAGCGTCGGCCAACAGCTCCACCGTCAGGGGTTCGCGAAGATTCTGCTTTGCGAAGGCCAGCGCAATTTGAACGCGATCGGATTTGGCATCGAGCTGCAGCATTGCGGAATGCTGCGATTGACCGCCGGCACGGCGATGATGCACGACAAGCAGCCTCGCGGTGCGTTGCGCTGCCGGCTGGCCCAAGTCGCGTTCAATGAGACCGAGCGCGAGATCAATCCCAGCCGTCATCCCAGCCGACGTCCACACGGGCCCGTCTGCAATGAAGATCCGATCCATTTCGACGGTAATCTTGGGGAATCGCCTGCCAAGTTCCTCGGCACGCGACCAGTGCGTGGTCGCCCGTCGGCCGTCCAGAATTCCCGCTTCCGCCAGTGTGAACGCTGCTATGCAGACTGAGGTGATACGCCGTGTCGTTGATACGGCCTCGCGCAAATAGGCAACCGTGCCTGGTGTTGCCGGCACCAAATCCGGCCCCGAGCCCACCATGAGCGTGTCAAAACTGCCTTCGCCCAGCGGTTCAGTATTCATCGTCCAGCCGAGCGAGTTGGTGAGTGGCTCACCCGTCTCCGATAGGATTCGGAGATCATAGAAGCGCTCGCCGGCAACGAGATTGGCTGCTTCAAATGCCGAAATTGCCGCGAAACTCATCACGCTGAAGCCAGTCGGCAAGAGGAGCCCGAGTCGCAGAATAGTAGCCTCCCAATCGGCGGACGAGGTAGCTTCGGGTGGTCGTTAGGACATGGAGTCAACCGCCCTGACATTCAACCTCAAGGGGGAACCTTACTCGAATCCAGGTGCCGCCGCAGGACATATTTGCCTCCATTCGGGACGCCACCGAGCGGCTCGAACGGTTCGCGCACGGGGGCCGCCACGTCTGATCGCGATGTCTTGAATCGCGGCATCTCCGACCTTCGTGGAACCGATGGTCCCATATAGAAGTCACCTGGGACATTGCCGTGGAGTGTTTGAACCTTCCCGTTGTCCA
>Ga0307474_10002120_pt1 | contig 14283 bp, 8 predicted proteins | sample atmos_gasesECM1C_2_FD_203312 | JGI IMG/M metagenome (GOLD analysis project Ga0307474, IMG submission 203312) | Hardwood forest soil microbial communities from Morgan-Monroe State Forest, Indiana, United States - atmos_gasesECM1C_05 | ecosystem: Environmental > Terrestrial > Soil > Temperate... | reverse complement strand
GGCGGCGTACGGCGTGCTGTAGCGCGGATGAATCTTGCCGAGCCACGACGGCATGTAAGAGTCGAGTCCGGCGACAAAAGGGATGCGGGCGCAGCCGCCAATCCAGGCCGATCCGATGCCAGCGATGGAAAGGCTGAGCACGATGGCGAAGGGGACCGTGATGAGCGAAAGGCCTACGCGCTCGGCCATGTGAGTCACGGCCTGGACGATACCCTGAAGCACGTTCACGTCTTTGCCGACGGCGATGAGCAGCGTGAGCGTGGCGCCAACGTAGAGAGCGCCAGCGAGAACGCCTCCCCAGGCGACTGCACCCGGAAGAGTGCGGCGAGGATCTTGTATCTCGTCGCCCATCACAGACGCGAGTTCGAGGCCGATAAGGCCGAAGCAGATGACGCCGAAGGAGTTTAGGACGAAACGTGGGTTGGCAGGAATTTTGAAGTCGGCGCTGGAGAGCGAAGAACCGAAGCGCGAATAAATGACAATCCCGAGAACCATGAGCACGGCGGCAGCAAGAAAAGTCCCGATCGCCCCGAAATTATTGATCCACTTGCCGATGCCGAGGCCAAGGATATTGAAGAAGGTGAGAAGACCCAGCAGAGCCAGCGAAACGACCGCGGCGAATAGTTTTTTGTCGGCGAGCGCGTGGTGAGTGGGGCCGAGGATGTAGACGGAGACGCCGACGAAATAGAGCATGATGGTCGGCACGTAGAGCATGTTGTTGGTCCAGTAACACCAGCCGGAGAGAAATCCGTGGAAGTCGCCGAAGACTTCTTTGGCCCAGAGATAGACGCCGCCCTCGCCGGGATAACGGTGCGCGAGCTCGATAACCGCGATGCCTTGCGGAAAGAAGAAAAGAAGAAGGGAAACGATCCAGAGCCAGACGGTGACACCGCCGTTGGCGGCGATCGACGGAACCACGTTTAGATTGAAGACGGCGACGACAAAGAGCAGGACGAGATCGCGGCGTCCGAGAGCGCGGATGAGGTGAGGAGCGGCGGGTTGGGCGGTGGTGGACAAAGTCTACTCGCTGGCTGCAAAACAGCAGGTTCCTCACCGGGCTCTCGCCCGGTTCGGAATGACAAGGTTCTTCTTACTGCCGGCAACCCGTCTAGTGTCCGGCCAAGACCGGCTGGCCGATTCGTTCCTGTTGGGCTTTGGCGAGCGATGCCGCTATGTCGTCAAAAGCAGATAGATGCTTATCGATATCCGCGTCGGTGTGCTGGACGGAAATGGTCCATTGCTCATCCCACCAGTAGGGCTGAGGCATCACGCCGCGGTTGACCATGGCGAACCAGTAATGACGCCAGAGGTCGATGTCGACTGTGGTCCAGTCGCGGTAGTTGCGGATTTCCCTGGGATAAAACATCAGAGCACCATTCGCCCCGGCTTGCGCGATGTAGGCTTGCAGGCCAACTTTCGCGATCGTCTTGCGATATCCCTCGGCGAGCTTTTTGCCGAGTTTGTCGACATGAGCGTAGTTGTCGCGCGTGAGAACTTCGCGGAACGTGGCGAGGCCAGCGGCCATCGAAACCGGATTGGTGTTGTACGTACCGCCGTGGAAAACTTTGTGCTGCGAGATCAGGTCCATGACAGATGTGCTGGCGCCGAAGGCGGCGAGCGGGAGTCCTCCGCCGATTGATTTGGCGAGGCAGATCATATCTGGCTTCACGTTGAAATATTCCGACGCGCCGCCCCAGCCGAGCTTGGCGCCGGTCTTCACTTCGTCAAAGATCAGGAGCGCACCGTTCTTCGTGGCAAGGTCTCGCAAACCTTGCAGGAAGCCGGGTTGTGGCAGACAGAGGCCGACGTTCATCAGAATCGGTTCCAGAATAATCGCCGCGATTTCGTTCGGATTCTCTTTGAAGCGACGCTCGACAGTGGCGAGATCGTTGAAGGTGGCAATCTTAACGTTATCGATCGCCGCCTTAGGCACACCGAGGCCGCCCGGGACGGGCGTTGGATTGTTGATGTCGCCGAACTCGGGCGCGTGCGGCTTCACGCTGACCAGAGCTGAGTCATGCAATCCGTGATATGCGCCTTCAAACTTTATGATCTTGTCGCGGGCAGTAGCGGCGCGCGCCAAGCGGATGGCGTGCATGGTGGCTTCCGTACCGCTGTTGCCGAAGCGGCACATCTCGATGGGAAAGCGGTTGCAGATTTCTTCGGCGAGCTCCCATTCCATGTCGTGCGGCATGCCGAACATAGTTCCAGTGGAAAGACGTTTTTCGACGGCCTTCATCACGGCGGGATGACAGTGTCCGGCCATGAGCGCGCCGAAGGTGAGGTTGTGGTCGATGTATTCGTTGCCATCAACGTCGCGGAACTTGCTGCCGCTGGCTTCCTTCACGAAGATCGGCCAAGGATCGTAGTGGCGATAGTTGCTGGCTACGCCGAGAGGAATGCGCTTGAGATTCTTCTTGTGTGCCTCGGCGGATTTCGGCGTGCGGCGTTCAAATGTGGCGAGCTCTTTCTGCAGATCGGGGTACATCGGGTTCTCCGGATGGCTCAAGCCCGTAGGGGCCATTAGATTTGGTTCGGGGCGGGCAGCCGCCCCGTGTGTCTTATTTTAGAACGCAAACTTCAATGCAAACTGAATTTCGCGCGGATCGCGGGTGTGCTTAACCCGGCCAAAATCCGCTCCGTCGCTAATATTGCCGTCGGGGTTGAGGAATTGCGTGTGATTAAAAACGTTAAAGAATTCCGAGCGGAACTCGAAGTGCTTTCCCTCTCCCACGGAGAAAAGCTTCTGCACCGAAAAGTCGAAGTTGTTGATGCCAGGTCCGCAACAGAGATCGCGCGGCCCACCAAGTGATCCGAGAGGCTGATTCGTGATCGGGCAGGGTGTGCTGGAATTCTGGTTGCAGAAGTAGTAGCGCTGGTTGGTCCGAGGATTCAGGAATTGCACGGGACCGGTGATGAGCGGCCGTCCGGGCGCTTCGAATCCGCTCGTGTCATTTTCGAGCTCATTATCGTTGGTCGAGCGCATAACGATCGGAAAGCCTGACTGGAAACTGGTAATGCCGGATACTGCCCAGTCATCCAACAACCTGCCTTTCGCACCGTCATATTTAGGCACCGGAAGTTCCCAGAGATAGCTGAGCACCACGCGGTGACGGGCATCAAACAGCGACAGCGAGCGGTTACAGCTGAAGTTATTCAAGACGCCGTTGCAAATAGGCTTTAACGCATTCTCGAAACTCGACGCGCTGTCGATCGACTTGCTGAAGGTATAGGCGAGTTCGAACTGCAGCCCCTTAGAGAGCCGCCGCTCCAGCGAAGCTTGCAAGGAATTGTAGGCGGAGTTGGCAATGGTGTCTTGGGCGTAGATGCTGCTGAAAACCGGCACGCCATCGGAAGGGCAACCGTTTCCGGTCAAAGGATTGCAAAGCGGCGAGGAATAAGGCCGCAGGCCAACCAGCGTAATCCCGGCGGGACCTACAACTGTACCGCCGGATAAAAACGGAGTCGGCCCGTAAGGCAGGTGCAAACCTTGCGGCGCAATGATCGTGCCAGCCGGAATCGTGATTATGGAATCCCCGAACGTTGGTCCACAGCCGGAAGGACCCAGCGTGGCGATAATGTCAAGGCACGTCTGGGGCAACGCCGGGCTCAAATCGTGTGTGGCCAGCAAACGATGCCCCTGCGAACCTACATAGCCGATCGAGAGAACCGTGTCCCTTGAAAGCTCGCGCTCGATGCCCAAGTTGTACTGGCTGGTGTACTGCGCTCTGAGTTGCGGCTGCAACTCTCCGAAAAGGACGATGGGACGGAAGGCGGACCAGTCGACTGGGGTTCCGTGAGCTGGATCGAGAATGGTGCCAAAGGGATTCGGGATTATGCCCGTTTGGGTGGGTTGGCCGCCACCGCAAGGCAGCGGCGTGCAGCTTTGCAAAACGAAGGGCGTGCTGAAGAATCCTTGGGAGATTGTGGTGCTGCCGCCAAAAGGCGGCTCCGCCTGGAATTGCTCCAAAACCAACTGCTCGATCGGATTGTAGAAGATCCCGAACCCGGCGCGAACCGTGGTCTTGCCATTCTTCCAGGGATCCCAAGCGATGCCAATGCGCGGCGCAAAGGCGTGATAATAAGACTTGGTCAAACCTTTCGGCACACCCTTATCCCCGGGTACAACCAGGCCCAGAGGAAAGACAGCCTGCGCTGAGCCTCCCGGATTGCAGTTGCCGTCAGGATAGCCGAGTGTAGCCTGGCTTGCCGCACTCAGTTGGCAAGGATAGGTAGACGTTGCCTGCCCTGGACGGAAGGTTTGATAGCGCCCGCCGGCGTCGAAGAACGGCTGATTGTACTCCCAGCGTAACCCGTAGTTGAGAGTGATGTTCGGCTTAACCTTCCAGCTATCTTGCGCAAACAGATAAAGCGATTTACCTCGGACATCCTCGGAGTTGGTGGAGCCGATCAGATCAGAATCGGGCAAACCCAAGAGGTAGTTCGCAAAGAGTTCATTGGAAATTCCGGTGCCTGTGTCATTGGGTCCGCCCCCGAAGTAGGAATAGTCACCCTGAGGAGCAAAGTACAGAGTCTGAAAAAAGCGCTGAATTCTGAAATCTACACCGAACTTCATGGTGTGGGTGCCGGCAACCTTGGTGATGTTGTCGGAAAACTGATAGGTATTGCCGACCTGCGGCAGCTCGCCCTCAAAGTCGTTCCCGATGGTGAAGCCACCCGAAATAGCAATGAATGGCACGCCCTCGTGCTGCGCGGGGTTCGACCCAACACCGGGTGTAATACCGAACCGGGGGTTGGGGGTAATGACTCCAGGAGTATCAGTGGTGCCGGTAAAGCAGAAGGGCAGTGCGGCGCCATTGCAGGAGTTAGTGACGAGGTGGTGGTTTTGCGGGGCCAAGAATGTTCCCTGGCCTTCCCGGAAATAAGTCACACGCGCTTCGTTCACGACGTTCGGGCTGATGGTCCAAGTGTGGCCGATGTTTACCTGTTGGGAACGAGTTTTGTTGGTGTCGCCAAAGCCGGGCAAGAGATTAGGATTTTCCGCCTGGAATTTTGTAAAGGGCTGCGCATCATAGAGATCGTTGAAATAGTAGTACACGCTCAGATTCTGCTTGTCGTTGATGCGGTGGTCCACTTTGACGGTAAACTGATTTTCGTGCTGCCGGTCCAGCGGGATGGATTGGAAGATGTTGGAAGTGTTAGCAAGATTGGAGCAGGTCGGGTCTGCGTTCGGACAGGGCACAAACTGGTTCATCAAACTGAGGGCAGCCGGGTCAAAACAATTTGTGGGAATGTTGCCGCTGGGGAATGCCACGGCGTAGGGCACGACTCCGCTGGGCTGGGTCGAAGGCAATGGGATGCCCGCGTTACATCGTGCGTTCAAGATGGAGGCGAATGCGTCGGTACCAATGCTCCCACCGCCGTTGGCGAAGCCGAGCCCCGCACGGTCGGCCGCGGTGGGCACGGCAGTTGGATCGCCGGTGATGCCCTGCACGATGCGGCGCCCATCATAGGAAGCAAAGAGGAACGTGCGATCTTTCTTAATAGGACCGCCCAAGGTTCCACCGAACTGGTTCTGTTTGTTGTCGGGCGTGAAGGGATCCAAATATCCCTTGGCATCCAGCGCCTTGTTGCGGAAGAACTCGTACACGCTGCCATGCACCTGATTGCCGCCGGACTTGGTCACCACATTGATCACGGCGCCAGAGTTCCTTCCGTACTCGGCGTCAAAAGTATTGGAGAGAACGCGGAATTCGGCGATGCTGTCCGGGGAAGGCTGAATGGCCGGCGAATTGGCAAACAGGTCGTTGCCGTCGCCCCCGTTCACGCTGAAGTTGTTGGATCGTCCTCGCCCGCCATTTACTGAAACTGCACCCGCAGTATTGCTGCCGTAGAAAAGATCCGATCCGCCCACGCCCTGTACGCCGGGCTGCAACTGTAGAAGTTGATAAGTATCCCGAGCGTTAAGCGGGAGGGTAGAGACCTGTTTCGAATCCATGACCGCACCCAACTGTGTGCTGTTGGTGTCCACAAGAGGGGCCTCCGAGGTGACATCCACGGTTTCCTGAGCGCCTCCGATCTGCATGACCATGTTGAGAGTCACGACCTGGTTCAGATCAACGGCTATGGCGCGGCGGACGTCTTTCTTGAAGCCGGTAAGATCGAACTCGATACGGTAGGTTCCGACCGCAACCTGCGGGAAGCCGTAGTCGCCGCTGTCGTTAGTTTGCGCGCTGTTGCTGACGCCGGTGGCATCGTTTACCAGTGTGACCTTCACGTTCGCGAGCACAGCTCCGGACGAATCCGCCACCCTGCCCACGATACGGCCACCGGTGCTTTGCGCGGGAAGGAGAACCGGCGAAGTAAGAATTACGGCAACCGCCAGGCAAAGCGTTAGCAGATACTGCGGGGTCCAGCGGGCTCGACGTGACGGCATGGAACCTCCAGGCATTTGGGAGAAGTTCGTTTTCTCTTGAAAGCAACTGCTTGTGTCCAGCCACAACCTTGCTATAATCCCGCAAGGTTAGAGAAGGGGTACGCGTACTGTCAAGAAGAAAAGGGGCGCTCGCGCAGAGAAACTTTCAATCTCTCTCCGGTGAACGATGAATGCTTCCAAAGCTCAACCCTACTTGAAAATCGGAGATGTCGCGCGGCAAGTCGGAGTGTCGCCGTCGGTCATCCGGTCATGGGAAAACCTGGGATTGGCGCGCCCGCGGCGAACCGAGAGCAAGTACCGGCTCTATACGCTCGATGATGTGAGGCTGTTGAAGCGGGCGCGCTTCCTGCGCAAGGTGCGCGGATTAAACGCGGCGGCAATTGTTGAACTACTGAGGCGGGAGGGCCGCGCTAAGCCCGCCAAAATCGGCAGGACTGTCGCGATCGGCCTGCATTTGCGGCAACTGCGGGCCAAGCGGCGATTGTCACTAGCGCAAGTGGCGAAAGCGATTGGGATCTCTGTGGGATTCCTGAGCGCCCTGGAGCGCTCGCAAATGACTGGATCGGTGGGAACGCTGCGCAAGCTGGCGCGATTTTATAAGACGAATATTCTGGATTTCTTTGACGCCACAGGCGCACGCAGCCGACAGGTGCAGCCGGAACAGCGGAAGGTTCTGGAAGCCGGCCAGGGTGTTCGAATGGAGTTGCTGGCGTGGGGAAACACGGTGATGGAGCCGCATCTATTCCGGGTAGCGCCGGAGGCGGGCAGCGGTGATTCCTACGCGCACGAGGGCGAAGAGTTCTTGTTTGTGCTGCGCGGAGCACTGACGATCACGCTGGAAAATGAAGAGTACCGCTTGAAGTCGGGCGACAGTTTTTATTTTGAGAGCGCAACCCCGCATCATTGGAAAAATCCCGGGCGGTCGGAGACCTGGGTGCTCTGGGTCAACACACCGCCAACATTTTGATTGTTTGAGTAATGGAGACATGCCGATGAAGTCGCGACCCTACGCTTTGCTGGCGCTAACAACATTGATGATGATGATGTTTTCCGGCTCGTGCACAAAGAAAATGCCGGCATTGAATTTGCTGGTGTGGGAGGGCTACGCCGATCCTTCGTTCGTGAAGGCCTTCGAGGAACAGCATCATTGCAAGGTTTCAGCTTCGTACATGGGATCGAGCGACGAACTGGTGGCGAAACTTCGCGGGGGCAGCGCGGGAAATTATGACGTGATTTCTCCCTCAAGCGACGTGGCCACATCGATCGCGACGGCGGGTCTGGCGGCTCCGCTCGATTTGTCGAAGGTTCCGAGCTATGGCCAGATTTCTCCTCAACTCGCATCCTTGCCGCTGGTACGAATCAAAGGGAACGTGTATGGAGTTCCATTCATGTGGGGACCGGATCCACTGATTTACGACACAACAGTTTTCGCGGAGCCGCCCGAGAGCTGGACAGTACTTTGGGATCCGAAGTATCGCGGAAAAATTTCAGTGTGGGACGATCTTTCGACGATTTATATGGCAGCACAAGTGTTGGGTTACGACAAACCCGAACCATCTCAGCTCTACAACCTCAGCGATGATCAGCTTGAAGCGGTGAAGAAGAAATTGCTGGAGTTGAAACCGAACGTTCGCAAAATGTGGTCGACGGGCGGAGAGTTGACGAATCTTTTTCAGAATCACGAAGTGGTCGCGGCCATGGGGTGGCCGCTCATGACCAATCAACTGCGCAAGATCAACTTCCCGGCAGGAGAAACCATTCCGAAGGAAAACACCACGGGCTGGATCGATCACCTCATGATCACGTCCGGCAGCGAGAACAAAGATCTCGCTTACGAATTTCTCGAATACATGATTCGGGCGCAGACGCAAAAGAAAGTTACGGATGTGACCGGATATACGCCCGCAAATCCGCAGGCGGGGCGTCTCATGACGCCCCAAGAAGTGACGAGCCTGCATTTGGATGATGTGGATAACTACCAGAAGCGGCTCTATTTCTGGCAGAATGTGCCGCGACGCGCCAAGTACAACGAAATTTGGAATGAGGTGAAAGCGGCACCGTAGAGGGCTTTGGCAATCAGGGCTTCGGTTGTTCGGACGGCGAGGACGTTGCGTTTCATGACCACTCCTGAGATAGCGATGGTGTCCACTGGCGATACTACGCATCGCACAACGTTGCTTAGCATTCGCAATGTAGCCAAACACTTCGGCAAGAACGCCGTTTTGCGAGAAATTTCTCTCGAGGTCGCCGAAGGAGAATTCTTAACAATCCTGGGGGAAAGCGGGTCGGGCAAAACGACCCTGCTGCGGATTATTGCCGGGTTTGAGACAGCGAGCGCGGGCGAGGTGTGGATGGGCAAGGAAAGGCTCGATCGACTCCCTCCGTATCGCCGCCGCGTCAATACTGTCTTCCAGCACTACGCGCTGTTTCCTCATCTTACTGTCGAACAGAACGTGGCGTATGGCCTGAGGGTGGCGAAAAAGCCAGAGGCGGAAATTGGAGCTCGCGTGCTTGAGGCGCTTGAGAAAGTAAAGATGTCGGCGCACGCGAAATCGAAGCCGTCAAAAATCAGCGGCGGGCAGCAGCAGCGGATTGCGCTGGCGAGGGCGCTGGTAAATCGTCCACAGTTGCTTCTGCTCGATGAACCGCTTTCGGCGCTGGATGCGAATCTTCGCAGACAGATGCAGGTGGAATTGAAGTCGCTGCAGAGGGAAGTTGGGATTTCATTCATCTTCGTGACCCACGATCAGGAAGAGGCGATGGTCATGTCGGACCGGATCGCTCTGCTGCGGTCGGGAGAACTGGAGCAGATCGCAACGCCCCGAGAAATCTACGGACGACCCGCGACTGCGTACGCCGCGCAATTTATAGGGCACACGAATCTTCTGAAGGGTGAAGTCCGAACAGGGAGAATGCGCAGCGGCCCGCTGATATGGCCGGTTGCGCTTCCCGATGGCCCGGCATTATTTTCGTTGCGCCCGGAGAACATACGACTCGCTGCAGCAGATCCGGCTGCTTCGGGCAGCGTCCGGGTTCACGGAAAGGTACGTCACCAGGCGTTTCACGGGGCTACGGAGTTGATTCGCGTGGAATGCGGCGAAGGCTTGGTTCTGGTAGCGCGAACTGCCGGCGGCAGGGGAATGCTCGACGAAGTCGAACTTGAGTTTCTTCCCGCGGACGCTGTGCCGGTGCGCGAATCTCCGGAAAGAATCTGATGTTCTCGAGAACCTATAAAGCGGCGGTGACTTTGCCTCCATTGGTGTGGGTCGCAGCATTTTTACTCACACCGTATGCGTTGATGTTTTGCTACAGCTTCTGGTCCGTGTCGGCGACGCAATCCGTCGTGCAGACATGGAACTTCGACAACTACAGGCAACTCTTCCGCGTTGAGGTTTACTGGCAAACGCTGCTGCGGTCGATGTGGATTGCCGCGCGAGTGACGATCTTTTCGCTGCTGCTGGGGTATCCGCTGGCTTATTTTCTTTCTTTCTACGCAGGAAAGAAAAAAGACCTGCTCTATCAACTAGTAATCATTCCACTGTGGGTGAGTTACCTGGTGCGCGCCTACGCGTGGAAGACGATTCTGGGTTCGGACGGCGTGCTTAATACTTCGCTGCAGTATGTGCACCTGACGAAGCATCCGCTGGAGTTTCTGCTCTACAGCCCGTTTGCCGTGGTGCTGACGTTAACGCACATCTATACGCCGTTTGCATTTCTGCCGATTTATGCGGCGTTGGAGCATATTCCGCGGAACCTGGTCGAGGCTTCGTCCGATCTGGGCGCGACGCCGCGGCAGACATTCTGGAAGGTGATTTTCCCGCTCTCGATTCCCGGAGTTGTAGCGGGAGCGACTTTTGCCTTCGTTCTGAGCCTGGGCGACTTTCTTGCGCCGCTTCTGCTGGGCGGGCCGAGCGGCATCATGATCTCGAATATCGTCGTAAGTTTGTTTGGAGCCGCTTACAACTGGCCGTTGGGCGCGGCGATTTCGTTCTGCATGCTGCTGCTGGTAGTGAGTCTCTTGTTTCTTTCCGAGCGGCTGGAAAAGAAATGGAGCTTTTCGTGAGCGGCGACTCGAAGCATGTCTCCGGATCTGGATGGTTGTTCTTCCATGCGACTGCCGTTTTCGCATTCCTTTATCTGCCGATCGTGGTTCTCATTCTTTATTCCTTTAACGGAGAAGGCGTAGGTGGGTTTCCGCCGCGTAACCTGACGCTCGACTGGTACCGGATGCTCCTGGCGGACGGCGCGATCTGGGATTCAGTTCTCAACAGCCTGAAGGTTGCGCTGGCTGCGATGGTGATCGCGTTGATGTTCGGGATTCCGGCAGCATTGGCTTTGGAGAGAGTGCAATTCCCAGGGAAAGCGCTGTTCCGGCGATTGGTACTTTTGCCTTTGATTCTGCCGGGCATTATTACCGGTCTTTCGCTGCTCATGCTAATTAACGTGGCTGGGGCAAAGCTCAGTTTGATGACGATTATCCTCGGACATGGAACGGCGTTGATCTCTGTAGCAACGACCGAGGTGTTCGCGGGCTTACAGAAGCTCGACCGGGCGCAGGAAGAAGCGTCTCTCGATCTCGGAGCCAATTACTGGCAGACGTTCTGGCGGATTACGGTACCGAATTTGAAGTTGCCGATCATCGGTGCGGCGCTGCTGATCTTTACGCTTTCGATGGACGAGATCGCGGTGAGCTTTTTCCTGATTGGGCGCGACAATACTCTTCCGCTGGAAATCTGGGGACGGCTGCGGCGCGGGATCACGCCGGAGATCAACGCCGTATCCACAATCATCTTTGTGTTTTCGCTGGTGGCAATCGTGTTCTGGTACCGGCTGCGCGTGCGAGGAGAACAGACAGCGGAAGCGGACTCAGAAATTGCAGGGGCGGCTTTCGAGAGTGAGGCGGCATGAGCGCGAATCGCAGGGACTTCATCAAGTTTGTAGTAGCAGGCGCGGTGACGGCGGGATGTCCGATCGACCTCCCGTCGCTTGCGGGGCAGGACGGCAAAACGCCAAACCCTCCAGCAGTGGATGGAGAGGACAACCGGATTTGCCATCAAGTGCGCGACAAGGGCACCCAGTCCTTCACCCGGCCACCAGCCTCTGCAAAACACGACGTTGTCATTGTCGGTGGCGGCGTGAGCGGATTGGCGGCGGCGTATCGCTTGCAACAACGCGATTTTCTCTTGCTGGAAAAGGAACCGCACTGGGGCGGCAATGCATACGCCATGCAGTATGAAGGCAGCACGTACGCCACGGGATCGGCATTTCTGACCAAAGACGAATATGCCTATCACTTCGCGAAAGAGATCGGGCTGACGCCACTGCCTATAAACAGTCCGGACGCGAGCATCATTCGCGGAGAACTGATTCTCGATACCTGGGGCGATGGAGTTGAGAAGCTGCCCTACTCTGCGTCAGTTCGCGAGGGATTCAGGAAATTCAAGAAAGAAATGCTGGCGATGGACGTAAAGAAACGGCATACAGAACTTTTCTCCCTGCCGTTTTCCGACTTCCTGAAGGGATATCCGGCAGAACTTACTCAGTGGTGGGATAACTTTGGTCCATCGAATTGGGGGGCGACCAGCAGCGAGACCGCGGCAGGCCTGGCGATTGAGACATTGCAGGACATGGTCGGGGAAAGCCGGGAGGACGACCGCTACACCTGGCCTGGAGGGTTAGGCGCGATAACCAGACAACTGGCGGACATTCTGGAGCGGAGCCATAAAAGCCACATGGTCGCGGGTGCGACAACCGTGGCCGTAGTTTCTGAAAAGGAAGAAGTGCAGGTTACGTACATGACCGGCGGAGAATTGAAAACGGTCGCGGCGAAAACCGTAATCATGGCAACGCCCAAGTTCATCACCCGGCGCATTGTCGAGGGCCTTCCTGAAAAACAAAGTGACGCGATGCATCAGATTCGGTATATCCCGTATCCGGTAGTGAACCTGATTTTCGATAAGCCGGTTTTCAATCATGGCTATGACACGTGGTGCCCGGGCAATTCGTTTTCCGATTTCATCGTCGCAGATTGGGTGATTCAAAAGCAGCCGGGCTATCAACACAAGTTCAACATTGTTAGCTGTTACACCCCGATGAAAGAAGAGGATCGCGGCTACCTGCTGAATGAAATCGGAGCGCGCAAGATCGCGGCGCACGTGTTGAGCGATTTTCAGAAGCTGATGCCGGAACTCAATGTCGACCCGATCGAAGTACACATTTACCGGCGGGGACATCCCCTTTATATGTCGACGCCTGGGCTGTACACGCAAACCCAGCCACTGGCGCGGCAGGCCATGGATCGCGTGTTTTTCGCGAACACGGACTCTGAGGGGCCGGAATCGACCACCAACGGAGGAATTCTGGCGGCGCAGCGGGCGGTGAAGGAAGTTGAGGCGCGGTTGGCGGGAAAACCGGCGCTGAAGGAAAAGACAATCGCGGGCTGATGTTCTGCCAACTCTTAAGTATTCGATGCAGGCCGCCTCGTTTCTCATTCCACGTAAGTGCGATGTAATCTCCTGAGAACCCTCCACACATAGTAAAGTTATAGAAGGACAGTGACGGAGAGGCTGTTCCGGCCGATCGATCCGAGTCGCAAGATATCCGAGTCACTACTAAAGGACAACCACATTTTGAGTTTGAGCATTCGCAACATCGCCATCATCGCGCACGTCGACCACGGCAAAACTACGCTGGTCGATGCCATGCTGCAGCAAAGCGGCACTTTCCGCTCCAACGAGCACCACGTCGAGCGGGTCATGGACTCGAACGAACTGGAGCGCGAGCGCGGCATTACCATTCTCGCCAAGAACACGGCAATCTTTTATCACGATGTAAAGATCAACATTGTCGACACGCCTGGCCACAGCGACTTTGGCGGCGAAGTTGAGCGCGCACTGAAGATGGTAGACGGTGTGATGCTGCTGGTCGACGCCAGCGAAGGCCCGCTGCCGCAGACGCGCTACGTGTTGAGCAAGGCTCTCGAAGCGAAGCTGCCGCCGATCGTGGTCATTAATAAAATCGACCGGCCGGATGCGCGCCCCCAGGAAGTGCTGAACGAAATCTACGATCTGTTTATCGATCTCGACGCTAAGGAAGACCAGCTCGATTTTCCGGTTCTGTATACGAATGCGAAGGTCGGAACCGCATCGACCGACATCAAACGCGGCGGCGATGATCTGCAGCCTCTATTTGAGGCGATCGTGAAGACCACTCCGCTGCCGCAGGGCGATCCCGCCGGCCCTCTGCAGATTCTGGTGGCGAACCTCGACTACAGCGACTACCTCGGCCGCCTCGCCATTGCGCGCGTATTTAACGGAACGATGCACATGGGCGAGGACGTGGTCATCGCCAAGCGCGATGGGTCGATGCAGAAGACGAAGATCACAAAACTGTTCTCGTTCTCGGGCCTGAAGCGCACGGATATTACGGAAACCGTCCTCGGCGATATTGTTGCGGTGGCCGGGGTGGAGGGGATCACGATTGGCGAAACGATTACCGATGCCGAGAATCCAGCGCCGCTGCCGCCGATTGTGATCGATGAGCCCACCATCGCAATGACGTTTACAGTCAACACTTCGCCGTTCGCCGGACGGGAGGGCACCTACGTTACTTCGCGGAATCTCCGCGAGCGTCTGCAGAAGGAATTGCTCACCAATGTTTCGTTGCGCGTGGAGGAGATGGGAACGACCGACTCTTTTAAGGTTCTGGGACGAGGCGAACTGCAGCTTTCTATCACAATCGAGATGATGCGGCGCGAGGGCTACGAACTCATGGTCGGAAAGCCCGAGATCGTCACCAAACGCATTGATGGGAAACTGATGGAACCAGTCGAGCATCTGACCGTCGACGTGCCGGAAAACTTTGTCGGCGTGGTGATGGAGCAACTT
>Ga0307474_10002117_pt1 | contig 14288 bp, 5 predicted proteins | sample atmos_gasesECM1C_2_FD_203312 | JGI IMG/M metagenome (GOLD analysis project Ga0307474, IMG submission 203312) | Hardwood forest soil microbial communities from Morgan-Monroe State Forest, Indiana, United States - atmos_gasesECM1C_05 | ecosystem: Environmental > Terrestrial > Soil > Temperate... | reverse complement strand
ATTATAATGGATCGAACGGTTGAATGTTGCAAAATTCTCCGAAGAGTTTTGGAAAGTGGTGAAATGCCAATCTGAACTGGTGATAGCTGGTTTTCTACGAAACATATTTAAGTATGACATCTATGAAAAATTTATGGAGGTACAGCACGGTAATTCCCAACTAATAATAATATTTTATTAAAAGTTTAGGTTGAGGGGATCTCGAAAATCTTACCAATGGAAATGAAACTCGGAATAACATAAATTGATAATAGATATTCAGACTATTCATGATAAGTTGAATAGTCAAGACGGAAACAGCCGAGAACATGGATCAAGGTCCCGAATGATTATTAAGTGAAATTGAAGGAAGTAATAGATTGAATGCAGCTGTAAAGTGAGCCTGGTAGTCGCTATCTTTTAATGACCGTTGTAACAACGTAGCAGCCCTTAGACTATTGCGCCATAAATTTAACGGGTCTTAAATAATCAACCGATATCCTGTTAATTATAAATATAAATTAATTTATGTTTATAAATTAGGTAGTAGAACATTCAGTATAATTGATGATAAACAGTGTTTCATTGTTTGTAAATAACTGAAGAGATAATGCTGACATGAGTAACGTAAAGAAGTTATAATACTTCTCGCCGAATACAAAAGGGTTATAAGGAAAGGTTAAACCACCTTATGTTAATGCGGCCTCTAAGGTTCAGAACCAAAGTTTTGACTGATGAGTAATATATTGAAAATCTAAATAGATCAGGAAAATTAAATATATATATAATTTATTATTAAATTATTAACTACCGTACCCTAAACCGACACAGGTTTGTAAGTAGAGTATACTAAGGCGAAGAGCGAAAAGTTGTTAAGGAACTCGGCAAATTGTTCTCATAAGTTTGACAATAAGAGAAACCATATAAAATTTAAATTAACCATAATTTATTTCTTTATATGGTATAATAAAATCGGAGGCCACGACTGTTTACTAAAAACACAATTCAGAGCAATTATTAAGATAATAGTATTCTGAATGAAATTTGCTCAATGCCATTAATATAAAAGAGGTAATTTTAAAGTTACTAATCGAAAGTCTGGTTAATAGCGGTCTTAACTATGAGGATCCTAAGGTAGCAAAATAAATTGGCCATTAAATGTGGTCTAGTATCAATAATGTAACGATGGTCTCACTGTCTCTACAACTTGCTCAGTGAAATTGAATTGCGAGTGCAGATGCTCGCTATCTTCAGAGGGACGGGAAGACCCTATGCAGCTTTACTATAGTTAGTTATTATAATAATTTAAATTCAATTAATAGTAATTAGGTATGTCGAGAGACAAAAGTTGGAAAACCTTAAAATTTGAATTAAATTTTTATTTACCTTATAAATTGAAATTTAAGGGATAAATGACTAATTGGTAGTTTGACTGGGGCGGTCGTCTTTAAAAAAGTAGCAAAGTACATCCAAAGATTTTTATAAATTTATAATATTATAATTATTTGTTATAATATACAGACAAAAAATTTTTAAATTCTTTAATATAAATAAGAATTAAATAAAAATAAAACTTAATAAATTAGTTTTATTATTACAAGATATAGCTAGAAATTGAATGGAAATCAATAAATTAGTGAAAGATTTTGAAGAGTATAATGGCGGAAAGCATATCTAACTGAAAGACTTAGAAGTCAAACAGATACGTAAGTAGGGCATAGTGACCCCTCGCTATAAAATGGAATAGACGGGGATCAATCGATAAAAGTTACGCTAGGGATAACAGGCTGATAGCCGGTAAGAGTACACATTGTTCCGGCTGTTTGGCACCTCGATGTCGACTCATCCTATCCTCCGGGTGAAGAAGCTTGGAAGGGTTCGGCTGTTCGCCGATTAAAAGGGTACGCGAGTTGGGTTTAATACGACGTGAGTCAGTATGGTCCCTATCTTCTGAAGAGATAAATAGTAAAAAGGGGCAGACCTTCTAGTACGAAAGGATCAATAGGCTGTGTTTCTCTAGTGCACCAATTGTTGAATTTAATTAATTAATTAAATAAGCATAGTTGGGTAGCCACAAACATATTAGATAAGCGCTGAATGTATATAAAGCAAGAAACTAACCCCTAGATACTATCTTAAATTTATTTCTATTATTTATTTATTAAATAATATTATTTTTTATTATATTAATCCATAATATAATCTCAATAATGAAATAATATTTAATTTTTATAAGAAAAAGAACATTTCTTAATAGGATGCAAATGTAAGTAACTGTGAATTATTTAGTTTAGCATTACTAATTATTAAATTAGACTAGATGTTTAAAATTGTCCAATAAAAATTAACCTTTTCCTGCTAAGGGTTCAATAAAAATTTAACCTTTTCCCTGCTAAGGGATTGATAAGAATTATAAAAATATGTGTGAAATATAAATATAATTAAGTTATTATAAAAAATATGTGTGAAATATAAATATAATTAAGTTATTATACCCGTTTATTATAAGGGGTTAAAATTGATTAAATTAATTGTTTAATAGAAGATTCAAACTTGAATTATAGGAATCTTTTATTAATTTGATTGATATCCATTCTAACTTTTTTAAATTTAAAACAACAATGAAAGTTAGAAGGGGGTAATTTATATAAATTTTAGTACTTTCATACTTTCCATAAAAATTTTGGTAATTATAGATTTTTAAAAGATTTATTCCTTTCTTATTTTTATTAAAAGAAGCTAGTATTTAGATGAAAATCAAACTCTTTTGTATTTGAAAGAGAAAGTAATTTCTTCTCTTATTTCAAAACCAGAGGATTTTCATTGTTCTATAATAAATCTAGTGATTAAAGGTGAATTACTTTTTTTATTTACTAAAAAAGGTTCAGATAAATTCAATGTTGCAATTGATAAAGCTTTCGAACCAGCAAATAATGGAATTAATTAAAAAAATTTTATCATCTCCAATTAATTTTATGAAAGATGATATTTCATTAACACTTAAACCTTGAAAATAGTTATATCTTCATCCAGATGTCATGTCAACTTTAATACTTGAATGAACATCTCTTAAGAATGAGATATGAGTGGTAGATAAATTCATTATCGTTATTTTTAAAAACCCTTTGGGACTTGTATTAAATGTCTAATATTTATTTAATAAATATTACTTGCTAATTACAAAATAAACTAATATTTTGTTTAGCGGGGGTAAACAAAGAAAATATGAATAAATCTGTTATTATTAAATTTTTACTTTAATAGCAACAGTAACTGCTAATATTACTGGATCCATTGAGTTAATTGAACTATCTTTAAATAATCAATTAGTAACAAAATAGGCTTTTTCATTAAGTTTTTCCATAATAAATTGAGTTATTATAATTGGATCACTTTCTTTATTAATAATAATAGGATTATCTATAAAAAGAGGACGTACTTTATCTTTATTATCTTGTCATTCTTTATAACTTGAAATATAAGATAAACTCATTGAATAGTTTTCATCATCCTTTAATGATTCCAATAAATTTATTACATTTTTAGTTAAAGTTTGTAACTTAAAATATGAGATTTTAGGTTTAACTCCATAAGAATCAAATTTTCATTCAAAAGAATCTCTGAAATCAATTTCAAATAAAGAAAAGAGAAACAATATGCACATGGAATATAATGAATTCATTTTTAAAAATATTTTCAGAAAAAACATAAACATAAAAATAATGAATATAAAATCTGAAATAATAATATTCTCATTTTCTAAACAAGAATTGATATATCCTTGATCCACAGTTTTATACGAAGGTGGAGTTCCACTGTAAAAAGTAGGAACTCTTTCATAATAATTCGTTGGAAATTGATTTTCCATAAGATTATAAACTTGTTGTGGTCGAGTTGGTGCTATATAATCCACTAATTCAATATCTCCTGCTCTTACTAATGTATTTGCAGGAGGTCTTGATAATTTATTAATTGTTTTGATTACAGTAAAAGTTCCTAAAGGAACAGAAATAAATGCTAAAATGCATATTATTATTATTTGATGTATAGATAAACGTTTTTCTATAATTATAGGACACACATACACGAAAATTTCTATACATTTCAAACTTCATTAAATTCCCAGTTTTTAAATAAAGTTTAAAATTGTATACAGAAAATTTTCTGAATCAATCCTCCTTTAATGAGTTTTTCCTAAAAAGATAGTTTTATTTTCATAGGTTTTTAGGTCAAATTACAGTAAAATGAGTATTGTACTTAATTTAAGGGGGTAAATCTTATTTAATTATATTTTTAAGATCTTTGGAATTATCTATTGTATATGGTTTAGTTCCTATTAATTTATTCTTTTTATTGTAAATTAATTCTCTTTTATGATCATTTACTTTAAGAGTATATAATTCCTCTAAAAGATTTATTTTTCCTTCAGTTAATTTTCTAAATCATTTTTCTTGTGTTTTTTCAATTAAAACATCTTTAATTAATAATTTTTCATAATCTTCAAAGGTTAATGGAACATCATGACTAAGACCTTTAACTTTATAAATAAATTCATTAGTTTCAGTCAATAAGCAATACACTTTAGGGGTTAAGAAAATAGCTTTTTTACAAACATGTTCTAATTTCATTTTTCCTAACACTTTATTATCTATTAAAGATTCATCAATATCAGAATCTGTGTAAATACTATCAGTATCAGTATAATATAAATTTATTTTAGGATTATTTTTAAATTGAGACATATGGATTCTAGAATATGCAGTAATCGTTGCAGCAATTGAAATACTTACATTATGAGTGTTGATATCTTCGAATGTGTTTTCAGTTTTGTAAAAAACTATAAAATAATTATCAATTTTTATTTTATCAATAATATCATCAAGATATTTATTTTCAAAATCAGCAAAATAATCTTTATGAATTACACTTATTTCTGGAAAATCGTCATCCATACCAAATCTTCCATATAAACTATTTAACAAAATTTTTGCTATAAAGTTTAATGGATGTGAACTTGGATATCGTTGTCTAAATTCGAATAGAAAATCAACATATTCTTTAAAAATATTACTACTTTCAAAAGTATATCCTCATAAAATTTTGAATTGATATCCGTATTTTATTGCATTATCCATTTCTTCTGAAAATAACATGTCTTCTCAGGTTCCTATAGGAGCTATTGTTCTAATACCTTTATTAGTTTTAACATGAGTTTGTAAAATAGGATGTTTAATATTATCTGGTGCAATTACTTCACAATAAAAGAATCCAAATGCATTAGGATCAATTAATCTAATATTTCCATTGAAATAAGTAGGATTACCAACTGGCATTAATCTTTCTTGCATTTGAGATGGATATAAAGAATTTACATCTAAACATTTCATTTTTATATTAGGTTTACTTTTGGGGATATAAACATCTACAGCACCTCCTGTATATCCAGATCTAATGTCACTAGCGATTTTACCAGATAACTGAGGTATAGTATTTTCAATTAAGAATTTACTTCTAAAAATACCAAATGCTAATGATGGTAATGTTGGATATTTATGAATATTAAGTGAGAATAAATTAAAAATCATTTCATTAAATTTAAAAATAACTTGATATAAGGAAATACAATCTAATTCACAGTATTTTACAGCTTCATTTTTAAGATTTCAATTATTATTATATTCGTTTTTATATTTATCAAAATCTTTTAATTCAATATCAGGAAAATAATTTAAACTAGGTACTTTTCCAATATAATTTAAGTTGTTTTCATTAACAAAGAAATGAGGAAAAATTGATTTACTATTTTCTACATTAAATGCTTTACATAATTTTGCTAATGAAGTAGTTAAAATTAGTAAACTATCTTTAAATTCAACTTGATATTCCTTATTTTTACCATAATTTACTTGTAAGGAGATTATTTTATCATTATGAATTACAGGTTGTAAAAATCCTAATTTAATAATATATTTTAATAAAAATATTATATCAAATTTAGCTAGATTATGAACATAGATTTTATATCCATTATATTTCCTAATAAAAATAGATGATAAACAATCTAACATCATTTCTTCTACATTTTTATAATCCCATAATCCAAATGAATATGAATTTTTACCATCATAAAAACTTATTAGATAAGGATATAAACTATTTTCATTAATAAAAGTTTCAATATCTAAAGTTATAAAATTATTTATTATATTTTTAGATGTTTTAGTTTTAGAGATGAATTTACTTTTTATTTTTTTAGTGAATAAAACTTGTTGGTTGTTTTTAAAATAAAAATTTTTATTATCAAAAGTTCTAGTAAAGCTATTATCAGATGTAATAACATCTCTAAATTTTATTAATGATTTATTATCTTTAAAATATTCGATTTCATTGTAACCCACAAATTTATAATAAAAAATAATTTGACCTTTTATATTTTGAATAACAAATATGTTTTTATCAATAATTTTTATTATTTTACCATAATCAGAAGGTTTTGTAGAAATAGGTAATTTCATCTTATTTAATTCAATGAAATTAACATTAGTACTAATATTTTCTTTGTTTTTTAATAAACCTTCTTTAAAGCCATAACTAATCATAAATGAACTTATTTGAGTTTCATTATAATATTCAGATTTAAATTTCATTGTTTCAATAATAAAATCTATATATCATGTTTTATCGTTTTTATTAAGTCTTTGAACTTTACCAATACTTGAAAACTCACCATTAATATATTTAATTTTAAATAATATAAACATATGATTGTTTTCTGAAAAATCATCTTTAGTTTTTTCTCATAATTTATTAAGAGAATTTTCTAATAAATTTCTTGTAAAAACTTTATTATCAATTTTTATAATTAAATTGTTTCAGTTTTGTTTTGATGCTACTTTTCTTAGTTTAATTATATTTTTAGATGAAAACACGGCTAATGCCATATTATTTTCAGGAAAAATTACAAAACATGTTATATATACTAAAAAAATTAAAAATAATTCAAATAAAATAAATAATTCCGCTTTTTTATTTTTATAAATATATGTGTTTTCAAATCAATTTAAAATTTTTGTTGTAAAAGTTTTTGAGTTAGTAATATTTGAATCAGTATAATTTAAGGGGGTAATATCTTCATAAATTTTAATAGCATTATGCACTCCTAGAATTTCAGTAGTAATTAACTTATTATTTTCAAAGGTAAATCTTTGATCAGATATAGTTCTTGTAAATATTGTTTCATTTACTTTTGAATCTATAAAATCTAATACAAGATCACCTTTTCTAAATAATCTGATATAATTATCGTTTTCTACTACTTTAATTACTAAGATATTAGATGTGTTTAATTGAATTATATATTTATTACCGAATTGTTCTATTAATTTACCATATTTTAAGGGTTCGCAAGCAATTGGTAATAAATAATGTGATTATTTTTGATGTTTAATTTTAGCATCAAATTGGTTTGTTGAGTATTTCATTTGTTTTATATATTTCCCTCATTTTAAGTCAGTGGGTAGAACTTAGCATAGACTATTCTATTTTATATTGGTTAGAACTTGCAAGAAATGCTTACCAACCTTATTAAGCCTTATAGCGGTAGACAATTAATAATAAGGGTTAACCGTTCCCTGTATTTTCTTCAGTTTAGGGTCTGACTTAGATAATATCTAAGATTTAAAATTAAGGGGGGTAAGAATTGTTTAAATTATATTAAAACCTTATTACTATACTATAGTCTATTAAAGCTAACAAGTATGTTAGTTATAAGATTTTTGCATAATGTACAAAAACTACAGGTCCTAATTTTTCTTGCATTTCTAGAAGAATTAAATCATCCAAGTAATAATAATCAATCATTAGGTCCAATTGTCTGTTAATAAACATCGTTACCGTAGTAGATGAACTATATTTATTAATCACAAATGGTTGAGATAAATGCATTCGAGGTATATTTAAATCAGAATCTATTAAGGAGATATCCATAACAAATTCAATATTCACAACGTAATTCACATCGTCTTCTAAATTTTTGATTAAATTGGATGTTTCTTCAATATTACAAGAATAAAATATAGTAGAATTTAATGTACTATCAATAGATATAGTATCTCCAAGATCTTCAATAAATGTTATTTTACTAAATGATAAAGGAAGAATTAGAGCTGTTAAACTATTTATTTGTTGAGTATTATAATATAAAATAAATATAATAACAACAAAAGACATAAATTTTATTACATAAAATTCTCTTGTAGATAGAGGTATCCTGATTAAAGATTTTGGTAGTAAAAATATAATTGTTCAAATTACAATTTCTATTGTTACTAATAATCCGAAGTAGTTGTATAATTATGCTAGTATTATTAAATATAACATTTTTGATTTATGTAATATTTTTTATTCTTTATATCTATAAATTGATATTTTTGTGTGTGTTGTTTTGTTGTTTGTTTTTTTTTGTTCTCTTTCTGCCCCTAATACCTACTATTCTTATTTTCAGTATAATTACATTTCGTTTTAAGTATAAAAGAGAATATTGAATATTCAGTTTTCGTTAATTTAAATGTTAATTTTACGAATTTATTAATTTATTAATTTATTAATTAAAAATAATTATTATAAAATATTATAATAATATATCAAAAATACTCTTTTTGAGAAATTAGAATATTATATTTTTAGGTTTAACCTACATTAAAATTTTTATTAAATTAAAAGATTTATAAAAATAAAATGTTTACAGCCTTAATCGTTAAAATTTTATAAAAATATAAAATTTTTATATCGAACATAAATGATTATTAACAGGCTAAAATAACAGTTAAGAATGAAATTCGTATTAATAAATATATTAAGTTTTACAACAATAATATCAAGTGTATTAGTTATAACATCTCAAAATCCTGTGATATCAGTAGTATATCTAATTTCTGTATTTGTAAATGCAGCAGGTTATTTAATATTATCAGGTATAGGTTTTCTTGGTTTATCTTATATTATTGTATATGTAGGTGCTATAACTGTTTTATTTTTATTTGTAATTATGATGATTAATATTTCATTAACAGATATTATAGATACAGGAAAACAATATACTAAAAATTTACCTTTAGTTTTTGTAGTTGGTTCATTATTCTTATTTGAAATGTTTAACATTTTACCATTTAGTTTTAATAATGTATCTGGTTTTAATTTAATTTTTGATACTATTACTAATTTTAATTTATTTTTTTGAAATAATAATAATTTAAATTTTATTAATAATATTTATACTACTTTTCAATCTAATAATGCAGATACTACCTTTATTTCGTTTAGTCAAATAGAAGCTATAGGACAATTAATTTACACTTATGCTGCTATATTATTAATTATATGTAGTATTATCTTATTATTAGCTATGATAGCACCTATTTTTATATCTTTAAATAAAAAATAAATTTATCTTATTTATTCAATTATTATTTATTTACCCCCCTTTTTGTATCTAATTTGGCATTATAATGTTTAATTTGTTTGTGTTTAAATAAAATAGAGTTTAGTTTACAGATGGTTTCTGTAGTAGATCTGCAAAATCTATAAATATTAGGGTTCAATTCCCTCTTAACTCTATAATTATTGATATTTAATTATATATTTTTTAAAAGAAATCTATTATTTTAATTAATTTAATATAATTAAAATATTTATATATATTTTACATTCTCTTAGTTCAATGGTAGAACTGCATTCTTCTAAAGTGTTAATTTTGGTTCGAATCCAAAAGAGAATAAGAATATGTTAAACTATAAAAAATGGATAAAAATATATTCTAAAAGTTAAATAGAATAATTTAATATTTTTCATAATAACTATTTAGAGTATTTTAATCAATTTATAAATAATGTTTGTACAAATCATTTAGAACCTATTAATTAGGTTATTAATATAAAAATAAATTATTGTTACAGTATCTTTTAATTTATATATTTTTTCAATTATTTAGAAAAATTATATTAAATTCAATAAAATTTTCTATTTTACTTATAAATATTAAAATCATTAATTGAAAAGAATTAAAAAAAAAAAAAATTCTTTTATAAAGTTATGTTGTTAATTTTAATTAACTATAAATCTTTATTTATATCTATTTCAATTTTATACAAATGTTATATAAGATTCTATTAAAAACACAAAAAACAAAAACAAACACAAAAAAATTTTTATATTTAAATATAAAAAATTCTTTAATTAATTTAGCCAAATTAAAAAAGTATAAATTAAAAAGGATAGTCAATTATAAGATAAAATATAGATATAAATAAAGATAATAAATATCTTTATCTATGAATACAAATAATTTAATTTTAACTCTGTTAAATATAATAATAAATTTATTAGATGTATTATCAGTGATATTACCTATATTATTATCTGTAGCCTTTATGACTATAATAGAAAGAAAACAATTAGCTGCTCATCAAAGAAGAGTGGGTCCTAATACTACAGGATATTATGGGTTATTACAACCTTTTAGTGATGCTCTTAAATTAATAGTTAAAGAAACAGTTATACCTTCTCAATCTAATAAAATATTATTTTATTTAGCACCTGTATTTTCTTTAATATTTAGTTTATTAGGATGAGGAATAATTCCTTTTGGACAAGGTTTAACTTTATTTGATTTTACGTTAGGTATATTATATACCGTAGCTTTATCCTCATTAGGAGTATATGGAGTATTATTTGCAGGTTGATCAGCAAATTCTACTTATGCCTTTTTAGGTTCTTTAAGAAGTACTGCTGCTATGATTAGTTATGAATTAATTTTAAGTTCAGCTATATTAATTATAATAATATTAACAGGTTCATTTAATTTTACAACTATAATTGAAAATCAACAAGCTATTTGATATATAATACCTTTATTTCCAGTGTTTATATTTTATTTTATTTCTATATTAGCTGAAACTTCTAGAACACCTTTTGATTTACAAGAGGCTGAATCTGAATTAGTAGCTGGTTTCTTTACTGAACATTCTAGTGTACCTTTTGTTTTCTTTTTCTTAGCTGAATATGCTTCAATAGTTTTATTTAGTTCTATTACTTCTATTTTATTTTTAGGAGGATATCATATGCCTGAATTAGTTATTAATGATTCTTGAATTAATTTACAATCTATTATACTTGGATTAAAAACATGTTTATTCTGTTTTATGTTTGTATGATTTAGAGCTACTTTACCTAGAATGAGATATGATGCTTTAATTGAATTATGTTGATTAAATTTATTACCTGTTTGTGTAGCTTTTATTATTTTAGTACCTAGTATTTTAATAGCATTTGATATCTCACCTTATTAAATATATATTATTTTATTCAATAAATAAATTTTTGTTTTTTATTATTAATTGTTTATTTATTTAATAAACATAAATTTAAAGTTTTTATATACAAATATTTAAAATTCCTTTTTTAATCTTACCCCCCTTAAAGAAATAATGGACAATAACTTTAAACTCTAACTTTTTAATGATTCTGTGTATTCTTTTTTAACTATTTGAGGATAGTTTTAAATTAAAAACATTAATTAAAAGAGATACAAAAAAATTGCAAAAAGCATATAAAATATAACAATAAACAAAAATATTGTTTAAAAACCATAAGAATTTAATTTTGGTTCCGATTGAACGTTGTTCAGTAGTTTAAGACATGCAAATCATTATTACAAAAATTTTTTTTAAGGTAATAAGGTGTAAAGGTGAGGATAGTAAATAAGTTACTTTATAATTTCCATAAATAGGAAATAAATATAATTAAAAAATTTTAATTTATATTAAAGGAATAATTCTGTTATAAAATACTATTTACTTTGATTAGGTAGTTGGTAGGGTAAATGCCTACCAAGCCGACGATCAATAGCTATGTTTGAGAGAACAGATGGCCACATTGGGAATGAAATCTCCCAAGTAGTATTATACTACCAGCAGTCGAGAATATTAGTCAATGCTCGAAAGAGTGAACTAGCTAACTGAAATCAATTATAATAATTGATAACATAAGGGAAAATAATGATATTACCTTATTATTAGTGTCGTCCAAAACTGGTGCCAGAAGACTCGGTAAGGCCAGGGACACAAACGTTAATCGTCTTAATCAGGCGTAAAGGGTTTGTAGGCGGCTTTAAAATTTATTTATAAAAATTAATAAATAAAGAATAAAAGCTAGAATCAAATAGAGGATATATGAAAGAATGCTTAGAGTAGGTCTGATATCCTTAGATACTAAGTAGAATATTAAAGGCGAAAGCTTTTTTCCATTAATGATTGACGCTCAGAAACGAAGGTGAGGATAGGAAATAGGATTAGATACCCAGAATACTCCTCTCTGTCAACGATGAATGGTAGTTATTAGTAAAAATTATTAATGGCAATGTTAACACGATAACCATTCCGCCTTGTGAGTACAACTGCAAAGTTGAAAACAAAAAAATTAGTCGGTTTCGGAGCAAACGAAGTGAAGCATGTTATTTAATACGATAATCCGCGTAAAATCTTACCAGTTCTTGAATAAAAACTTATATATATATATTTTATATATAAAGGAATGTTTTTAATTTAAAATATTTTTATATTTTAAATAATACAAATTAAAACATTTAATACAGGTGTTGCATGGCTGTCTTCAGTCCGTATCGTGAGAACTGAGGTTAATTCCATTAACGGACGAAATCCCTATTGTTAATTAAAAATATTATAATTTATTATATACTTAACAATTTATGATTCTTATAAAGTATCATTTGGGGCTAAGACAAGTCTTTATGGCCCTTATGAACTGGGCTATAGACGTGCCACAAAAACTTTTACAAAGTGATGCGAAACTTTTTCTTAAAATGCATTATATATTTATTTTTTATTAGAGAGAATTTTATATTTAATGTTTAATAAATGATCGAAAGATTAAATAATGCATTTATTTTTAATTTTATAAATATAACAAATTAAATTTGGAAAATAGGAAGAGCTAATCATTAAAAAAAGTTAATATATAAATTTAGACGGATTGTTCTCTGCAATTCGGGAACATGAAGAAGGAATTTCGAGTAATCGTTGATAATAAGCGCAACGGTGAAACTAGCATCCGTGATGAACTAACTGTCTGTCGCTGGGAAGAAGCTTATAATGATGGAAATAGGAATCTAGTTATAACTTTTCATAGTAACATTTAAATTTATATTTGATAAATTTAAAATAGTTTATTTATTCTTTGAAATATTATAAACGGCTATGTTAAACTAATTAGGTTTTTATTAATTCATTTGAGTAACATCTCAAAAGTCATAGCAAGGTAGCCGTACTGGAAAGTGCTGCTGGAAAATAAATTAATTTTACCCCCTTTTTTTTTAATTAATAAATAATAAGAGATTAGTTGAGTGGTTTAACAGCATATTTACACTGTGCAGACAGAGTTTCGATTACTCTATCTCTTATTTTTAATAAATCAATATGTTAATTTAACAATAATGTCTTTTTAATTAGTATTTTTATATTAATTACATTGAAAATAGTTCAAATTAATATATTTTATAAATATTTATAATATAAATTAATTTTATAAAATTCAAGCTTAGAAAATTCTTTAACTATTTATATTAAATTTAATATAAATAGTTATTAATTCGCGAGTGTGCCGAAATTTGGTAGCCGGGTAAATTTTAGGAATTTATGAGTTTATAATCGTAAGAGTTCAAGTCTCTTTACTCGTATAATAAATATATTTATAAAACAAATTTTGTTTTAGTTTTGTTCAAATAACTTGTTGCAACCAAATTTAAAAACTAAGTAAGTTATAAATTAAATTGTTAAAATTTTTATCTAAAAACAAATTTTATTTGTTTTATTAGTTGAATATTACATCCTTTTTGTGTTATTTAATTTTATTTAAATTATTTTTATCATTTTATTATTATATTTTTATTAATATTAAAAGTAAATTAATACTAAATAAAATATATTTAAATTTATCAAATAAAATTTTAACATCTTTAGCTAAATTGGAAAAGCGTTTTGCCTTCGAAGCAATTGTTTATTGGTTCAAATCCAATAGGATGTATAAATTTTAACTTTTAAAACAAAAGAAATTTTTATTTAAAATTTAGAATAATTAATTGTAATTAACACTGTAGAATAGTTTAGAAATAAGTTTATAAACTTGTAAATAAAAGTAATGATGTTTATTAGTATCATGATTCTTATAGTGGCAATAGCCCTACCATCGATAAATAGAAATATTTCACCAAACTTATATTTAAGAATATCTTCTCT
>Ga0307474_10002116_pt1 | contig 14291 bp, 9 predicted proteins | sample atmos_gasesECM1C_2_FD_203312 | JGI IMG/M metagenome (GOLD analysis project Ga0307474, IMG submission 203312) | Hardwood forest soil microbial communities from Morgan-Monroe State Forest, Indiana, United States - atmos_gasesECM1C_05 | ecosystem: Environmental > Terrestrial > Soil > Temperate... | reverse complement strand
CGCGAAGTCATACTGGTAGCTTCCGAAGATGCTGTCCTTGTCCGAGATTTTGTGATCGACGCGGGCGGTTCCGAAATTCTCAGAAGTGACATGCGGGGCGGTGAACGAATAAATCCCTTGGTCGCCATTACCAATCAAACCGGCATTGGGCAGACCCCACAATCCAAGAAAGGGAAGCACGGCCTTATCAATCCCCGTTGCTGGGTCGGGATTGGCAGCTCCGGTAACCGGGTGCGTGCTGCAACCGCCGGGTCCGGGCTGCGGAATCGAGCAGAGTATCCCCTGGCGGGCTGCGGCCGAAGGAACAGTCGCTTGCGACGTGATGCCCTGATTCTGGCGAAGACCCTCGTAATCGACAAAGAAGAACGTACGGTCCTTTACGATTGGACCGCCCAAAGCCGCTCCGAATTGATTGCGCCGGAAGGCCGGGATTTGCGCCGGATCGAAATAATTTCTGGCATCGAGCGCGCTATTGCGCAGAAACTCGTAGACGTCGCCGTGGTACTGGTTGGTGCCTGATTTGGTGAGAGCGTTGACCACCCCTCCTGAGGTACGTCCGTATTCCGCCGAATAGTTGCTGGTCAGGACGGAAAACTCCTGCACGGCATCCACCCCCAATGTAGACCCCTCCACACTGCCGGGACCGCCGTTCGTGTAATCGTTCACACTAATGCCGTCAATGCGGTAGTTGTTCTGGGTTGGGCGCGTGCCGGAGATGGTCATCTGCACTCCGTAGCCGCGGCGAGCGCGGTCCGGCCCGCCCGTATTCGCCTGAATGGATCCTACCGAGTCAACCCCAGGCTCTAGAGTGGCGAGGGATGTCCAATCGCGGCCATTCAATGGCAGTTGCGCGACCGCTTCCTGCCCAACCACGCCTCCGATCATCGAATCCGCCAACTGAACCGCGGGGGCCACATCGGTGACTTCGATCTTCTCGCTGACCTGTCCGACTTGCATTTTGACGTTGAGCAATTGCTGGGCGCCCACGGTCAGCGTAACGCCCTTGGTTTCCGCTGTTGAAAAACCTGGGGCGGAAACAGAGACGTCATACTTGCCCGGCAAGAGGTTGGGCGCGGAATAGAACCCAGCCGAATCTACACTCACCGTACGGACCTCGCCCGTGCCTTCATTCTTAATTGAGACTTGCACGCTGGGGATGACCGCGCCTGAGGAATCGGTCACAGTCCCCAGAAGCGTTGCGCCGGAAACCTGGGCGTAGGCAGACAACGGCAACAATATGAAAAACAGGACAACTGGCAACCATACGGCGAGGACGGCGAGAGAGCGTTTCAAACCTCGAGTGCGCACAATGACCCCCATTAATTTCGAGTTAATGCGACGGCATCCTACTCATCCAGTATTGCAAGGCGCAACCGATTTGCGACTCGGGCGGGCGGTGCGACATCACGGCATTTCCCAAATTTGCACCCTCACCAACGCGGTTTTACCAAGGCTGCTGGTGAGCTATAATCCCATCGCCGGGACACTTTATATTCTTTCCACGAGCCGCGGTTGGCAACGTAGTGGTTCGGGCGTCCAAAAATCTTGTGGAATCGCCAAAAGAAATCTTAAAGATTTCTTTTTTTGATAGTAATGGGAACTCCTGTCAAGCATTTGTATGAATTCGGGCCGTTTCAGCTAGATCCTCCTGAGCGGCTCCTTCTCTGCGACGGCCACCCGGTCGCCATGACTCCCAAAGCCTTTGATCTGCTGGTGGTTTTGGTCGAGCGATGTGGGCATCTCGTCGAAAAAGACGAGCTTATGAAGGCGGTATGGCACGGCTCATTCGTCGAGGAAGGGAATCTATCGGTTACTGTCTCGTTTCTGAGAAAGGCACTGAATGATGATCGCGGCCTGCACAAGTACATTGAGACCGTTTCCAAGCGCGGTTACCGGTTTGTAGCCGAGGTAAGGGAGGTTGGGGAACGGGAGCCGGAACACACGCCGGCCAGGCCGCAACTGGACGAAGTTCAGCTGGAGGCGCCCGAAGCGCAGAAAATCCAGTTCTCCCCGGTTGGTGCCCAGCCGGTTACCTTTACTTCCAGGAAGGCGCTCCGCTGGGGAGCGTCGGCAGCAGCCTTGGGCCTGGGGGCTGTCTTACTTCTGGTCCTCGTCAGAGTCTTCCCAAGACACGAGGCCGGGCTCGCCCCGAGTCAACCAGAGGCGACGATTCGTTCCCTTGCCATTCTGCCTTTCCAGACACTGAGCGCGAAGCCCGGCGATGAATACCTTGGGTTGGGGATGGCGGATGCTTTAATCACCCGGCTCGGTGACACGGGAAAGATCATCGTCCGACCCACCAGCGCCATTCAGAAATATTCTCGGCAGGAGCAGAGTCCGCAGGCGGCTGGGTTGGAGCAGGGGGTCGATGCCGTTCTGGATGGCCGCATCCAGCGTGAGGCCGATCGGGTTCGTTTGACGGTACAACTAATCCGGGTGCGCGACGGTGCAAAGCTGTGGGGAGAGACCTTTGATAAACAATTTACCAATATCTTCGCCTTGGAGGATGCGCTGTCAGAGCGCGTGGCTCAGTCGATCCGCTTGAAACTGACCGGGAAAGAGACGCGGCGGTTAACCAAACGCTCGACAGAGCGGCCTGACGCCTACGAAGCTTATGTCAAGGGCCGCTACTTCTGGAACAAGCGAACCGACAAGGGGCTGAAGAAGGGACTGGAATATTTCCGTCAGGCAATCAGTCTGGACCCGTCGTTTGCGGAAGCCTACGTGGGGGTTGCGGACTCTTATGCCACGCTCGGTCTGTATGCTGTACTTCCCCCGAACGAGGCTTTTCCGGCCGCGAAGGAAGCCGCGAAGCGCGCGCTGGGGATGGACGACGGGCTGGCGGAAGCTCACGCCACCTTGGGCTTTATCCATTTCTATTACGACTGGAACGGAGTTGACGCGGCCAATGAGTTCCGTCGCGCCCTTGCCGATAACCCCAATTACGCGATGGCACACTCGTGGTACGGCGAGAGTCTGGCGGCTGGTGCTCACTATCCGGAGGCCATCTCAGAGTCGCAACGCGCGCTGGAGGATGACCCGCTTTCCTTGATTATTGGCAGCAACGCGGGTTGGACCTTATGCCTTGCGGGAAAACACGATCAAGGGATTGAAACTCTGAAAAAGACGATCGAGATCGATCCCAACTTTCCACGGACGCACTATCGGCTGGGCAGAGCGTACGAGCAGAATCAGCTGTATGACAAGGCAATTTCAGAACTGGAACAGGCGGTGAGCCTTTCCGGAGGCGATCCATACTACAAAGGCTCTCTTGGCCATGCTTTCGCGATGGCGAATCAACCGGCGCAAGCACGCCTCGTACTCCAGGATTTGGAAGTGCGCAGCCGGCAACAATACGTACCCGCTTATGCGATTGCGTTGATCTACGCCGGGCTGGGAGAGAATGATCGCGCCTTCGATTGGCTGCAGAAGGCTTATGAAGATCGATCGACTTCGATGGCGTATTTCAATGTCGATCCCGAACTCAGCAGCCTTCATTCCGATCCACGATTTCAGCAGCTTTCCCAGCGCATCAACTTCTGAGAGTGTTCCGCAAGAAATGCTACTTCACAAGATCGGGCCGATAAGCCGCTAGATCCGCATATTCGACGAATTCGAGGAAATTGCCTTCCGGATCCCGGGAGAAGATCGCAGTTATTCCCGGGCGAATCTCGACGGGACCTTCGCTGAACGATTCCACTCCGTAGTTTTGTAACCGAGTTGTGACGTCCCGGACGTCGGGAACAATAAAGGTAAGGTAAGCGATGCCCTGGCGCGCAAAAACCCACTGGGGAATTGGCTTCTGTGTAAGAGAGATTTTCTTGGGCTGAACCAGCTTGATTCGCTCTCCGTTGGGCGTTTGCAAACGAATAATTCTGAAGCCATCCGGCCCAGTTCCAAACTTGGTGCTCATTTCCGGGGACGCTTCCGCGTCGGATACGAACTTCAGCCCTAGTACCTCAGTATAAAACTTGAGCATTCGCATTAGATCGAGGCAAACGATGCCCGGTTCCAGTGGCGCAACCATTCGTAGGGAGAATTCACTGGCCGGTTCATTCATGCGAATTTATCCGTGATGCCCGACTTCGATTTCTTCGAAGCTCAGCGGGGCGCGCGTCATGGTAAAGCAAATCAGCGCCGCTCCGAATAGCAGAAGCGCCGCCAGGTAAAATGCCTTGTCGAAGCCGCCGGTCCACTTGACGATGTAGCCTGTGACGACAGGCACTAACGATCCGAAAATATTGCCTCCGAGAATCAAGAAACCAATAGCACTACCCACCATTTTCGGATTCCAGACAAGATCGTTCGTCAGAGCAATGTTCAAGGACAACGCACTGGAAATACAAGCCAAAGATATTGAGATGAGCAGCAGGAGCAAATATTCGTTGGCGACCATGTTTGTGACCAGAACGACGCATGATAGCAAGATGAAAACAATCAATAGTGTCCGGCGCTTTCCCTGCCTGATTGCTTCTTTTGTCAGCATGCTGTCGCTCAGTTTGCCGATGAGCAGTCCCAAGGCGACCGCGAACAGATAGGGGATCGAAGTGAACCAGCTCGCCCTGGCCAGAGACATATGCCGTGATTGCACCAAATAAGATGGAAGCCAAAAAAGAAACAGAAGCATTGTGTAAGCGCAACATCCTTGCGTGAGGAACAGGCCCCACATGGTTCTGCGGCCGATCAGCCGAAGCAGGGCACCCTTGGGCGGCGGAGTGGCCTTCGCTGTCGAGTCTGTTTCTGCCAGAATGTACCCTCGCTCTTCTTCTGGCAGCCAGGAACACTCCCCGGGAGTGCGAAAAAATGCGAGCCACAAGATTACCCAGACAAAGCCAACCGATCCCGTTAGCATAAACGAGAAGCGCCAGCCTTCTCTTACCAACAACCACGCCACCAGTGGAGCTGAGAATGCCGGCCCGGCAAAGGTTCCGGCGTTGAAGATTGCGGTTGCGAGTCCGCGTTCACCCGGCGGGAACCACTGCCTCACGACTTTCCCGGAAGTAGGGAACGATGCGGCCTCGCCCGCTCCCAGGGCAAGTCGGGTCGCCAACATGCCTCCGAAAGACGTCGCTACCCCGGTTAGCATTCCTGCGATCGACCAAATCGTTACGGATAAGCCGTTGACCCATCGCGTCCCCAGGCGATCCGCGAACGTTCCCCAGAGCAGCAGAAAAAGACAGTAGGTCCATTGGTAGGAAGAGAAAAGTAGGCCCATTTTGCCGGCATCCCATCCAAAATCCTTCGCAATGGAAGGAGCGGCGACCGACAAATTGATGCGGTGCATGAAGTTGATGAAGAGGTTCAAAAACAATAGCGCGGCAATGTAGAAACGCTTGCCGGACCAGAGCGAACCAGCTTTGCGCAACAGAATCGATTGGTTTGTATTTGCAGAGACGCTGACGGTCGGTCCTGTTGTCATATGCTCGATGATCTGGACTCGTCACATCCCCACTCAACGGAGAAATTGCGCCGAAAACAAATCCGTCCGTTAATAGAACCACGCCTCTATTCGTCTTCGCCCCAGCCAAAATTCGGAAAAGGATGCGGGATGGGCGGAAGATCCCAACTACCGGTTGCCAGGGGACGAATCTCGCGATCGATGCGAACATCGAGAACGGTCGGCCGTCCCGATGCGATTGCTGCTTCCAGTTGCGGGGCCAGATCTGCCGGCTTCTCTACCGTTATTCCGTCCGCGCCCATCGAGCGGCCCATCATCGCATAGTCTGCGGAAAAAAGATTTCCACGGGCATCTGTGAAGCTGGTGGCCAATTCCCGGTCTTTGCCGAAGTACCCGCGCTGCTGGTCGCGGATCGCACAGTAGCCAAAGTTATTCCAGACCAGCCACACGACTGGAATTTGATACTCAACCGCGGTGAGCACGGCGCTGGCATTCATCATAAAAGCGCCATCTCCGCATAGGGAGACGACCGGCTGATCCGGGGCGGCAAGCTTCGCCCCGAGCGCGCCGCAGACCGCGAAGCCCATCGAGGCGAAACCCCAGGTTTGCAGGAAAGTGCGGGTCTTCCACGCTTCCCACTCCGCGACAAGCCAGTTGTGGTGGATGCCGACATCGGCGAGCACGATGCCATCGGCGGGAACAACTTTGCGCAATTCGGCGACGGCGCGCTCCGGGCGAATCGGAATCGCATCGGAAGTTCGAGGCGGCGCCGTTTCCGCTTCCCATCGTTTTCGCCATCCGTCTATGCGTTCAAGCCATGCCGTCCGCTGTCCGTTCGTTTCCGTGCGCCGTGCGGCGAGAAGCTGTCGCAAGAACAGCTTTGCGTCACTGATGACTCCCATCTCTGGCCGAAAATTGCGGCCGATCTCCGACGAATCGATATCCACGTGGATCAGCTTGCTGGGAGGAATGTTGTAGGTAAATCCGGGAAGCCAGGCGCTGGTGGCACGGTCATCGAACCGGGTTCCAAGCGCCAAGATCACATCGGCATTGCGGCAAGCCGCATTCGCCATGTAAGAACCGTTGCGGCCCGTGGGACCCAGGCTCAAAGCGTGGCGTGGATCGAATACACCTTTTCCAAATGGCGTGGTCGCAACCGGAATGCGGAAGGCCTCCGCCAGCATAAGCAATTCCGGTTCGGCGCCGCTGAGTTCGACTCCATGGCCGGCAACGATCACCGGACGTTGCGCATGTTGCAGTAATCGCACCGCTTCATCGACAGCTGCCGGGTCCGCTGCAGGTCGTGACCAATCGGCGGCGGGCCATGCATTCTCGCGCGAACCGGTGCTCTCGTCGACCATCTCCACGAACACGTTCAGGGGTATGTCGATATTCACCGGCCCGGGACGGCCGTTCGTCATCAAGGCGAAAGCCTGCCGGAGAGCGAGCGGGAGCATGTCGGGCCGCGTTGGTTGAAAGCTGCGTTTGACATAAGGACGAAGGACGTTAACGAAATCCCCCTGAAAATATTTCCCAGTTTCCTGAAAGGGACCACGATTCCATTGACCAGTGGGGACATTGCCGGTGATGTTCAGCATCGCGGAAGAGTCGGCAAACGCAGCGGCAATAGCGAGAATTAGATTCGCCGAGCCCGGCCCGCACGACGTGTACGTGGCCACCGGCTTTTGCGTGATGCGAAAGTAAGCTTCGGCCATGAAGCCGGCCGCTGCCTCATGGTGAACGGAGATCGTTTTGATCTCCTCCTGCCGGTCGAACAACCCATCGAGCAATCCAAGAATGCCATGGCCGCATACGCCGAAGATGTAAGGAACTTTCTGCTGGACAAGAAAGTCCGCGATGTAAGCGGTGCCTTTCGATGCCGGCTTTACGCTGGCCGACTGTACCTTGCGATCAGGCATATGAATTTCTCCCCGGGATTTTATTTCGCGATACTGAAGCCGCCATCGAAAGTATCGGACATGCTCCAAAACATCGTCTTGACCTGCTGGTACGTTCGGATGCCTTGCAAGCCTTTCTCACGGCCTAGGCCGCTGTCTTTAAAGCCGCCGAACGGCGCCGCGGTGGAAAATTGTTTGTATGTGTTGATCCAAACCATTCCTGCATCCAACGCCCGCGCCACACGCCATGCACGCTTGTAGTCGGCAGTCCAGATTCCCGACGCTAAACCGTAAGAGATGTCATTCGATTGCTGAATCAGGTCGTCTTCGTTATCGAACGGCATAGCGCACAACACGGGACCGAAGATTTCCTGCTGGGCAATTTTCGACTTATTAGTGATGCCGGCGACGATGGTCGGCATGTAGAACGCGCCCTTCGCCAATCGCGGGTCGGTCGGACGGGCGCCGCCGATCAGGATCTCAGCTCCATCGTTGCGTGCACCTTCGACGATCTTCTCGATGAATTCGCGTTGCGAAAAGCTCGCGCTCGGTCCAAGTTGCGCGCTAGGCGCGTCTGGTAGATCAACCCGCAGCGCAAGGGCTCTTTCCTTGATCATCGAAATCACTTCGTCGTAGACTTTGCGCTCAACAAAAAGACGCGACCCCGCAGTGCAGGACTGACCGGTCCCTTCGAAAATCGCTACTGTCGCCGCATCTGCCGCTGCTTTCAGGTTCGCATCAGCAAAAATGATGTGCGGCGACTTGCCGCCAAGTTCTAAAACCGCCGGAATAATCTTCCGCCCACAGAGCTCGGAAATTCTTCGCCCAACCTCCGTTCCTCCGGTGAAAGAAACCATCCGCACCAGTGGATGATTGACGAGGGCATCTCCGATCTTGCCGCCTGATCCGGGCACAACATTGAGGACGCCGGGAGGAACGCCGGCCTCAAGAGCAATCCGTCCCAACTCAATACCCGACGTGGGAGTGAACGACGAGGGCTTTACTACAACGCCGTTTCCAGCAGCCAGCGCTGCGGCAATCTTGTTACATGTCAGAGTGATAGGAGAGTTCCAAGGCGTAATCGCTGCGATCACTCCCCACGGTTCGTAAACCGTCATGCTCAGGTAATTTCCGCGAGGTGGCGTAATTTCCGATCCAAGCGTTTCAATGGCGGCAGCGCAGAAACGGAAGGTCGCCGCGCCGTTGATTACCTGATTCTTGCATTCCTTCCAGACTTTCCCGTTCTCGAGCATCTGGCTGCGGGCCAGCAGATCGGATCGCTCAATCATAAGATCGGCAATCTTATTCAGAATTTGGGCACGGAGGTGTGGCAGCATATTGCGCCACGCGGGCTTGATCGCAGCTTCGTGCGCCGATTTCACGGCTGCGTCAATATGGGCTTCCGTGCCAGCGCAGATTTCGTAATTGACCTCTCCCGTGGCCGGATTGATGTGCGTGATATGCGATGGTGTGTCCTGGACCCACTCCCCACCGATGAGAAAGGGCACCGGCTTCAAAGCCGCGGCTGTAGGCATGTTTGAACGACTCCTAAAATTGACAGCTGGTTGTTCCGCACGATATAAGGCGCTAGGAGATGCAACGCAAAAACCCAGTTTAGCGATTCTAGCATCGCAATCTGAAGATAACCTGATGATGAAAATGCGGATTTTGATTTCATGGATACTATTCTTTGGTAGTGGTGCGGTTGGCTCCTTCACCCGGCGTTGTCATCCTGAGCGCAGCCGTTTTTCAGGCGGAGCAAAGGATCTCCCGCTTAGCCAGCTTAGAGCTTCAGCCAAACTGAATTCCTACCTACTTTTTAGTTTTCTTCTGTGCACCATCCCCTTATGTAGAGCCGCCGACGAAGCTGCTGTGTCAGTTCCATTCACATCGGTTCCTACGTTTTCAACGGAGAAGATTGGCCGCCAGGGGCATTTCTATATCGGCGGCAAGTGGGTGGGAGAACCGGGTAACGAACAGATGCGCGGTGCAATGTATGTTGAAGTATGGGTGCCCAAGAAAATCCGTCATCCATACCCCATCCTGTTTGTACAGGCTGGCGGGGGGCAAACCAATATTGCTTTACTGCAAACTCCCGACGGCCGGCCCGGCTGGGCCTACGATTTCGTAAATCAGGGCTACACCATCTACATGATGGATTTTCCAGGGCGCGGGCGCGCAGCGTACATTCCGGCGCTCGATGGGCAGTTGTCTGGCCCACGCACTGCCGAGCACATGGAAGAAGTTTGGAGCGGGGGTGCACCACCATCCAATCCGCAGCGCGAATGGCCACAATCGAAGAAATATTCGCAATGGCCCAGTGACTCCCCGAACAAAGGAAAAATCGGCGATCCCGTCTTCGACTATTTTGCCAAGACCGAACTGGGGTTTCCCACGGCAGATGACATAGAGACGCTTTCCGCGGACGATCTGGTGCAACTGGTCGATCTCATCGGCAAACCGGTGATTTTACTTCTCCACTCGAGATTGGCGACTTCCGGATGGTTGCTCGCGGATGCGCGGCCGAAACTCATCAAGGGAATTATTGCCGCCGAGCCGTGGGGACCTCCGATCGAAAACATGGAACTCGACGCGAAGGGCCCGGGACACATTTGGGGCCCGACGAATTTTCCGATTCACTACGATCCTCCCATCAAGGAAGCCTCGGAATTGCACACCGTCCGTCAAGAAAAGGCGGACGCGCCCGATCTTGACCGTTGCTGGATTCAGAAAGAACCTGCGCACAAGCTGATTAATCTGGAAGGAATCCCCGTTCTGAATGTTTCGGCTGAGGCTAGCTATCACCGCCCCTACGCTCATTGCATGGCGAAGTGGCTCAACCAGGCAGGAGTAAAGACTGAATACGTCAGACTCGAGGACGTCGGATTGCCCGGAAACGGGCACCAAATGATGTCGGAAAAGAACAGCGCAGGAATCGCTAAATACTTCATGAGCTGGCTCGATAAGAACGTGCATTGAGCGCACAGAACGGACTGATCGTGAGCGAACGTCTGAAGGGAAAAATTGGTATCGTCACGGGCGCGGGCAGCGGAATTGGGCGTGCCTGCGCGGAAGCTCTGGTACGCGAGGGAGCGCAAGTTGCTTTGGTCGGCAGGAGGAAAGATCGCGTCGAGGTAGTGGCGCGCGAACTGGGTGATCGTGCATTTGCGATCGCGGGCGATGTATCCGCCAACGATGATCTCCGGCGGTTGCTGGACCAGACCGTCGGCCGGTTTGGGGGATTGAATTTCCTGCTGAACAATGCCGGCGTTCTGCACACCGGAAACGCCGAGCAGATTACTGAAGAGCAGTGGGATCACACGTTTAATGTAAACGTACGCGCCGTTTGGCTGCTCTCGCGAGCCGTGTTGCCGCGCATGAGAAATGCAGGCGGCGGCTCGATCATCAACATCGCATCCACCCTCGGCCTGGTCGGCGCCCGCAATCGCGCCGCATATGCGCCATCGAAGGGTGCCGTGGTTCTTTTGACCAAGAGCATGGCCGTCGATTACGGACACGAAAACATCCGGGTCAACGCCATATGTCCGTCGTTTGTGGAGAGCGAATTGACCGCCGCCGTCATGGCCCACACCGCTGATCCAGTAGCAGCGCGGCGCGAGAGAACAGCAGCGCATCCGATCGGAAGGCTCGGACAGCCGCAGGATATCGCCGGCTTGGCAGTCTACCTCGCGAGCGATGAATCGTCGTGGATGACGGGAGCAATCCTGCCCGTAGACGGAGGATATCTGGCGGTATGATGCGGCCTAGCTGAGGCTCGATCCGGCCCTGATTCGATTCCGTCATCCTTTCTCTTCATGTGCCGTGCAGTTCTTGGAAAGGCGCTTACTGCTCGTAGGCGCCAATGTTGATTTGGCCACTGCCGTTGAAGCGAGGATGGCCGGCGTAGTCGGTGCTGCCGTAGATAGAGCTGCCGTTGCAGTATCCCTGGCTGCAGGTTAGGCTCGTGCCGCCGGCATTGACGGCCGGTGAATTGGTGGCAATGTCGAGGTTCGGAGGCATGGAATTGATGTCGATGAACAAGGGATTTGCGTTGGGCGAATTCGCATCTTCCCCGGTGCTTGACTGGTACGCGGCGTAGGTTTTGTAATTCGATTTGTTGCCCCACGTAATCGAAGTTCCCTGTACGTACCCGGCGGTTGAATAGTAGAGGTTCCAATTGGCCGTCGCCGTTGAACCGCTCACATAGCTATAGATCCAGACATTCTGCGTGCCAGCATAGACGATATTGTTTTCAAAAATGTTCGTGGGCGTGGAGTGATATTGAATTTGAAACTCCGCCCCCTGGTTTTTGGTGTTGTTGTTGTAGAGAGTGTTATTGACGACCACCACGTGGTCGCTGCCACCGACCCGGCTCGCGTAGCCTCCAATGGAGACGCCTACGGCGTTGGCATCGTAGAACAAGTTATTCCTGATGGTAACGTAGCTGCTGTTGTGTCCATTGTGCTCGCCCGCTGCTTCCATGTTCAGGTCGCAGCGATAGATGGTGTTGCGCTCGAAGATGACGTAAGCGCAACCGTCGCAATAGAGGCCATCGGCGGCGTACTGGTTTCCGTACGCTGGGTTGCCGTAGGAGGTGATGTTGTAGACCGTGTTGCCGCTCACCTCTCCGTACTTGGCTTGGTCGTGGCCGGAGGGGCCCACCTTTTCAAAACCGATGGCATCGATACCGATATTGTCGTTGTCATGCACAACATTGTTCGTGATGGAAAAGTAGGTCACATTCCCATCTACATTGACCGATTCGCTGTTGCCTGTCTTCAGGCTGTAGACCTGGTTGCCGCTGATGGTGAGGTTTGTGATAGGCGTGCTCGAAGTGCCGTAAACGGCGATTCCGAACGCATTGCCGTTTTTCTCGGACTGCGTCGTGATGTTGTGCACCAGATTGTTGAGCAGGTTCACACCGTTGCCTGAGCCAGTGAGCCAGATACCGGCGGGAGTTACGGTCGCACTTTTGGTCGTGTAGTTTCGGATTTCAAATCCGCTGATCGTGATGTAGCTCTGGTTCACGATGTTGATGAGTCCCTGTACGGCGCTCACGCCTAAACCTGTTCCGTCAATCACTGCCGTCTCACCGGGATAGTTTGCGAAGGTGATGTAGTTCGAGGCGGTTCCAGAAGCCGGGAAATTGACTGATTCGTTGTAGACGCCGCTCTCCACGTAAACGGTGGTGCCAGCCGTTACGGAGTTGGCGGCGTGCTGAATGGTGAGCCATGGCGCAGTGTATGTGCCAGGGTTCGTGTCCTTCCCGCTTTTAGAAACATAGTAGGTGGCTCCAGCCTGTGCCAGGAGGGAAATCGAAGCGCACACGACCAAAAGCACGCCGAACACCCGGAGCCTGAAGGACCGTAGAATGCGCGAAGCAGATTGAGATGTCACGGCAAACCTCTTTCCTGGACATTGTGTCCCAGTGCGAGACTTGAAAGAAGCGGCGCTAGCTTTCGATGCGCGAGAGTTTAGGACGCTTTCGATTTGTTGTCAATACTTATTATTTGATTCGTTTACGACAGGAGCTTCTCTAACTGTAGTTTCCAACTCGGGGAAGCCGGGTTCCTGGATCGGAATGCTACGTAGACCGCGCCGGCGCGACTTGATTGCAGGCGGCAGCGTAAACGCGGAGCACTCGCCGAATGTGCTCCTGAATCAATTGGTCGGGATTGGGCTGGATTTCTCCCGCGCGGATCGCTTTGTATTCCTCGGGGAGATATTGGCTGATCAACGTCGCCGGAATCGGACGCTGCCCAAGGTTGTCGAGTAGCCGCTTGATTTCTTCCTGCACGGCAGCTTCCTGCCAGTAGTAGCGGCAGCGATCGCTATAGCTGTAAATCAGCTGGCGCCGTATCTCAGCCTCATCTCCCTGATAGTAAGAACGCCAGTGCGAGGGGTTGCGAAGCATTGATTCCTCGAGCGATCCTCGCACGTTGGAAAGGGGGCAACCCGCCCTGGCGTTAAGCAATTCGCGCTCAATCTCGCTCAGAGCCAGCACTGCTTCGCGGTAAGCGAAGGTCAACCAGGGGCCCACTTTCAGGATCGCGAAACGATCTTTGACCATTTGCATTAAGGCGCTCGGAGACTGGTAGTCGGTGGAATGGGCCTCGTACACAATTCCGGTCTGTGTCGAGAGCGCGGCCGACAGTTCGGCTGCATTGCCGGGACGGTAGTCGAAGATCACATCAGAACCGAAGTCTACGCCAGGCTGCACGACGAGTGCGACCACTCTTTCCCACGCTGAAGACAGGCCTTTATCGATGAACACCTTGTGAAAGATCTCAAGCGTTCGGTGCACATCGACAGCCTTCGTTACTGCGAGGGAGTCTGAAGCCGCGAGTTCCCCGCCCGGCGCAGGAACCTCTGTTCCAATGACATACACTGGCTCCGAGGAACCGGATGGGAGCTCACGAAATGCTTCCTCCGCCGCAGCGCATAGCAGCACGGCCCGTGCGGCGATGCTGATTTCTTTGAGAGCTTGCGCGTCGTCGGTACAAGCCATGCTGGGATCGAGATGGATTTTCTGATAGCCCGCGAGAACACAACTGCGTACAAGTTCGCAGCCTTTCTCTAAGGCTGAAGCGGATGGTTCGTTTCGCCACGGAAAAGGGCCGAGATGATCTCCGCCCAACAGGACTCGATCTGCAGGCAGCCCGGCACGATGTGCAGCGCTCTGAATAAAATTGGCGAACTGCCGAGGTGTCCGCCCCGTATAGCCGCCAAATTGGTTCACCTGGCTGGAGGTTGACTCCACATGCAGAACAGAACCATCGTCGATCGACTGCCGAATGGCCGCGCGAATTGCGGCGGGATGAGCGGAACAGACGGCGTAGACACCAGCGTCCCCTGTTTGCCGGTTGCGGCGCAAGGCACTCTGAAATCTTGAACTGGCGTTTCCTCGCGCTTCCTTTCCGGCCGATCGCGTTGCTTTTCTGGAAAAGCCCTCGCTGTTTTCCATACTAAAAGCTCCTGCTTTTGCACTTTCTGGG
>Ga0307474_10002115_pt1 | contig 14292 bp, 12 predicted proteins | sample atmos_gasesECM1C_2_FD_203312 | JGI IMG/M metagenome (GOLD analysis project Ga0307474, IMG submission 203312) | Hardwood forest soil microbial communities from Morgan-Monroe State Forest, Indiana, United States - atmos_gasesECM1C_05 | ecosystem: Environmental > Terrestrial > Soil > Temperate... | reverse complement strand
GCCGGAGGCTCATTACCGTCCGTGGCCGGAGAGGGGACCCACCCGCCGGGCGGCATCGAGCCGACTGCACCGGGCGCCGGTGCCGAGCCACCAGATGGGGCCCAGCCGTCCGCGGCGGGGACGGGCGCCGAGCAGCCGGGCCGGATCCAGCCCGTGGCGGGGCGCCCGAGCGCTTCCCGGCCCCCCCACCACCTCCACGCCCGGCCGTTCCGCACTGACTGCGGGTAACTTTCGCAAAGTTGTCCGTAGGCGGCTGCTATAACAGCCGCCGGCGGACAAGATCTCGAAGGAACGGGGGCTGCGGCCGCGCGTGGCGGCCGGGTTGCGGTGGCCCGACGGACGGCATATTGGCGCCCCCTATGCTGCATCCATGCCACCAGCCGCCTCACAGGCACCCCAGGACGGGGTAGGAATCCCCGACGCGTTCCAGCGGCTGTGGATGCCGCACCGGATGGCCTACATCAAGGGCGAGGGCAAGCCGGCCGGAACGGACGAGGGAGACGGCTGCCCGTTCTGCCGGATACCCAAGCTGTCCGACGAGGAAGGCCTCATCGTCGCGCGCGGCGACCTGGTCTACACCGTGCTCAACCTGTACCCGTACAACGCCGGCCACCTGATGGTGGTCCCGTACCGGCACGTCGCCGACTACACCGACCTCGACCTGCCGGAGACCGCCGAGCTCGGGCAGCACACCAAGCTGGCCATGACCGCGCTGCGGACCGCGTCCGCCGCCCAGGGCTTCAACATCGGCATGAACATGGGCGGGGTGGCCGGAGCGGGCATCGCGGCGCACCTGCACCAGCACGTGGTGCCGCGCTGGGGCGGCGACACCAACTTCATGCCGGTGGTCGGCCAGACCCGGGTGCTGCCGCAGCTCCTGGCCGACACCCGCGCGATGCTCGCCGAGGCGTGGCCGGAGCGCTGACTCAGCCCGGCGGGGCTCAGCCGACCGCGACTCAGCCCGGCGGGGCTCAGCCGACCGTGACTCAGCCCTCCTTCGAGGCGCTCACCACCTTCTCGGCCAGGTGCGACGGCAGCGGCTCGTAGCGCAGGTAGGTGCGGGTGAACGAGCCGGTGCCCTGCGACATCGACCGCAGGTCGATCGCGTAGCGGGTGATCTCCAGCTGCGGTATCTCCGCCTTGACCAGGGTGCGGCCGCCGGGGACCGGCTCGGTGCCGAGCACCCGGCCGCGCCGCGAGGACAAGTCGGACATGACCGCGCCCACGTAGCTGTCGGCCACCATCACGGACACCTCGTCGACCGGCTCGAGCATGAGCACCCCGGCCTTCTCGACCGCGTCCCGCAGGCCGGCCCGGCCCGCCTTCTGGAACGCCATGTCGGAGGAGTCCACCGAGTGCGCCTTGCCGTCGAACAGCGTGACCTTGATGTCGACCATCGGGTAGCCGGCCAGCACGCCCTGGTCCATCTGGGCCCGGACGCCCTTCTCCACCGACGGGATGAACTGCCGCGGCACCACGCCGCCGACGATCTTGTCAATGAACTCGAGGCCGCTGCCGGACGGCACCGGCTCGACCTCCAGGTGGACGATTCCGAACTCGCCGTGCCCGCCGGTCTGCTTGACGTTCCGGCCGAGGCCCTGGGCCTTGCCCGCGACCGTCTCGCGCAGCGGCACCCGCAGTTCCGCGGTCTCCACCGCCACCCCGTAGCGGCTGGACAGCCGGTCGAGCAGCAGGTCAACGTGGGCCTCGCCCATGGTCCACAGGACCAGCTGGCGGGTCTCGGAGTTGTTCTCCAGCCGCAGCGTCGGGTCCTCGGCCACCAGCCGGCTCAGCGCCTGGGACATCTTGTCCTCGTCCGCCTTGGACTTCGCCGTGATGGCCACCGGCAGCAGCGGCTCCGGGCTGGACCACGGCTCCATCAGCAGCGGGTTGTCCTTGTCCGACAGCGTGTCGCCGGTCTCGGCCGTGACCAGTTTGGCCACCGCGCAGATGTCCCCGGCCACGCACTGCGCGATCGTGCGCTGGAGCTTGCCGAGCGGCGAGGTCAGGGCGCCCACCCGCTCGTCCTGGTCGTGGTCGGCGTGGCCGCGCTCGGCTCGGCCGTGCCCCGAGACGTGCACGGTGGCGTCGGGCCGCAGCGTGCCCGAAAACACCCGGACCAGGCTGATCCGGCCCACGTAGGGGTCCGAGGTGGTCTTCACGACCTCGGCCAGCAGCGGCCCGCGCGGGTTGGACGTCAGGCCGTTGACCGGCTTGCCGTCCGGCGTGGTCACGGCGGGCAGCGGGTGCTCGGACGGGGACGGGAACGCCTGGGTCATCACCTCGAGCAGCTCGGCCATGCCGATGCCGTGCGGCGCCGACGCCGCCAGCACCGGGTAGAAGCTGCCCTGCGCGACCGCCTTCTCCAGATCCTCGATCAGCACCTTGGCGTCGATCGCCTCGCCGGACAGGTAGCGGTCCATGAGCGACTCATCTTCGCTCTCCTGGATGATCGCCTCGATCAGCGCGCTGCGCGCCTCCTCGACCCGGTCGGCGTCGGCCGGCTCGGGGTCGCGCTCGACGCGGGAGCCGCCGGAGTAGTCGAAGAAGCGCTCGGACAGCAGCCCGATCAGTCCGCGGACCCCGCCCTGGCCGTCGGTCACCGGCAGGTACAGCGGCGCGACCGAGTCGCCGAACGCCTCGCGGCACGCGGCCAGTGCCTCGTCGTAGTCTCCCCGCTGGTGGTCGACCTTGGTGATGACGACGGCCCGCGGCGTGCCGACGGCGGCGCACTCGTCCCACAGCATCCGGGTCAGGCCGTCAACGCCCTCGGCGGCGGAGACCGTGAACAGGGCCGCGTCCGCGGCGCGCAGGCCGGCCCGCAGGTCGCCGGTGAAGTCGGCGTAGCCGGGCGTGTCGAGCAAGTTCACCTTGATCCCGCCGTGCGAGAGCGGCGCGAGGGTCAGGTTGACTGAGCGCTGCTGCCGGACCTCGACCTCGTCGAAGTCGCTGACGGTCGAGCCGTCCTCCACCCGCCCGGCGCGCTGGATCGTCCCCGTACTGACGAGCAGAGCCTCAATCAGGGTGGTCTTCCCCGCGCCGGAGTGGCCGACTAGCACAACGTTGCGCACGTTCTCGGGCTCGTCGGCCACGGGTGCCCTGCCCGCGGCTCCAGATGTGCCCGCCTTCTCCGCCATCCGATCGCCTCCTGGTTATCCGTGTTCGGCTGCTGCACGACCAGCCTTTACCTGCCGGTTGCGGATCACAAGCCCTGGGCCGGAATCGCCCGCACTGTCGTGGCGCCGCCACGGGCCGCCGGAACGGGCGTCATCCGGCCCCCCAGTAGGATCAGACGGCCATGCTCAACACGCTGCGCCCCGTCTTCAACCGGCTGACCGAGCCGGTTGCCAACGCGCTCGCGCGCACCCCCATTACGCCCAACGCGATCACGATCATCGGCACGGTCGGCGTGGCGGCCGGGGCGCTCGCCCTGTTCCCCACCGGCCACCTGTTCGCCGGGACGCTGGTCTGCTGGGGTTTTGTCATGGCCGACATGCTGGACGGGGCGCTGGCCCGGGTCAAGGGGACGACCGGCAAGTTCGGCGCATTCCTGGACTCCACGCTGGACCGGGTGGCCGACGCATCGGTGTTCGCCGGGCTCGCCGCCTGGTTCGTGCTCGGCGGGCACAGCAGGCTGCTGGCCGGGGTCGCGGTGTACTGCCTGGTCAGCGGGGCCTTGGTGTCGTACGCGAAGGCCCGCGCCGAGGGCCTGGGGATACGCTGCGACGTGGGCCTGGCCGAGCGCTCGGAGCGGATGCTGGTCGCCCTGGTCGCGACGGGACTGTCCGGGCTCGGCGTACCCTATGTCCTCGCCATCGGCCTGTGGCTGCTGGCCGCGGCGAGCACGTTCACGTTCGGGCAGCGGGTCCTGGCCGTCCACCGCGGCGCGGCCGCCGCGGCGTCGGGAGGTGGCGAATGACCGGAATCAAGGACCGGCTGGTCGCCGCCGGATACGGGCTGGGCTGGTCGGTCGTGTGCCGCCTGCCCGAGTCGTGGGGCCGGTGGGCGTTCGAGTTCGTCGCCGACATCGCCTGGCGGCGCCAGGGCCGGCTCATCCAGGTGCTGGAGGGGAACCTGCGCCGCGTGCTCGGGCCGGACGCCACCGGGGCCGAGTTGCGCGCGGTGTCCCGGCAGTCGATGCGCTCATACGCCCGGTACTGGCTGGAGGTGTTCCGGCTCCCGGTGACCCCGACCTCGCGCGTGGTCGGGAACAGCGACGTCTCCGGGCACCTGCAGGAGGCGCTGGACAACCTGGCCCGGGGCCGGGGCGTGATCTTCGCGCTCTCGCACATGGGCAACTGGGACCACGCCGCCGCGTTCATCATCGCCCAGGGCGCCCCGTTCACCACGGTGATGGAGCGGCTCAAGCCGGAGGCGCTCTACGACCGGTTCGTGGCGTTCCGCGAGGGGCTCGGCATGGAGGTGCTGCCGGCCAGCGGGGGATCGGTACGGGCGTTCGGCGTGCTGGCCGAGCGGCTGCGGTCCGGGAAGCTGATCTGCCTGCTCACCGACCGCGACGTCACCGGCGGCGGGATCGAGGTGGACTTCTTCGGCGAGAAGGCGCGGATGATGGGCGGCTCGGCGGCGCTGGCCGAGCGGACCGGGGCCGCGCTGTACCCGGCGATCCTGTGGTACGAGGGCGACCGCTGGGCAATCCACGTCGATGACGAGATCCCGGTGCCCGCGGAGGGCAGCCGGAGGCAGAAGGTGGCGGAGATGACGCAGGCGCTCGCGCGCTCCTTCGAGGCCGCGATCCGGGCCCACCCGGCCGACTGGCACATGCTGCAGCGGGTCTTCGTCGCCGATCTCGACCCGGACCGGCTGCCCGCCGCGGACGCCAGCGCGGTCGAGGCCGCCCTCGATCAGGCCGGCTCCACATGAGAGTCGGCCTGGTCTGCCCGTACACGTGGGATGTGCCCGGCGGGGTGCAGGAGCACATCTGGGGGCTGGCCGACGCGCTGATCGACCTCGGGCACCACGTCTCGGTGATCTCGCCGGCCGACGACGACGTCCCGCTGCCGAGTTACGTGGTCCCGGCCGGGCGCGCGGTGCCGGTGCCGTACAACGGGTCGGTGGCCCGGCTGGCGTTCGGCTTCCTGTCCGCGAGCCGGGTGCGGCGCTGGCTCAAGGAGGGCAACTTCGACGTCCTGCACGTGCACGAGCCGGCCGCGCCGAGCCTGTCGCTGCTCGCCTGCTGGGTGGCGGACGGGCCGATCGTGGCGACCGTGCACACCGCGATCCCGCGCTCGCGGGCGATGCTCGCCGCCGGGCCGATCCTGCAGTCGGCGCTGGAGAAGATCAGCGGCCGGATCGCGGTGTCCGAGGCGGCCCGGACCACGCTGGTCGAGCACTTCGGCGGGGACGCGGTGCTGATACCCAACGGCGTGCCGGTGCGCAAATACGAGAAGGCCGACCCGCTGCCCGGCTGGCCCGGCGAGGGCGGCGCGCTCGGCTTCCTGGGCCGGATGGACGAGCCGCGCAAGGGGTTCGCCGTGCTGCTGCGCGCGTTCGAGCTGCTCGCCGCGCAGCGGCCGGGGCTGCGGCTGCTGGTGGCCGGCCACGGCGACGCGGACGAGGCGCTGGGCAAGACCCCGGCCGCGCTGCGGGACCGGATCGTGATGCTCGGCCAGGTCAGCGACGAGGACAAGGTCCGGGTCTACCACTCGGTCGACGTGTTCTGCGCGCCCAACACCGGCGGGGAGAGCTTCGGCATCGTGCTGGCCGAGGCGATGGCCGCCGGGGCCCCGATCGTGGCCAGCGACCTCGACGCGTTCCGCCAGGTGCTGCGGCGCGGCGAGGCGGGTGAGCTGTTCCCGAACGGCGACGCGGCCGCGCTGGCCGCCGCGGCCGGGCGGCTGCTGGACCAGCCGGGGCGGCGGGCCGAGCTGTCGGCGGCCGCGTCGGCGGCGGTGCGCGAATACGACTGGCCGGTGGTGGCCCGGGACGTGGTCCGGGTCTATGAGGCCGTGGTGCCGGGCGCGGGCCGGGTGGAGGTCGCGCCATGAGCTGGGGATCGCCGGTGATCTACACGATCGTGGTGGTGGCCGCGGTCGCGATCATGGGCGTCTACGTGTCCTGGCGGGCGGGCCGGCTCGACCGGCTGCACGCGCGGCTCGAGGCCGCCCGGGCCGCCCTGGACACCGCCCTGGTCCGGCGCAGCTCGGTCGCGCTCGAGCTCGCCTCGTCCGGCCTGCTCGACCCGGCCACCAGCCTGCTGCTGGCCGGGGCGGCGCACGACGCCCGGGCGGCGCAAACCGATCAGGAGCTGCCGCAAAGCGACCTGACCCGGGCGCTTCGCGCGGTCTTCGCCCAGCCCGGGTTCCGGGCCTCGCTGGGCCGCACCGAGGGCGCTGAGGAGCTGCTCACCGAGCTGGAGGGCGCCGCGCACCAGGTCTTCCTGGCCCGCAAGTTCTACAACGACGCGGTCGCGGCGACGCGGGCCGCCCGCCGCCGCCCGCTGGCCCGGCTGCTGCGGCTGGCCGGCGGCGCCCCGCTGCCGGAGTTCTTCGAGATCGAGGACTCTCTGGTCGGCACCGGCGAGGCGGCGGAGGGTGCCGACATGCCCCATCTGACCGGCTGATCCGGCCGGCTGACCGGGCCCGCCGGGGTGCCCGGCCCAGCGCCTACCATGGGATCGTCGGTGCACAAGCGAACAAGTGAGGTATCAGTGCCAGTCCCCAGTTCTGAGAGTTCCGCCGCCCAGTCCGTTCCGGCGGCCGGGCAGACCGGTACCAGCCGGGTGAAGCGGGGCATGGCTGACATGCTCAAGGGCGGGGTGATCATGGATGTGGTCACCGCGGATCAGGCCCGGATCGCGGAGGATGCGGGGGCGGTGGCGGTGATGGCGCTGGAGCGGGTGCCGGCCGATATCCGGGCGCAGGGCGGGGTGGCCCGGATGAGTGATCCGGACATGATCGACTCGATTATCGGGGCGGTGTCGGTCCCGGTGATGGCCAAGTGCCGGATCGGGCATTTCGCTGAGGCGCAGGTGCTGCAGGCGATCGGGGTGGATTATGTCGATGAGTCGGAGGTGCTGACCCCGGCCGATGAGGCGCATCATGTGGACAAGTGGGGGTTCACGGTGCCGTTCGTGTGCGGGGCGACGAGTCTGGGGGAGGCGCTGCGGCGGCTGGGTGAGGGCGCGGCGATGATCCGGTCCAAGGGCGAGGCGGGTACCGGGAACGTGGTGGAGGCGACCCGGCACATGCGCGCGATCCGGGACGGGATCGCCCGGCTGCACGCGTTGCCGGCCGGGGAGTTGTTCACCGCGGCCAAGGACCTGGCCGCGCCCTATGAGCTGGTGGCCGAGGTGGCGGCGGCCGGGCGGCTGCCGGTGGTGTTGTTCACCGCGGGCGGGATCGCGACCCCGGCGGACGCGGCGATGATGATGCAGCTGGGCGCGGACGGGGTGTTCGTCGGGTCGGGGATCTTCAAGTCAGGGGATCCGGCCGCCCGGGCCGCGGCGATCGTGAAGGCGGCCACGTTCCACGACGACCCCGACGTCATCGCCAAGGTGTCCCGCGGGCTTGGCGAGCCCATGGTCGGGATCAACCTGGACACCCTCGCGCCCGAGCAGCGCTACGCCGGACGAGGCTGGTGACGGCCGCGGCCTGACCTGCTGGCGCCGGGCCGGTGACCAGCGCGCGGCCATGGCCGGGCGGCGGTCCATCGGGCGCGCCCCCGAGGCCAGCGCCTTCTCGCCCAGCACCCGCCGGTAGGCGTCCTCGTACCTGGCCGCCATCAGCTCGGTGGTGAACCGGCTGGCCACATGGGCCTGGCAGGCCGCCGGGTCGAGCTCGCGGGCCAGTCCGATCGCCTCCGGCAGCTGGGCCGGGTGGTCGGTGACGATGCCGGTCACGCCGTTGACGACGATCTCGGGCACCGAGCCGCGCCGCAGCGCGACCACGGGCGTGCCGCAGGCCATGGCCTCGATCATGACCAGGCCGAACGGCTCCTCCCAGCAGATCGGGAACAGCATCGCGCAGGCCCGCGACAGCAGGTCGCGCTTGGCCGCCGCGTCGGCGACGCCGAACAGCTCGGTGTCGCTGCCCAGCCGCGGCTTGATCTCGCGCTCCAGGTAGGCGTGCTCGACCGGCTCGCTGCACTTGCCGGCCAGCACGATCGGCAGGCCGGCGGCCCGGGCCGCGTCGATGGCCAGGTGCGGACCCTTGGTGGGGTTCATCCGCCCCAGGAACAGGACGAACGGCTCCTTTTCCGCACGGAACGGGAACGTGCTGGCCCGGATCGCGTTGTGCACGGTCGCGGCCCAGGGCAGCGTGGGGGCGGTGGAGCGCTGCGCCTCGGAGATCGCGACCATCCGGACCGACCGGCCCAGCGCGCGGTAGTAGTCGCCCTCCTCGCTGACCACCGGGCCGTGCACGGTGATGATCGTGGGCACCTGGGTGCCGCGGCCCAGCAGCGGGCCGGCCAGCGTGTGATCGTGGACGATGTCGACGTCGAGGCCGTCGAGCACCTCGGCCACCCGGGCCGCGTGCACGACCTCGGGAAACGGCTCGCCGAGGCGGTCGCTTGGGGGGTCCTGCCACAGCGAGATGAACCGGTGCGCGTTGGTCAGGTGCTGGCCGGCCCCGATCAGGGTGATCTCATGGCCGCGGGCGGCCAGGTCATCGACCAGATCGGCGACCACCGACTCGACGCCGCCGTAGGCCGGCGGGGGGACGTCGAAATAGGGCGGCGCGATCATCGCGATGCGCAGCGGGTCAGCATAATCAGGAGTGAACGCTGCCGAGGACATTGCCTTCCTCCTATTCTGCGCGCCCGACCCCGGCGGCATTTTTTTGTGCCCAGCCCGCGAAATGATCTTCCCAGCCAGGTCCCCCCGGAAACCTCAGGCTCCGGCGCGCGGCCCCGGTTCGCGGTCAGCGGACGCCGGTTTAGCCGGTCAAACAGCCGTTCAGCGGATCGCGGTCAGCGGGCTGCGGGCGTGCCGGAGCAGCTTCAGGCCCTGCGGCAGGCCCTCCACCCGCCAGCCCTGCCGGGACACGTCCACGGCCGCGACGCTGCCCGCGATGCGCACCCCCTCGATCCGCAGCGGCAGCAGCCGCGCGGGCACCTCGGGGTCGCACCAGACCCGCCCGGACGGGACCGCCGGCTCGAACCGCAGCAGCGTCCGCAGCAGCAGGATCGGCGCCGCCGCGGCCCAGGCCTGCGGCGAGCACGAGGTGGGGTAGGCCACCGGCGAGGCGAAGTCGCCGCGGTCGAAGCCGCAGAACAGCTCGGGCAGCCGGCCGCCGAACCGGTCCGCGGCCTCCAGGATCCCGGTCGCCACCTGCTGGGCCTGCGGCACGAAGCCGTATCGCATCAGCCCGGCCGCGCAGATCGCGTTGTCGTGCGGCCACACCGACCCGTTGTGGTAGCTCATCGGGTTGTAGGCGCCCGCCGACGTGGCCAGGCTCCGGATCCCGAACCCGGTGAACATCGGCCGGCTCACCAGGTGCTCGGCCACCGCGGCGGCCTTGTCCTTGTCCACGATCCCGGTCCACAGGCAGTGCCCCATGTTCGAGCCCAGGGCGTCGATGGGCCGCTTGTCGCCGTCCAGCCCGAGCGCGAAATAGCCCTGGTCCGGCAGCCAGAACGCCCGGTTGAACGCCCGCTTGAGCGCGCCCGCCTTGGCCGACCAGTGCCGCGCGGTCTCCTCGTCGTCGCGCTCCCGGGCCAGGTGGGCCCGGGCCAGGTAGGCCGCGTAGACGTAACCCTGGATCTCGGCCAGCGCGATCGGCGGCTCGGCGATCTGCCCGGAGGCGAACGTGATGCCGTCGAAGGAGTCCTTCCAGCCCTGGTTGACCAGGCCCTGGTCGGTGGCCCGCTGGTACTCCACGAACCCGTCGCCGTCCCGGTCGCCGCGGCCCACGATCCAGTCCAGGGCCCGGTCGGCGTGCGGCAGCAGCTTGTCGGTCTCCTCCGCGGCCAGCCCCCACCGGGCCAGTTCGCCGAGCAGCATCACGAACAGCGGCGTCGCGTCCGCGGTGCCGTAGTACACGCTGCCGCCGCCGAGGGCCTGCGAGGCGTCCCGGCCGGACCTGGTCTCGTGCAGGATCCGCCCCGGCTCCTCCTCGGTGAGCGGGTTGTCCCGCTCGCCCTGCAGGCTGGCCAGGGTCCGCAGCGTGCCGAGGGCCAGCGACATGTCCAGCGGCAGCAGCATCCACGAGGTGATCAGCGAGTCCCGGCCGAACAGGGTCATGAACCAGGGCGCCCCGGCCGCGATCACCGCGTGATCCTCGTCCTCGGCCTCGCCGCGCCCGAAGACGCGCAGCGAGCCCAGATCCTCGGTGCTGGTCGCGAACGTCGCGTTCACGTCCTCGTCCGCGGTGATCAGCAGCGGGACGCGGTGCCGCCAGTCGGCCAGCCGCTTGGCCGGGGCCGACCGCTCGACGGGCTCGCCCTCCGGATACCGCTGGACCACCTCCTGGTCGTCCAGCGACGGCATGATCTGCAGCGAGGCGGTCCACGACGCGCCGCTCGGCACCACCACCTGCCAGGTCAGCAGGCCCGGGACAGCGGTCGGATCGCCGGTGCCGGTCATCGTGACCACGCCGACGTTGCCGCCCCGGCGACAGCGCAGACGGAGCGTAGAAGACTGCGCCTTGACCTCGACGTCGTCCTCGTGGACGGTGTCCCGGCCCTCCTTGACCTCGAACAGGTCGGCGAAGTCGCTTTCCAGGGCCACCGTCACGTGCGCCGCGGCCGGCTCGCGGCCGAGGTTGCGCAGCGTGATGTCGTCGCGCATCCCGTTGCCGACGTAGCGCCGCCGGATGACCAGCAGGGTGCTGTCGGCCTTGAACGCGGCGGGCGGCCGCCGGGCCAGGAACGTGCAGGCGAAGGGGTCGTTCGGCTGGACCGCGACCGGCTCGGGCAGCTCCCCGTCCAGCCGCAGCTCCAGCCGGGACAGAAACCGGGTGTCCCGGAAGAACAGCCCCTGCGCGGCGCCCGGCACGATGTCGCCGGAGGCCTCGCTGATGCAGAACGTCGTCTCTTCCAGCACGGTGACCAGGCCACTGCCGGGCCGGCCGATCATCGGCGGGCCCCCGCTCGGCGTCCAGGCGTGTGTCATGCGCTGAGTCTGCCCCAACCGCGGCCGCCGAACGCCCAGCGGAAGACCGTGGCGCGTGACCGCGTTGCTGGTGGGCGGCTAATCTCGGGTCAAACCCACCGCGCGCCTGGAGCTGATATCTCGTGACCGTCTCCCGCAACGATGCCCGCAGCGCCGCCCCGGCGCCGGGCCCGGCCATCGGCGTGCTCGCGCTGCAGGGAGACGTGGCCGAGCATCTCAAGGCGCTGACCGCGGCCGGGGCCCGCGCGGTGCCGGTGCGACGGCCGGAGGAGCTGGACGAGGTGGCCGGGCTGGTGATCCCGGGCGGCGAGTCGACCACGATCTGGAAGCTCGCGGTGATCTTCGACATGATGGAGCCGCTGCGCAAGCGGCTGGCGTCGGGGATGCCCGCGTTCGGCTCCTGCGCCGGGATGATCCTGCTCGCCGATCGCGTTGAAGATGCCATCGCAGGCCAGGAGACGTTCGGCGGGATCGACATGACCGTCCGCCGGAACGCGTTCGGCCGCCAGGTGGACTCGTTCGAGAGCGACATCCCGCTGCGCGGTGTGCCCGGCCCCGCGTTCCGCGCGGTGTTCATCCGGGCGCCGTGGGTCGAGGAAACCGGCGACGGCGTCGAGATCATCGGGACCGAGCCCGGCACCGGTAGGATCGTCGCGGTCCGCCAGGGACCGGCGCTCGCCACCGCGTTTCATCCCGAGCTCACACCGGATCTGCGGTTGCACGAGCTATTCATTGACATGGTAAGGGAACGATCATGAGCGGCCATTCAAAGTGGGCAACCACCAAGCACAAGAAGGCCGTCGTCGACGCCAAGCGCGGCAAACTCTTCGCCAAGCTGATCAAGAACGTGGAGGTGGCGGCGAGGACCGGCGGCGGCGACCCGGCCGGCAACCCCACGCTGTACGACGCCATCCAGAAGGCCAAGAAAAACTCGGTGCCGAACGAGAACATCGACCGGGCGCTGCGCCGCGGCGCCGGGCTCGAGGCGGGCGGCGCCACCTACGAGGCGATCACCTACGAGGGGTACGCCCCGGGCGGGGTGGCGGTGCTGGTCGAGTGCCTGACCGACAACCGGAACCGGGCCGCCGCCGACGTGCGCACCGCGCTGACCCGCAACGGCGGTTCGATGGCCGACCCCGGTTCGGTGTCCTACCTGTTCAACCGCAAGGGCGTGATCATCGTGCCCAAGGCGGACGCGGTGAGCGAGGATGACGTGCTCGGCGCGGTGCTCGACGCCAACGCCGAGGAGGTCAACGACCTGGGCGAGTCGTTCGAGGTGGTCAGCGAGGCCACCGACCTGTTCGCGGTCCGTCAGGGGCTGCAGGACGCCGGGATCGACTACGACTCGGCCGAGGTCGGGTTCCTGCCCACGGTCGAGGTGCCGTTGGACGAGGATCAGGCCAAGCGGGTGTTCCGGCTGATCGAGGCCGTCGAGGACTCCGACGACGTGCAGGACGTCTACGCGAACTACTCGGTATCCGACGAGGTCCTGGAACACCTGGGCTGACCGGTGGACATCCGTCAGCTAGGACCGGCCGACGATCTCGAGACCGAGATTGACCTGAGCCGCCGGGCGTTCGGCCCGGTGAGCGACGCCGAGCGGGACGAACGGCTGGCCGAGACCAGGGCCGCGGTCGATGCGGGCCGGTACTTCGCGGCCTTCGACGGACCGCAGCAGGTGGCCGTGGCCATGTTCCACGACATCCGCCAGTGGTGGCACGGCCGGGCGGTGCGGATGGCGGGCATCGGCGGGGTCAAGGTCGCGCCCGAGCAGCGCGGCCGCGGAACCGGCCGGGCGCTGATGACCGAGGTGCTGCGGGTGATCGCCGACCGCGGCTATCCGCTGTCGGTGCTGTACCCGGCCACGGCGCCGCTCTACCGGTCGCTGGGCTGGGAGATGGCGGGCGGGTTTTACCGGGCGGTGATCCCGGCCCGCTCGCTGGCCTCGCTGCTCCCGGCCGACGGCCCGGCCCGGCCCCAGCCGGGGCCGCCGGGCCTGCGGCGCGCGGGGCCCGAAGACGCCGCCGAGGTGAGCGCGATACTCAGCGCCGTGCACGAGTCGGCCCGGCACTGCGGCGCGGAAACCTACGACCCGGACACGGTCCGGCGCTGGTGGCTGACCGACCCGAACCTCTTTTGCTACCTGGCGGCCGACGGCTTCCTCGCGTACGGCTGGAGCCGGGAGCACCGCGAGATGTCGGTCCAGATGGCGGTCGCCGGCTCCGCGCAGACTACCAGGGCGTTGTGGTCGATCGTCGGCTCGCATGCCCCGCTGGCCACGCAGGTCCGCGCCGTCGTGAGCCCGGACGACCCGCTCGCGTGGCTGACCCGCGAGCCCGACCTCGGCCTGGCCAGCAAGTGGTCGTGGATGCTGCGGGTGATCGACGCTCCGGCGGCGATCGCCGGGCGCGGCTTCCCGGCCGCGGCCGACGTCGCGGTCGCGCTGCAGATCGACGACCCGCAGCTGCCCTCGAACGCGGGCCTGTGGGCGCTGGAGGTCGGCGGAGGAAAGGGGACTTTTACGCACAAGAGCCCCCCGATCTCGCCCGCCGGGCCGGTCCGGGTCGGGGCTCGCGGCTTCGCCGCGCTGTACGGGGGCATCCCGATGGCCACGCTGCGCCTGGCCGGGCTGGCCGGGGGCGGCAGCGCCGCCGACGACGAGGCGCTGGACGCCGCGTTCGCCGCGCGGGCGTTCATGCTTGCCGCGTTCTGAACCGCCAGCCGGCTGGCCGGCGCTCCGGCTGGCTGGCGCGCCGGCGGTCTGGCGACACGCCGGCCGCGTCGCGGCCGCCGAAGGCCGCGAGCCGGTAGTGTCACGTCCGAACAGATGTTCGCCAGCGACCGGGACGGTGGGCCAGATGCGGGTGCTCGGCGTGGATCCCGGGCTCACCCGGTGCGGTTTCGGGGTCATCGAGGGCGCGCCCGGCCGGGCGCTGTCGCTGGTGGCCACCGGCGTGGTGGGCACCAGCGCCGACGACGAGATCGGGCTCCGGCTGCTGGCCCTGGAGGAAAACGTCGAGCGCTGGCTGACCGACTACCGGCCGGACGCGGTCGCCGTCGAGCGGGTGTTCAGCCAGCACAACGTGCGGACGGTTATGGGCACGGCCCAGGCCGGAGCGGTCGCGATCGTCTGCTCGGCCCGGCGCCGCCTGCCGGTGGCGCTGCATACGCCGAGCGAGGTCAAGGCGGCGGTCACCGGCAACGGCCGGGCGGGCAAGGCC
>Ga0307474_10002114_pt1 | contig 14292 bp, 16 predicted proteins | sample atmos_gasesECM1C_2_FD_203312 | JGI IMG/M metagenome (GOLD analysis project Ga0307474, IMG submission 203312) | Hardwood forest soil microbial communities from Morgan-Monroe State Forest, Indiana, United States - atmos_gasesECM1C_05 | ecosystem: Environmental > Terrestrial > Soil > Temperate... | reverse complement strand
GTTCGGCGGCTCGCCGTGCTTCCCGGGTTTGAAGTCGCGGATTTCTCCCATGCTTGGAGACTCCACAAGCAACAAATAGCGTGCGAGCCTTGCGCCCAAAAAGAGAGCTGACGGCAAACTATCATATCGCCCAAAGGACGTCTAACAACCGCCGCGCGTCGACACCCTGATCGCGCTGGTACGCGATTATTGAATGGTCGGCGATGGATCGATCCGCCGTTGGCGGCGACTGGCCGCCCGCCGAGACGAAAGACTTGGGTGCTTGGCTGCATATCTTCGAACTCGAGGACGAATTCGACGAGACAGGCGCTGAGGATTTCCGGCCGCACGGGGAACTCACGCGACCACCCTTGCGAACAAGCGGAATCCAAGCGGGTTCGCCTCAAGGAGGAGCTTTTTTCGCCGTACCATCGCTGCGAGCTATTGCAAAATACCGGGGAATCTACATGCTCCGGGCGCACCAAATGCCTCAAACTGCGGCGCCGGCCAAAGCGGGGCAAAAATCCCGCAAACCCAATAGGTCCTGCGTCGCGTATGCTTAGGCCTGGGTACCAACGAGGGCGTAGAGGACGATTAGCTGGAGCCCAGCGAGTCCGGGTCTTGCGGCAAAATCCTCAGAGTTCGTTCCAGTAGAGTGCGTCGAAGGCCCTTCTGGTCAGCTGAGGACGGAACCACGCATGATATTCCTGAGCTACGCCTATCGGTTTCTCTCCAACTTCATCTTCCTGGCGCTCGTGTACTACAGCCTGAACTTCATGGAGAAATACAATCAACGCGCCATCGTTGCGATCCTGGTGCTGATCTTTGGAGCGATGCGCGGGGCCTCAACGCTGCGGTCGTTTTATTTCTTCCAGCGCATCGAGCGTCTTGAGGGCGAAGCGCGACGTCTTGCGGCCCTGACCGGAGATGGGCCTTCTGCATCGGCTCAGCGAAGGCAGGTGATCTCAGAGGTTTCGAGCCTGCGTCATGCGGGCGAAATCAAGTCCTATATCGACCTCCTGTTCTTGGCCCTTGTTGTTCTGCTGTGCATCTCGAAAATCGTGACGGACTGAGTTTGGAGCTTCTCCTTTGGCGCGTGGTTTCGCGCTTCAAGCTTAGCGCAGGTTCGATTCGAGCCGGCGTCACACGTTTCTTCGCTTTACCTGCTGATAGCGACGGGAACTTGCTGCCGGAGCGCTGGCACGTCCGACGACCTTGGCCGTGCTACGCACGTCACGTCCCCGTTGCTTTGCAAGATGAGCTTTGCCGCGGGCGGGATGACGCGGCACGCTTGCCCGCGCGGGGGCAGATTTGGTGCGAGCCTCATGTGCGCTCAAGCCGGCCTTCTCGGGATGGTGCCACCTAAGTTCCATATCGCTCATCGCCCTGCGCAGCCCTTCCGGAATCTGAAAAACGGCTTGCGCCGGGACAGGCAGGGTAATTGCGGTGTTCTCAATCGCTGCTTCGGTAACCTGCGGAAAGCGAACCTTCAGCGGCCCCGAGCGTTCGTCCGCTTTCGCCATCGGGTGCGAGTCAAGCCAATCGAAATCCGACAGAGAAGGCGCGGGAAGCTCGGGATTGGCGGCAAGGACCAAATTGGGGATCTCGGGCCAGCGCGTGATCGCCACGTTTTCGGGCGGTGGATGGAGCCGCCATTGCCGCGATTCGCTCGGTGTCGGCGGTAGGTCCCTGCTTGCCGCAACCACGTGGACGATGCGATAGCCGCGCGCCTTGAGTGCATCAAGGATGCGCGGCAACGCGGCGACGGTTCGCGCATGAATGTCGTGCAGCAGCAGGATGCCTTTTCCGTTGGCTTCAAGGCGCCTGATCGCCAGCTCGTACACGCGCGAGGAGGAAATGTGGTGCCAGTCGTCGGCCAGAAAATCGGTGCTCCAGACCTGGATCCCCTGTTCAGCCAGATAGTCCTCGACGTTGTCGGCGCGCAGCAATCCGGGAATTCGAAAGAACGGGGCCAGTGATTTGTCGGCGTCATCGCCGAGCGCCGCTTTCACCGACGCAATGCCCTGATCGATCTCCTGTCTGGCGCGCTCGATTCCCATTCGGTTCATGCTGAGTGGATGATTCTGGGTGTGGGTGCCGATGGTATGACCGGCGTCGCGGAGCTTGCGCACACCTTCGGGAGACGACTGAGCCATGCGCCCGATGGTGAAGAACGTTGCCTTCACGCACTGGGAGGCGAGAATTTCCAGAATCTGATTACTGTAGCGCGGCAGCGGGCCGTCATCGAAAGTCAGCACCACTTCATGATCGGCGAGCGGCAGGGTTTCGGCATATTGCATAGCGCCGATCCGCCGATGCTCCTTCGGATCGACCACGAGCGTGCGCGAGGTTCCTAGCGCGTTCGGATGGCCGGGGCACTCGGAAGCCAGGGCCGCGGGCGCCACAAGGCAAGCAACGAGGCAAGCCGCAGTCGCCCAGGATCCCTTCGGATATGACCTTGTTCGACAGAACCTTGCCAGAACGCGAGCCGTCACACAGCCCATGAAAATACCGCCAAAGCCTCGATTGCGCCGATCATCGCATACCGCGCGACGAATGCGGCCTAAAATATATAACTTTCACAGCTGATTTCAGGTTCAACGGGCGATGGCGGTATCGAGCGAGGCTGCTACCACGTGGACGACATGGTAGCCGTTGTCCTTCAGGTAGCGCAAAAAGGCCGGCAGCATGGCCGCGGTTCGGGCTTTGGTGTCATGGAACAGGATGATCCCCTTGCCCGCCGCCTTCAGCCGTGCCGTGATGAGTGTCAGTTCCTGTTTCGGCATCATGGGATTCCAGTCGCTCGCCCATAAATCGGCGCCGAACACGACGATTCCTCGCGATTGCAGGAGAGCAAGGGTTGCCGGCGTCGACTCGAATCCGGGAAAGCGAAAAAACGGCGTCGTTGGGGTAGTCGTTGCCTTCCCGTGCAGCGCCATTTCGACTGCAGAAATCCCGCGATCGATCTCCGCCGCGGTCTCGCCCGGTTTGATCCGCATCAGGCTGCGATGCGACCAGGTATGATGCCCGATGGTGTGGCCCTCGCCGGCGATCCTTCGCACCAGATTGGGTTGTTCGGCGGCGACCTTTCCGATCATGAAGAAGGTCGCCCGGACACATTCATGGGCCAGCGCCGCCAGCACCCGCGACGTCGTCGCGGGCCACGGACCGTCGTCGAACGTCAGCACGACCTCGTGCTCGGCAAGCGGCAGTGTCTGCGGAAAGCTCTTTAGCCCGACGCGCGGCGTGCTTGCGGCATCGACGGCAAGAACGCGCGATGTGCCGAGCGCTTCCGGCCGGGGGCATTCGCCGGCCTGCGCTCCCGCGATCCAGGCGATTGCAATCAGAACGCCTGTGCTTGTCAGCCTAATATGCATAAACCCATCCGTCGATAACCGAGGCGGGGAAGTCGGCCATGGATATGCATCATGACAGACCGTTACGCATCCCCGTCAAATCGGCCTGAGCCGATCCGAGTACCGATGTGGCCCGATCCGGGCGGACCCACGTATCGTTAATCAAGCCTTAACGCCCATCGCCGACAATTCGACTGACGCGGCATGATTCCGGTTCGGTGCCTCCGGCTTCGCGTCTTGAAAAATCGAGATCGACCATGCAGCGCCTGCGGCTGAAAGCGGACGGACGAATCGTCGAAATAAGGGACGGACGGGAATTTCCGCTGGCGCCGACGGCCTTTGCCGTGCCGGCCGCCAGTTCGGTCGCAGCAAAATCCTGCATTCCTGAAGCTGAGCGAGCGCCGGCCGTCCGCGATCTGCGCCGCCGCGCGCGCCTGACGCAACTCGAATTCGCAAGCCGGCTCGGCGTCCCCGTCGAGACCATTCGCAACTGGGAGCAGGGCAAACGCATGCCGCGCGGACCTGCTCGCGCGCTGCTTGCCGTCATTGCCCACGCGCCGGAAACCGTGTTTTCCGCGTTGGCCAAGACCTGAGCGCGAACAGGCCAGAGCATAAGAACTCCGATCTCGCCCCGCCGTTATTTGAAGTCCGACCAGAGCGGAAGATAAAAGGGGGTTGACGCAATGTATTTCATCGAGGCCAACGGCGCGAGGATCCCCGCGATCGGGCTCGGCACCTGGGAACTGCGGGGACGCACCTGCGCGCGCCTGGTCGAGCAGGCGCTCAAGCTCGGCTATCGCCACATCGACACCGCCCAGATCTATGAGAACGAACGCGACGTCGGTGACGGGTTGCGGGCGTCGGGGGTCAGGCGCGACGACGTGTTCGTGACGACCAAGATCTGGACCACCCATTTTGCGCCGAACGATCTCGAACGATCGACCAGGGAAAGCCTGGCAAAAATGCGGCTTTCAAACGTCGATCTGTTGCTGTTGCATTGGCCAAATCCTCACGTGCCGCTGGCCGAGACGCTGGGCGCGCTTGCCCATGTCAAAAGGCTCGGCCTGAGCCGGCACATCGGCGTCTCGAACTTCACGGTGGCCTTGATCGAGGAGGCCACAGCGCTTTGCCCGGAGCCTTTGGTATGCGACCAGGTCGAATATCATCCGTATCTTGACCAGACCAGAGTGCTTGATGCTTGCGCGCATCATGGCATGGCGCTTGTCGCTTACAGTCCGATCGCCAAGGGCCGGATCAGGAACGATCAGACGCTGCTGCGGATCGGGCAAGCCCACGGCAAGACGGCGGCGCAGGTGTGTCTGCGCTGGCTGGTACAGCAGAATGTCTCGGCGATTCCGCGGACTTCGAAGATCGAGCGGCTTTCTGAAAACATGGATATCTTCGATTTCGAACTGTCGGATGCAGAGATGCGCCAGATCTTCCAGATGAGAAGCGCGAAAGGCCGGCTCACCGATTACGGCTTCGCGCCGAAATGGGACTGAAAGTCAGTTGCCCATGGTGCGCCAGGCGTTCGAGCCAAACTGCCTGCGCCAGGTGACGACCGCGAACGGGCGCTGTCGTTGCGAACAACAGCCAGGGGTGAATACTGCCATGCAGACCAATGGCGGCAGCCGCGGCTGTGCAGCCGCGGCTTGAACGCACAGTGAACGACATGCCAAAATGACACGTAAAAAACGGAGGCCTTCGAATGGCGCTGAAGCTTGTGATCGGCAACAAGAACTATTCCTCGTGGTCGATGCGGCCATGGCTGGCGCTTCGCGCCAACGACATCGAATTCGAGGAGGTTTTCATTCCGCTTTATACCGGCGCGGCCGGTAAACAGCGGATCCTTGACGTCACGCGCTCCGGCAAGGTGCCGGTGCTGATCGACGGCGACGTCACGGTCTGGGATTCGCTGGCGATCATCGAATACGTTGCCGAAAAATTTCCGGAAAAGCGTTTGTGGCCGGCGGAGCAGGCGCTGCGGGCACGCGCGCGTTCGATTTCGGCCGAGATGCATTCCTCCTTTGCTGGCTTGCGCAACGAATGCGGCATGAATCTGCATCGGCCGATTGGAGCCGTCGAATTGTCGGCCGATGCCCGTGCCGATGCCGACCGCATTCAGGAGATCTGGACCGCGTGCCGAGAGCTATCTGGAAAATCCGGGCCGTTCCTGTTCGGCGCCTTTGGCGCGGCGGATGCCATGTTCGCGCCGGTCGTGCATCGCTTTCGCACCTATGCGATTGCGGTGACGCCCATCGTGGCGCGTTACATGGAGACGATGATGGCTTTGCCGGCGTTCCGGGAATGGACGAACGCGGGCCTTGCCGAAACGCTGGTCATCGAGAAGTTCGAGACGGTTTGAACCGGAAGGGGCCGTGGGGCCGGCCTTTTTGGTAGGATTGAACCGTCGGATATTTTTGTGCGGTTCGGATGGAACGATATCGCTTCTCGGGCTTGATGCATTCGCTGCGGGGTGTTTGGGGGACTGCAGGGGGATTGCACGATGATCGGAAAACGGTATTGGACGCGTCAGGCGATGACGGTTCTCAAGTTCGCAACCTTGACGAAGAACCCGGAGCTGGCCGCGGTTCTGATCGAGAAGGCCGCAGATCTCAAATCGCAGGTCGACGACACAAGTCCTCCGAAGGACGTCAGTCCGCGCGCCCCTGATGTCGAGCCGTCCCCGTGATCGTTGCTCTGAAAAGCTGGCGATCCGCGCCAAGATCAGTGAGCGTGATTCGCTGCTTGACCTGACCCATCAAAAGCAGTCTGATTCAAAAACCCGACGTCGCCCATTCAACGCAAGGGGTTTCGGCCATGGGAATTTTTGATTCATTGGAAAATTCGCCCGCCTTCAAAAGCGCGCTCGGTCAGCTCGAAAGCGCGGTGCTTCCGGTCGTGTTGGGCGAAGTGCTCGGCACTGGAAGTCAGGGTGGACTTAATGCGATCGTCGCCAAACTGCAGCAGGCGGGTTTCGGCGAGCAGGTGAAGTCCTGGCTGGGTAACGGTCAAAACCTGCCAATCACCGCCGACCAGCTCAAGCAGGTTCTGGGCAGCGACGCCGTCAAGCAATTGGCCGCGCGCTTCAATATTCCGGTGGATCAGATCACCCAAATCCTGGCGCAGCAGCTTCCCGCCGCCGTGGATCGGGCCAGCCCCGACGGCAAGTTGCCCCATGGCACGTAATTCGCGGCGTCGTTGAGCTCTCGTCCTCGTTCCGTCGAGCGGGTGGAGGTGCCGCGCTTTCGATTTATGGTTGTTGTTGGCGTGCCTCGGGCAGGAGATTACCTTTTTTGGCCGAAAATTCGCCATCGCTCGCCGCGGTTGGAAGCGGCCTGCAACTCGGGGTTGACCCTTATCTAACTGAAAAACCTGCAAAATTATCGTATTGGCCATGTGCGGACGGACTGGTCAAGCGAAGCTTTGGCGTGCTATACCACCAGCCGATTTCAGTCGGCCGACGCAAGCGGGACGGTAGGCGAGGGCCGACGTTTTTGCGTGATGGAGAGCGCGTTGAAGCACAAATACAAGGTTGGAGCGTCAGTCTATTTTACCGCCAGCAACGTGTCGCGTCCGGCTGCGAGCGGAACGTATGAGGTCGTTCGTTTGCTGCCGACCGAAGGTGATGACTGTCAGTACAGGATCAAGAGCTCGACCGAAGCGTTCGAACGGGTGGCCAAGGAAAGCCAACTCGCACTTTCCTGAGAACTTGCGCGGGGTGGATGAACCGCATTTCATTCTCACCCGCCGTCAAAAGGCCCCGTTCGCGGATCCACGCTGCGAAAGCGGAATGCGAGAGATTCGGCGCAGATTTTGCCGAAGGCATTCTATGCTGCGTTGAGGGACATCGCGCATGAATTGGGCCTGGGCCAACTCATTCGATCAGGTCTGGCTTTCGCCGGCCTTTCCGATGTGGCTGACGCTGGCGGCTGCAGGATTCTTCGGCGTTATCGTCATCGTCACGCTGCTGCGCGCCGAGAGATCGGTGGCGAACGGCGCGTTGACGGTCATCACGCTGTTGGCCGTTGGTGTCGCGGTGGCCGCGACCATCCCTGGTTTCGGGAGGCCCGGCTCCACGGCAGACACTAATCTCCAGGCATCGATTATCTCCACCGCTGCGCCGCTTTCATGCCTGGATGATCTCGCCGGAGAGCCAGTTCTGACGGCTTGCGAAAAGGCGTTGTTCGGCTCCGCCGAACAGGCAGCCGCGGCAGTTTCTTATGCTTCTTCGCAGATCACCCGGCTCAACGCCTTCGGCGACGTGGCGGCCGCCAACAACAGCATGACGGCGGAGCTGCAGGCGTTGCGTCATGCGGTCGAACACGATCGATACGGGCTGATCGCCTACGTGTTGATGGTACGCGACCACTGTACACCGTCGGATTGCGCTGCCTTCCGCCTGCTGACCGATCGCAAGCAGATCGCCACCAATATGGAGGAGCGCGTCTATGAGACCACGATCTCGCGTTACGCGCCGACCTGGAATGCCCCGCCACCACAGCCGCCGATGCCGGTTGCAGCACTGGTACCGGGAGTCCCGACCGGAAGGCCGACCAATGCAGAATTTCCAAGCTCCGCCTCGACCCCGCCGGTCAGTATCATGACGCCCGAACCCGGGACGTCGACAGCGTCCGTATCGCGCGCGAGCGCACCGGCCGCCAATGCGGCCTCGCCCGCATCACGGCCTACACCCGCCGCGTCGCCAGCGCCGGCCGCCAATGCCCCATCGCCGCGGCCAACATCTTCCGCCTCGCCGGCGGTTGCGGCGGCCAAGAAACAGCCGGCACCAAAACCCTCGCGCACGCCCGCGCCCGCCGCAGCGCCAGTCCCGATCACGCCAGCCACGCCTGCGCCGGCAGCCTCGAATGAATGATCCCTTCGACCGGCGGCGCGAAACGGCCCAAGTGGCGGCGCATTGACGTCCGCTCGTTACCGGTCAATCTCCACCGGAATTTTATGCTAGCTGGTGGTCCTTTGATTGCAGCTTTCGTAGAAATGCCCGCGGAAGACGGGAAGCAAATGTCAGAATTGGATCGCCGGATAAATGCCCCTTCATCTCGTGAAGCTTTGTGTCGGCTGTGACTCCGTGAAGGAGCTCAAGGCCTGGGTCGCCGAGCGCATGTCGGCCGCCAGGAAGAAAGGGCTGCCGCTCCAACATATCCATGTCACGCGGATGACGCCTAAGCGCATCGAGGAGCTGCTTGCCGGCGGCTCGCTCTACTGGGTCATCCGTGGCGAAATCGCCGCCCGCGAGAAACTTGTCGCCATAGAACCGTTCCGCGATCGCGATGGCATCGGACGATGCCGCCTCGTGATGCAGCCGAGGGTGATTGCGGTATCGCCCCGACCGATGCGTGCGTTCCAGGGCTGGCGATATTTCAACGACGATGCGGCTCCCCCTGACCTCGGCAAGAAGGCCGCCGCCAGCGTTGCCGCGATGCCCGAGCCGATGCGGCGCGAATTGCGCGATCTCGGCTTGCTCTGAAGCGGGGACTACGCCGCCAGAACCGGTCGCCGCCTCCTTCACACCGCCATGTTGTCGATCAGGCGGGTGTTTCCGATTCTTGCCGCCACCAGGATCCGCAGCGGACGCTCGGCACTCGATGTCACCGGCGCGAGAGTTTCGGCGTGCCGGACCTCAAAATAATCCACCGCGAATCCAGCATTGCTGATCATATCAAGGCCGCCAGCCATCACGGCTTGCAAATCGTCGCCCGCGCGCAACCGTTGGGCGCATTGCTTCATGGCCTGGAACAGGACGGGCGCGGCGGCGCGCTCTTGCGGCGACAGATAGACGTTGCGTGAGGACATCGCGAGCCCATCGCGCTCGCGCACGGTTCTGGAACCTATCACCCTCACGCCAAGGTCGAGATCGGATGCCATGCGCGTCACGACACGCAGCTGTTGAAAGTCCTTTTCACCGAAAATGGCAAAATCGGGTCGACACTGTGTGAATAGTTTGCCGACCACGGTCGCCACGCCGCCGAAGAAATGTGGCCGGAAGCGATCCTCAAGACCCGCGGTCGCCGGTCCCTCGGTGAGTATCCGGGTGGCGAAGCCTTCCGGGTACATCGTCTTCACGTCCGGGTGCCAGACGAGGTCGATGTCCTCCGCCTTGAGCCTGGCGATGTCGGCCTTCCAGGTGCGGGGATATGAACCGAAATCTTCGGACGGGGCGAACTGCGTAGGGTTGACGAAGATCGATACCACAACCCTGCGGGCGCGGCGTTTGGCCTGGCGGACCAGCGACACATGCCCGTCATGGAGCGCTCCCATGGTCGGCACGAGCGCTATCGTGGACTTTCTCGCGCGAAAGCCATCAAGGGCGCGTCGCAACGCGGGGATGGTACGGGCGATCACGGGGCTGGAAGGCATTGGGGCTCGATTCTCTCGAGGTCGGAAAGACTCGGGCGACTGGCTTTGCGGCAGGCAAGCCAATCTACCAAGGACGATGCCTTGCCGCCAAGCGGCTGGGCATCGATTCGCGAGCCGATCGTGATCGCGGCCTTCGAAGTCACCCTCGCTTCGCCGGCACGACACGCGCGATGTTGCCGATTCACTATGAAGAAAGGCGAAATTGCGATTTGACGAGCGCGCTTGCGCATTTCACTTGACCGCAGTCGCGCGTAATTTGAAGATGCCGACAGAGGGGACGAACAATGTTGGTGCAGACAAGTCAGGGCCAATCCGCCTCGGCTCATGTCGTTGTATTGGGGAACGAGAAGGGCGGCTCCGGCAAATCCACCACCGCCCTCCACATCGCGGTCGCCTTGATGAAAGCCGGCCAGCGCGTCGCCACGATCGATCTCGATTGCCGCCAGCAAAGTTTCACCCGTTACATCAATAACCGCCGCGCCTGGGCAACCCGTACTGGACTCGATCTCGAGATTCCTGTCCATTTTTGCATCAAGCTCGGCCAGACCATGCAGATCGCCGACAACGAATCGTCCGAATTCCAGCAATTCGAGGAGGCGGTAAGGGCGGTCGAGCACGCCTTTGACTTCATCGTCATCGACACCCCCGGTACCGACAGCTACCTGATGCGCCTGGCGCACTCGATGGCGGATACCTTGGTAACCCCGATCAACGACAGCTTCCTCGACTTCGATGTCCTGGGAACCGTCGATCCCGAGACATACTCGGTGACCGGCGAGAGCCACTATGCGGAGATGGTGCGCGACACCAGGCGCAAGCGTCGCCAGGTCGACGGCGCCAGTACCGACTGGATTGTCGTTCGCAACCGCTTGTCGATGCTGGGCTCACGGAACAAACAGCTCGTCGCCGAGGGCCTCAACGAACTGTCCCTGCGACTCGGCTTTCGCTCCATCGACGGTTTTGCCGAGCGGGTGGTCTACCGGGAATTCTTCCCGCGCGGGCTGACCGCGCTCGACAATCTCAATGAGGCGACACTTGGAACCCGCCCCAGCATGGGCCATGTGACCGCCCGCGAGGAAGTCACAAGCCTGCTGCGTCAACTGAAGCTGCCGCTGGACGAGCGCGGCCGCCGGCGTGCCGCCAATCGCGCTGAATGGTTCAGTCAGGTCGACAAGCAGATCGATTTCCACGACATCCTGGAAGCCTGAAAAAAGCGGGCGGTAAGGAAGTACAGTCGGGCGGAATGCCGGAACGCCGCAGCGCTGGTGAAACTGTCGACAGCCGATAAGCCCGTTTTTGCCAGAGCCTTGTTTTACTGGCCTTTTACCCAAGTTCTCAACTGCGCATTGAGGGCTTGCGATAGATCATGATGGCGCTTCGGGGGCGACCTATACTTCCTCGTTGCACGCCGGATAGGTGCGTCGCACAACAATCAGGCGGCGAAATCTCAATCTTTGGTCTTTCTGTCACCTGAGTGTGAATTATATTAAGAACTCGTGACCGCAGAGTTCCGGAACCGGAGATCCGGACCAATCGGCGTCGGCTGCTGCACCGAGGACGAAAATGAAACGTGGAATTGCCGTTCTGCTCTCACTGTCGGCACTGGTCACAGTCGCCTATTTCACTGCGAGCAAATGGGCGATCCGCCACGAAACGCTGATGTTCTACGATCCGGCGCGTGGCAACCGTCCTGTCGAAATTGACGTAGCGGTCCGGCGCGACAAGGAGTTTGAGGCCAATGCCGGCATGATCAAGCTGCCGGTCGCAATTCTCAATCACGGCAACACCGTCAAGTTCACCGAGTACTCCTTTCTGGCGAACGTCTTCGCCGCGCGCGGTTACATGGTGGCCAGCATCCAGCACGATCTGGCGACCGACGCGCCGCTGGTGACCAAGGTCGGCGAACTCTATGTCGGACGTCTGCCTCAATATCATCGTGGCATCGCCAATATCCGCTTTGCCATCGAAGAGCTGAGAAAGATCCATCCGAACGCCGATTACGATCACCTCACCATGGTCGGACATTCCAATGGCGGTGATATCTCGATGTACTTCGCCAAGATGTATCCCGATCAGATCAAGAAGGTTGTGACACTCGATAATCTGCGCGTTCCGTTCACGACCGACGGCCGGTTCAAGATTCTGTCCTTCCGCTCCAAAGACTCCGTCTTCAAACCCGATCCTGGCGTCGTTCCGGACGACGAAATCTGCGAGAAGGCCGGAATCACAGTCGTGCGCACCTCGTTCCAGCACAACGATATGCGCGACACCGGACCAGATGAGGCCAAGACCTCGATCCAGGGCATGCTCGACAAGTTCCTCGAGGACGAAAGTCCGCTGCGGCCGGCGCCAGTCCAGCCGGCGCCAACGCCTCCGACGATGACCGATGCCGGACCGGTTGCGCCCTTCGCGCCGCCTTCCCATAACTGACGAAAAAAAGCCGCGTGCTCTCGATGCGGCCGCCTGGAAACGCCGACGCCTTGCATTGAAGAGTTTGGGATCGCAGCCCACATAAGGCTGGGAGACAGTGGTCCGATTCTGACATTCGCATCCTGTTGCAGCGGGCACTATTGCGAACGTTGCAATCAAAGCGAGTCTTTATGTCTGGCGAACCGATCAAACCGAAATCTTCCGACAAGGCATCCGAGACCGGCAAGGAAGGTGCGTTGCCGGAGGCAAGGCCGTCGGCTTCGGAAGACATTGCTGCGTTCGTCGCGAGAGCGAGGGCGATGTCGCCACATGCGGCGGGAGCGCGGGGCCGGTTGATCTTCGCACTCGACGCCACCATGAGCCGCCAGCCGACGTGGGACATGGCCTGCACGCTGCAGGCGGACATGTTTCGCGAGGCAGCCTCATTGGGCAGCCTTGATATTCGTCTCGTCTATTATCGCGGTCTCAATGAGTGCCGCGCATCAAGCTGGATTTCAGACAGCGCCCGATTGGCGAAGTTGATGGGCAAGATCGATTGCCGCGGCGGCAATACCCAGATCGGCAAGGTACTGTCGGAGGCGAGGCGCGAGGCCGTCGCATCCGCCGTGCGGGCCATGGTGTTTGTCGGCGATGCCATGGAGGAGAGCGTCGACGAGCTCTGCGTCAAGGCCGGCGAACTCGGCATGCTCAAGGTGCCTGTGTTCATGTTCCAGGAGGGGCATGACGGCGTCGCCGAACACGCGTTCAGGGAAATCGCTCGCCTGACGGGAGGAGCATGGTGCAGGTTCGACCCGGGCGCGGCGGCGCAGCTGCGCGAGTTGCTTCGCGCCGCGGCTGCCTATGCAGCGGGCGGTCGCGAGGCGCTGCTGCGGCTGTCGAAGAGTGGAAGCGGCGCGGCCAAGCTGCTCGGCCAGATGAAGTGATCTCGGTCGCGTGGCGCAAACCGCGGCGGGGTAAGCGAAGTCATGTGGCGACGGCGACTTTCGCGACCGAGTCCAGCGCTGCGGAAAGATTGCCAACCACCGCTTCGGTCCCGCTGAGGGCGTGCCGCTGCGCAAGCCATGCGGGATCGTTGTAGGAAAGCCAGGTTTCGCCCGACGTGTCCTGCCAGACCAGCGCCTTCAGGGGCAGATCTATTCCGATGGTCTGGCCGGATTGCATCAGCGGTGTGCCGCCCTTCGCATTTCCAAAGATCAGGAGCTCGGTCGGGTTGAGCGTCATACCAACTGCGGAAGCGCCGGCGGCATGATCGATCCGTCAATCCCGGCACCTGCATTTGCGCGCTCCACTGGCATCAGGCATCACTGGACATTATTGATGCCATTTCCACAACGCCAACGAGATTTCCGTGATCGCGAAGGCGCCCCGATAGCCTGGATCGGCATGCTTTTTGTCGCTGATCGCATTATATTATCGTCATGTCGTTGATCGCCGGCGTCGTCGCCGTTGTTGTCCTCTACTTGCTGCTGCAGATGTTCCGCGCAGCCAATCCGGTTGCGCTCGCCCGCGCGATCCGGATCGGCGGCGGCGTGGTCGCGCTCGCGGTCGCCGCTTTCACCGGCATCAGAGGCGAACTTGCGGTCGCGGTGCCTCTCGGCATCTTTGGCGCCGGTCTATTGGGCTGGTCGCCGTTCGGAGCGTCGGTTTTTCCCAATATCGGAGGATTGTTCGGGATGGGTGGGCAAGGCTCGCCCGGACGAACCTCAACCGTTCGCTCCCGCTTTTTTGAAATGAGCCTGGACCATGACAGTGGCGGCCTTTCCGGCCGCATCATCGCCGGGCCCCATGTCGGCCACTCGCTGGAGGAATTCGATCTGCCGCAGCTCTTGCAGATGATACCGGAACTTGACGCCGAAAGCGTGCCGTTACTTGAAAGCTATCTGGACCGCAGGTTTCCCGCTTGGCGTCAGAACGCGCAAGCTGATGCGGCAGGGCGGCAGAGCCGCCCGGCGACGAGCGGCAAAATGACGGACGAGGAGGCTTATCAGATCCTTGGCCTGAAGCCGGGGGCGGGGCGCGATGAGATCGGCCGGGCGCATCGTGCGCTCATGAAGAAACTGCATCCCGACCAAGGGGGGTCGACGTACCTCGCGGCCCGGGTAAACGAGGCCAAGGAGGTTTTGCTTCGTACGCATCACAATTAACTCCG
>Ga0307474_10002112_pt1 | contig 14299 bp, 7 predicted proteins | sample atmos_gasesECM1C_2_FD_203312 | JGI IMG/M metagenome (GOLD analysis project Ga0307474, IMG submission 203312) | Hardwood forest soil microbial communities from Morgan-Monroe State Forest, Indiana, United States - atmos_gasesECM1C_05 | ecosystem: Environmental > Terrestrial > Soil > Temperate... | reverse complement strand
ACGCTGCTGCTGCCCCTGGTCGGATTCGCGGTGTTCGGCTCGTCGCGCCATTTGGTGGTGGCTGCGGATTCGGCCACGGCAGCCATCATCGCCGGCTCTCTGTCGCACAGTGCCGTACCGGGCAGCGAGCTCTATGTGGCGCTGGCCAGCTTGGTGGCGCTGCTTACCGGCGGGTATCTGTTGCTGGCACGGATTTTCAAGCTGGGGTTCCTGGCCGATTTTCTCTCGCGGACCGTGCTCGTCGGATTTTTGACCGGCGTCGGTCTCCAAGTCGGCATTGCGATGCTGAGCGACATGTTCGGCATCGCGACGACTTCCCGCTACTCGCTGGTTCGGCTGTGGCAGATCTGCGCCGGCCTGGGGCAGCCGCATTTTCTGACCCTTGCGCTGTCCGGTTTTGTGACAGCCGCTATTTTGTTGGGCAATCGCTTCGCGCCGCGCTGGCCCCTGTCGTTGGTTGCGGTGGTGCTGACGATCGCAGCGAGCAATGTGTTGCATCTGACCGACCTCGGCGTTGCGGTTGTTGGCCCGATCGCCGGCGGATTTCCGTCGATTGGACTGCCTCGGGTGAGCTGGAGCGAGGTTCTGTCGCTGCTGCCGGTGGCTGGATCGTGTTTTGTGATGATCATCGCGCAAAGCGCGGCGACATCGCGGGCATTCGCACTGCGTTACGCAGAGCGAGTCGACATCAATGCCGACATGTTGGGGCTCTCGGTTGCGAATTTGTCCGCTGCGATAACCGGTACCTTCGTCGTCAATGGCAGCCCGACCCAGACGGCCCTGGCGGACAAGGTCGGGGCGCGCAGCCAGATTGCGCAACTGGTGCTGGCGTGCGTCGTGCTGTTGGTTCTGTTATTCCTCACCGCGCCGCTGCAGTATCTGCCGCGCTGCGTGCTGGCTTCCATCGTGTTCACGATCGCCGTCGGCATGATCGATTTCGCGCGACTCCGCGATATCCGCCGCGAAAGCCCCGGCGAGTATTATCTGGCGGTCGCGACCGCGGCCGCCGTGGTCGCACTCGGAGTCGAACAGGGAATTTTGCTGGCGATCGCGCTGTCGCTGTTCCGGCACGTTCGTCACAGCTATCGCCCGCACACCATGATGCTGGAAGGGAATGCGGAGGGTGTATGGGTGACAGTGCCGGCGCAGCCGGGCAAAGTCACCGAACCCGGGCTCATCGTCTATCGTTTTGGCGCGGATCTGTTTTATGCGAACCAAAACCGCTTCACCGACGAAGTGCGCGCGTTGGTGGCGAGCGCGCCAACTCCCGTGCATGCCCTGGTTGTCGACGCGAGCGCGATCACCGACATCGACTGCAGCGCCGCGCAATCCTTGCGGGATCTAATCGGCGAGATGGCGCGGCATAACGTTACGATTGTCTTTGGGCGCGTTACAAGTTACCTGAAGTCCGATCTGGATCGACACGGCATCACCGCAGCCGTAGGAGCGGAGCGTATATTTCGCACGCTGCACGAAGCCATCGCCTATGCGCGCGGCGCACCGCCGTCGCGCGTCGAACTGTAGGGCGCTTCGGCGCTGTGAGTGTGAGCGGCTCCGCCTAAGAGGAAATGCCCTCGATCCACGTGCGCCGAACCTGCAATTCGTCGTCCAGGAGGACAAGATCAGCGCGAAATCCTGGTGCAATTCGACCGAGCTCATGGTCCAATCCAAGGAAGGCCGCCGGGTATTCACTGGCCATGCGCGCAGCCTCGGCAATACTCATGCCCAACAAATGCACCGCATTGCGCACGGCCGTGGCCATATCGAGTCCTGTGCCGGCAAGCGTTCCGTTGTCGTCCCGGCAGACCCCGTCGACCACATGGATGGTGCGCCCCTGCAGGATAAAGCTTGTCGCGGGAGACCCCACCGGCGGCATGGCATCGGTGACCAGCATGAATCGGTCGTGAGGCTTGCAGCGCAACGCCAGCTTCAGCATGACGGGATCGACGTGATGCCCGTCGACGATGATGCCGCACCAGGTGTTGGCGTCATAAAGAGCGGCGCCGATGATTCCCGGTTCGCGCGGCGCCAGCGGCGCCATGGCGTTGAACAGATGCGTAAAGCCCCGAACACCGTGCGCGATCGCCGTGGCTGTCTGGGGATAGCTGGCATCGCTGTGGCCCGCGGATACCAAAATCCCCGCGGCCGCCAATCGCGCGATCATGTCGGTGGTGGTCATTTCCGGTGCCAGCGTCAGGACAGTGCGCCCGCCGCGCAAGCTGCACAAAAGGGAGATCACGTCGTGATCCAACCGCCGCAAATGCTTCGGATCGTGCACACCGCGGCGTGTCCAGTTCAGGAATGGCCCCTCGATGTGAATGCCGAGCACGCCGGGCAGGTGTGCATCGAGCGAAGCTTGCACCGCGGCGATGGCCTGCGCGATGGTATCGAGATCATCGCTGATCAATGTCGGCAAGAATCCGGTGGTGCCGTATCGCCGATGCGCGGCGCCGATCGAGCGGATCGAGTCAAGGCTCGGGTCATCGTTGAACAGCACGCCGCCCCCGCCATTGACCTGCACATCGATGAAACCCGGCAGCAAGAGTTGTCCTGCAAGATCGACGCTCGCGGCGCCGTGGCAGCGCGGATCCGCGGCGAGCGCGATGGCCTCGATGCGGCCATCGGCGAGCAGCACGGTGTGTCCGTTCACGATTCGCTCGCCGGCCAGGATCCTGCCGTTCACCAGTGCGGTGCGCATTACACGGTCTCCGTGATCTTATGCAAGTGCGGCGGACGATCTGGATCGAGGCCGCGCCCTACGGCGAGTGAGGCAATCATGCGGTAAGCGCTTTGCACCAGCAGGATCGGCGCGAGTTCTGCCGCAACTTCGACCGACGGCAACGATACCGAGCCGGCGGCGTGGGCGCCGGCCAGCAATACTGGAACTCCGCGGCGCGCCAGTTCAACGGCGAGAGCTTCGATTCCCGGCCGCGTGCCATCGTGCTGCGCCAACAGTAGCGCGGGAAATCCCTTTCTCAGCAGCGCAAAGGGCCCGTGTCGAAGTTCGGCGCTGCTGAACGCCTCGGCATGGATGCCGCAGGTTTCCTTGCATTTCAGGGCGACCTCCTGGGCGGCGCTAAGCCCCAATCCTCGGCCCACCACGTAAAGATTCTCAGCCGACTCAAGCTCGGTGAGGGCCGCCGACCAGTCGAGGCTCCAGCTGCGGTCCATCAGATCCGGCAACCGCGCTAATGCCGCCTCTAGCTGGGCATCCTCCTTCCACGCGGCGACCAGCCGAGCGATCGCGGCCAGGGATGCAAGGTAGGACTTGGTTGCCGCGACACTTTTCTCGGGACCGGCATTCAACTCGATAGCCAGATCCGCGGCGGCCGTCAAAGGCGAATCGGCGCTATTGCAGAGCGCCAAGACCGTGGCTCCAGATGCTTTTGCCGACGCGACCGATGCCAGCAAGTCGGGACTGCGTCCTGACTGAGAGATGGCGATGAATAAACAGCCGCGTACATCCTGTGTGACGCCGTACACCGAACTCACCGACGGCGCGGCCGAGGCGGTCAACACCTGCGCATGCGTTTCGATCAGATACTTTGCGTAAGTTGCCGCATGGTCGGAGCTGCCGCGCGCGCAAGTAATCACTGCGCGAGGATTGAGCTTGCGCAACTCCGCGCCGAGGGCGCGCATCGCCGCGGGCTCGCGCTGCAGTTGCGCCCGCACCGCGTTGGATGCGTCCGCGGCTTCCTCGAACATGAATGTCCGCTCCACCGTTGGCGAACGCTGCGCGCTCACGTGCTCAACTCGGCGACGAAATCATAGGTGTCGCCGCGGTAGTACGACTGCGAGAATTCGATGGCCCGCCCGTCTGGCAGCGATCCCAATCGCTCGACCAACAGGCCCGCATCGCCGGCCTTGGCCTTCAACAGCTCGGCCTGGTCGGCGGTAATGAGCACCGCGCGCAAGCGCTGCAAGGCGCGCACCGGGCGATGCCCGGCACTTTCCAGCGCTTCGTACAGGGATGCATCGACCGCATCGAGGGACGGCAGGGCAGAGGCGACGATGGTGGCGTATTCCAATGCCATGGGCGCGTCGTCGGCGTAGCGAATTCGATTGAAGCGAAACACCGGCGTCCCCGGACTCAAGCGCAGTGCCAGCGCTTCCTCGGGCGTCACGGTGCCGGCAGCGCGCTTCAGCCAAACGCTGCGAGGCGTGCGCCCGCGCGCACGCATGTCCTCCGAGAAGGACGTGAGCATGGCGAAGTTTTTGTCGACGCGCGCCGAGACGAAGTTTCCCGCGCCTTGCCGCCTGACCAATAGTCCGTCGGCAACCAATCCATCCAGCGCTTTGCGCACCGTAATGCGCGATACCGCGAAATCCGCGGCGAGATCACGTTCCGACGGCAGGGCATCGTCCGGACCCAAAACCCGGCTGTCGATGGCCTTACGCAGCACCCGCTGCAACTCCTGATAGAGGGGCAAATTGCCCTGGCCATCCAAAGGACCAATAGTTTTTGCGAGCGAGGTCATGGGGCCCGAGGGCACTTCCGTTGTTGCTTTAGTCATCGAATAGTACCAAACAAATACCACTTTGAGAACAACAACCGTGTCCAGAAGTGTGTAATTTGTTGATTATTAACATGAATTATTGAACTTGGATGTCTTTATTACACGGCACTAGCGAATATTCATAATTGGTATTATATTGGGTCTTAATTGGTGTGGATGCAAAGACAACCACCCGACGGATGCGGCGAACTCTCTCAACAAAATTGGTGACAGGACAGGGGGCATCGATATGAATCGGACAGGGGATCTCTATATGAATCGGATCGCATTGGCGGTCAAGTTGGCGCTGAGCCTCGCAATGCTCGTGCCGCCGTCGATGGCGCTCGCGGATACGGCCACCGATGCCGGTCCGCTCGACGAAATCGTCGTTACCGGCATCCGCTACTCACTGAAAGAGTCGCTCGCGACGAAGCGCGACTCCACCAACGTTGTGGAGGTCGTGACCGCCGAGGACATCGGCAAGCTGCCCGACAAAAACGTCGCCGACGTCCTGATGCGCGTTCCGGGTGTGAATACGCAATCGGCGGCGAGCGGCGAGGGCGGTTTCGACGAGAACAATCGCGTGAGCATCCGGGGCACGAGCGCGAGTCTCACGCAGACCACGATCAACGGGCACTCCGTGGCCACGGGCGACTGGTTCATCAACGATCAGTATGCGACTGCCGGTCGGAGCGTGAGCTACGATCTGCTGCCGTCCGAAATCGTGGCTCGGACCGTCGTGACCAAGACCCAATCGGCCGATATGATCGAGGGAGGCGTCGCCGGATCCGTGGATCTGCAAACTCCCAAGCCTCTCGACTTCAAAGAGACTTTTACCGCCTCGGGATTGGCGGGCGGGGTCTATTCCGATCTCCCCTCCAAGACCACGCCGCAGGCCAATATCTTGTTCAACTGGCAGAACGGTCAAATGGGCCTGCTCGTGATGGGCTTTTACGAGGAACGCGATTCGCGGCGCGACGGACAAGAAGTCCTTGGATACGGCGCCGTCCCAGCTGCTACGGCTGCAGCTTGGCAGGCCGCGAATCCGGCTCTACCGAACGCCGCGGGAGCAATTTATCCGACTCTCATCGGTCAGGCGCTGTTCACCCAGAAACGTGAGCGCTCAGGTGGTCTCATCGACTTCCAAATTAAGGCGACGGACTCGCTCACGCTCGATCTGAATGGCTTTTACTCGCACCTCCTCGCGCCCAACGTCAACGATAATTTCCTAATGTTCGGCAGCAATTTCATCGGAGGGGCGAATTCGGGCAGCTACGTGCCGACCGCTCTCAACGTTCAGAACGGGACGCTGGTTTCCGGCACTTGGCCGACCATCCCCGGCGCCCCGATCGCCCAAGGAGCGATTCCTTACAACACGGCGGCCTACGATCAAATCGTGCGTCCGTCGAGCTCCGGAACCTACTACATTGATTTGGACGCCACGCTCCTGGCAACCGACAGATTGACGTTCACCGGACAAGTCGGCTACACGCGCGGCGTCGGCGACACGCCCCAAGAGACGGATGTCGAATCACAAGGAGGCAATGGCGTCAGCTACCAGTTGAACGGGATCGGCAGTCCGGTGTCCGTGAACTACCCGGGCCTCAACACAGCGTCGCCCGCGCAATTCTTCACCGACTTTGCCTTCGGCAGCATCACCCACTCGGTCGATGAGGAGAGCTATGGTCAGATCGACGGGCTGTTGAAGCTCGATTCGGGGATCTTCAAGTCCTTGAAGTTCGGCGCGCGCTTTGCCTCGCACGAACGTAGCCAAGAGTATCCCGAGAAGAACGGCTGTCCAGACTGCAGTGCCACGGGTCCCAATCCCGCTTTCAGCGGCGGCGCCTATCCGAGCAACTACGCCAACGGACTCGGCGGCGGCGGCTATCCCACCAACATCTACATCAATTCGAACGCCGAAATCCAGGCCTTCGATGCCCTTTATCTGTCTCATGGTCCGTCGCGTTTCTACTGGCCGGGCCAGTTCGAGGTGAAGGAAAACGATTCGGCCCTGTATGCGATGGCAAATGTCGGGGGTGATGGCTGGAGCGGCAATTTCGGTTTGCGCGCGGCGCACACGGACAACTCCAACTACGTCAACGTGTCGGGTGGGACGAATCCGATCACCACCTCGCTGTTCGGCCCCTACACACCGACGGTTTACAAGAACAACTACTTGGACTTTCTGCCCAGTGCCAATCTTAAGTTCGATCTGGCGAAGAATGTGGTGCTGCATTTCTCCGCGGCAGAAACCGTGGCGCGGCCGGATTACAGCGCGCTGGGTGCCGCGATCAGCCTCACCGACCTGAACCAGACTGGCAGCGGCGGCAATCCGACCTTGAAGCCCATCCGCTCGTCGAACTATGACACCACGCTCGAGTGGTACTTCGCTCCGCAGTCGCTGTTGCAATTCTCCCTGTTCGACATGGAGATGTCCTCCTATGTGGATTTCGGCACACAGACGATGAGCTTCCCCAACGTATCCCTTGCGGGAAATCCCGTGCAGCCGTACCTGATCACCTTGCCGGTCAATACCACCGCGGAAGTGAGAGGCGCGGAGCTCGCCTGGACCCAACCGCTCGGCCTGGGATTCGGTGCACAGGCAAACTTCACGTACGCCAACGGCCACACGGGGCTGGATACGCCCATGGTGGGGCAGTCGGCGATCACCTATAACCTCGGAGCCTATTACGAGGCTTACGGCTTCAGTGCGCATCTCGACTATACCTACCGGTCGCACTACCTCGTCGGGCTCGACCACAGCTCGGCCGAAAACGAGGCGGGTATCGGCAACCTCGGGGCGGCGTTCAACTACCAGTTCACGAAGAACCTGTCGTTATCGCTCAACCTTCTGAACCTGGCCAACGAGACGCTCAAGTACTACGGGGTCGATACCAGCCAACCGCGCGCTTTCTACACCAACGGTCGGCAGTACTACTTCGGAGTGCGCTTCAAGCTGTAAGTGAGTTTGCATCGGGCCCCACCACAATCGGGTAGAGTGCAAACGTGCGGAATGGCTCGATGATTCGGCGAGAACGAAGGGCGGCGGTACGTGCCGCCGCCCTTATCCTGAGCGTGACTGCGCCGCTCGCGGCACACGGCGGTGTGATTCCTCTTCCCGCCGAGGTCGTCACCGGAGTTGGGTATTTCAGCGTCACCGCTGCCACGACCGTGCGCGTACCACGCGGCGATCGCGATGCCGACCAAGCAGCACGCTATCTCGCTGACTTGTGGACTCGCACCAATGGCCTGACTCTGCCGGTCACCGTCGACGCTGTAAATGCCGGCGCCACGAGCACGGACAGCATTGCATTCGAGCGCCACAGCGGCTTCGAACCCGAAGGCTACGCGATCGAGGTGTCGCCCCACAGGATCACTGTGTCCGCCGCTTCGGCTGCCGGACTTTTCTACGGCGCCGTCACGCTCTGGCAGCTGCTCCCCCCGGGCGGGGCCGCAGGCCAGATCCCCGCGCAGAGCATTCGCGATAAGCCCACCTACCCATGGCGCGGCTTGATGCTTGACTCGGCGCGGCATTTTCAGTCGCCCGCCTTCATACGCTCGATGATTGACTGGATGGCGTTGCACAAGCTCAACGTGCTGCACTGGCATCTGACTGACGATCAGGGTTGGCGGCTCCAGATCCGCAAGTACCCGCGGCTGACTTCCGTCGGCGCATGGCGAGACGATCCGGGCGGCAGGCGCTACGGAGGTTTTTACACCCAGGACGAGGTGCGCGATATCGTGCGCTTCGCGGCGACCCGCCATGTGCAAATCGTCCCGGAAATCGAGATGCCGGGCCACGCGACGGCGGCGATTGCCGCCTACCCGTCGGTGGGAGCCTCGGGAGAAGGAGCGCTGCGCGTCTCCGCCCGCTGGGGCATACACACTCACCTCTTCAATCTGGAGCCCCGGACCTTCGAGTTTCTCGAGAACGTTCTCGGCGAGGTGATGAAATTGTTCCCCTCGCCTTACATTCACGTGGGCGGTGACGAAGCGGCCAAGGACGAATGGACTGCGTCGCCCACGGTGCAAGCCCGCGCGCGCCAGCTGGGCCTCCACGGCGCCGATGCCATGCAGACCTATTTCACTCAAAAAATTGTCCAATTCTTGGGCGCCCACGGAAAGCGCGCGGTCGGCTGGGACGAAATCATGCAACCTGGGTTGCCGAGCGACGCAATTGTCATGGCATGGCATGGGGCTTCGGGCGCTCATACCGCTGCCGTCAGAGGCAACGACACTATTCTGGCGCCGGATCCGGCGCTGTATTTCGACCGTCGGCAAAGCAATCTTGCGGCTGAGCCGCCCGGCCGTCTCAACGTCATTTCTCTCGAGGATGTGTATCGTTTCGAGCCCGATGATCGAGAGCTTTCCGACAGCCAGCGGCGGCACATTCTGGGGCTGCAAGCCGAGCTTTGGACCGAGCACATCACAAGCGGGCGGCGGATTGAATGGATGGCGCTGCCGCGCGCGGCGGCGCTGGCGGAAGTTGGCTGGTCCTCGCGGCGCAGCTGGCCTGATTTTCTGCGGCGTTTGCTCTCGATGTCCGCACGTTACCGCGCCTTGGATCTTGATTATGCGGACAGCGTATTCGGCATCGATGCGCATTTCGCGCGCGCCGCAGACGGTGTCAGCGTGACGCTCGGCAATTTGTCCGAGCTGAAGGACGCGGCGCTCGATGCTCGCATTCACTACACGCTGGACGGCCGAGAGCCGGGCACCACGTCGGCTCTCTACACGGCGCCGTTCACCGTTGCAGCAGGCACAGAGATTCGCGCCGCCACATTCCTTGAGTCGCAACAGGCTTCACGTACCTGGGTTTCACGTCCTGACGCGCATACCGGTGCACGACGCTCCAGCCACGAGCTCGAGCTGTGCAGCAATGGTATCGGCATTCTGCTCGAACCCAGCGCCGGCGCAGCAGCCGATCCGCCGTTGGCCGTCGATATCTTGAACCCGTGCTGGATCTATCGGGATGTCGAACTCGGGCGCGCCAGCCGGGTGACGGCCGCGGTGGCCGCGCTGCCGTTCAACTTCGAGCTGGGGTTGGACGCCGCGAAAATTCGCGTGGGCGATAACCGAACGCCGGAGGGCGAACTCGAAGTGCATGTGGATGGCTGCGATACGGCCGCCCTCGGGGTCCTGCCGCTCGCGGCGGCCGCTGGGAGAGACGGCATCAACGAACTGCCGCCCCTGGAACTGCCGCCGCTTTCGGGCCGCCACGATGTTTGCTTACGGTTTGCACGTCCCCGACTCGATCCGCTATGGGCGCTCGACTGGGTCGAGATTGAGAACCAGTGACCGCGCTCAAGATTGTTGCGCCGTTCGACGGCTGGTGCGCGCCTCTCGATGAGGTTCCCGATCCGGTGTTTGCCGGACGGCTGCTGGGCGACGGCCTCGCCATCGATCCGACCAGCGGGATCGTGGCCGCCCCTTGCGACGGGGAAATCATCGCGCTGCCGGCCAGCGGCCACGCCGTATCCATTCGCGGCCTGCACAATGTCGACGTGTTGATCCACATCGGTATCGACACTGTACATTTGGGCGGCCGTGGATTTGACCCGCGGGTCAAACCCGGTGCCCGCGTTAAAGCGGGGGATGAACTCATTCGCTTCGATCAAAATGTGGTGGCGCGCGGTGCGAAGAGCCTCATGACTCCCATCGTGGCGACCTCCGAGGGCGCCATTTTCCATCATCGCCGGGGCGCCGGATTGATCAGGGCGGGCGAGCTTCTGTTCGCGGTGAGTATCGATGGATCGCGACTGAGCACAGCGCGACCGCCGCCAATCCACGAGCCGCGGCCATTCGACGCAAAAGTTCAGGGCGGCGCTCAGCAACGAAAACTGGTCATCACGCTGCGCCAGGGATTGCATGCTCGGCCGGCCGCGTTGCTGGCGCGGCGCGCGAAATCGTTCGACGCTCAAATTTCTCTGGCGGCACACGGGCGCATCGCGGATGCGCGAAGTGTGGTCGCCATCATGGCTCTCGGCGTACGCCACGGAGATCAGGTGATCCTGCGGGCCGAGGGCAATGAAGCGGCTCAGGCACTCCATGCCGCGCTTGCCGGTCTCGAGGAGGCTCTGCGACTGGAGCTGACGCATGAATCCGTAGCCGCCCACGAGCCGCGCATCAGCCGTAGCGAACTGCGCGAGGGCGGGCTGTCCGGCGTGTGCGCGGTGCCGGGTTTTGCGGTTGGCCGCGCCGCTCGCATCGAGCGCCGCGAAATCGAAGTTGCGGAACAGGGATCGGGTACCGCCCGCGAAGGGGAGGAACTCGATCGCGCACGATCGAATGTGCGTCTCAGGCTGGAGCGAGTGCGCAATACCGGCGGCGCCGCGCGGCAGGAGATCATCTCCGCACATCTCGAATTCCTGGACGATCCGACATTGAATGAAAGCGCGCACGCACTCATTGCGCAGGGCAAGAGCGCCGGCTACGCCTGGCGCCACGCCATCCGGCGGTCCATCGCCGCGCTCGAATCACTCCATGACTCGCGTTTGCGCGAGAGGGCCGATGACCTTTTGGATATCGAGGCCCATGTGCTGCTGGCGCTGGCCGGGGAGGCGCGGCCCATGCATCTGCCGTTGCCTGAGCAAGCCGTCCTTCTGGCCGACGATTTGCTGCCGTCCGAACTGACGGCGCTGGACGCCCGGAGGTTAGTCGCCATCGCCTTGAGCGGCGGCGGCGCGACATCGCACGTGGCCATCCTGGCTGCCGCCATGGAAATTCCCATGCTGATCGGCCTGGGCGGCGAACTGCGCAACATCGCGGACGGGCAGGCGCTGATCGTCGATGCCGACAGCGGCACGCTGTTCACCGCGCCCACTGCCGACGCGATGGCGAAAGGGAGATCCACGGTCGAAGCGCGACTCGCGCACGGCGCCGCGCTTCGCTTGGCCGCAGCCAAGGAATGCCGTTCGCTGGACGGCACGCGTGTCGAAATCTTCGCCAACCTGGGCAGTGTCACGGACGCCATCGCCGCGGTCGCGAGTGGCGCGGAGGGTTGTGGACTGCTGCGTACGGAATTCTTGTTCATCGATCGAGAAACGCCGCCGACCGAGGACGAGCAAGTGCAGGCATACCAAAGTATCGCCGACGCCCTCGGGGGACGGCCGCTGATACTGCGCATGATGGATGTCGGCGGCGACAAACCGCTGCGCTATTTGCCGCTGCCGGTCGAGGCGAATCCGGCTCTGGGACTGCGCGGCGTGCGAACCGCGCTGCTGCATCCGAACTTGATGCGCACGCAGTTGCGGGCCACGCTGCGCGTGCGGCCGTTCGGCGTCATGCGTCTGCTGATTCCGATGATCACCGATCTGTCGGAGATCTTGGCCGTGCGGCGCGTCATCGATGAGCTGGCGGCCGAACTGAAGCTCGAGGGTCGCGTCGCGCTGGGCGCCATGATCGAAACGCCGAGTGCCGCGCTCACGGCCGCGGTCCTCATTCGCGAAGTCGATTTTCTATCCATCGGCAGCAACGATCTGACCCAATACACGCTCGCCATGGATCGCGGTCACGCCGAACTCGCGCGGCGAACCGACGCCTTGCATCCGGCTGTGCTGCAGTTGATCGCGGCGAGCGCAATTGCCGGCGATGCAGCCGGCAAGCTGGTGGCCGTGTGCGGCGGGGTGGCCGCCGATCGCACGGCAGTGCCGATATTGCTGGGGCTGGGCATTCGCGAACTCTCGGTGGTGCCGGCGGCGATACCTGCACTCAAGCGTCAGATCGGTGCGTTGCGCATCGAGGAGTGTCGCGAACTCGCGCAGCGCTGCCTCCAATTGGGTTCGGCGAGCGAGGTGCGTGGCTTGATCGAGCAGGCGGTCGGGGACCGGGGGGAGACATCATGAAAGTCCGCTTTTCAGGATTCCAACAACTGGGCCGCGCCTTGATGCTGCCGATTGCGGTATTGCCCATCGCCGGTCTGATGCTGCGTCTCGGGCAGCCGGATCTGCTGAACTGGGTCGCCATGGCGGCGGCCGGCAAGGCCGTGTTTGCGAATTTGGGCTTGCTGTTTGCCGTGGGCGTCGCGGTGGGACTGGCCCGCGAGAATCACGGTGCGGCCGGGCTCGCGGCACTGGTCGGCTACGTGGTGACGATGCGCGCGGCGGAGACCTTGCTGCATGCGGCACCCGGCTCGCTCGACAAGCCCAGCATTCCGGTCGGCTTGCTGTCCGGCATCATCGCCGGCGTCGCCTACAACCGCTACAGCAATATCAGCCTGCCGAGTTATTTGAGTTTTTTTGGCGGCCGGCGATTCATCCCGATCGTGAGCGGACTTTTAGGATTGGTGCTGGGCGCCATGATCGGTTATGCATGGCCCTTCATCGAGCACGGTATGGATTCTGCCAGCCAAGCGATCTTAGGCGCCGGGCCGATCGGGCTGTTTGCTTACGGGGTGCTGAACCGAATATTGATCGTGACCGGTCTGCATCACATTCTCAATAATTTCGCGTGGTTTATCCTCGGCGACTATCACGGCGCGACCGGCGATTTGAACCGATTTTTTGCCGGCGATCCGAGCGCCGGCGCATTCATGTCGGGCTTCTTTCCGGTCATGATGTTCGGTTTGCCGGGCGCGTGTCTTGCCATGTATCACACTGCGCGTCCGGAGCGCCGCGCCGGCGTGGCGGGTCTGCTGTTATCGCTGGGGCTGACCTCCTTTCTCACGGGTGTCACCGAGCCCGTTGAATTCACCTTCATGTTTCTTGCCCCGGTGCTCTACGCCCTGCACGCGGTCGCCACCGGCCTCGCGATGGTTCTCATGAACGCATTCGGCGTGCATTTAGGCTTCAGTTTCTCCGCCGGACTTTTTGATTACGTGCTCAATTTCACTCATGCGCAGCGGCCGCTGCTGTTGATACCGATCGGCATCGCATACTTTGTGCTGTATTACATGGTCTTTCGAGTCTGTATCGTGCGCTTCAACCTTTCGACCCCCGGCCGCGAGGCCGACGACGCGCTCGCCCAGGCGAACGTGCCTGCAACGGTGGGCACGCGCGGCAGGTCCTTTGTCGAAGCCTTGGGCGGCGCCGGTAACCTAACGGAGGTCACCGCATGCACCACGCGACTGCGCATGAGCCTCATCGACAATCGAGCCATCGACGAACCCGCATTGGCTCGCCTCGGCTCTCGTGGGCTGCTGCGCTCCTCTCACACCGGCCTGCAGGTGGTTCTAGGGCCCATAGCCGATCAAGTCGCCGGCGAAATCCGCGATGCGATGCGCGCGGGGGCCGCGCCGCAGGTTGTCGCGCGCAAGGGTGCTGTGCCGATTGCAGACTCATCCGCGCTGCTGGCCGCGCTCGGCGGCCGCCGCAACGTCGGAGACATCGAATGCCATGCCGGCCGCGTTCTCGTGCGGGTCGCCGATGCCAACGTGATCGATGAGCCTGCGCTTCGTACGCTGGGAATTCGCGGTGTCGCGCGTCCCGCCACCGGTCCTTTGCAGTTGCTGGTCCCAGGATCCGCGGAGGAATGGGCGCAGCCGTTGCGCCAACTGCTGGCCTGACATTTAAGAGGCGAAAAGTTCATCAGGAAGTTCGGAGTCGGCCCCTTGACGTGGGGCCGACTCGATCAAATGAAAGCTAGCTCGCGGGACTGCCTTCCACCTGGATTTGCAGTTTGACGGCCATGTTGAAGCCGACCTTCTCGCCATAACTGACGCCAAAATCGGCGCGGTTGATCGTTCCAGACGCTTCCGCGCCGCAAACTTCCTTCTTGCTCATCGGATTTTGCATGCACTTGAAGGAATCGATCTTCAGCGTGACCGGCTTGGTCACACCGTGCATGGTCAGCGTGCCCTCGGCCTC
>Ga0307474_10002111_pt1 | contig 14299 bp, 13 predicted proteins | sample atmos_gasesECM1C_2_FD_203312 | JGI IMG/M metagenome (GOLD analysis project Ga0307474, IMG submission 203312) | Hardwood forest soil microbial communities from Morgan-Monroe State Forest, Indiana, United States - atmos_gasesECM1C_05 | ecosystem: Environmental > Terrestrial > Soil > Temperate... | reverse complement strand
CTCGCTACCAGCTGCTGCTGGCGCCGCCGCCGCCGGAACTGCCGCCGCCAAAGCCACCGAAGCCTCCACCACCACCTCCGCCAAATCCGCCGAAACCGCCACCTCCACCGAATCCACCGCGGCCGCCGCCGAACATGTTGGAAAAAAGAATCCAGAAAAGAATGCTGCGCAGCGGAGTGAAAAGGACGATCAGTATAACGATTAGGACGAGGAAGATTCCGCCGATCGATGGGCCGCGCTCCGGTCTGCGATCATGGCGGGTGGGAGCGCGGGGCTGGGAGTTCGTGATCTGAACCCCGGCATCACTCGCAATCACATCGGCAACACGGCTGGTGACCAGGAGCAGGGCCTGGCTGTAGTCTTCGCTGCGCATCAGCGGAACGGCTTCACGCTGGAAGCTTCCTACCTTGCCGTCGGGCAGGATCGGCTCCAGACCGTATCCCACTTCAACACGCGCCCGGTGGTCTTTGATTGCGTAAAGGATCAGGACGCCGCGATTCGTGGATTTCGCGCCGATGCCCCATTGGTGGAAAAGGTCGACGGCGTAGCTTTCGATATCAGAGCCGTCGAGCGTATTGATGGTAACGACGGCGATCTGGGCATGAGCTTTTTCGTCAACCTGGCGGCAAAGGTCTTCGATCTGCGCTTTGGTGGACTGATCGAGGACGCGGGCGAAATCATTGACATAGCCGGTGGGCTTGAGTTGCGAGATGGGCTCGGCCCAGGCAACGATGGCCAGCGATACAGCGAGCAACGCGATCAGACGGAGTTTCGCGCGCAAACTCACAGCAAAATTGTACAGGAGGAAAATGGGAGAGCTACGGTTCGCGACTTGACCGAAACTGAATTTGTGATAACCGAATTGCGATCTGTCATTTTAGGTAGAGAAAGTGTCTTAGTGATCGTGCCGGGGCCGGCCATTTCACGCACAATTTATCTGCCGTTAACGCCCGGTTTACAGCTGCGCAGCATCCTTGGCTGATCCTGTCAGCGGGCAACGCTGGCGGTTCCGGAGGATGGCATGAAGTGTCTTCGCAGATCTTGGATCTTCAGCCTCACACTTTCACTGTCTGGCCTATTCAGCGTGGGCGCGAGTGCCCAGATGAGCAACGTCAGAACTGTCTGGGTAATCCTGATGGAAAACCACAATTGGACGGGGAACAACGCAGGCGCTGCCTTCGGCGCTCCCGATCTCAAAGGCAACCCGCTGGCGCCGTACATCAACGGAACTCTGCTGGATACGTCCGCCCACGCGGAGCAGTACTACAATCCTCCGGGAAATCATCCCAGCCAGCCAAATTACCTTTGGCTGGAAGCGGGAACCAACTTTGGCGTTCTCGCTGACACCCAACCAGGGCAGCCGCAACTCAACACGCACCTGCACCTGACGAGACTGCTGGAAGACGCCGGAATCTCGTGGACAGCCTACGCGGAACCCGATTTCGGCAGCCCGGTGTTCGACGTCTGCCCACTGGATTTCACGTACCTCGATGTGGAGCATCTCGGCTTTGTTTACTTTAACGATGTGAACCAGGGACTGAATCCGCTGTCGGCAGAATGCATAGCGCACGTGAGGCCGTATTACCAATTGGCGACGGATCTGGCTAACCAGACCTCGGCCCGATACAACTTCATCACTCCGAATCTTTGCCACGACGGACACGAAGGTATTTCTCCGTGCGACAGGCTGGAAAGCACGGACAATACCCTGCGTTCTGATACGTGGCTGAAGCAGAATGTGCCGCTGATCTTGGAGTCAGTGGAATACAAGCGGGGTGGCGCGCTGTTCATTATCTGGGACGAGGCAGAAGACAGCGGCGCTTACAGCGACGGTCCCATCGGCATGTTCCTACTCTCGCCGTTCGCCAAGGGCCGGGGCAAGCGAGCGTACAGCAACAGCATCCATTACGATCACAGCTCGACGCTCAAGTCTTTGGAAGAGATCTTCCATGTCGAACCGCTTCTAGGTGCTGCCGCAGATCCTGAAACAGTGGACTTGAGCGATCTTTTCCGGGGAGGAAAGGACGAGTAGTTGGATGCTGGGGTAAAAAAGGCCTCAAGCAAAAGCCGCCAGCTTTCGCTGGCGGCAAAATGCTTGATGGAGGATGCTTTTTAGTTTTCGTACAACAAGACGCCTTCGGCTTTTTCTGCGTCTACCGGCCTGTAGAACAGTTTGTTGTCTTCAAGGAAGACCTCGATGAAGGCGGGGCGCATGGTGATTGTGCCCTGAATCAGCGCCTCCGACAATGGGTCCTCGATGTACTTCTGCAACGCCCTGCGCAGCGGCCTTGCGCCGTAGCTGCGGTCGGTCAGCGTCTGGTTGAGGATCCACTTCTTGGCTTCATCCGCAACCGTGACCGTGATCGACTTCTGCGCCAGGTTCTGGTTGAGCTGCGTAACCATGAGTTCCAGAATCTGGATCAGGTCGGTCTCGCTCAGCGCGTTGAAGATGATGATTTCGTCGAGCCGGTTAAGGAACTCCGGATTAAACGTGCGTTTCACTTCGTTCCTTACGAGTTCTTCGACTTTGTCGGCGATCGCATCTTCTTTGGTCGACTGGAAGCCGAGGCCTTCGCGCTTCTGCAAGTGCCGCGCACCGATGTTCGACGTCATGATGATGATCGTGTTCTTGAAGTCGACTGTGTTGCCGAGGCCGTCGGTCAATTGGCCGTCTTCGAAGACCTGCAGCAGGATGTTGAACACATCCGGGTGCGCCTTCTCGATTTCATCCAGCAGCACTACCGAATACGGAGCACGCTTCACGCGCTCGGTGAGCTGGCCGCCCTCTTCGTAGCCGACGTATCCCGGAGGCGAACCGATCAGCTTCGAAACCGAGTGTTTTTCCATGAACTCGGACATGTCAAAGCGGACCAGGGCTTTTTCCGTACCGAACATGAACTGAGCCAGGGTGCGCGCGACTTCGGTCTTGCCGACGCCCGTCGGACCAAGAAACAGGAACGAGCCGATGGGCCGGTTCGGGTTCTTCAGGCCAGCGCGGGAGCGGCGAATGGCCCGGGCCAGCGCGCTGATCGATTTGTCCTGCGAAATGATGCGCTTGTGCAGTTCTTCTTCGATGCGCAACAGCTTCTGCGTTTCTTCTTCCTTAATCGAGGTGATGGGAACGCCGGTCCATCGCGATACCACATCCTCGATGTCCTCCCGACCGACTACTCCGGTGGAGGATTCATCGAGGTGGTATTTCTCGCGAAGAGCGCGCAGGTTCTCGCGCTCCTTGCGTTCTTCATCCGAGTAGAAGCGCGCCTTCTCGAACTCGTGGTTCGCGATAGCGTTCTCCATACGGTGGACGATGAACTTGATGCGCTTCTGGACTTCCGTGATCTCTTCGGGTAACGAGGTCTGGCGCAGCTTCACGCGCGCTCCGGCTTCGTCGACCAGGTCGATTGCCTTATCGGGCAGGAAGCGGTCGGGAATGTAGCGGTTCGAATGCGAGACCGCGAAATTGATGGCGTCGTCGGTGTAGGTGACGGCGTGGAATTTTTCGTAACGGTCCTTGATTCCGAATAAGATTTTGACTGCGTCGGCCTCATTGGGAGGCGGAACTTTTACGGCTTGGAAGCGACGCTCGAGCGACCGGTCCTTTTCGATCGATTTGCGGTATTCGCCGGGCGTGGTAGCCCCGATGCACTGAATTTCGCCACGAGACAGAGCCGGCTTCAGAATGTTGGCGGCATCGAGCGAACCTTCCGCCGAGCCGGCGCCGACCAGCGTGTGCAACTCGTCGATGAAGATGATGGAGTTCTGCGACTCCATCAACTCCTTCATGATGGTCTTCAGGCGCTCTTCGAACTGGCCGCGATACTTCGTGCCGGCGACGATCAAAGAAAGATCCAGCGCCAGGATGCGCTTGTCAGCGAGGAACGACGGAACTTCACCGTCGGCGATACGCTGCGCAAGTCCTTCTACGATGGCGGTCTTGCCTACGCCGGGCTCACCGATCAACACGGGATTATTTTTGGTGCGGCGGCAGAGAATCTGAATAACGCGGTCTACTTCGCCTTCCCGGCCAACCAGTGGATCCAGCTGGCTGTCCATCGCGGCCTGAGTCAGATCGCGGGAGAATTCCGCCAGTAAAGAGGATTCACGCTGGCGCTGAGGCTGAGCCTTTTCCTGTGTGCTGCGGGCGAGTTCCTCGCGGATGGTCGAGAGACGAAGGCCGCGCTCATGCAGGATCTCGGCGGCGAAGCACTTTTCCTCTCTCAGCAGGCCCAGTAGCAAATGTTCGGTGCCGATGTGACGGTGCGAGAGTCGCTCTGCTTCCTCGGCGGCATAAGCCAGGACCCGCTTGCATTCATTGCTGAGTGGCAGGTCGACAGAGGTTGAGACTTTCTCGCGGATCGTGGTGTGCCCCTCGATCTGCTTACGGATGGATTCGACTGAGGCATGGGAGCGCAAGAAACGGTTAGTCAGGGCTTTGTCTTCACGCAGCAGTCCGAGTAGCAGATGCTCGGTCTCGATATAAGGAGACCCGAACTGGCTGGCTTCGTAGCGTGCAAAAAAGATGACGCGCCTAGCTTTCTCCGTATAGCGTTCGAACATATGCCCTTCCCCTTGACCTTCCCGGCCGAGAAGAACGTGTTCTGCCCAGCCTACCAAACCCCGGTTCGACCCAATTACTACATTATGCAATCAAAGGTCCGTAAACCCAAGTACAGAAACGATACTGTGAACCTTTGATCACGTTACCGAAGAAACCCCGTTTCTTCGGGCCCTGCTTTCTTGCCATCCTGCTGCCCATTCTCTTGCACTTCTTGCCGCTTACGTTGCTCTGGGTCAAACTGCCTCACGCCGAAAGTGATTCCGGCGAAACTTCTTCCACATGGCCGCGCTCGAGCTTCAATACCCGATGACAACGGCGCGCGAACAAGAGGTTATGCGTTGCAATGAGGGAGGTGAGCTGGTGCTCGCGATGTAAGCGCGCAATCAAAGCCAAGATCGCTTCCGCGGTATGCCCATCCAAGTCGCCTGTAGGCTCGTCGGCCAGCAACAGCTTGGGGCCGGTAACGAGTGCGCGAGCCAAAGCCACCCTCTGCTGTTCACCGCCCGAGAGTTCACCGGAACGGTGATGTCCGCGCTGCTCCAATCCGACCTCGCGCAGCCAGCGCAAAGCCTCCGGTTTCGCCTCTTCCCAGGTTAACCCCCTAACCAGCAGCGGCATAGCCACATTCTCCGCCGCCGTAAATTCGGGTAGCAGATAATGAAACTGCCACACAAAACCGGTCTCGCGATTGCGAAAATCAGCCGCCTGGTCCTGGGACAATGAGTTGAGTCGCAATTCGGCGCAGTATACGTCACCCGCGGAAGCACGATCAAGAGCGCTCAGGATGTGCAACAGGGTACTCTTGCCCGCACCCGACTCGCCCACTATGGCGAGCATCTCACCCCGCTTGACTTCAAACGACAAGTTCTCAAAGAGCACCAGATCCGATTCGCCGGACCGGAAAACCTTCTTCAAGCCTTCGACTCGCAACACCAAGTCTCGTGTCATTAGATGCAGTAGCTGCGCCTTTCGTTCCGGGACCGCCTTCCCGAGGGGAAGGATGCTTCCTGTATCCGGCCGTCAGGCATTGCCTGACGGTACTTAGATAGTGCGTAGTACCTGCTGGAAGTTTCAAAATGTCAAAACTCCCAAAATTCATAATTCCGTACATTCGAGCAACATACAACGGGCTCAATCGCTTTCCCGTGATTCAAGTCACGGGCGCGGGTGCGCACAATCGTGTACAAAAAACCAGCGCCGCACCCTCTTATTCGTACCGCAGCGCCTCGGCCGGAAGAATGCTGGCGGCCGACCAGGATGGGTACAGCGTGGCTACAAAGGAGATCCCGACCGCAACTAGCCCGACGATCAAGCCGTCGAATACGCGAGGCGCGAAAGGGACGTAGTCGATAGAATAGACCTCAGGTGACAAAGAAATGACGCGGTAATGACCTCCGGCGTACGAAATCGCGTAGCCCAGCACGAGTCCGATGGCGGTTCCGATGACGCCGATCAGCACTCCCTGGGCAATAAAGACATTGCGTACCTGGGCTTTCTTCGTGCCCATCGACATCAAAACAGCGATGTCTTTGGTCTTCTCCATCACCATCATAATGAGCGAGATGAGAATGTTGAGAGCGGCGACAAAGACGATGAGTCCGATTGTAATGAACGTGACCACGCGTTCCAGGCGCAAGGCGCGAAAGAGAGCCTTGTTCTGCTCCATCCAGTTGGTGGCCATGAACCCGTTGCCGGCAGGCTCTTCCAGGTCGCGCGAGATGATATCGGCTTTGTAAATGTCGTCGACTTTGAATTCGATCACCGAAACCAGGTCGCCGAGGCCAAACAGTTGTTGCGCGTCCGAGAGACGAGCAAAAGCCCAGCTGGAGTCATAGTCGAAAAAGCCGGAATTGAAGATTCCGACCACGCGGAAGCGATTGTACTTGGGCACCATCCCGAATGGAGTGAGTTCGCCTTGCGGGCTGGTCACGAGCACAACCGAGCCGACGGTAGCGCCGAGGTTATCGGCCATATCCTTGCCAAGGACAATTGGAGGCATGGCCGCGACCCGCTGCTGGACCCCTGCCAGCGAGTCGGCAGACTGGCCGGCCGATGGCGGTTGTGTGGAGCGGGCACTCTTGTCCGCCGCAGTTGACCTGACCTCTGTATCCTCGAGTGCCTCAGCCGATCCTTCCTTGACGGAGTTCAGCAGATCCCCAACTTTGCGCTCGTAACGCGGGATCATGCCTTTCAGCACAGCACCGCGAGCGCGAGGCCCACGCGAGATCAGCACCTGTTCAAAGATGGCTGGAGCAGCCGCGACCACGTGCGGTTGCTTGGAAAGCCTGTCCATAAGCGCGGGCCAGTCGCGGATGCCATCGTCGGCGATCCTCTGCAGGCTGATGTGCGAAGTCGAACCCAGGAGCCGTTGCTGGAGGTCCTGGCGGAAGCCGTTGTTGATGGCCAGGGCAACGACCAGGGAGGCGACTCCGGCAGCGACTCCGGCGATTGAAATGCCGGTGATGACGCCGATGAACGCCTGACGGCGCTTGGCGCGCAGGTAACGGCGAGCGATAAAGAGTTCAAAGCGCATGAAGAGCAGCTATCAACCCCTTCGGCCTTCGCCTCAGGGCCGGCTACAGACCGTATTAGCCTTCAGCCAAAGTCGGATCATACACGGAGCCTCGGCAGCACGGCATGGACCCGGTTCCGGTAGGCGACGAAGTCCTCACCGAATCGCTTCTCCAATTCCGCATCCTCCATGCGGATCATTACCACTCCGGTCGCGATCGCCAACCCGGTCAGGAGCCAACATACGACGAGGCCCGTCCCCACGCTCCAGGCCAGCATTTCGCACAGATGAGCCAAGTAAACCGGATGCCGCACGTGAGCGCGGATTCCCGTGGTCACCAGGCGGTCATCGCGATGTCCGGGGCGAACTTCTGGCAGGCCGCCGAGCTGCGCCCAGGTGAAATGCGCGCCGGAACGCGAATAGATAAAGACACCGATGGCGAAGAGCAGCGCCGCCCCCGCCCAACTCCACGGAGTGGAATACAGCACCACACGGCGCCCGGGACCAGTCAGAGCGGCCATTCCGACCCACATCACGATCCAGGCAGGAACCAGTACGCGAAAAGGCGAGCTTTCGCGCCTCCGCCAGACGTGTGCCCGGGGATGGACCATTAGCCAGAACAGCGGGATCGTCGAATAGACGACGCAGGCCAGCCATCCCAACGTTCGAAGGAGCGCCATGGCACGATTTTATAAGGCGCGATCGTTTGTGCGGATGGTTAGCGGCGGACGGGAGCGCTCAAATAGTTGTCCATCGGAATCTCGAAGTACAGCATCTCGTGTCCCTTCGCATCTGCAACGCCGGTGACGTCGATATTGGCGTGGGAGAGGGGCGAGGAGATGCCGCCCACGTCGAAGAATAGGAATCCCGACTGGGAGCCGTGCGGCTCGACCGCTTTAGCCGCGAACTGCGAGGACTCGATTTCGTCTCTCTCTTTGGGGCCGACGGTTCCTTTCACCTTGCTGCGAGGAATGGGGATCGGGCTCGGACGGGTGGCGGCTTGGGGGTTGGTGATGCGGCGGAAGATGTCTTCCGAAGCAATGGGAGTCAGCTTGGAGTGATTCCCGGTGATCAGGGTGATTTCGATATTCGCAAGCGAAACCGGCTGGTCGCCGTCGTTGGTGACTACGAAGAAGATAGGCAGGATGCCGGCTTGCTCAAAGTTGATGGAGAAGATTTTGCGCTTTTCTGAATTGTCGTAGGGGTCAGCGGCGATCGTGACCCTTTCGTCGTCGTGGTTATCGTGCGCCGGATACGCTTTGGCGTGCATTGCTGCTGGCTTGACGAAGGTCTTGGACGCGAGGAGAAACGGAAGGCTGCAAGCAGCAAAAAATGCCAGGAACAAGCGAGAGTTGAATCGCGACAGCCGCATGACCTGATTATAGGTCTCAAGTGCTCGCGCCGATGGGCCGGTTTAGAATGGCTCAGACTTGAGCTATCTTCTCTACAGCCTGGCCTTGGCGACAGGAATGCTTCTGAGCCTGCCGTACTGGATCTATCAGATCTTGCGCCGGGGCAAATACCGGAGCGGGATTCTGGAGCGACTGGGGAAAGTTCCGGGCCGGCTGCTGGCAGGCGACAACGGTTCTGAGCCTAGGCGGAACATCTGGGTACATGCAGTTTCCGTAGGCGAAGTGCTGGCCGTTAGCGGCCTTATCGAGGAGATGAGGCGAAGTCTGCCGGGATATCGCGTGCTGGTATCGACGACCACGCCTACCGGGCAGGAACTGGCCCGTAAACGATTCGGCGAAGAAAATGTCTTTTACTTCCCGATGGACTTCACCTCCGCGATTCGCCCCTACTGGCGGGCATTGCAACCGGAGTTGGTTGTTCTTGCGGAAACAGAGTTTTGGCCCAATTTCCTGCGCGTAGCTCACGAGGGTGGAGCGCGCATCGCCGTGGTCAATGCGCGGATTTCGGATCGATCGTGGCCGCGCTACCGGCGCTTTCGCTGGGCACTGAACCGGATGCTGGCCCACGTCGATTTGTTTTTAGCGCAAACCGAAGAGGACAGCTCGCGGCTGCAATCGATTGGCGCGGACCCTGCTCGCGTGCGAGTCACTGGAAACCTGAAATTCGATGTAAGCCGGGCAAGCATGCCTGCGATCGTGGACAGGCTTCGTCAATCGCTCGCGGCGGAAGGGGCCGGCCCCGTGCTGGTTTGTGGCAGCACGGTTGAAGACGAAGAAGCGCTGCTGCTAAAAGCGTTCGAGAATGTTCTGGTTTCACATCCCCGCGCAGTCGTGATTCTGGCGCCGCGACATCCGGAGCGGTTTGACGACGTCGCGATTCTTGTACAGCAGATGGAAATTCCCTTGTTCCGCCGCTCGCGTTGGGAGAGAGAAGCCTTGAGCGGCGGGGTGCTGCTGGTCGATTCCATTGGAGAACTGGCGGCAATCTATTCTTTGGCGGACGTGGCTTTCGTCGGCGGTAGTCTGGTTCCGCGAGGTGGGCACAACATCATCGAACCCGCGCAATACGGCGTGGCTGTCGTGGTGGGCAACCATACCGAAAACTTCCGCGATATCGTCTCGCTGTTTCAACGCCGCGACGCCGTGCGAATCGTGGGAGTGGCCGAGTTGCCCCTGATGCTGATGCAGCTTCTCGCCAACGATGCGGAGCGGAAAGCGCTGGGCCGGCGCGCCGAGGACACCATGCGTTCGCAGGCGGGCGCCACCGCGCGGACCCTGGAGGCCTTGATTGGACTGCTGACGGCACAAGACAGCGATCGTCCGGTTTCGGCGCAAGCCGCTCACACAGATTGAATCCCCTCTCTGCCATTTACGGTGGGTTGGTTCGAACGCGTAACGCTTTCTATGATCACGGGGTGCTCCGGACTCGCCACCTGGGCGGAGCGGTCGTCAGCATCGGGAACCTTTCTGCGGGCGGCGCAGGCAAGACTCCGTTCGTAATGCTGCTCGGCGAGCTGTTAAAGACGCGCGGGATCACGTTCGACGTCCTGTCTCGCGGCTACGGGCGCAAATCACGGGGCGTTCTGCTTGTGGATCCAGCTGGACTGCCGCAGGAGTTCGGGGACGAACCACTGTTGCTTGCGCGCAAGTTGCAAGTGCCCGTGATCGTTGGCGAGGATCGGTATCAGGCTGGGCAGTTTGCGGAATCCAGGTTCGGATCGCAACTTCATCTGCTGGACGATGGCTTTCAGCATCGAGGGCTGGCTCGCGACTTCGACATGGTACTGGTAACGCCCCAGGACTCTAGCGATGACTTACTCCCCGGGGGCAGGCTGCGGGAACCGCTCCGGTCGCTGCATCGCGCCGATGCAGTCGTGCTTTCAAGCGGTGCATCGGCTGACGCTTTTCCGTTAGAAGGAAAGCTGGTATGGCGTGTCCGGCGAGGCATCGCGCCGCAGAATGTTCCGCCGCGCCCGGTGGTGTTCTGCGGCATCGCAAGGCCGCAGAATTTTGTTCTGCAACTGCGCGCGGCGAACGTTGAGCCTGCTGCCGAAGCCTTCTACCGCGACCATCACGCCTATAACGAAAAAGACATTCGCGAGCTCCTCGCCCTCAAGCAGAAAAGCGAGGGGCGCGGCTTCGTGACGACCGAAAAGGATGCGGTGAATCTAGGGCCTTACCTCTCCGCCCTGCAACCGCTGGCGGTGATTCCTGTGCGCATGGAACTGGCCGATGCAGATAACGCTCTGGATACCATGCTGCGGGTGATTGACGAACGAAAGCGGCGGGCATGAGAAAATCGGCAGTTAAAACAACCGCATGTTCCCCTTATTCGCGGACGCGGTTGCGGTGCAGCCGATCATCATGACCAAGCATCCGAAAGAAGGCGAGCGGCTTCGAAAAATTGTCGAAGCTTTTCCTAAGATCACGGTCACGGTCTTAGGAGACATGGTCGCCGACGAATTCGTATTTGGAGAGATCTCGCGTGTGTCGCGGGAGGCTCCGGTACTGATTCTCAAGCATCGCGATCGAGCGGTTGTTCCCGGCGGAGGCGCGAACGCTGCGAACAATCTGGCCGACTTGGGCGTGAATGTTCTTCCCGTAGGAATTGTTGGCGACGACGAACCGGGCCGGCTTCTGCTTAAATATTTTCGCCACAAACACATCGCGGTCAGCGGCGTGCTCAAAGACAAAAGCTACACGACCGTGACGAAGACCCGCATCCTCGCGGGCATGACGCATACGGCACGGCAACAGGTGGTCCGCGTCGACCGCGAACCTGCCGAGGCGCCGAATTCACACCTCACGCGAGAACTCTATCTGGCCGCGCGCAATTACGCCCACGCCTCTGATGCATTGCTCGTTTCCGACTACGGCTATGGGGCCGCCACCCCCGCAATCGTGACCGCGCTGCGGGAGAAGGGAAAACTGGGATCGGTCCCCGTCGTTCTCGACTCCCGTTACCGCATGCTGCAATATGCGGGGATCACGGCCGCCACGCCGAATGAACCTGAAGTCGAGGAGGCTTTGGGCATTCGCATCGGCCAGGACTGGAACAAACTCACATCCGCCGGCGAGCAATTGATGGTGCATATGAGCCTGCAGTCGCTGGTCATCACGCGCGGCCGCGACGGCATGGTGGCTTTCGATCGCAATCACAAGCCGGTGGACATTCCAATCGTAGGCTCCGACGAGGTAGCGGACGTGACCGGAGCCGGCGACACGGTGATCGCGGCGTTTACGGCGGCGTTCGCCGCCGGTGCGACTACAGAAGAAGCGGCGCAAGTGGCGAACTATGCTGGCGGGATTGTCGTCATGAAGCGCGGCACTGCGACTGTTTCGCGGGAAGAATTGCTGCATGCGCTCGATCAGTCACCGCCCGCGACGCGACCTCATTGAACACGGAAAATAAAATCTTGAGCCGTGATGCATTACGCCGCCGGGCTGCAGAATGGCGGACTGCCGGCGAGCGCATCATCCTGGCCAACGGCAACTTCGATCTGGTGCACGTAGGGCACGTGCGCTACCTCGGGGGAGCGAAGGCATTGGGCGGAAAACTGGTGGTCGCAATCAATTCCGATGAATCGGTGCGTGCGCTGAAGGGTGAAGGACGGCCCGTCATGCCGGAGAACGAACGCGCCGAGATCGTTGCCGCGCTGGCCGATGTCGACGCGGTCGTGATTTTCCCTGAACTGGACGTGCGCGCGATCATTCGCGAAATTCGCCCTGACATCCAGGCCAAGGGCACCGACTATACGGCCGACTCCGTACCGGAGCGCGACGTTGTCGCCGAATATGGCGGACGTGTCGCGATTGTTGGTGACCCCAAGGATCACTCCACCAGCAAGATCATTCAATCGCGGCTCACGCCGAGGAAGCCCTGATCATGGACGCGAAGGGCGGTCCTGCGATCAAGAAACTGTTAATCGTCAGGCTCAGCGCGATGGGAGACGTGATCCACACGCTTCCCGCGGCGCAGGCTCTGAGGGAAGCTTTTCCGAACGCGATGATCGGATGGCTTGTCGAGGAGCGCTGGGCGGAGTTGCTGTGTGCGCGGGGAACCTCACGCCGAGGTCCGCGATCTCCGCAAAGACCTCTCGTCGATTGGGTGCATACCGTAAGACTGGCAGCGTGGAGGCAGACCTTGCCGGCCATTGCAACTCTGCAGCAGATCGCTCGTGTTTGGAACGACATTCGGAGCGTGCGTTATGAAGTTGCCGTGGATCTGCAGGGCGCGATCCGGTCAGCTTTGATGGCGAGGTGGTCGGGGGCGCCGATTGTCTATGGCGGCGCCGAACCGCGCGAGTCTCCAGCCAGTTTGTGGTATACCCGCCGGGCCCTTGCTCAGGGGAAGCACGTGATTGAGCAGAATCTTTCCATCGCGGCTGCGGTTACGGGGAGGAATGAGAATGTGCGACGGGTGGAATTTCCTCGTGATCCCGTGGCGGAGCAACATATAGGCCATGACCTGGCAAAGAGTGGAATTCGCGAATATGCGATCTTGAATCCCGGAGCGGGCTGGGGAGCGAAGCGCTGGCCGGCGAAACGCTACGGAGAGGTGGCTCGAGAGCTTCGGAAAGACGGTTTACGAGCGCTCATTAACTATGGCCCCGGAGAAGAACGCCTGGTCGCGGAAACCGTAGCGGCTAGCCAAGGCGCAGCTTGGCCGATGCGGTGTTCCATTACCGATCTGATCGCGCTTACGCGGCGGGCAAGATTGTTTATCGGCGGCGATACCGGGCCGATGCATCTGGCCGCGGCCCTACGCGTTCCGGTCGTGGGCATCTTTGGACCCACTGATCCGGTGCGCAACGGGCCGTATGGGACACGCAGCATCGTCCTTCGCAATCCAACCAGTCCTACAACGCACGCACGAGAATCACAGCCCGACGAAGCGATGCTGGAAATCGGAGCCGACGATGTCGTGAACGCTGCGCGCAGTTTATTGGTGGCAGGCGCGGCGGAGAGGGCGCATGGCTGAATGGTCGCGCGTGGCCCGGCGCATCCGCGTTCCCCTGGGATTCGCGTTCGCTGTGTTGTACATCTGGCTGGCTCATCCGACCTGGCGGTTCCTTGCGTTCGGAGCAGTCGTTGTGGTTCCCGGGATCGCGATACGCGCACTGGCGTCGGGACACGTGCGCAAGAATGAGGCATTGGCTATGTCGGGTCCGTACGCCTACACGCGCAATCCTCTTTATCTTGGATCGCTGTTGATCGGCGTCGGCTTCGCCCTAGCGTCCCGCAATTGGTGGGTTGGAATTGTATTGGTCGTGATGTTCTTTGCTATTTACCTTCCTGTGATTCGCGGGGAAGAAGCGTTCCTGCGACAGAAGTTTCCCGAGTTCGCAAAGTACGCGCAACAAGTACCTCGCATGCTCCCGCGCGTAACCCCACATGGAACAACGGAGAGCGCCGCCTTCTCGTTGGATCTGTATCGCGAGCACCGTGAGTACAACGCCTCGCTCGGCGCGCTCGCAATGTTTGCGGTGCTGATCGGAAAGATGTTGTTTACTAAAGGCAACTGAAAATGCTGGTTGCTGATGCTAAGAAAAAAATTTGCGAGACCGTCTTTTCCTCTTGTCAAAAACTAAAAGTTATGGCATGTTGAAACATCCCCAAAAGAAAGGACGCCCAAATTTGTCACAATTTACGCACAAATCGCTTAGCGGGCCGCCTCGGCCAGTAACCTGCCGAGTCGGTTTTAGGGCGTCGTCCGATTGCGCTAACTAATCTTCGGCGCACCTTAACGCAAAGCTAACAAAACAATAGATGCTGGGTGGCGCAGACTGCGGTTCCTTCGCCTTGACACGACACGTC
>Ga0307474_10002109_pt1 | contig 14303 bp, 8 predicted proteins | sample atmos_gasesECM1C_2_FD_203312 | JGI IMG/M metagenome (GOLD analysis project Ga0307474, IMG submission 203312) | Hardwood forest soil microbial communities from Morgan-Monroe State Forest, Indiana, United States - atmos_gasesECM1C_05 | ecosystem: Environmental > Terrestrial > Soil > Temperate... | reverse complement strand
CTTGCTCTGAACGCGCTGGAGGCCGATCTAAAGCAACAGGGCAAATCGCTTGACGATAAGGGCCCCGACGGCTGGACCTATCGCCAGCGCTTCTTCCTGTCGAATGCGTACTCGTGGTGCGCCAACGTGCGGCCGGAAATCGCTCGCATGATCGTGACTACCGATCCCCATTCGCTGCCGGTGTTCCGCATCGACAACGTGCTCTCGAATATGCCCGAGTTCGATCAGGCCTTCGGCTGCAAAGCCGGACAACGCATGGTAAGAGCCAACGCCTGCCGCGTCTGGTAATCGCAGTGGAAAGTAAAAGGGCCAGCGTGAGCTGGCCCTCTTTTGTTGCGATGGACGACTGATTTATGTGGTGACGCCTCACGTGGCGACGGCCGCCTCGGCCGTCCAAGCGAAGGCGAAGCCGAGCGCCCAGCGAGAAAAACCCTACCGGTTAATGTCCTCCTTATTCTGCAGCCGCTTCACATAATTCTCCAGGTTGGCCTTGTTGGAGTCGGGTGCTCCCGCCAGAGAAAGCTTCACTTCCTTCACCGCATTCTCGAAGTCTCCCTGAGCGCTGTAGACCCGAGCCATGGCCATGTGCGAAGTCCAATAGTCAGGGAACTTCTTGGCAGTCGAACGAAAGATTGCCAGCGCTTCGTCCTGTTTCTTTTCACCCTGCAACTGCCGCCCATAGAAATAAAGTTGCAACGCGCTCGCCTTGTCCAGAGCCTTAGTGCGGAACATCTCAGCGTCTTGCTTACGCCCCATCGCCTCCAGAATCTTTGACTTGTTCAGCAGGTTGTCGTAGCGTTCTTCCGCCTGAATGGACTGATCTTCGTCCTTCAGCGCTTCGTCGAGATTGATCTTGTTGGCCAGGAAGTAGGCGGCTGCATCGTCCCAACCTTCCCAGTAATACTGATTGAGCCCGTACAAATGCCGGTGGATGCTGGCGGTGACTAGGTCGTTCACCTTGACTTCGACCTTGAAGGGCACCGCAACTTTATCCCAACTCATGGTGACCACAGTGGAATTCGGCTTCACGTCGTCGAAGTCATACGCTAGTGCGTTATGAGCTTCGGCCGGCTGCGGTTTTACATTTACCCGCAGGGCGTCTTCGTCCTGCTTGTAAGAGAAACTTCCCCATGCCGTTGAAGTCTTCGAGAAGATCACAGTCCACTGGTTCTCTCCGGGAATCATGTGCAGGCCATAGGTTCCCTTCTCGAGCGGCTGGCCTTCAATGGTGACCGGATCGGTAAACGTGATGGTCGTATTTTCATTTGCCCCCGCGCGCCAAACTTGCCCGTAGGGCACAACCTTCCCCCAGATCTGGCGGCCATTGGCCAGCGGGCGATGATAGTTGATGGTGATATCAGTGATGCCGATGCGCTGGGTTACCAGCGCATGCTGGCTCGCCCGTGGCAGATCGAGCATTAAGGTTTCGTTAGTCGCGGTTTGAGCGTAACCAAAACTTGAGACCAGCAGAACACTGGAAAACAAAGCAAGCAGACGAATTTTCATGGGATGCTCCTTTTACGGCTGGGATCGAGCGCCGTTTCGCACAACGTGAATGGGAGAAACAGGAATTGAGCACAGATCGCGAAAAGCGGTGTGATGTTTTCCTTAGACGACTGGCGGCAGCCAAGGTAAGCAAGCTGTTCACTGCGTCCTCGGCGTGCCTTCCTTGGCGAACTCTGCGGTTAAAGCTTTTTCTGGCATGGCTTGACAAACTCAAAGCCTGGTAGCAGAATCTTACAAGGCGAATAAAAAGCGAACAGCCTCCGCGGCTCCAGCCCCGGCGCTCCCTGAAATCTTCCGAGGAATCTTATGTCTTCCGCAGTGGTTTCCACTTCGGCGGCCTTCGGCCGCCCTTTCATCTTTGATAGCAAAGCAGTTCCGGAAGTGTCTCTGCCCTCTGAACCGGCAGAAGGGCAAGGTCGCCCGCCGCAACGTGTTCGCCCCGCCGGGCTGGCCTCGGCCGACCCCCGGCTGGCACACATAACTCCCGCTTCACGGCTCGATATTCGCCCAGCCCCAGAAATGGTTTCAAGCGGCGTCCCCGCTATCGACGCTCTCACCGGCGGCCTGCCCCGCGGATGCCTGACCGAAATCTGCGGCCCCGCCTCCTCAGGACGCACCACCTTACTCCTGGCCGCTCTGGCCGCCGCCACTCGCCGGGGAGAATTTTGCGTGGTGGTCGATGCCAGCGACGCGCTTGATCCCTATTCCGCAGCAGCGGCCGGCGTGGACCTCGACCGCCTGTTGTGGGTGCGTTGCAGCGAGAGTTCACCACAAAAAGAGTGCTCACCACGGGGGCACAGAGACACCGAGAAAAATTCTCTGAAAAATCAAATTCAATCGCAAAGCAAAAATCAGGAAAATCGCCTGGAGCAATTCCTCCGCGCCACGGATCTGCTCCTAGAAAGCGGCGGCTTTGGCCTGATCGTTCTCGATCTCGGCGACATTCCGCCACTAGCAGCACGACGCATTCCGTTGACTACCTGGTTCCGCTTTCGCCGTGCCATAGAACATACCCCCACAGCTCTGCTGGCCATTGAACAACACGCCATCGCCGGAAGCTGCTCCTCCCTGCTGCTGCATCTGGGCTCAGCAGATGATCAAATGCTGCGAACGGAACAAACCGCCGCAGAGCGGCAAAAGAATGCAGCCCACGGCCCTTCGACTTCGCTCAGGGTAAACTCCAGCCGTGGGTCCCCGGTCGTCGAAAACCAGAAAGCCACGGAGGGGCGAAAGAAAATTTGCCGGGTCGAGCAGTCCGTTATTGATTTTCCATTTGTTGCGCCCACTCACGCGCAACTGCTAACAGGCCTGGATATCACCGCGGAACTGATTCGTTCTCGTCTGGATCGCAAGCCCGCGCGCTCCGTCATGTTCGCAACCAAAACCGCATGGGCCGGATGAAATGAAACAAATTACTCAATTACCAAATTACAAAATTACTCAATGATTTCTTCCCATGCCGTTTGCCTGCATCTACGTTCCGAATTTTCCCGTGGCGGCTGCCCTGCGCGCCGAACCGGAACTGCAAGCGCGCGCGCTCGCCATTGTCGAAGGCAAACCTCCGCTCGAAAAAATTCTCGCGGTCAATGAAGAAGCCGTCCGCCTGGGCATTGCCCCAGGCATGACCAAAGCGCAAGCCGAACTGTGCTCGGAAATTGCCCTGCGTCCACGTTCTGCCCTGCAGGAATCCGCTGCGCACGCTGCTCTGCTCGATTGCGCCCAGTCTTTTTCTCCCTGCGTGGAAGACGCTGCCTGCGACACCGCTCTGCTCGATCTGGCGGGCATGGAATCTCTGTTCGGATCGTTGCCGGAAATTTCTCGCGCCATCTCGAACCTCGCAACCACTCTCGGACTCGCGATCAACGTTGCCATAGCTTCCAATCCCGACGCGGCCATGCTCGCCGCCCGTGGATTGTGCGGCGCGGGCACTCCCTTCGACAAGCTCAGGGCAGGCTTTGCCCGCGTCACCGTAATCCCCGCGGGCAAAGAAGCAGAACAATTGGGTCCGTTGCCGGTGGAAGTATTGTTTGCGAATCCGCACGCAGAAGATGATCAGAAGAAAGCCGCCGCCAGTCTGCTCGAAACCCTCGATCGTTGGGGCATACGCAACCTGCGCGCGCTGGCGGCGCTGCCTGAAATTGCATTAAGCGAACGGCTCGGCCAGGAAGGCCTGCGCTTGCAGCAACTGGCGCGTGGCGGCGCATCGCGCACTCTGATCCCCGTGGAAGCGCCTCTGGTGTTTGAAGAGGCCGTAGAGTTGGAACATCCGATCGTCCTGCTTGAGCCTTTAGCATTTTTGTTAAATCGACTGCTCGAACAACTCTGCGCTCGTTTAGGCTCGCGTGCTCTGGCTACCCAGGAACTGCGCCTCACGTTGGAACTCGAAAATTTCTCTCTGCGTAATCAGCCATCAAAAATCAGCAATCATCAATTTGTTCGCACCTTGCGCCTGCCCCAACCTATGCTCGATGCCAAAGTTTTTCTCAAGTTGCTGCAACTGGATTTGAATGCGCATCCTCCCGGCGCCCCCATCGTGAAGATCCATCTGGCGGCCGAACCGGCACGCCAGCGTTCCGCGCAAGGCGGGCTGTTTCTGCCTCCTTCGCCGGAGCCGGAAAAACTGGAACTCACCCTCGCCCGCATCGCCAGCATGGTCGGCGAAAACAATGTGGGAGCGGTGGAGTTACTCGACACGCATCATCCCGAAGGATTTCGCATGCGGCGCTTTCTATCTGAAGCCCCACGCAAAAATGAGCGCGAGAAAGCTTCTGATCTTGCGGTAGAAAAATCCGCCGTCACGGCCCTGCGCCGCCTCCGCCCCCCGCTACGCGTCCAGGTGACTTTGGAAAGGTCCCAACCGGTGCGTGTGGTGTGTGCCAAGAAAAAAGAAGTGCAAGGCGAGGTGCTCTGGAAGGCCGGCCCCTGGCGCGCCTCGGGCGACTGGTGGGAGCGCGAAGCCTGGTCCCGCGACGAGTGGGACCTTGCTTTGCAAAATGGAGAAGCTGTTTCTTTCTGCCGCTTGGTTCATGATTTGCTTGGCGGCGGCTGGTTCGTGGAAGGAACGTATGACTGAACATCAGTGGCCAGTGATCAGTGATCAGCAAGTGTTTTACTGGCCACTAGCCACTGACCACTAGTCACTGATTTTGCATGTACATCGAACTTCACGCCCGCTCTGCTTTCAGCTTTCTCGAAGGCGCGTCCCTGCCCGAGGAGTTGGCCGGAGTCGGCGCACATCTCGGCATGCCCGCCATGGCGCTGCTCGACACCGACGGAGTCTACGGTGCTCCGCGCTTTCACCTAGCCGCTCAAAAAGCAAAAATCAAAGCCCACATCGGCGCGGAAGTCACATGCAACTCTCTCCACCCTATCACCCCGTCTCCCCCCATCATCCTGAGCGGAGCAAGGGCTTCACGAAGTGAAGACCTTGCGGAGTCGAAGGATCCCTACTCACTGAAGTCCGCGAAGAGAATAGAGATTCCTCGCTCCGCTCGGAATGACAAGGGAAATAAAAAAGAAAATGACAAGCCGTTTCGCCTCCCCCTTCTTGTCTCCTCCCGCGCCGGTTACCAGAATCTCTGTCGCTTGATCACCAAAATGAAATTGCGCGCCAAGAAAGGCGAAGGCGCAGTCTGCGCAGAAGAACTCCAAGAGCACGCCCACGGCCTGGTCTGCCTCACCGGCGGCGCGGATGGCCCCTTGGCGGCAGCTTTGCAGCAAGGCGGCCTCGATGAAGCGCGACGCTGCGTCGATCAACTCATCGGAATTTTCGGCCACGGCAATGTCTACGTGGAATTACAGCGCCATTTCCAGCGCGAAGAAGAGGCCCGCAATCGCGCCGCCATCACCATTGCTCGTTCCCTGAATCTTCCGCTGCTGGCCACCAACGGAGTCTGCTACGCCATCCCTCAGGGTCGCCAACTTTGCGACGCCTTCACCGCCATTCGTCACCATCGCACGTTGTCTACCGCCGGGCGACTGCTTACCCGCAATGCCGAGCGCTTTCTGAAATCTCCGCAGGAGATGCAGCAACTTTTCGCCGACTATCCCGAAGCCATTGCCAACACGCGCGAACTTTCCTCTCGCCTGGAATTCACGCTCAACGATCTAGGCTATGAATTTCCGCACTATCCCGTCCCTGATGGCGAGACCATGAATTCCTTCCTGCGCGATCGCACATGGGCAGGCTTCCGCGATCGCTATGGCCGCTCTTCGCAAGACATGCAAGCCAAAGCCCGCCGCCAGATCGAGAAGGAATTGGCTCTCATCGAAAAACTCAAGCTCGCCGGCTACTTCCTCATCGTCTGGGACCTGGTCCGCTACTGCCGCGAGCAAAACATTCTGGTACAGGGACGCGGATCCGCCGCCAACAGCGCCGTTTGCTACTCGCTCGGCATTACCGCCGTCGACGCCGTCAGCATGGAACTTCTGTTCGAGCGATTTCTTTCCGAAGAACGCGGCGAATGGCCCGACATCGATCTCGACCTGCCCAGCGGCGCCGAGCGCGAAAAAGTTATTCAGTACGTCTACCAGCGTTACGGCGCGCGCGGCGCCGCCATGACCGCCAACGTTATCACCTATCGCAACCGCATGGCTGCGCGCGAGATGGGCAAGGCCCTTGGCTTCGATCCGGAAACGCTGCAGAAAATTTCCGCCGCGGTTGCGACCTGGGAATTTCGCGATGAAAACGATGCTCTCGACCGCCGCTTTCGCGATGCCGGACTCGACCTAAACCATCCTCGCCTGCGCAAATATTATGAACTCTGCATCGCCGTGCAGGATATGCCGCGCCATCTCGGCCAGCACTCCGGCGGCATGGTCATCTGCCAGGGACAACTCGATTCCGTCGTCCCTCTCGAACCCGCCTCCATGCCCGGCCGCGTCGTGGTGCAATGGGACAAAGAAGATTGCGCCGACATGGGCATCGTCAAAGTCGATCTGCTCGGCCTCGGCATGATGGCCGTACTCAAAGAGTCCATCGAACTCATTCGCGATCACTATCACGAAGAGGTCGACCTGGCGCATCTTCCGCCCGACGATCCCGAGGTCTATTCTTCGCTGCAGCAAGCCGACACCGTGGGACTTTTCCAAGTGGAAAGCCGCGCGCAAATGGCGTCTCTGCCGCGCCTGCTCCCGAAACGCTTCTACGACATCGTCGTGCAAGTGGCGATCATCCGCCCCGGCCCGATCGTCGGCCAAATGGTGAACCCCTTCATCCTGCGCCGCCAGGGACGTGAGGAAGTGACATATTCGCATCCCTCGCTCGAACCCGTGCTCAAGCGAACGCTCGGCGTTCCACTCTTTCAGGAACAACTGCTGCGGATCGCCATGATCGCGGCCAACTTCACCGGAGGCGAAGCCGAGGACTTGCGCCGCGCCATGGGCTTCAAACGCTCGCAAGCCCGCATGCGCGAAATCGAAGCCAAGCTACGCGCCGGCATGACGCAAAACGGCATCTCGCCCAAAGCGCAAGAAGAAATTATTCTTTCCATCACTTCCTTTGCCCTATACGGATTCCCCGAATCGCACGCCGCCAGTTTCGCCTTGCTCGCCTATGCCAGCGCCTATCTGAAGTGCCGCTATCTGGCCGCGTTCACTGCGGCTCTGCTGAACAACCAGCCCATGGGATTTTATTCTCCCGCCACCATCGTCAAAGACGCGCAGCGACACGGCCTGAAGTTGTTGCCGGTCGACGTGACGTGTTCAGACTGGAAGTGCACGTTGGAAGCTGTCAGCTCTCAGACTTCAGCTCTCAGCTATCAGCCGTCAGTTGTCAGCAAAAGCAAGGGTACAGTGACCAGTGGCCAGTGGTTAGTGGACAGCGAACGGGGAACAGTGAACCGTAGCGAATTGCCAGTTGCCTGTGATGCCATTGGCCAGTTGCCGTTAGTCGATAGTCATGAAGATGTCCGAAGTTCAGCCGCGGAGCAGCGTCAGAATGCAGCCCACGGCGTAAGCCGCGGGTTAGACGCGGAAAATGGAGAAGCCCCGGAGGGGCGCAAGAATATCGCTCTCCGCATGGGCCTGCGTTATGTCCGTGGCCTGCGCGAAGAAGCCGCTCAGGCGCTAGTCTGCGAACGTGTGCGCGCTCCCTTCGCCTCCATTCACGATCTCACCCGCCGCGTCCCCGAACTGCGCAAAGACGAACTCACCACGCTGGCAGAAATCGGTGCGCTGAATGCAGTGGCCAGTGGTCAGTGGTCAGTGGCCAGTAAAACCGGCCATGGATATCCACGGATCTCCACGGATTCAATCAACAATCAAAAATCAAAAATCAACAATTCCTCCGCACCTCCCCGCCTTGGTGGTGAAAAGAACTTTCACCGCCGCGACGCTCTCTGGCAGGTCGGGCGCGCGGTGCGCGGCTCCGGCCCTCTGCTCGAAGCCCAGCCTGAGCCCGATGCGCCTTCGCCGCTCCAACCGATGAACCACGAGGAGCGCCTGGTCGCCGACTTCCGTGGCACCGGACTGACCGTTGGGCCGCATCCCATGTCCTACCGCCGCGAATGGCTCAAGGCCATGGGCATTCGCCGCGCCAGCGAACTGCGTAATATTCCCAGCGGCAAACGTCTCCGCATCGGCGGCTGCGTCATCGTCCGCCAGCGCCCGGGGACCGCCAAAGGATTTGTGTTTTTAAGTCTGGAAGATGAAACTGGCGTGGCCAACGCCATCATCACGCCCGACCTGTTTCACCAGAATCGCCTGCTGCTCGCCAGCGAAAAGTTCCTAGCCATAGAAGGAATTCTTCAAAATCAGGACAACGTCATCTCCGTCAAAGCCGAACGCGTGTTCCCGCTCTTCGTCACCAACGCCCAAACCATCTCGCACGACTTCCATTGAAACAATTCACCACGGAGTCACAGCGGCACAGAGAGAAATAAAGAGGCAAAGAGCTTCGGCCTTTAAATCAAAAATCATCAATCAACAATTTCCCGTCTCTTCGTGCCTCCGTGGTGATTCATCAGTTCCCCGTATAGCTTACCCTCCAGATCGAGTTCGACCCATCATCGCTCACCAGCAGCGAGCCGTCATGCGCCACTGTGATGCCCACCGGACGCCCCCAAACGTGCCCATCCGGCAGCACGAATCCAGTCAGAAAATCTTCATACTCGCCCGTCGCGCGCCCGGTTTGATGCAGCGGCACGCGAATAACTTCATAGCCCACACGCACGGCTTTGTTCCACGATCCATGCTCGGAAGCAAAAATATCTCCGTCATACTCGTTGGGAAATTTATCGCCCTGATAAAACGTAAATTCCAAAGACGCGTTGTGAGGTTGCAGCAGCACGTCAGGGACGATTGCCTTATCCTTCAATTCCGGATGCTTGCCTTCGTGCCGCGGATCCTGATGCGCCCCGATGTACCACCACGGCCAGCCGTAAAATCCACCCTCCTCAACGTGCGTGATGTAGTCGGGAACAAGGTTGTCGCCCAGCGCATCGCGTTCGTTCACCGAGCACCAGAGTTCGCTCGTCTTCGGATTCACCGCGATTCCGCCTCCGGCATTGCGAATGCCATAGGCGTATATCTTCAGTCGGCAATTCATGGGATCGCACGCCAGAATGTCGGCGCGATCCTTCTCCGATGGGTGCGTATCGGTATCGTCAACGTTCGAGGCAGAACCGACTCCTACAAACATTGTCTTGCCATCCGGTGAGAACGCGATGGCGCGCGTCCAATGCCCGCCTCCCGAAGGCAAGTCTGCCACGTGTTGCGACGCGCCGCTCGCCTTCAAATCTCCATTGTGGTACGGGAACCGAATCACTTCGTTGGTATCGCCGATATAAACCCACTCCGGATCCGGTCCCGGCGGATAGAACGCGATCCCGTAAGGCCGTCGCAAGCCGCTGGCAAAAATCGCGGTCTGTTCCGGCTTTCCGTCGGCAGTGATTCCTCGAAATACGCGAATGCGTCCCGCTTCGCTTTCTGCCAGGAAGATGTCGCCGTTGGGAGCGGTGCGCAGCAATCGCGGATTATCGAGCCCCGACGCGAATAGTTCTACTTTGAATCCCGCAGGCGCCACCGGCCACGCATTTTGCGGGCGCGCCACAACCTCCGCACCGTTCTGCGCCGATTCAGTCGCAAAGGGTGCCGGAAGATCCTTCACCGTGATCTTGCGAATCGTTCCCGGCTTCTCGTAACGAAAATCTGTAAAAGGCGGTTTTGGAAGCGGAGCACTCAGCTTCGCACCGGCAACTTCCGCCGCTGGAGCCGCCGTCGCTGCGGCTGATGCCTTGCCCGATGCCAGCGCCTCCACATAAGACACTACCTGCCATCGTTTTTCCTCGGGCAGGCTTACCCAAGAGGGCATCCCATTATCCTTGTCTCCCTTGGTGATAAACCAGAACACCTCACCGGCCGAAACACCTTTCAGCTTCCCATCCACCAGGGATGGGACATTGCCTGTGCCCTGTCCGATTTTTCCGTGACAAGCCAGGCAGTTCCTCGCGTAGACGACCTTCCCGGCCTCGACCGCCGCCGCCTGTCCTGAATACGGATTCTTCAGGGCCTTCGCGGACGCGGGAGCATCGTGAAAGGGACTATTATCGACCGCCCACAAGGCGGCCACGAACAGCAGAGATAAGAGAACTGCCCAGGCACTTCTGTCAGCCCGAAAGCGCATAGATCTCCTCAGCGGTAAATTTTCCATTCTAGATTAAACTGTGGACGAAAAGGTTTCCAATGCCTCAAAGCTTCTAGCTGTTCCGGAGCACTGGCATCTGGTGTATCTTGACCGCGAGGCCTCCACGATGAGAACAGCATTCTTCGTACTAGTCTTCGCCCTGTGCGGTGTCGAACTAGCCATGTCGCAAGTCGACCCGCGCTGGAAGCCCAACGATCCCGATCGCCCGCTGCCGCCAGTGATTGAACCAGGAACCGCGAGCACGCAGGAGGCGCCAGGGCATCCACCATCCGACGCGATCGCATTGTTCGATGGCAAGGATCTTTCGCAGTGGCTGGGAGCGGATAACCAGCCGGCGAGGTGGAAAGTGGCGGACGGCCACATGGAAGTCGTGCCGCATACCGGATACATCCACACACGCCAGCCATTCGGCGACTGCCAACTGCACGTCGAGTTTTCCGAGCCGGTGCCTCCGGTTGGCGAAAGCCAGGAACGCGGCAACAGCGGCGTGTTTTTGATGGGCCTCTACGAGATCCAAGTGCTGGACTCCTATCAGAACAAAACCTACGCCGACGGCGAGGCCTCAGCCGTATACGGCCAATTCCCTCCGCAGGTGAATGCCTCCCGTCCACCGGGACAGTGGCAGACCTATGACATCATCTTCCACGCTCCGCGTTTCGACAAAGATGGTAAGGTGCTGCGTCCCGCGCGTTTGACTGTGCTGCAGAATGGAGTGCTGGTGCAGGACAACGTGGAACTGTCTGGGCCAACGGCCCACCATGATCGGCCCGCCTATAAGCCAACTCCCGGCAAGTTGCCGCTGAGTCTGCAGGATCACGGCATGCCGGTGCGCTTCCGAAACATCTGGATTCGCGAATTGCAGGAAGGGCAGTAAGGCTCAACGCGTGATTTGGGGAGCCCTTGGCGCATGAGAACAAACAGCTTAGGTTTGAAGGTTGGTAGCGCTACCGGGAATCGAACCCGGGTTTGAAGATTGAGAATCTTCCGTCCTAACCCCTAGACGATAGCGCCCCGGAAGTAATCCAAATTATAACAAAGCATCTTTTGTTCTCCGCGCGTCCCGTCGCAGAATTACGCCCCTTCGCTTTCGACTCGCCTGTGTCGTTTCCGGAATTTCGCAGCGCCACATCGTATTTTTTTGTGCAATCGGCCCCCATCCACAGGCTGGGACGCGCTATAGTAGATGTAACCCACGAATCAACAACTTAATCGTAACCGCGTTTGCGGAGATTTCGCAGATGTTGTTCATTCATCAACAAATCAAATCCTTCCTAAATTTAGGAGTATGCAAGGAGTATCCGATTATGGCTAAACCCAGGTTCCCCAAGAAGACCAACGAAGTTAAAGAAACCGCCAACAGCCTCCTGCCCCAGTCCGATGCGAGCGCCCGGCCGGGCAATGTATCGTCCTCGGTCGCAGTGGCTGACACCCAGACCCCGGAGAAGGCAGAAATACGAAAGACCGCGCGAAAGCCCGAAATCGTTAGAAGCGATGCGCGCGCCACCCTCGTTCCCATCAATGTGGAAGAGGAAGTCCGCCGCCTCGCTTACTTGCTCGCCGAGCGCCGCGGATTTGAACCGGGCCACGAAGCCGAGGACTGGCTGGCGGCGGAGCGCGAGGTGCGTCAACGCTATCGCCAGCAGAGCGCGTAGCCTCTGCAACGTGAAACCGCCTGGCGGCCGAGCCCCGGCCGCCGCATACCGGCGGTCATGTGTCTTGCAGGTTGCTGTCCCTGTCCCGGTTGCCTGCACTCTCGCTTTCTGAAAAAATACGAGAGGGTTCTCCCACATGGCAACAATAGGCAGTTTTGCCTTGCTCCTCGCATTGGCGTTAAGCCTCTATTCGTTCCTAGCGGGTATGTTTGCGCTTTTCTTTCCAGGCGATACCCTCTGGGAACGCGTAGGCGAGACCGCTCGGCGCGCCGGTGTCGTTGTATTTGGAGCTGTAGTACTCGCTGCCATTGCTCTCGTCGTCTCGGCCTTCCGTGACGATTTCACCATTGCTTACATCTTTCATCACAGCAATCGCGATCTTCCTGCTCCCTACAAATTCGCGACTCTGTGGTCCGGCCAGGAAGGTTCGCTGCTATTTTGGTCGCTGTTGCTGGCTGGATACGGTTTCGTCCTCCGCCTGCGCTACAAGACTGACCCCCGTCTTTTTGCCTACGCGTCAGTCGTTCTCGCCGCGGTGCAGATTTTCTTCCTCGCGTTGGTGAACTTCGCCGCGAACCCTTTCGGCCTGCTCGAAGGCCCGATGCGCGCCGATGGCAGTGGCCTGAATCCTCTGTTGCAATATCCCGAGATGGTCATCCACCCGCCCATGCTTTATCTGGGCTATGTCGGATTCACTGTGCCTTTCGCCTTTGCGCTGGGCGCTCTGATCATGAAGTATCCCGGCGAAAAATGGATTCACATCACGCGCCGCTGGACCATGGTCACCTGGGGATTTCTCACCTGCGGAATTTTTCTCGGCGCACACTGGGCCTACGCTGTGCTCGGATGGGGAGGCTACTGGGGCTGGGACCCCGTCGAGAACGCGTCGCTCATGCCCTGGCTCGTCGGCACGGCATTCCTGCATTCCGTGATGATGCAGGAGAAGCGCGGCATGCTGAAGGTCTGGAACATGTGGCTGGTCTTCGCCACCTTCTGGCTGGCGATTCTGGGAACGTTCCTTACGCGCAGCGGCATCATCAGCTCCGTTCACGCCTTCGCGCAATCGTCGATCGGAAGCTGGTTCGCGTGGTTCCTTGCCATCAGTATTGCGGTTTTCGTGTTTTTCTTCTTCAAGAATAAAGATCACCTGCGCAGCGAGCACAAACTCGAGTCGCTGATCTCCCGTGAATCGAGCTTTCTGTTCAACAACCTCCTCTTTGTGCTGCTCTGCTTCACCGTGCTATGGGGTACATGGTTCCCCAAAATTTCCGAACTGGCGCAAGGCAACAAGGTCACCGTAGGCGCGCCTTTTTATAACCGGGTGGCGATCCCTGTTGCGCTGCTGCTGCTAATTCTCACTGCCGTCGGCCCGCTGCTGGCATGGCGCAAGACTTCCTTCGAGAGCCTGAAGCGGAATTTCATGTGGCCCACCATTGGCGCTATCGTGGTAATGGCGTTCCTCGTGATCACGCCGCCAAGCTGGGGATCGCCCTTCGGACTGCGTCCCTGGCAAGACATCGCATATTTCTACTCGCTGATGGCCATCGGCCTCTCGGTGCTCGTCACGCTCACCATCGCCAGCGAGTACTACCGCGGTGGCAAAGTCATCGCTGGACACACCGGCCAGGGCATGTTCGCGTCAGTGGTGCAGCTCACGCATCGCAACACGCGCCGTTACGGCGGATACATCGTTCACTTCGGCGTGGTGGTCGTAATCATCGGATTCGCCGGAGCCGCTTTCAATCAGGACAAGGAGCAGGAGATGGGTTACGGCGACAAGATGACGATCGGCAGCTACACGCTGGTCTGCCGCTCGTATACTGACGAAGATTTTCCCAACTACGCGGGCGAATGGGCCGTCCTCGATGTCTTCAAGGGCGACAAACAGATCGACACCTTGACTCCGGAGCGCCGTTTCTACAAGGCCAGTCAACAGACTTCGACTATGCCCTTCATTCGTTCCACGCTGAATGAAGATCTCTACGTGGTATATGAGGGCTTGAACCAGGACACGGGCCGCCCGATCTTGAAGGCGCATCTCAACCCGCTGGTGATGTGGATATGGCTGGGCGTATGGATCATTTTAGGCGGCACTGTGCTGGCGCTTGTCCCGAATGCCCCAGCCCCGGTCCGCGCCCCGGCAGCAAGGCTGGTAGAGCACGCGGCCCCGGTAGCCACAGGAGATTAACGCAGCGACAGCCGCCTCGGCTGTCCGCCGAGCAGTGCGAGGCGGCTGAAGCGAAAAGACGCGAACCCAGCCGCGAAGCGGCAAAATACAGCCCACGGCGCAAGCCGTGGGTGGCGAAAGTTAGCAAGCCCTAGAGGGGCGAAAGAATCTAGCGCAGCGCTTCCGATTACCGAAATCGCGCGCAATGGAATCAAAATGACCTCGAGATCAAAACCAATCCTCCCGCGCCTGCTGCGCTGCGCCGTGCTTTGTCTCGCCGTATTTGCTCTCGCCGGCGCCGGCGATCCGGCGACGCGCTTCAACGAACTCGGGC
>Ga0307474_10002107_pt1 | contig 14309 bp, 11 predicted proteins | sample atmos_gasesECM1C_2_FD_203312 | JGI IMG/M metagenome (GOLD analysis project Ga0307474, IMG submission 203312) | Hardwood forest soil microbial communities from Morgan-Monroe State Forest, Indiana, United States - atmos_gasesECM1C_05 | ecosystem: Environmental > Terrestrial > Soil > Temperate... | reverse complement strand
GCCTGAACGGCAATAAGACTCCAGCCAAGGCGATGTCTGACACGCAGAGCGAGGCCGACCGCATCTTGAAGCCATACAAGAAGGCCTGAAAAAGTTGGCGGGCATGCGGCGCGAAACTATCCACGCTTGGCTGCTGCTATTGCCCGCCCTAGTCCTGCTGCTGGCATTCACCCATTGGCCTGCAATTGCCACGCTAATTGACAGTTTCTATGCAACCCCGCACGGCAGTCGTTCCCCGCCATTCGCCGGCCTGGATAACTATGTAGGTCTCACCCAGGACCCGGTATTTTGGCAGGCACTACGCAATAATGCTTGGTATGCCGTCGCCACCATCCCGACCTCGATCGTGCTCGCGCTGTTGATGGCCCTGGCAGTGAACGAGGCGCTGCCAGGCCGCGCGATCCTGCGCATGGCGTATTTCCTGCCCACCATGCTGCCGATGATCGCCGTCGCGAACATCTGGATGTTCTTCTACACGCCAGACTATGGCCTGTTCGACCGGATCATGGCGGTGTTCGGCGGCGGTCGGCACAACTGGCTGGGCGATGCGTCCACTGCTCTGCCCGCGATGATCGCCGTGGCTGTATGGAAGGAAGCCGGGTTCTTCATGATCTTCTATCTGGCGGCGTTGCAGACCATGCCGACAGACCTGCGCGAGGCCGCCTCGCTGGAGGGTTCGTCCCGCTGGAATTATTTCCAGCGTGTCACCTTGCCGCTGCTGATGCCCACCACCCTGTTCGTCTCGGTCAACGCGGTAATCAACGCATTCCGCGTTATCGACCACATCGTGGTCATGACACGCGGCGGGCCGGACAACGCCACGACGTTGCTGCTCTATTATATCTACGAGGCCGGCTTTCGCTTCTGGGACACCGCAACCGCCGCGACGGCCACCGTGGTTCTACTGACGATCATGGCGCTCGCGGCGGTTCTCCAGTTCGGCGTGATTGGCAAGCGAGTGCACTACCGATGATTGTCGCCGACCAACGCCCCATCGGCCGCGGCTTGGAGACACTGGGTGCCTGGCTGCTCGGCTTGATCTGGTTGCTGCCGTTGCTGTATGCCGCGTGGACGGCCTTCCATCCCGCGATCTACGCCACGCATTTCTCACCGCTGGCCCCTTTGACACTCGCCAATTTCGAAACCGCCTGGCAGGCCGCGCCGTTCTCTCGCTACCTACTGAACACGGTGATACTGGTCACCCTGATCCTAGCCGTGCAGTTCGTGCTGTGCACCCTGGCCGCCTTCGCCTTTGCCCGGCTGACATTTCGCGGCCGCGATCTGCTGTTCGCCGTGGTGCTGCTGCAGCTTATGGTGATGCCCGACGTGCTACTGGTGGAGAACTACCGCACCGTGGTGCAATTTCACCTCGCGGATACAATCGTGGCAATCGCGCTGCCTTATCTCGGCTCCGCCTTCGGCATTTTCCTGCTGCGTCAGACATTTCTCACCATCCCGCAGCCGCTCGACGACGCGGCGCGCCTGGAAGGCTGCGGTTTGCTGGCGCGGCTGTGGCGGGTCTACGTACCACTCGCCAGGCCGACCTACATCGCTTACGGCCTGGTATCGGTCAGCTACCACTGGAACAACTTTCTCTGGCCGTTAATAATCACCAACTCCGTGACTACACGCCCGCTGACGGTGGGTCTGGCCGTCTTTGCCACCACCGACCAGGGCATCGACTGGTCCATCGTCACCGCCGCCACCTTGATGACCAGCGCACCGTTGCTGGTGGCGTTCCTGCTTTTCCAACGCCAGTTCGTACAGAGCTTCATGCGCGCGGGGATCCGATGAACGCACTCGACGATCGCTTCGACACCGCTGTCCGGCTCGCCACTGAAGCGGCGGCGCTTGCTTTGCGGTTGCGTCCGCCGCCGGGTGCATCGTCTGCCAAACTGAAGGGCGCACAGGACTGGCTTACCGACGCCGATGGTGCGGTGGAGCGCCTGTTGTCCGGGCGTCTGGCGCAGGCATATCCGGCGGACGGGTTCCAGGGTGAGGAAGGTGGCACCGCTCGCTCGGGCAGCCTGCGCTGGGTGGTCGATCCGATCGACGGCACCGCCAACTTCATGCGCGGCAGCAAACGGTTCTGCGTATCGCTCGGCTGCCTGGACGGCGATACGCCGGTGATCGGCGTTATTGTCGCGCCCGCATTGGACGAGACCTTCGCAGCTTGCGCCGGCGCCGGCGCGACACTGAACGGCGCGCCGATCCGGGCAGCTGAAACCACCGATCTCGCTCGTGCCACCGTCGAGCTCGGCTGGTCGCGTCGGCGGCCGCATGAAGAGTTCATCGCGCTCGCCGATCGCATCATTGCCGCCGGCACCATGCCGCGCCTGGGCGGGTCCGGCGCTCTCGGCTTGGCCGATGTCGCTGCTGGCCGCATCGATGCGTACCTGGAGCTGCACATCAACCTGTGGGACGTCGCCGCGGCTTTGGCCATCCTGGCGGAGGCCGGGGCGCGCCTCAGTCCGTTTATGGCCTGTGATGGAGCGACCAACGGCAACGCGATCCTCGCCTGTGCTTCTGGCATCGCCGATGAACTGTCCGCCGTCGCTTCGATCGCGCTTTGACACCGGCTTGACGCGGGGCTTTCCTGGCTGACGAAAACGCAGGAAGGCAGGATCGATCGTGCTCCCTCTTGAAGGCATACGCGTCGTCGCGCTGGAACACGCTGTGGCAGCGCCGATCTGTTCTCGGCACATGGCCGATCTCGGTGCCACTGTTATCAAGATCGAGCGGCCCGGCGAGGGTGATTTCGCTCGGTCGTACGACAGCTTTGTCCATGGCCAGGCAAGCTTCTTCATCTGGCTGAATCGGGGGAAGCGCAGCGTCACGCTGGATGTGAAGCACCCTGACGCCGCCAAGGTGCTGGAGAATCTGATCGGTGGCGCCGACGTGCTCCTGCAGAATCTGGCGCCTGGTGCCGCGGGGCGACTTGGCCTCGGCCACGCGAATCTTGCGCCCCGACATCCTGGGCTGATTGTGGCCGACATCTCCGGCTACGGCGAAAGCGGGCCTTTCGCACAGAAGAAGGCCTACGATCTGCTGATCCAGGCGGAGTCTGGCGTAATCAGCGTGACCGGCACCGAGGATACGCCGTCGCGAGTCGGAATCTCGGTCGCCGATATCGCGACGGGCATGTATGCGCTGTCAGGAATACTAGCGGCGCTGGTGCGGCGTGGACGGACCGGCGAAGGCGCCAACGTGAAGATTGCCATGCTGGACGCGCTGACCGAGTGGATGATGTATCCGATGTACCGCGTGGCGTACGCGCACTCGCCGTTGCCGCGCTCGCCCACCAGCCATCCCGCGCTGGCTCCATACGGCGCGCACCGTACCAAGGACGGCCAGGTCATCTTTGGACTACAGAACGAGCGCGAGTGGGTGATTTTCTGCGCCAAGGTGCTGGAGCAGCCCTCGGTCGCGACCGATCCGCGGTACCGCGACAACAATGCGCGTCGCGAGCATCGTCACGAACTGACGGAACTTATCGAGCGACACTTTGGTGATTTCACCTCGATCGAGGTGGTGACGAAACTGGATGCGGCCGGTATCGCCAATGGACGGCTGAACGAGGCGCAGGATGTCTGGGACCACGTACAGTTCAGCGCGCGGGATCGGTGGCGCGAGATCGCCACCCCCGGCGGGCCGGTACGCGCGCTGCTGCCTCCGTTCACCTTTACCGATGTCGAGGCATCGATGGGCGACGTGCCGGGGCTTGGTGAACACACCGACAGCGTGCTGCGCGAGCTGGGATATGCCGAGGGGGAGATCGCCGCACTACATGCGGCCGGTGCGGTATGAGCGAATTCGAACCGGCGGTACATCGCATGGTGCCAGAGCAGCGTTGGTTCGGCGATTTTCTTATTGGTGAGTGGTTCATGCGAGGCGTTGTTCTTGGCGTTCCAGTCGGCGAGCGGCGACAACCATCCGGTGCATTACAACATCGAATATTGCCGTGCGCATGGACTGCAGTGGATGCCGGCGCACGGCGTCCAGACGCTGATCCGGATCGCGCCGGGCGCGGGGGCTGTTCCCCTCCGTCACCGAGGACTCACTGGTTGGGTTTTCTGGAGCAGTCGAGCCGGTTCCTGAAGCCGGTGTTCGCCGGCGATACGCTGTATCCGACGCTTGAGGTCGATGAGCTGTCGCCTAACCGCAGCACTGGCGTAGTGGCCCTCCGCAGCACGGTGCACAACCAGCGGAAGGAGCCGGTGCTCGAGGGACGGCAACGGTTTCTGCTGCGGAAGCGGTCGGAGTGATATAGCCGGCCTCTCAGCGAGCTTTGGAAGTACTGTTCGCCGGTGCAATGGAATGTGCCAGAGATCGGGAAGTGGATTCGTCGCTGTAACTCGCGATGTTGCGTGCAGAAGTCATCGATGGCCGCGTTGAAACCGTCTTATAGACGAACCCAAGCGCTTAACCTCTAAGAGTCTGGGCTTCTACATGTGATGTTCACGTGCATCTGAACGACCGCGGCGTGGGCAAGCTGGTGCATCGGTAGGAGTCCTGCCGCGTCTCGGTGCGCCGCGGCAAAACAGGCTGCTGGATTGATCGCGTGATAGTCGCGTCTTGCCGCGGCAACCTCTGCGTAAGAACATGAGCACTCGATGCGAGCCCCAGCCAGGAGCACACCCATGAAGCCCGAGGATGCGATTGCCGACCGCAAGCGCCCCTTCACCGGTGGCGAATATATGCAGAGCCTGCGCGACGGGCGCGAGGTGTATATCGATGGCGAACGGGTAAAGGATGTCACCACTCATGCGGCACTCCGCAATTCCGTGCGCTCGATCGCGCGGCTGTACGACGCGTTGCACGACTCGAAGCGCCACGATGTTTTAACTTGCCCGACCGATACCGGATCGGGTGGCTATACACACCGATTCTTCCGTGTGCCGCGTTCGCGCGACGATCTACGGAGCGCCCAGACGGCGATCGCCGAGTGGTCGCGCATGACCTATGGCTGGATGGGCCGCACGCCGGACTACAAGGCGGCGTATTCCAATACTCTCGGCGGCAATGCGGAATACTACGGCCCGTTCGCCGACAACGCCCGCGCCTGGTACAAGCGCGCGCAGGAAGCCGTACCGTTCATGAACCACGCTATCGTCAATCCGCCGATCGACCGCCACAAGCCGGCAGAGGAAGTGAAGGACGTATACGTCTCGGTACAGCAGGAAACCGATGGCGGCATCATCGTGTCGGGTGCCAAGGTGGTGGCGACATCAGCAGCGATCACGCACTACAACTTCATGGGCCAGAGCTCAAAGACGGCGACCGAGGATCTGGACATGTCGCTGATGTTCATGGTGCCGATCGACGCACCGGGACTGAAGCTGATATGCCGTACGTCGTATGAGCGCGCTGCACTGCTGACCGGTTCGCCATACGACTATCCGCTGTCGTCGCGCTTCGACGAGAACGACGCGATCTTCATCCTCGACCGCGTGTTTGTGCCATGGGAGGACGTGTTCATCTATCGCGATCCCGCGCGCGTGCTGAGCTTCTATCCGCGATCGGGATTCATGCACGGCTTCCAGTTCCAGGGCTGTACGCGCTTCGCGGTGAAGCTGGATTTCATCTGCGGCCTGCTCGCCAAGGCGCTGCGCTGCACCGGCGGCGACGAGGCGCGCGGCAATCAGGTTCTGCTAGGCGAGGCGGTTGCCTGGCGCAATCTGTTCTGGTCGCTCTCCAACGCGATGGCGAACGATCCAGACCCGTGGGTGGGCGACGCGGTGCTGCCTAATCTGCGCGCGGGGTTGGCATATCGCGTGTTCGCTCCGGACGCGTATCCGCGCATCAAGGACATTATCGAGCGCACTGTGACATCAGCGTTGATTTATTTGCCGTCATCGGTGAAGGATTTTGTCAACCCGGCTGTGGAACCTTATCTGCGGCAATATGTCCGCGGTTCGCACGGTGTGGACTACAAGGAGCGGATCAAGATCATGAAGCTGCTGTGGGACGCGGTCGGCACGGAGTTCGGCGGGCGGCATGAGTTATACGAACGCAACTATGCCGGCGGCTGGGAAGATATCCGAGCGCAGACACTGACCGGCGCGCAACGCGGCGGCGACCTGGCCGCTATGGAGGCGCTGGTCGATCAGTGCATGGCCGATTATGACGAAAATGGATGGACGGGCGAGACGTGGCTTGGGGCCGAGGATGGTAAATGAGGTAGCGCGCCGGCCCGCCGGTGTTCCTCGTACGCGCGGAACCCGATCATCGTTCCTGCCGCTGCCTGGTTACCTGTTCACCGATATATTTCCGCACGTCAGCGTCAACGTCTGCCAGCAACCATTCGATCGTCAAAAATGCGACAGGTCGATCAGCAGGCGTTACTGCCCAACGTGGTGCGTCAACGTTTGAAGTGCGGCATCACCTGTTCCGCAATACGCCGATATTGATCCAGCATGATGGCTTGCGGCGTACCCATCGGCGTCGACAGGCTGACGTGCTCCATCCCAGGGAAACGTGACTCCAGATTTTTCAGGAACGCGACAAACTCCTCGGCCGTTCCGGCGAACCAGCCACCCTTGTCGATGTAGTGCTCCACGCGCGGCACGCCCGATTCGTACCAGCCGCCACGACGAGAGATCGCTGCGATCTGCTCCTTCGTCAGGCCTGGCAGAAACCCGAGTGGCGCAAACATCTTGGCATGCTCTTCGTAAAGCGGCGTGATCTCCTTCAGCGCCTGCTGTCGAGAATCGGCAAGGTGAACGACGATACCGATCATCAGGTTCTCGCCAAGTTTCCAGTCCTTGCCGGCACGATGCGCGGCTTCCTGGAACGCGGTGATCGGTCCCTGCTCCAACGTCGCCGCGCCGCCGCCGACCGCGCCCTTGATGCCGTGCTTCACCATGAAGTCGAGCCCGCGCGCCGATGCGCTGACCACCGGCTGCCATGTCTCCACCGGACGATGGATCGGCCGCGGCACCAGCGTCAGGTCCTTCAGCGTATAGCCGCGATATGGCACCTCCGGTGGCAGCGTGTAGTACTTGCCCTTGTGCGAGAACCGCTCGTTGTCGAACGCCTTGAAAATGATCTCGACCTGTTCCTCGAACAGTTCACGATTGGCATTCTGGTCAAGCATCGGCGCGCCGAATGTCTCCACCTCGCGCGTATGATAGCCACGCCCGACACCGAAGATCGTGCGGCCCTTGGTCATGATGTCGGCGCAGGCGAAGTCCTCGGCCAGACGCAGCGGATGCCACATCGGCGCAATATTGAATCCGCAGCCGATCTTCAGGCGCGTCGTCAGGTGGCATAAATGCACTGCTGCCATCAGTAAGTTCGGGATCGCCTCGTAGCCTTCCTGCTGGAAGTGATGCTCGGCCATCCAGAGCGTATCCCAGCCGGTCTCGTCCATCAGTTTGGCGATCGCCTCGGCCTTGTCGAACACACTGACGAGATGCTCGTTGGAGAACCGCCGCTCGTTCGCCGGGGTGCCGTCCTGCCCGCGATCCGCGATGTCGACATGGCCGGCATAGACGGTAGCGAATTTGGTGATCATGGTTTGCTCCGTTTGTCAGGCCGCCCAGCTCGAACGACACTGGATCGCCCAGCGGTCGTCCTTGACCGTCACGATGTACAGCGAACGGTAGCTGCCGATCGGGCTGCCATCGTCGCGATAGCGCGTGAACTGCACCCGGAAATGCACCTTGGCCGGTCCCGCGTCGATCACCTCTACGTAATCCCACGCCGAGCGCCCCCAGCCCTCGGACTCTCCGGTGCCGTTCCACACCAGATTGTGGTAGTCGTCCGGCCGCTGCATCACCGTCACGGTTCCACTGTGGAAGCGGACATGGGGAAAGTGGAACCAGCGTGAGCGTATCGCATCGGCGTCCCTGGCATTGAACGCCGCCATGAAACCGTCCATCGCCGCGCGCGCGCCTTCGACAGCGTCTAGTGTAAGCATCTCGTCCGCCAGCGACTGCCACTCCGCGTCCAGTGACACCGTGGCGGGATCGCGGCCTGCCCGGCTGTACCAGCCACCGGCGTTGCGCATGTCGCCTTCCTTGCGATGCAGGTAAGCATGCACGATCGCGCCGGCCTTGCCTTCATCCTGCTGCGCGCATTGGTGAGCGCGATCCCAGTCGCCCTTGGCATCCCACCACAGGGTCTGCAATGCAAAGCTTAAGCCGTCGGGCGGCGCGCCTTGCGCCACCGTCGCACGGAACTGCGTTAGGTCCATCGTCGCTCTCCTGTCGTTCCATCGCCTGTCGTCCCATTGGGGGAGTGTGCGCGGTGGCGGCGCGGCCCTCAAGACCCGGCATGACGTCGGCACTGGCGGCGCTATGCGTCATCCTTCTGGCGCCGCTCGCGTTGGTCGATGTGCCACCGCTGCTCGACTATCCGAACCACCTCGCGCGCGCCGTAGTGCTGGCGTTCGGCGCTGGCGATCCGATCCTGTCGCAAATCTACGCGGCACATTGGGCGATCATTCCCGATCTGGGCGCCGATCTCGTGTTGCCGCCGCTGCTGCACGTGCTGCCGATCTTTCTCGCCGGTCGCATCGTCATCGGCTGTACCATCCTGCTGCCGGTTTTTGGCACAATCGCCTACAGCCGAGTGATATTCGGGACACGCTCCGCCTGGCCGCTCGCATCCGGCCTAGTCGCCTACAACGGCACATTGTTGCTCGGACTTCTGAACTTCGTCGCCGCCATCGGCTTTGCGCTGCTGCTTGCCGCCGGCTGGATGGCGTGGCGCGAAAGCTCTCCCTGGCGCACCGTGACACTGACGTGCATCGGCACTGTGGCCTTGTTCTTCTGTCACCTCTTGGGGTTGTTGTTTTTCTACGTGCTGATCGCGGGCTACGAACTGGAACGGCTCTGGTCCCACCGCGCGCAGCCAGCAGTACTGCTCGCGCGCACGGCTACTCTCTTGCCACTGTTTGCGGTGCCGTTCGGCCTGTATCTGATGTCGCCGCTCGCGCTGGAGCCCAACCATACCGAGTATCTGTCGATTGCCGGCAAGCTAGCACAGTTGGCCTTTCCGTTCACTAACTACATCCTGCCGCTCGACATCGTCACAGGCTGCTTGGTCGGCGGCTTCCTTCTTGTCAGCATCGCCACGCACCATTGCCGCATCACCTTGCACTCCAGCGTGGCTTTGCTGCTGGTTGGCGGCCTCTATCTGGCATCCCCCGGGGCCTTCAAGGGTACCTATTTCGTCGACACACGCTTCATCGTCATGTTGGGTTTCCTACTGTTCGGCGCATTGCTTCCCACCGACCTGCCACGAGGCGCCCGGCTCGCCGCTGTCACCGTGTTCATCGTGCTGTTCGGCGTCCGCATGGCCACGGTCGCCTATGCGTGGCATCAGCATCGACACGACGTCGCAGGGATGCAGTCGGTCATCGCGTCGGTAGAGCCAGGGGCGCGCGTCTTCCTCACGTCGGTGCCGCCCGAGCAGGCACCCGACTACTGGCGCAACGGCCCGCTTGCCCGGCGACTGTCCAACGGCATACGGGTGGACTACCATCTGGCGGCGCTGCTGCTAATCGAGCGCCGTGCGTTCTGGCCCTTCCTGTTCGACAACCCGTCGCAACAACCGGTCGAGACATTGCAGCCGTATCGCGCACTGGAAGAACGCGCCCGTTCTCGCGCCGGTCATGGTTCGCTTGCAGTGCCCGGCAAGGTGAATCTCTGCGGCTTCGACTATGTGCTGCTGCTTGAGGCGGGCGGCGAGCCTGACCTGTCGCACTTCGCCGCGGACCGGCTGTTGCTGCTCGCACAGTCCGACATGGCGGCGCTATTTCGCATCAGGCGATCGGCATGCCACTAATCCAAATGTAAATCGCCGCGGCCGACGGCACGTAGCCGAGTTAACGTGACAGTCCTCCGCCAGTGCGTGTCGCGCAAAAGATTGCCGCGTCACAGCGCTTCTCGCAATGAACGCTGCGCTATCTGCACCGGATGTTCGCCGCCGGATCAATCGTACGCGTACAATATCAGATCGTGCCGGACACCTCGTCGGCCGCGGACTGTCGTTCCGCCCTGCGACCCTCAAGCTCTTCGCTCGCTTGCACCACGTCCTCGTCACTGATTCGTCGCTCGCCGGCCGAACTTTGGCGACGAGAGTACATAGCCTCGATCACAACCAGTAACTCCTCCGCAGTATCCAGGTCGCCACTGATGCAGGCCTCCTGGAATACATCAATCACACGATCCGACAGGCGACGCCGGAGTACACGATTGAGCCGCTCGTGCACAATCGCCGTGACGGGTCTCGGCCGAGGCAGCGACGGAATATCGCGCCGAACAAACGTGTGAGCGATCAGAGTGGTCAGCCGTCTCACCGCGCAGCTCCCGTACGGATGGCAAGGATGACGCTTCCTCCCCCAATTGATGACAATCGCCTGCAGCACAGTAGCCGGTTCCTGACCGCGAAATCTGTCCACTCCATTGCCATCTCCTGGCAGTGGACCGGTTCGGAACGGTAAACGACTTGATTTGCTTCGGGCATTCGGCTCTTTACCTTCACCGGCATCATCGCAGAAATTGGTTACAGTCTGGTGCCGGTTATCGTCGGATATATGAGCGCGATCTGCGCCGGCGCAGCCGGTAGCTTATACCGGCAGCGTCACCGTCGCCTTCACCCCCCCCATTGGTCGGTTTGACAGGACCACGTCGCCGCCATGCGCGCGGAATATGTTGCGGGCGATGGGCAGGCCAAGCCCCACCCCACCAGTCTCGCGGCTGCGCGACGGCTCACCCCGATGGAACGGCTCGAATACCCGTTCCAGCTCGCCCGGCGGAATGCCCGGCCCGTCGTCCTCGACCTCGGCCACCAGCAGGCCATCGGCAGGGGGAATCAGCCGCAATCGCGCACCGCCGCCATAGTTCACCGCGTTGGATACCAAGTTGGCCAGCGCCCGCTTCAACGCCAGCGGCCGGCCACGCACTGTCTGATGCGGCGGACCTTCGTAGCGGAGCTGCTCGACCAGGTCGGGCCGAGAATCGCTGGCTTCGTCCAGCAGCGTGCGCAGCAGTTCCGCGAGATCAAGCGACGACACCGCCTCGGTGGTCCGTGCATCGCGACCGAACGCCAGGGTGGCAGAGACCATCGCCTCCAGCTCCTCGAGATCGGCCAGCATCTTGCCCCTCTGTTCGTCGTCCTCGACGAACTCCGCGCGCAGCTTCAGCCGCGTGATCGGGGTCCGCAAATCGTGGCCGATCGCGGTCAACAGCTCGGTGCGGTCCTGCACGAACCGCCGAATGCGCGACGCCATGGTGTTGAATGCCTTGGCGGCGGTGGCGACCTCCAACGGGCCGTCCTCCGGCAGCGGCGGGGCATTCACGTCCCGTCCCAGCGCATCAGCTGCTGCAGCCAGCGTGCGCACAGGCGCGGTCAGCCGGCGCACAGCCCACACGGTCAGTGCAGCGGCAACCGCGGTCATCAGTAGAAAGGCGGCAAGGAACGTCGGTGAATGCCAAGGACGGGGCGGCTGAACTTTCACGGACACGTTCAGCCAGTCCTCGCCGGGCAAGTGCAGGCCGACAACGATCATGTGCTTGCCAGGATCTTCCAGGATGCGCAGCCCGCGCCAGCGCGGCACGCCCATCAACGGAACCAGATTCAGATTGACCCGCAGCAGCCGCTGCCGAAACGGTAGTGCGTCAGGCAGATCCTCGGTCGGCGGATGCTGCACAAGTTCGGCCGACAGGTCCGGCGAGTGGCGCAATTCCCCAAGCACTGCCTCGCGCTGATCCGGCGGGGTCAGCATCACCGTGCGATAGATGTTCATCACCCGCACGGCAATTTCGCGTTCCTGCGCCAGGCGCTGGAGGTCGATCCGGTCGAATGCATGGATCGCCAAGCCGGCCGCCTGCACGATAATGAGACCAACCAGCAGGACCGACGCCGTACGAGCGGCGAGGCTGCGTGGCCAAACGCGAGGCGTCACGCCCGCTCAACCGTCGCCGCCAGGACGTAGCCTCCGCCACGAACCGTCTTGATAAGCTGCGCGTTGCGGCCATCATCCTCCAGCTTGCGCCGCAGCCGGCTGATTGCAACGTCGATCGCCCGGTCGAATGGTCCCGCCTGACGGCCGCGCAGAAGGTCAAGGAGCATGTCCCGCGTTAGCACGCGGTTGGCGCGTTCGACCAGGGCGACCAGCAGGTCGTACTCCCCACCGGTCAGCGCGACCTCGTCTCCATCCGGGTTGACCAGGCGCCGCCGCGCCGGCTCCAGCGTCCAGCCGGCGAAGCGCACGTTGCGAGAAGACGCATCGGCGCGGTGTTCTGAGGCATCGCCGGCGCGGCGCAGGACGGCGCGGATGCGGGCCAGCAGTTCGCGCGGGTTGAACGGCTTCGGTACATAGTCGTCTGCGCCAAGTTCCAGGCCAATGATCCGGTCGGTTTCCTCGCCCATCGCGGTCAGCATCACGATCGGCACATCGGACTGGCTGCGGAGCCAGCGGGCAAAGTCCAGCCCGCCTTCACCGGGCAGCATCAGATCGAGCACGACCAGGTGGTAGTGGCCGTTGGTGAAGGCGCGCCGAGCCTCCCTGGCGTCGCGCACCGCGGTGACCCGCATGCGGTGCTTCTCTTCCAGGAAACGCGCCAGCAGATCGCGGATTTCCCGGTCGTCGTCCACCACCAGGATGTGCGGCATCTGTTCCATGGCGCTGTTACATACGGTATTTCTCCCCGCTTCGGCAGAGTAGTTTGCATTCCGTCGCAATTCGTCGCTTGTCTGACACACAGGCGCAACTCGAAGCGACCATGCTGTGTCCGCCGCAGAACGCGGGCCGATATCCGGGAGACAGCGATGCGCAAGACTATTTTGGCCGTTATGGCAGTCCTGGCCCTTGGTGGCACCACTACGGGCATATTGATCGCCGATGCCCAGCCGGCACCGCCTCCGCCCGGCGGCCCGGGCGCACCGCCTCCGCCGCGACCGCCCTGGATGGGCTGGATGCATCGGGATCATGCCCGATGGGACCGCGAGGGGCGCAGACCGTTTTCGCCGCGCACGTTCGCCCTGGTGTACCGCCAGGAGGATCGGCAACTCACACCGCCCGATGTGCAGAAGATCGCCGAGGCCTTTCTGCTGTGGAACGGCAACCACACCTGGAAGGTGATGAATGTGGCGGCAGGAAGCGATGGCTCCATAGGGTTCTCACTTGCCACGCAAGAAGGATCGGTGATCGCCAGCTTCACGATGGATCCGCACACCGGCCGGATAACTCGCACCGGCTGAGGGCGTCTGACGGCGGGTGCGATATTCCCCGATCCGCCCGCCGTCGCCCGCGCCGCGCCCGATCGCCACATCGCCAGGGACCCCGACTTGGCGGGCATCGCAGCGTGGCGCGGGCACTTGCATTGCGGTGCCCGCCCCCCGGACGCTGGGCGTCGCATGAGGCGGCCAATGCATCGCGGCCAGTGCACTCCCTGGCGATGTGGCTGCTCTGCCATCATTGCGCTGGTGGGTCGGAGTGAAGTATCTCGACGACGGGCTCATGGACGACGCGTGGAAGCTGGACTGCCGCGCCCTAGGATGTGCCGCCGATCTTGAAACGCGACACCGACGATCGACCGTACGCCATTGGACTGGAGTGATTGGCTGCTGCGCCACTTAGCCATCCTCGCGCTAAGCGCACCACGCCGCGCTCACGTAGCGCCGCAATCTCGGCAGCCGAGTACCATACCCCGACAGGAACCTCGTCGCTATGCTGCCCGAACATCGGCGACGCGATCGGTGCCGGCCCAGGCGGGTCCGAGAATTTGCTCGGCTTCGTCATCGTCCGATATCGCCCCACTACCGGGTGATCGAGTGTCGTCACCAGCTCCCCGGCGGCCACCTGGGATCAACGGCAGGATCACGCGTTGAAATGCCACAAGTGTTCGCGCACAGGAAATCGTCGCAGCCGCATGAGCGTGCCGTCGAAATTAGCAAGGCTCGCGCCAACGGTGACGATAACGAAAGGTGAATCAAGCGTCGTCTGAGCGATGATGATGCCGAGAAAGGAGTTGGCGAGCCCGACTGGAGCATAGAACAGATAAGTGCCAACCTCGGTAACGATAACGGGGACAATGAGTTGTGAAGTTCACATACATCCTTTCAACGCTCGTAACGAAGTCTCAACGGCATAATCTCTGACCCTGATCCGCTCGTTATCGGGATCGTATGCGGCGCTGACGTCGGTCCAGAGTGGTGTCTCGTCGACCAACGCGCACACGCGTTCAATCGGCGCCAGCCCTCCGAGGGATTCATGCGGCCGATGCCAATTGTAATGGTGAACCCACAGCGCGAGCTGCTGTTCGATGTCCGCTGCCCGTGGGTCGGTGACTGCCCGG
>Ga0307474_10002106_pt1 | contig 14310 bp, 12 predicted proteins | sample atmos_gasesECM1C_2_FD_203312 | JGI IMG/M metagenome (GOLD analysis project Ga0307474, IMG submission 203312) | Hardwood forest soil microbial communities from Morgan-Monroe State Forest, Indiana, United States - atmos_gasesECM1C_05 | ecosystem: Environmental > Terrestrial > Soil > Temperate... | reverse complement strand
GTCGGCGAGTACTGGCCCTTGGTCAGGCCGTAGATCCGGTTGTTGAACAGCAGAATTGTGATGTTGACGTTGCGGCGCAGCGCGTGGATCAGGTGATTACCACCGATCGACAAGGCATCGCCGTCGCCCGTAACCACCCATACCGACAGATCCTCGCGAGCCAGCGCAAGCCCGGTCGCGATGGCCGGCGCCCGGCCGTGGATCGAGTGGAACCCGTATGTCTCCAAGTAGTACGGGAACCGGCTGGAGCAGCCGATACCGCTGACGAAGACGATGTTTTCCCGACGCAGCCCCAGCTCGGGCAGAAAGTTGCGGATGGTGTTGAGGATGACGTAGTCGCCGCAGCCCGGGCACCAGCGGACCTCTTGGTCACTGGTGAAGTCCTTGCCCTTCTGCGGCTGGTCCGTCGTAGGCACCCCGTCGTTCTTCGTCAACCTCGGAGTCACACCGAGGTCTGTGCCCTGCAGATCGCCGCCGATCACGTTAGTCACGAGCGCCGCTCCTCCTCATCGCTTCGCTCTGCATCGTCGCCGGCGCGGGTCATTCGATAGCTCCCGCTCCAACCGTTGCTGCTGCCATTCTGGCGACCATCGCCTTGTCTTGCTCGATTTCGGCCAGTGTCCCGCCCAGAGCGGCGCGGATAACGCGCCCAATCTCGTCGGCCAGGAACGCTACACCCTGAACTTTGGTGACGGATTGCACGTCTACCAAAAACTTGCCGCGAAGTATCAGCGCCAGCTGGCCCAAGTTCATCTCCGGCGCCACCACCTTCGGGTATCGCCGCAGCACGTCACCCAGGTTGGCCGGGAAGGGGCTGAGATAGCGCAGGTGGGCGTGCGCGACCTTGATGCCCTTGCGCCGCGCACGCCGGCAGGCTTCACCGATCGGGCCGTACGAGCTGCCCCACCCGATCAGCAGCAGCTCGGCGTCTCCGGTCGGATCGTCGACTTCCAGATCGGGAACAGCGATGCCGTCGATCTTGGCCTGGCGCAACCGAACCATGAGGTCGTGGTTGACCGGCTCGTAGGAGATGTTGCCCGAGCCGTTCGCGGCTTCCAAACCACCGATGCGGTGTTCCAGGCCGGGAGTACCCGGAACGGCGAATTGGCGCGCGAGGGTTTCCGGGTCCCGGTTATAAGGCTGGAAGGGTTCGTCCGGTTTGGCGAACGTGTGCTTGATCGGCTGCAGCGAGCCGACGTCCGGAATCCGCCATGGCTCTGAGCCATTGGCGATCGAGCCGTCGGACAACACGATCACCGGGGTGTGGTACGACACCGCGATGCGCACCGCCTCGAGGGCGGTCTCAAAACAGTCGGACGGCGACCGGGGCGCCACCACTGCCACCGGTGACTCCCCGTTGCGGCCGTACAACGCCTGCAACAGGTCGGCCTGTTCGGTCTTGGTGGGCAGGCCGGTCGATGGTCCGCCTCGCTGCACATCGATGACCAGCAACGGCAGCTCGGTCATCACACCGAGGCCGAGCGCCTCGGACTTCAGCGAGATGCCCGGTCCCGATGTACTGGTGACCCCAAGCGCACCACCGTAGGAAGCGCCGATCGCGGCGCAGATGCCGCCGATCTCGTCTTCGGCCTGGAAGGTGATCACGTTGAAGTTCTTGTGCTTGGACAGCTCGTGCAGGATGTCCGAGGCCGGCGTGATCGGATAACTGCCGAGCACCACAGGAATGTTGGCCAGCTGCCCGGCCGCGACGATCCCATACGCCAGTGCGGTGTTCCCCGAAATCTGCCGGTATTCGCCGGCAGGCAGGGTCGCCCGAGAGACCTCGTAGGTGGTGCCGAACGCCTCGGTCGTTTCGCCGTAGTTCCAGCCCGCCTTCACGGCCAGCACATTGGCCTCGGCGATGTCGGGCTTGCGGGCGAACTTCTCCCTGATGAAGGTCTCGCTGGTCTGGATCGGCCGCCCGTACATCCACGACAGCAAACCCAGCGCGAACATGTTCTTGGCGCGCTGACCGTCTTTCTTCGACGCGCCGATCGCCTCGACGGCCCCGAGCGTCAGCGTGGTCATCGCGACGGAGTGCACGACGTAGTCCGACAACTCGTCGGTCTCCAGCGGATTTGTTACGTAACCCACTTTCGTCAGATTGCGCTTGGTGAATTCGTCGGAATTCGCGATCACCATTCCACCGCGCGGCAAGTCGCCGATGTTGGCCTTCAGCGCGGCGGGGTTCATGGCGACAAGCACGTCCGGCCGGTCGCCAGCGGTCAAGATGTCGTAATCGGCGATTTGAATCTGGAACGACGAGACGCCGGGCAGTGTGCCTGCGGGGGCCCGGATCTCGGCGGGGTAATTCGGTTGAGTCGCCAGGTCGTTGCCGAAAAGCGCTGCCTCAGATGTGAACCGGTCTCCAGTCAGCTGCATACCGTCGCCGGAGTCTCCGGCGAATCGGATGACGACTTGTTCCAGCCGCTGACGGTCGGACCCGTTATGAGGGGCCCCGCCATGGGAATCTGATCCGGCTCCACTGCCGTTCGGATCCACGTCTCCGCCCTCCATTTGTTAACCGGATAGGCACTCCACTGGAGCTTTAGGGTACGCGCCGTTGGGGTCACTCCAGCGCCCTCAAGCTTGTGTGTCACTGGTAGTACCAATTATGGCACTGCTTTTCGACGAGTACGACCGTCTCATACCGCACGCCAGCAGCGGGTTTACCGCCAAAGCCGAAGTCAGCGGGGTGGCACCAGTGCAGGCTGTACAAAACTGTGTTGTTCGTCACGTCGGCGGGCGCGCGCAAGTCCAGCGCTTTGCGCACGCCCGAGATGTTCATCGTCTGGTGCCGAGTTCGTCAGGCAGTGTTTCGAGCATCGCGAGTGATCCGGCGGTGACCGTCAACGCGCCCGCGATGACCAGGGCGCGCTTGGCCGTCATCCTGTCGACCAGCGCGCCGGCCGGTGTCTGCGCAACAATCGCGCCGATGCCGCCAACCGCCATGACGAACCCGATCGATGCTTGGTCCCAACGGTGAACAAGCAACAGATAGATCGACAGGTACGGACCCAGCCCATCGCGAAAATTCAGTAGGTCCAGCGCGCGATCCAGTCGACGCGGGACCGCGTCGACGCTGTCGAGGGGCGTGCGACAGTCCTAGTTAAGTTAGGCGCTCTTGTCCCGACGCTCGGTGCGCGACGGCTTGCGCGGCACGATCGTCGGCAGCACGTTGTCCTTCACGGTCTCCTTGGTGACCACGACTTTGGCGACATCGTCGCGGCTAGGGATGTCGTACATCACGGGCAGCAGGACTTCTTCCATGATGGCCCGCAGGCCGCGGGCGCCCGTGCCGCGGTGGATCGCCTGATCGGCGATCGCTTCCAGCGCGTCGTCAGTGAACTCCAGCTCGACGCCGTCCATCTCAAAGAGCCGGGTGTACTGCTTGACCAGAGCGTTCTTCGGCTCGGACAGGATCTTGACCAACGACTCCATGTCCAGGTTGGTAACCGACGCAACCACCGGAAGACGTCCGATGAACTCGGGGATCAGGCCGAACTTGATCAGATCCTCGGGCATCACCTCGGCGAAGTGATCGGTGGTGTCGATCTCGGCCTTGGAGCGGACCTCGGCGCCGAAGCCCAGGCCACGTTTGCCAACGCGCTCGTAGATGATCTTCTCCAGCCCGGCGAACGCACCCGCGACGATGAACAGCACGTTGGTGGTGTCGATCTGGATGAACTCTTGGTGGGGGTGCTTGCGCCCGCCCTGCGGGGGTACCGACGCCTGGGTGCCCTCCAGAATCTTCAGCAGGGCCTGCTGCACGCCCTCACCTGAGACGTCGCGCGTGATCGACGGGTTCTCACTCTTGCGCGCGATCTTGTCGACCTCGTCGATGTAGATGATGCCGGTCTCGGCGCGCTTGACGTCGTAGTCGGCGGCCTGGATGAGTTTGAGCAAGATGTTCTCGACATCCTCACCGACATAACCGGCCTCGGTCAGCGCTGTGGCGTCGGCGATGGCGAACGGCACGTTGAGCATCTTCGCCAGCGTCTGGGCCAGGTAGGTCTTGCCGCAGCCGGTGGGTCCGAGCATCAAGATGTTGGACTTGGTCAGCTCAACCGGCTCATACCGGGAGTCACGACCCTTCTCGCCGGCCTGAATCCGCTTGTAGTGGTTGTAAACGGCGACGGCCAGCGTCCGCTTGGCGGTGTCCTGCCCGATGACGTATCCCTCCAGGAATTCCCGGATCTCGGCGGGCTTGGGCAGTTCGTCGAGTTTGACGTCGTCGGCGTCGGCGAGTTCCTCTTCGATGATCTCGTTACACAGATCGATGCACTCATCGCAGATGTACACACCGGGGCCAGCAATGAGTTTCTTGACCTGCTTTTGGCTCTTCCCGCAGAACGAGCACTTCAGCAGGTCACCGCCGTCTCCGATGCGCGCCATGGTGCTGAGGGCCTACTTCCTGTTCGCCGTTCGTCGTGCTGTGCCGCATGTAATCCCCGACGCTACCCGCTTGCTCGGGCCCCACGCGACCAAAAGCGCCGAATCGCGTCGGTGGTATTCATGCCTGTCCGTCTGAATGAAACATATAGCCCGACGGCGACGGTCTCTCACCAAAGACGCGCATAACGTGTCTTTGGCGTGTCGCGCTCGTTACCCGACCGAGGCTCGTGCGCCGCCAACCCGGTGGTTTCGGCAGACCACCAGGCAACCCACCCTACAGTGGCCGTATGGGTTTGGCTCTGTCCAGCGAATTAGTGGTGCTGCTCGATGGCGGCCTGGCCACTGAGCTGGAAGCCCGCGGTAATGACCTGTCCGACCCGTTGTGGTCGGCGAGGCTGCTGGCCGACGACCCGCAGCAGATAGTCGCGGTGCACGCCGCGTACTTTCGCGCCGGCGCCACGATCGCGACGACCGCCAGCTACCAAGCATCGTTCGAAGGCTTTGCGGCCCGAGGGGTCGACCGAGACGGGACGGTCGCGCTGCTGCGTCGTAGCGTCGAACTCGCCAAGGCCGCGCGTGCGGCAGCCGGCACTGACAACCTGTGCGTCGCCGCCTCGGTCGGACCATACGGCGCGGCCCTGGCCGACGGGTCCGAATACCGCGGACGCTATGGCCTGTCCGTCGCGGCCTTGACGCGATGGCATCGGCCCCGGCTGGAGATCCTGGCCGCCGCCGGCGCCGACGTGCTCGCCCTGGAAACCGTGCCCGACGTCGACGAGGCGGAAGCCTTGGTCAATCTGGTGCGCTCGGTCGGCGTGCCGGCCTGGCTCAGCTACACCATCGACGGAACCCGGACCCGCGCCGGACAACCGCTCGCCGACGCGTTCGCGGTGGCCGCCGGGGTCGACGAGATCGTCGCGGTCGGCGTCAATTGCTGTGCACCCGATGATGTGCTCGGCGCTATCGCCATCGCCGATATCGGCAAGCCGATCATCGTCTATCCGAACAGCGGTGAGCGTTGGGACGGTCAGCGCCGTGCCTGGATCGGGCCGTCTCGGTTCTCCGCCCAGCTCGCATCACAGTGGGTAGCGGCGGGGGCTCGCATCGTCGGCGGGTGCTGCCGGGTGCGGCCCGCCGACATCGCCGAACTGGCCGAGGTGGTGACGTAAGTCCCGCGGTGAGATCTCAGGCGGTCTGCGCGGACAGCTTCCGGTACTCCAGAACGGTGTCGATGATCCCGTAGTCCTTGGCCTCTTCCGCGGTCAGGATCTTGTCCCGGTCGGTGTCCTTGCGGATCACCGAGGCGTCCTTGCCGGTGTGACGGGCCAGCGTGGTCTCCATCAGCGTGCGCATCCGCTCGATCTCGGCGGCCTGGATCTCCAGATCTGAGAACTGGCCCTGGATCACACCGGACAGCGACGGCTGGTGAATCAGCACCCGCGCGTTGGGCAACGCCATCCGCTTGCCCGGCGTCCCGGCGGCCAGCAGCACCGCCGCCGCCGATGCGGCCTGACCCAGGCACACCGTCTGGATGTCGGCCCGCACGTACTGCATGGTGTCGTAGATCGCCATCAGTGAGGTGAACCCGCCGCCGGGCGAGTTGATGTACATGGTGATGTCGCGGTCGGGATCCAGTGATTCCAGCACCAGCAGCTGCGCCATGATGTCGTTCGCCGACGCGTCATCGACCTGGACGCCGAGGAAGATGATGCGTTCCTCGAACAGCTTGTTGTACGGGTTGGATTCCTTGACGCCGAAGCTGGAGTGCTCGATGAACGACGGCAGGATGTAGCGCGCCTGCGGTTGGATCTGGGGATGCTGAGTACTCACTGGGCTTCTCCGTTGGTGATGTGGGTGGCGCGGGTGATGATGTGGTCGACGAACCCATATTCCAGGGCCTCGGGGGCGGTGAACCAGCGGTCGCGATCCGAATCCGCCTCGATGCGTTCGATGGGCTGCCCGGTGAATTCGGCGTTAAGCCGGAACATCTCCTTCTTGATGACGGCGAACTGCTCGGCCTGGATCGCGATGTCGGCCGCGCTGCCGGTCACCCCGCCCAGGGGTTGGTGCATCAGGATGCGGGCGTGCGGCAACGCATAGCGCTTGCCCTTGGTGCCTGCGGCCAGCAGGAACTCACCCATCGAGGCGGCCATGCCCATCGCGTAGGTGGCGATGTCGCAGGGCGCCAGGACCATGGTGTCGTAGATCGCCATTCCGGCACTGATCGATCCGCCCGGCGAGTTGATGTAAAGATTGATGTCCTTGGTGGAGTCTTCGGCCGCGAGCAACAGGATCTGTGCGCACAACCGGTTGGCGATCTCGTCGTTCACCTCCGAACCCAGGAAGATGATGCGCTCGGAGAGCAAGCGCTCATAGACCGAGTCCGTGAGGTTGAGACCCTGCGAGTTCGAACGCATGTCAGTCACGACTGGGGTACCTGCTTTCTGAAAAATCCGTATGAACCGACACTAACCAACCAACCCCACTGTGTGCTGGCCATGCATCCCTTGAAACGGGCGCGTTCGCTCACAGCGTCATGACCCCGCATCGGCTTCGGCGCCCTCAGCGGCCTCGTCAGCTTCCTCGCCTGCGTCGGCGGCCTGACCACGCTTGCCGAAGAATTCACTGGTGTCGATCGTGTTGCCCTCGGTATCGGTGACCGTCGCCGCCTCGACCGCCGCGGCGACGGCCAGGCCGCGCCGCACATCGGCGAACATGGCCGCCAGCTGGTTGTTCTCCTGGAGGTAGGCAAACAGCTGCTGCGGCTCGATGCCGTATTGCCGCGACGTCATCACCAGTCGTTCGGTCAGGTCGTCCTGCCCGACCTGGACGTCCAAGTCGTCCGCCAGGGCATCCAATAACAGCTGCCGTTGGACGTCCTTCTCTGCGGCGTCGCGCGTCTCGGCCTCGAACTCCTCGCGCGACTTGCCTTGCCCGGCGAGCGCCTCGTTGAGCTTGGCATCGTCGTGATCGAGGCCGTGCAGCGCCCCGTGCATCGCACTATCGAACTGGGCCTGGACGACCGCCTCCGGCAGCGGCACGTCGACCTGCTCGAGCAGAGCGTCCAGCGTGGCATTGCGAATCTGATCCGCCTGCTGCGCGCGCTTGAGCTGGCCCACCTGGTCGCGCAGGTTGGACCGCAGCTCGTCGATCGTGTCGAATTCGCTGGCCAATTGGGCGAATTCATCGTCGGGCTCCGGCAGTTCGCGTTCCTTGATCGACTTGACGGTGACGGTGACCTGCGCGTCCTGCCCGGCGTGTTCGCCGGTCGCCAACTTCGCGGTGAACTCCCGGGACTCGTCGACGGACAAACCGATGAGCGCGTCGTCGAGACCCGCGATGAGCCGGCCGGAGCCGACTTCGTGGGACAGTCCCTGCGCGGCGGCGCCCGGCACATCCTCGCCGTCGATGGTGGCCGACAGATCGATCGACACGAAGTCGCCGTCGGCAGCCGGCCGGTCCACCCCGGTCAGGGTGCCGAACCGGGCACGCAGCGACTGCAGTTCGGCGTCGACGTCGTCGTCGCTGACCTCGATCGGATCCACCGAGACCTGCAGCGCGCTCAGGTCCGGAAGGGTGAGCTTGGGGCGCACGTCGACCTCGGCGGTGAAGGCCAGCTCCTGGCCGTACTCCTTCTTGGTCACCTCGATGTCGGGCTGGCCGAGCGGATGGACTTCCGACTCCGCGACCGCCTGCCCGTACCGCGCCGGCAGCGCCTCGTTGACGACCTGGTCGAGCATCGCCTCCCGGCCGAAACGGGCCTCCAGCAACTTCGCCGGCGCCTTGCCGGGCCGGAAGCCGGGTAGCCGTACCTGTTTGGCCAGCTCCTTGTAAGCCCGCTGGAAATCGGGCTCGAGCTCGGTGAAAGGCACCTCCACATTGATGCGCACCCGAGTGGGGCTCAACTGCTCGACGCTGCTCTTCACGGGTGTGCTCCTCGGTGGTCGTAACTGGCGGGCTGGTCGGGGTGACAGGATTTGAACCTGCGGCCTTCCGCTCCCAAAGCGGATGCGCTACCAAGCTGCGCTACACCCCGCGCTGACCTCGCGATCCTACGGCCCGAAGGCACCGGCTACGCAGCGGCCTCTCAGACCTCACGGAGCGATAACGAACCCGCTTCGATTAGATTTGATGTTCGCCGCCAGATACAGTCTCGCTCGACTAATACATGCGGGCGTAGCTCAATGGTAGAGCCCTAGTCTTCCAAACTAGCTACGCGGGTTCGATTCCCGTCGCCCGCTCGGGCTAGGCAAATGCTCGACAGAAAGGCGCCATGAGCGACGTCGATATCAAGGGCTCATGCGCGCCGGACTTCGTCGGAGTGCGCGTCGCGTTCGAGCGCAACTTCGCGCTGCGCAGCGAGGTTGGCGCGGCCGTCGCGGTCTGGGTGGACGGAGACCTCGCCGTCAACCTCTGGGGTGGCTCGGCTGACGCAGCAGGCACCCGCCCGTGGCAACAGGACACCCTCACCACCGTGCTCTCCGGCACCAAGGGCCTCTCGGCCACCTGCGTCCATCAGCTTGCCGACCGCGGTGAGCTGGACCTGCAGGCGCCGATAGCGCGCTATTGGCCCGAGTTCGCCCAGGCGGGCAAGCAAGACATCACCCTCGCCATGGTGATGGGCCACCGGTCCGGAGTGATCGGGCCGCGCACCCGCATGAGCTGGGAAAAGGTCGCCGACTGGGACTTCGTCTGCGAGCAGCTGGCGGCCGCCGAACCGTGGTGGGAGCCCGGCACCGCCCAGGGCTACCACATGACCACCTTCGGCTTCATCGTCGGCGAGGTGTTCCGCCGGGTCACCGGTCGCACGATCGGTCAGTATCTGCGCACCGAGATCGCCGAACCCATCGGCGCCGACGTCCACATCGGCTTGTCCCCCGCCGAACAACGCCGCTGTGCCGAGCGGGTGAACAAGCCGCACGCGCGAGACCTGTTGGCCGACGTGCAAGCCCCCGGCTACCCGACCAGCCTGGCCGAACACCCCAAAGCGGGGCTGTCGATCTCGATGGGTTTTGCCCCCGACGACGAACTCGGCTCGCATGACCTGCAGCTGTGGCGTCAGCTCGAGTTCCCCGGCACCAACGGCCAGGTGTCGGCGCTGGGATTGGCGACGTTCTACAACGCGCTCGCCCAGGAGAAGCTGCTCAGCCGTGAGCACATGGACCTCGTCCGCGTCTGCCAGGGCGGCTATGAGACCGATCTGGTGCTCGGCCCCCGGGTCGCCGACCACGGGTGGGGCCTCGGCTACATGCTCAACCAGCGCGGCGTCAACGGACCCAACCGGCGGATCTTCGGCCACGGCGGGCTGGGCGGCTCATTCGGCTTCGCGGATCTGGAACACCGGATCGGCTACGCGTATGTCGCGAATCGCTTCGACGCCACGAAGTCCAACGCGGACCCCCGCAGCCTCGCACTCAGCAACGAGGTCTACGCCGCGCTGGGGGTCACCGCGGAGGACTGACTTGGGGGGTGCGAGCCACGTGCCTCGCACCCGCGTCGGTCAAAATTGATCGCTCGGATTTACCGTTGCCAGGGTCCGCCAGGTCCCGGGTGGTCGTGGTCCCATCCGGGGCCGCCCGGGTGGTCACGGTCCCAACCCGGGCCGCGATCCCAGCCTCCAGGTCCCCCCCGCCAGTCGTGGCACTGGCCCCAATCCCAGTTATCGCCCCAGCCCGGGTCCCAGAACTCTCCTGGGCACCATTGCGGGAAGGGGCCGGGTTGTGCTTGAGCCTCGGCGCTGACGCCCACACCCATCAGACCCAAGCCAGCAGCTCCAGCGAAAATCGTTGCGGCTAAACGCGGAATAGTTTTCACAGAAAAGACTCTTCCCCGTCGCATACGAACCGAAACAGTAGACACCAGCGTTTCTTCCTGACAATCTCCTGTCAATCTGGGCTGCCCGGGAACGACCTGCACGTTTGGGGATGGCGGCCTGCTCGGTCACGTTTGACAGGCGGGGCACCAGAACACGTTTCGGCCCTCTAGAACGGCGGTGCGGATCGGGTCCCCGCTCACCCGGCAGGGCTCACCGGCGCGCCGATACACGTACGTCCGAGGCCGCCCGGACCGGTATGAGGGCGGACCGTGATCGTGCTCTGGCCGTACCACGATGATCTTGCCGCGGCGCAGGCCGACCTTCATCAGCGCCACCAGATCGGTCCACGCCGCGTCGAACTCGGCATCGCTGATCTTCTGGCCCGGCCGGAACGGGTCGATGCGGTGGCGGAACAGCAACTCGCTGCGGTAGACATTCCCAACGCCGGCGATGACCGTCTGGTCCATCAACAACGCGCCAATAGGTCTGCGGGACTTCGTAATCCGGGTCCACGCCCAGGACGGGTCGGCGTCGGCACGCAGCGGGTCGGGCCCGAGCTTGGCCACTACATCGCTGACCTGTGCTTCGTCGATCAACTCGCACACCGTGGGGCCACGCAGGTCGGTTCCGTAATCGGCGCCGACCATCCGCATCCGCACCTGTCCCACCGCTTCTGGAAGCAGCCCGTCGCCGGGGCGTTGCCATTCGGTGAAGGTGCCGTAGAGACCGAGGTGCACGTGCACGATGGGGCCACCGGCGTAGTGGTGAAAAAGATGCTTGCCCCAGGCGCTGGCACGGCGCAGCACCCGGCCGTTCACCACGGCCGCCGAATCGGCGAATCGGCCCTGAGGGCTGGACACCGCGACCGGTGCGCGAGCGAATCGGCGCTGATGCAACCGGGCCAGCCGGTGCAGAGTATGCCCTTCGGGCACTTGGTTCCTTCAGGCCTGGGCGCCGGGTACAGGTGGCGCTTGGTGAGTGCGTTCGTACTCGGCGAGTATGTCGATACGCCGTTGGTGGCGTTCGGCTTTCGAGAACGGCGTGTTGACGAAGGCGTCCACGAAGGACAGTGCCTCCGCGACGGTGTGCATGCGCCCGCCGATCCCGATCAACTGCGCATTGTTGTGTTCGCGGGCCAGCGTCGCCGTCTCGACGCTCCACGCCAGCGCGCAGCGGGCTCCGGAGACCTTGTTCGCCGCGATCTGCTCGCCGTTACCCGATCCGCCCAACACGATGCCCAGGCTGTCAGGGTCGCCGACCGTTCGGGTGGCCGCATCGATGCAGAATGCGGGGTAGTCGTCCTCGGCGTCGTACGTGAAGGCGCCGCAGTCGACCGGCTCATGCCCGGTTTTCCTCAGGTGCTCGATGATCTGCTGCTTGAGCTCGAATCCGGCGTGGTCAGAGCCGAGGTAGACGCGCATGACCGCAATCCTTACCCGGCTGAAGTCAGCGGCGCAACGCGATCAGTCGAATTCGGGTTTCTCGGTGCGGGTGCGCTTGAGCTCAAAAAAGTGTGGGTAGGAGGCGAAGGTCACCGAGGCGTCCCACAGCTTGCCGGCCTCCTCGCCGCGCGGGATCTTCGAAAGGACCGGCCCGAAGAACGCCACGCCGTTGACGTGGATGGTCGGCGTGCCGACATCGTCACCGACCGCGTCCATCCCGGCGTGGTGACTCTTGCGCAGCGCGTCGTCGTAGGCGTCACTGTTGGCGGCCTCGGCCAGCTCCGCGGGCAGACCGGCGTCGGCAAGCGACAGCTTGATGACCTCGTCGAGGTCCTTGTTGTCCTGGTTGTGAATCCGAGTGCCCATCGCCGCGTACAGCGGGTCTAAAACGCCGGCCCCGTGGGCCTGCTCGGCGGCGATCGCCACCCGCACCGGCCCCCATGCCCTCTTCATGTTTTCGCGATACTGCTCGGGCAGGTCTTCGCGGTTTTCGTTGAGTACCGCAAGGCTCATGACGTGGAAGTTCACCTCGATATCGCGAACCTTCTCCACCTCGAGGATCCAGCGCGACGTGATCCAGCACCACGGGCACAACGGATCGAACCAGAAATCGGCTTGATTTTTCACGGGGGCCTTCTTAGGCATTGCGCAGTCCTCTCCTCAACGGTTAGAACACCGTTCAGCACAACCGTAGTCGCCGCGCGCCTGTTCCCACTCTGCAGCGCCGTCCGGGCACGCTTTAAGTTGGACGCGTGGCCCTTCCTAACCTCACCCGGGAGCAGGCTGTCGAACGCGCCGCCCTGATCACCGTCGACAGCTACAAGATCAGCCTCGACCTCACCGACGGCAACGGTGGGCCCGGCGAGCGGACTTTCCGGTCCACCACCACCGTGGTGTTCGACGCGCTCGCTGGTGCCGACACGGTCATCGACATCGCCGCCGAGAGCATCCGCAGCGCCACCCTCAACGGCCGCGAGCTGGACGTCTCCGGATACGACGAATCGACCGGCATCCCACTGCGCGGACTGTCCGACCGCAATGTCGTCGTCATCGACGCCGACTGCCGCTACTCCAACACCGGCGAAGGACTGCATCTCTTTGTCGACCCGGTCGACAACGAGACCTACCTCTACTCGCAATTCGAAACCGCCGACGCCAAGCGCATGTTCGCCTGCTTCGACCAACCCGACCTCAAGGCGACGTTCGGCCTGCAGGTGGCCGCGCCCAAGCACTGGAAGGTGATCTCCAACGGCGCGACGGCCAGCGTGGAGAACGGCTTACACGCCTTCGCCACCACTCCGCGGATGAGCACCTACCTGGTGGCGTTGATCGCCGGGCCGTACGCCGAGTGGAAAGACGCCTACACCGACGAACACGGCGAGATCCCGCTGGGCATCTACTGCCGGGCGTCGCTGGCGCAACACATGGACGCCGAGCGGTTGTTCACCCAGACCAAGCAGGGCTTCGGCTTCTATCACAAGAACTTTGGCCTGCCGTACGCGTTCGGCAAGTACGACCAGCTGTTCGTGCCCGAATTCAATGCCGGCGCAATGGAAAACGCCGGCGCAGTGACGTTCCTCGAGGATTATGTCTTTCGCAGCAAGGTCACCCGCGCATCCTACGAGCGCCGCTCCGAAACGGTGCTGCATGAGATGGCGCACATGTGGTTCGGCGACCTGGTCACCATGACTTGGTGGGACGACCTGTGGCTGAACGAGTCGTTCGCGACGTTCGCGTCGGTGCTTTGCCAAAGCGAGGCCACCGAATTCACCGAGGCCTGGACGACATTTGCGACTGTCGAGAAATCGTGGGCGTACCGCCAAGACCAGCTGCCGTCGACGCACCCGATCGCCGCGGAAATCCCCGACCTGGCCGCGGTCGAGGTGAACTTCGACGGAATCACCTACGCCAAGGGCGCTTCCGTGCTCAAGCAGCTGGTTGCCTACGTCGGGCTGGAGCACTTCCTGGCCGGGCTGCGCGACTACTTCCGCACCCATGCATACGGCAATGCCACATTCGACGATCTGCTGGCCGCCCTGGAAAAAGCGTCCGGCCGCGACTTGTCCAACTGGGGCCAGCAGTGGCTGAAAACCACGGGGCTGAACACGCTGCGAGCGGATTTCGACGTTGACGGCGACGGCAAGTTCACCCGGTTCGTCGTGCAGCAGAGCGGCGCCGCGCCGGGCGCGGGTGAGACGCGGGTGCACCGGCTGGCGATCGGAATCTACGACGACGTTTCCGGCGGACCCGGCAAGCTGGTGCGGGTACACCGAACCGAACTCGACGTCGACGGGCCAGCGACGGAAGTCCCTGCGCTGGTTGGTGTTTCGCGGGGCCAGCTGATTCTGGTCAATGACGACGACCTGACCTACTGCTCACTGCGGCTGGACGCGCAGTCGCTGCAGACCGCGCTGGAACGGATCGCCGACATCACCGAACCGCTGCCCCGCTCGCTGGTGTGGTCGGCGGCGTGGGAGATGACTCGTGAGGCCGAGCTACGGGCCCGTGACTTCGTGACACTGGTATCGGGCGGCGTGCACGCCGAAACCGAGGTCGCCGTGTCGCAGCGGCTGCTGCTGCAGACCCAGACGGCACTGGCCTCCTATGCCGAGCCGGCCTGGGCCCGTGAGCATGGCTGGCCGCAATTCGCCGACCGGC
>Ga0307474_10002105_pt1 | contig 14311 bp, 12 predicted proteins | sample atmos_gasesECM1C_2_FD_203312 | JGI IMG/M metagenome (GOLD analysis project Ga0307474, IMG submission 203312) | Hardwood forest soil microbial communities from Morgan-Monroe State Forest, Indiana, United States - atmos_gasesECM1C_05 | ecosystem: Environmental > Terrestrial > Soil > Temperate... | reverse complement strand
CCCTGGTAGGCACCGAACCGCTGATAAGGGGAAGGCCTCATAAAGCAATCGCACTTCCTGTTCTGGTTTGACGAAGCCGATTGCGCGCGATGGAATGTATAGCTCGGCTTGCAGCTTGCCATCGACCGGGACGATCGTGAGAAGCGGCAGCTTGCTATTGGCGTTGGTGCCCATCGAAGCCTGCAGAGCTGTAACGCGCCCGGCGATCGGCGCGCGCGCAACATAGGCCCGCTTGCCCTCGATCTCGGTGGCGCGTTCATCGAGATTGAGCACCGCTGCGCGAAGCTGGGATATTTTATCGGCTGTGGTGACAGGCAGTTGCTCGAGCTTGTTTCGGGCTTGCGCCAGGTCGCCGTTGCGGGAGGCCAGTTGGCGGCTCAGATCGGCTTCGCGTTGAGCGGTAGTGAGAAATGCCTCGGATCGGCGTCGGAACTCGAGCTCTGTAAGCGCGCCGCTTCGCCTGAGCGATTCCGCGGCCTTCACGTCTTCCTCGGCGAGTGCGGCGAGCTGTGTTTGAATTTCGCGCTGCTTACGCAAGTACTCGACTTCTTCGGCGATGGCCGCGATCTGCGTGACCAGGCTCTGCCGGTCGAATTCAGCGTTTTGCTCAGCTAGCTTGATCTGGGTCTCAGCCTCGAGCTTCCGGTGTGCAATGACCTCGAGCGTGACCGTATCGGCAAAACCGCCGTTCTGCGTCGGTTGCTCCACCTGGATAGTCAGCAGTGGTTGGCCTTCGGTGACGATTTGATTCTCGGTGACGTTGAGCTCGACGATCGTGCCGGCGTTCCGTGCATAGACCTGCACCAACCCGCGGTCGGGAACGAGAAGGCCGTGAACCCCCTCCTTGCGGGCGTACTCCCCCCAGAACAGAAAACTGGCGATTGCGACCGCGATGGCGACGAATAACCATACCAGTGCTCTCTGTGCGATCGGCTGGTAGACGAGTACGTCACCTAGCAAACGATGGCGCTGATGGTCGACTGCTTCTTGACGAAATAGCGCGAGTGTCATTGCGGACCACGATCATTGGGCGGCCAGCGCACTGCGACTGGAAGAGTCGTTACAACTCCCTCAGTACACAGCACGCAAGCCACCCAAGCGCTACCGCTGGGCTGACAAGAAATTTTGGCGTTCACGACTTAAGTCGCCGACTCGCGGCCTCACCCCGGCATACCGACAACAATCAGGGAAGTTCGTCGTTGATGCTCACTCCGTAATCCAGACAGACAGTCTCACCGCCCATCTCGACTGGGTTGTCCCAACACCATTGGGCCCCCTGCGGACCCGAGACAACATACGGAGTTGCCCCCCAGCTGGTTGTCACGTTATTAAAACTGCCCTCAGCGGCCATCGAGTTGATGATATCATTTAACGCACTCGGGTTGGGGGCGGTACCAGGGGGCGTGGGGTTGGGGGCGTTATCAACGCCGCCGCTCACGAGCACCAGTTCCTCAGCAGTTAACTCCCGCATCCCGACTAATTCCAAGCTCATTTGGGTCTCCGTCCCTTGTTATGAGAATCGATACCGGCGTAGTCCACTTCTTCAGCAAATCCTTGCTACGCTTCGGAGCCTTACCTTCTGTTGCGCGGATGACACGCGTATGAAGATACCTCTCGTTGACAACGATGATTGGCATAGAGACGATTTTGTCGATGTCCGTGGTCATAATGCGCAGCTCGTGTGAAAGTGAGCCGCGTCGTCGGTAAGATCGACGGCGGATGGCGAATGCAAGCTTCCTATTCGCTCATTTGCTATTCCCCATTTTCCCGCGCTCACCGCAATATCTGGCTGAGGAACAGCCTGGTTCTCGCATGCTGCGGATTGGCGAAGAAGTTTGCGGGCGTATTGGCCTCGATGATCTGCCCGGCATCCATGAACACGACGCGGTCGGCGACCTCCCTGGCAAATCCCATTTCATGGGTCACAACAAGCATGGTCATGCCTTCGTTGGCGAGGTCAACCATGGTGTCGAGCACCTCCTTGACCATTTCCGGATCGAGCGCCGAGGTCGGCTCATCGAACAACATCACCTTCGGGTTCATGGTTAGCGCACGAGCGATCGCCACCCGCTGCTGCTGACCGCCCGACATCTGCCCCGGATATTTGCTGGCCTGATGGGGGATCTTCACCCGCTCCAGATATTTCATCGCGGTGGTTTCCGCATCTTTCTTCGGGATATTACGCACCCAGATCGGTGCCAGCGTGCAGTTTTCCAGCACGGTCAGATGCGGGAAGAGATTGAAACTCTGAAACACCATGCCCACTTCGCGCCGAACTTCGTCGACCCGCCGCAAACTCGGTCCCAGTTCAATTCCGTCCACGACGATCCGGCCTTCCTGAAATTCCTCGAGTGCGTTGATGCAGCGGATCAGCGTCGATTTTCCCGAGCCCGAAGGGCCGCAGATCACGATGCGCTCACCCCTGCCGACATCGAGATCGATGTCGCGCAAAACATGAAAATCCCCGTACCATTTGTTGAGGCCGGCGATGCTGACAATGGGGTCTGCGGTCATGATGATTTTACTCAGGTGCGGCGGTGGATGTTCAGCCTGTTCTCGACAAAAAGCGAATAACGCGACATGCCAAAGCAGAAGGCGAAGTAGATCAAACCGGTGAAGGCAAACCCTGTAAAGAGCGTGGTCGGAGTAGCCCACGTCGGATCACTGAAGGAAGCCCGGAGCTGTCCGAGCAGATCGAAGAGCGCAACGATCGAGACCAGTGAGGTGTCCTTGAACAGCGCGATGAAGCTGTTGACAAGGCCCGGGATGACGTGGCGCAAGGCCTGCGGCAACACGATCAGCGCTGTGGTCTTCCACCAGGACAGGCCGAGCGCGCTCGCCGCTTCGGCCTGCCCGCGCGGGATCGCCTGCAAACCACCGCGAACGACTTCGGCCTGGTAGGCGCCGGCAAACAGCGCAATGCCGATCAGCGCACGCATCAGACCGTCGACGTTGAACCCGGTTGGAACAAAGAGCGGCAGCATATAGGTCGCGAAGAACAGCACCGTGATCAACGGTACGCCGCGCCAGAATTCGATAAAGGTCGTCGAAAAAATCCGGATCAGCGGAATCGTCGAGCGCCTGCCGAGCGCTAGCGCAATGCCGACTGGCATCGATGCCACGATTCCGGTCACCGCCACCACGAGCGTCACCAGAAGCCCGCCCCAGAGCCGGGTATCGACCACCGGCAATCCGCCCCTATCGAGCTTGAGAACGGCAACGATGATTCCCACGCCCAAAAAAGATGCGACGGTTGAGACCAGCGGGCGCAAGCCGGCGCGCACGCCGCCGCCCAGCCATAACGACAGGATCGACACAGTCGCCGCCGTTACCGCCAGGTCGATCCAGACCGGTTGGCCCGACATGCGAACCTGGTCGCGCAGCCAGGTCAGTGGCGTGAGTGCGTAGTGAAGAAGCAGGCCGATCTCGGCAACAACCCATCCGAGCGCATTCAGCAACGATCCGGCAATGGCGGTGGGTCCGCTTAGCGAAGCGCCGGCGCGCGACAAGGCCGAGCCCGTCTCGGCGATGCTGCTGGCAAATCCGGATAAGAGACTTGCGGTCCAGCTGACGGCAAACCCCTCGAGCCCGCCACCATGTAGCAGGAAAAAGGCAACGACGGGAAAGGCGAAGAAGAACAGGCCCGCATTGATCCCTTTCCAGGGGAGTTTTGGAATCAACAGCGGCAGCAGGAGGATCGCCGCCAGAAAGAGGGTCAAATTGACACGCCAACGCTCCGGCTCCGGATAGAAGCCATAGACGAACTGGCTGAATTTGGCCTGAATGAACGGCCAGCACGCGCCAACGGAATGTCCGGCATTTTCGGAAAGACAGGCCGTCCGATCGTTTCCGCTCCAGACCGCATCGATCAGCAGAAATTTTATCGTGGGCACGATGGTGAACCACAAGAGCAAGGCGCTCACGATCGTGATCAGGATGTTGCTCGGCGAATTAAAAAGCCGCGTGCGCAAAAACCCGACGAAGCCGGTTGTCTTCACCGGCGCCGGGCGTTCGGTAACGAGCTCCTGGCGGATGAAGGCGGAAGTTGCGATCTCGTTCATCCGCCCATGCCCCGTTCGAGCCGCCATCCATAAAAACTCATGATTGCGCTCGTCACCAGCGAGATCAAGAGATAGACGCCCATGGTGATGCCGATGATTTCGATCGCCTGCCCGGTCTGGCTCAAGGTCGTGCCCGCGAACACCGATACGAGGTCGGGATAGCCGATCGCGACCGCCAGCGACGAATTCTTGGTCAGGTTGAGATACTGGTTGGTCAGCGGCGGCAGGATCACGCGCAACGCCTGCGGGATTATAATCAGCCGAAGCACCGGACCTCGCTGCAGCCCGAGCGAGGCGCCCGCCTCCATCTGTCCCTTGTGGACCGACAGAATGCCGGCGCGTACGATCTCGGCGATAAAGGCGGCCGTATAGGTCGAAAGCGCGAGCGTCAGCGCCACAAACTCCGGGATGATGCGCGAGCCGCCGGCGAAATTGAAGCCCTTCAGCACCGGCAATTCAAACGCCACTGGCACCCCGAAGATCAGGACGCTTGCGAGGGGCAGGCCGACCAACAAACCGAGCACATAGGGCCAGACCTCGATCATCTTTCCGTGCTGAAAGAGTTGGCGACGCGAATAGCGCCACAACGCAACAGAAATGCCGATCGCAATCAAGCCGGCGAGAACGAACGGTTCGAAACCCGGCTCGCCGATCGGTTTTGGAACGATCAGGCCGCGATTGCTCAGAAAAAAAATGCCGAACAGCGAGATGCTCTGTCGCGGACCGGGAAGCGCTGCAAGGACCGCGAGATACCAGAATAGGATCTGGAACAGGAGCGGCAGGTTGCGCACGAGTTCGATATAACCGGTGGCAATTCGTGCCAGCAGCCAGTTGGACGACAGCCGCCCGAGCGCGACGATGAATCCGATCACGGTAGCAAAGAAAATGCCGATCGCCGAAACTAGCAACGTGTTGACCAGGCCGACGAAGAACACCCGCGTATAGGTATCGGATCCGGAATACGGAATGAGATTCTGGTTGACGTCAAATCCCGCCGTATTCGCCAAAAAGCCGAAGCCGGCCGTGATCCGCTGTACTTTCAGGTTCTCGCTGGCGTTCGATACGATCTGGTAAGCGAGCCAGGCGAGCACGGCGGCGAACAGAAGCTGGAGCACGAAGCCGCCCCACCCCGCCCGGCCGCCAAGCGCGCGTCGCAGCTTGTATGAAAACTGCAACGGGGGCTTTCGGGGCTTGCTGGTCATCGCAGTCCGGACTGCGATCACCGGATCGGCGGCGCGTACTGAATTCCACCTTTGGTCCAGAGTTGGTTTAGTCCACGGGCAATCCCGAGTTTCGAACCGGAACCTACGTTGCGGTCAAACGCCTCGCCGTAATTGCCGACTGCCTTGACGATCCGTATCACCCAATCCTTGGTCAGGCCGAGCTGTTCACCGAGATTGCCATCGCTGCCCAATGCACGCCTGAGTTCCGGCTTGTCGGATTTTGCCATTTCATCAATGTTCTTCTGGGTGATGCCGAGTTCTTCGGCATTGATCATCGCAAACAGCACCCATTTCACGAGATCGAACCATTGATCGTCGCCATGGCGCACCATCGGCCCCAGCGGCTCCTTCGAGATCACTTCCGGAAGTACGACGTGATCGGCGGGATTGGCAAGCTTCAGCCGCTCGGCATAGAGTCCCGACACGTCGGTGGTGAAGACATCACAACGCCCGGATTCGTAGGCCTTGACGGCTTCATCGGCCGTGCCGAACGCGATCACCTCGTACTTCATGTTGTTGCCCTTGAAGTAATCGGCGAGATTTTGCTCGGTGGTGGTGCCAGTCTGGACGCAGACCGAGGCGCTGTTCAATTCCAGCGCGGAATTCACCTTGAGGGATTTTTTGACGATGAAACCCTGACCGTCATAATAGGTCACGCCGGTGAAATTGGCGCCGAGCGTGGTGTCGCGGGACAGCGTCCAGGTCGTGTTGCGCGAGAGGACGTCGATTTCGCCGGATTGAAGAGCTGTGAAGCGATCCTTGGCCGACAGCGGGACGAACTTGACCTTGGTCGGATCGTTGAAAATGGTGACAGCGATCGCACGGCAGACGTCGACATCGAGTCCGGTCCAGTTGCCCTTGTCGTCGGGCGAGGAGAACCCCGGCAGTCCCTGGCTCACACCGCAGGACAACATGCCGCGGTCCTTGACCGTTTTGAGAGTTTGCGCGGTCGCAGACTGGGCTGAAAGACCGGCAACAATAGCAAGGGCAAAGACGAGATATGCGCGTTTCATGGCGAAGCCTTTCGAGGGTCGTCCGGAACGATTTACTTAACATCGGCTGGTGCCGATGGGCCAACCAAGCGATCCACCGCTGCGAAAAACCGGCCCAAATGGGCAGGCTGCCCCATAATCCGGTTCAGAAGTGAGATCGCGGTCGCGGCAGGCCCCTCAACAGCAGCGACGGATGGTTGGCGGCATCACAGAACGACTGGCGGGCCCGGTCAAGGGGTTGACGCACGTCTTCTCTGTCCTGCTATTAACTATTCAGCCAGCGAGGCCAAGCTTCAGCGGGCCGCAACGTGGCGTCGATACCGGACAAACCATTGGGCGACGGAAAAATGAGCACTTCAGGAGATAAACGGCCGAGCGCGTCGCAGAAAGTGGAAACGACGCTGGTGACCGCAGGCCGCGACACCAAGGCGCAGAAGGGCTTCGTCAATCCGTCCGTCGTCCATGGTTCCACCGTGCTCTATCCGACGGCAGACGATTTGCGCGCCCATCGCGGCGAATTCCGGTATGGCCGTCACGGAACACCCACAACCAAGGCTCTGCAAGAGGCGATGATGGAGCTGGAAGGCCCGCAATGCGCCGGCGTCGGTATCGCTCCCTCAGGTGCTGGGGCCATCAGCACGACCCTGCTTTCGGTGCTGAAATCAGGTGACCATCTTTTGGTCTGCGACAATGTCTATCAACCGACACGCAATTTTTGCAATGGACTGCTTGCCCGCTATGGCGTCGAGACCACCTATTTCGACCCCCTGATCGGTTCAGGCATCGCCGAGTTGTTCAAGGCCAACACCAGGGCGGTGCTGGTCGAGGCTCCGGGATCGCAGTCCTTTGAAATGCCCGATGTTCCCGCGATCGTCTCCGTCGCGCACGCGCGCGGCGCGATCATGATCGACGACAACACCTGGGCAACCCCGTTGTATCGCCGCTCGCTGGATCAGGGCGTGGACATCAGCATCCAGGCCGTCACCAAGTATATTGGCGGACATTCCGACATCATGTTCGGGACCATTTCGGCAAACGCACGCACCTGGCCGACAGTTGCCGAAACGATCCGCCTGCTCGGCGTCTGCGCCGGGCCGGATGACGTTTTTCTTGCGATCCGCGGCTTGCGGACACTCTCGGTGCGACTTGCGCAGCATAACAAATCCGGAATTGAGATGGCGCGATGGCTTGCGGCGCGACCGGAAGTGATCAGGGTGCTGCACCCGGCCCTGGAGGGCGACCCGGGCCATCAGATATGGAAACGCGACTTTACGGGCGCGTCCGGCCTGTTCAGCATCGTTTTGAAACCGGCGCCGCAGGAAGCCGTCGACGCGCTTCTCAATAGCCTCAAACTGTTTGGCATGGGCTTTTCATGGGGCGGTTTCGAAAGCCTGGCCGTTCCGTTCGATTGCACCAGCTATCGCACCGCCACCAAATGGCAGCCCGGTGGCCCCGCCGTCAGACTCCATATCGGACTGGAGAACGTCGAGGACCTCAAGGCCGACCTTGCAAGCGGATTTGATGCCTTCAACCGCCACACCGGTGGTGTTTAGGATGTGACGTCGCTCGTGCGCCTGCGGCGAGGTGGGGAGCGAATGTCAAATCCGCTCGCTTGCCGATGCAATGCGAATGCGGATCCGATGCATTTCCGCGGCCCGACCCCGAACGGAAGATAGGCGAAGCGACCGGTTCCATGCTCGCGTTGTCACTAAAAAAAATCGTTCAACCTCCGCTTGGGATGGTCCGGCCTGTCCGACCGACGCGGAGATGAGGAAGGGCGGCCAAAGCCGCCCTTCCCGTCCCTGTTCATCGCTGCCTGGAGCTGTTTGTTAACGCGTTGCTTCAATTCGCCAGCGGATCGGGCCGAATCTGGATATGAACGGCGCGCGGTTTCGAACCCTTGCCGCCTTCCATCAACCACGGCACACGGTCACCGCTGGTGCTCCAGAGTCCGCGCCCCTTCCATCCGGCATTGGGATCGTCAATGCGGGCATCGAGGCCCTTGGCGAAGAAACCGATCGGGTACGGAATGCGCAGCATCACCATCTGCCCGTCCTTGAAGGCCACGAAGCCGTCATTGAGATTGGCGGTCGAGATCGGGACGTTCTCGCCCAGGCCCACCGCATTATGCTGATCGACCCAAGTCCAGTAGCTCGCTTCTGCGCTTGCGTTTTCGAATCCTTCGAACCCCGGACCCGGATATTTGTAGAATGTAAAACCTTCCGGACAGTGGTTGCCGGTCGCATTGGGCCCGTTGAGCGGGTTCTTGCATTTGCGCCGATCGAAGCTGATCAGGCTTCCGTTCGAGCCCGAGCCCCAGAGCACGCCGTTCGTGTCGATGTCGCCGCCGCGCAGGCCAATACCTTCCTTCGGAATGGCATAGAATTCCGACAGCTTCGTTTTCGGATCGAAGCGGATGAAGCCGGGCGTCCCTGCGAAGACATTGAAGGCGTACCAAATCGAACCGTCGGTCGGATGCGGCATCACCGCGTAGGGGCCGGATCCAGCGATCCGCATATCCTTATCCGCCTGCTGCGGTTGACCCGGTTGGGTGTAATCATCGACCTTGCCGTTGCCATTGGTATCAAGAACCCAGGGCGCCCAGCCTTGCGCCTTCGCGACGTCACCAGTCTCGTCCCAAATCCTTGTATTAACCCAGCCGGCGACGGGGCCGGTCCCCGAAAACCAGAGCGTATTGTCGGCATCGTAGCCAAATTGCGGGTGATGGGTGCCGAAGCAGGTATCGACGAAGCTGTATTTCATGGTTTTGGGATCGAGCATCGAGGCTTGCCGGCCCGAACGTTCGAGCGGAAATGCCTTGGCCGATGGATGATCGGAGCCCTTCTTGCAGAAGTCAGGGTTTTCGATGCCGCGCACGGCGGCGGCGAACCAGACCCGGCCCTTGCCGTCGAACATTCCGTTGTGATTGTTTGCCTTCTGGCTCCAGATTTTCTCCTCACCCCAATAGGCCGATGCGCCGATTGGCTTGGGCGTGGCATTGGGATGCAAGGGCGGCCCGAACGATTCGGGCGCGCTCGGATCGGCGACCGGCATCTTGAAGAACGTCACCGTGCTCGTCTTGGGATCGAGGATCGGCATGTAGTCGGACGAATATTCGTTCGATCCAAATAACGGACCGAAGGCGTTGACCGTCGGGTTGCGCCGGTCCGATGAAATCAGGTCGTGCACGAAATGCTTCTCGGTCGCCCATTCCCACGAGGAGATAACCACGTTGCGTTCGATGCCGGTCGGTCGCGGCGGCTTGGTCCTGGGCAGTTCGCCCTTGGCGATGCGGTCGGTCCAGTCGCCAAAATACTTGAACGGCACGCTGCCAAGTTCGCCCGCGAGGCGGTTGACCATCCATTCGCCGGTCTGCCCCGACGAAACGCGGCGCATCCAGGCCTGCTCGCCCGACTTGAACTCGCCGAAGGCCGCCGGAATGGTGCGGGTCGATTCCTGACCAAGCTGGTGACATCCCACGCAATCGACGTTGTTCATGCGCTGCCGCCAGGTTTCCTGGGTAATCTCTTTCGGGATATCCGTCGTGCCGCCGAAATCCTTTGCCGGCGGAATCTTCAACAGCGTAAACCAGTAAATCGCCGGATAGTAATGAGCCGCGGCCGCTTCATCCGGCGCGGGCACCGCGGTTAGATTGAGGAGCTGGCCCGTCTTGGCGCGCAGTTTTGGGGAATCGACCAGGCCGTAACCGCGAACCCACACCTCATAGTTCACGTTCCGCGGCAAGTCAGGGATCACAAAGCGGCCCTGGTTGTCGGTGACCACAATCTTGGCGAATTTTGTCGGCAGTTCGGTTGTCTCTGCAATCACCCAGACGCCCGCTTCGGGCCCCGAGGGGCCGCGTACGACACCGCCGATGTCGTCATCGTCGATCGCAACTGCTGCCTGTTGCGCGACGGCTGGCGCTGCAGAAGCGACAACGCCTGCGGCAGCAATGGCCGTGGCAATGAGCAGAGCATACCGATGTGTTGATTTTCTTTCGCTCATGTTTCTCCCCATCAGACGCCGGGCTCCCGTGTTGCGGCTAAACCTACACGAACTTAACGCCAAAGCCAGAGCTTGCCCGCTATCCAGAAGCATGCAGGCCACGCTGCAAGCGCCGATCACATCAAACAACGGTGTGATCGTCAGCCGGTCGGCATCAAACCAAGCGATATTTGCGGCCTCTCCTCAACTCTCGGCGACCACCTGCTGCTTATTCATAGCGATGAAATAGAGATTGCGGATATACACCAGCAGGCCAAGCGCCTGCCCGGCGATGAAGACGGGGTCTCTCCGGTAGAGCGCATAAACCAGCAGCAAAGCGCCCCCGCCGATGGAGAAGAACCAGAATGCCACCGGAATCACGCTTCTGCGTGCCCGCTCGGAGGCAATCCATTGCACGACGAAACGCATCGTGAAAAAGCCCTGTGCCACAAAACCGAGAACGACCCAGCCGTCGAATTTGCTGATGAAGACATCGTTGAAATAGGTGATGAGATTCTGGAACAGCTCAGTCATAGAGTCACCTCGGTCGCAGCAGGTGTCGTCTTCTTGCGGCGGATCAGCCACCACACTCCGGCGACATCCATGATTCCGATCCATAACCGATCGAAGAATCCGTAGTTTGACACGCCGGAACGCCGCGGCCTGTCGAATACGTCGACATAAGCGATTTCATAGCCCTCGCGGCGTATCAGCGCCGGAAGAAATCGATGGAGGCCGTCGAAATATGGTAACGCCAGGAAGACTTCGCGCCGGAAAGCCTTCAGGCCGCAGCCGGTATCGCGGGTGCCATCGTGCAGGATTGACTTGCGTACTGCGTTTGCAAGGCGCGACTGCATCTTCTTGAAGCCGGTGTCCTTTCGCCCGATCCTTTGACCTGCGGCAAGGCCGATGCGCTCACCGCCGTTCTCGATCGCCGAAATCAAGGCCGGCAGAAACACCGGATTATTCTGGCCATCGCCGTCGAGGGTTGCCACGATCGTCCCCCGCGCGGCGCGGACGCCGCTGCGTACGGCCGCCGATTGGCCTGACGAAATCGCGTGGCGTATCTGCCGAAGATTTGGCCGTTCTCTCATGGCGGTAAGAAGGCGCTCTGCGGTCGCATCCGTCGAGCCGTCATTGACGTAGATGATCTCATAGGTCCAGCGATGGTCGAGGGCCGCGGCGATCTCGACAATCAGGGGAACTAGGTTTTCCGCCTCGTTGCGCACGGGAACAACGATCGAAACGGCGATCTGGGCTCTATCGGAAGAAGGTAAATCCATGCTCACCGTTTGGGTTGGTACACCGTTGCCGCCCGGCGTCCGCTTCTTATGAGGCCGATGCGCCGCGGGCAACCCTTTTGACGCGCCCCTGAGCAAGCGGCGAGATTGAACCGTCGCGGCCGATGACGAACCCCAAACGGCGGGCGGCGAACCAGTATCGCACGCACATGGCGCCGATCACGCCAATCAGTGCGCCTGCGACGACATCGCTGGGATGATGGGCCAAAAGCACCAGGCGAGTGACAGCAATGACGAGCGCATAGGCCATCATCAAGCCCCGCGCCCGCGGCCAAATCGCACTTACCGCGAAGGCTAGAGCAAAAGCTGTCATCGCATGCGCCGAGGGGAAGCTCGCATAGGCTTCGGTCCCGGCGAAGTGGGCGAAGTTGAAGGGATTGGGCACGCCTCCGACGAACGGGCGGCCGCGACCGACGATCCATTTGACGAGCTCGCCAGGCAGCAGCGGTACTGCCACGGCAAAAAATAAAAACTGCAGACGCAAACCGAAGCCGAGGAGCCGGGCTTGCGAAGTGCCTCGCAAGGTCGCTGCGACCATCGCGACGACGACCAGCATCGCCGCGAGCAGAGATAGCACGTAGGAATCCTTGCCGAAGTCGGTCAGAATGCGAACCGGCCAAAGCGCCGGGGTGCCGCGGGGCGGCATCATGCCGATCTCCCGCGCATCGAAACCGGCCATCAGCACGATAATGAAGCCGCCGACCACCACGATCGCCAGCAGCGAGTGACGCGCCAATCTCCGCGCGGCTTCGGCGCGCCTTGCATGCGACGGGGGGCGCACCAGCTGCGAGAGCGACAAACTCACCAGGGCAAAAAGGCGCGCGGGGTAGCTCGAGCGCTCGTCGACGGCGACCGGAACGGGCATCTTCACTCCGAGCCTTCGGAGCGGAAGATCGTAATCGAAATCGCTCGGCCTTGTGAAATATTGTAACCATCGATGCGGGTGGCGACGTCATAGCGCAAACCGACGGCTTCGGCCCGTTGCGCGAATGCGCGCTCCGATCGCTGTTCCACGATCGCGAAACGGCAACTGCCCTGATTCAGGAAATCCGCAGCCCCAGATCCGTCCGTCAAGAGCGTCGAGGTGCCCGTCATGAAAACCAGGCTCGGCTCGTGAAAGCCTGCAGCAGCGGCTTTAGGCCCGGCGCAGGCGACGTTGCGCAGCGCGCGCGCTATTTCGGCGCTCGGAAACAGCGGGCCCACTGCCGGCAAAACGACGCCATAAATAGCGAACGCCAGAAAGGCCGCCGCGACGATGGCGTTCAGCAAGGAACGCTCGGCCCTGGCGTCATCGTAAAGCCACCACGCGAACAATCCGAAGATGAGCGCCGCAGCCACGAATGGCCAGGCCAGAAACACCGGTTGGCGCGTCAGGCCGACCGCGATGACGACGGCCATCACGGAGCCGAGCGCGGGAATCACGAACCACCAGGCCGCTCCGCTCTTCAACCATGATCGCGACAGCACCCGCCGCTCGAGCGCGCCGACGGTGAGGATCGCGATCGCCGGGTAGAGCGGCAGCACGTAGTGCGGCAGTTTGGTCATCACCAGCTCGAATACGATCCAGGAGGGCACGAGCCAGGCCAGCAGGAATTGTGCTCCGGGCTCCCGCCGCGCGCGCCAGACCGCGGGCGCCGCCATCAGCGCCATCGGCGCGCCCGGCCAGAACGTCACCCAGGCAAGCAGGAGATAGAGACCGGGCGGAGCGCCGTGAGATTCCTGCGCCGAAAGCTTGCTCAGCATGTCGCCGCCGATGGAATCGGCAAAAAATGCTTCGCCTGCGCGCCAAAAGATGGCGACAAACCAAGGCAGCACCAGAACGAAAAGCCAGCTCAGGCCCCAGGCCGGACGCAGCCGCCATAGCCAGGTTGCGGAGCGGTCGAGAATGGCGAGCGCGGCGATGGTCAGGCCCACAAACATCAGGATCAGCGGGCCCTTGAGCAGGATGCCGCCGGCGAGCGCGGTCCAGAAGATCGCAGGCCAGGTCCAGGGCGGCTGCACAGAATCCTCGCCCCGCTGCCAGGACAAATATATCCGCGCCAGCGCTCCCATCGCCGCAACGGTTGCAAACAGCAACATGGCATCGGTCTTGGCGAGCCGCGCTTCGACCCCGAGCAGGACCGAGCTTGCCATGATCATTCCAGCGAGAACGGCCCCTCGCCGCGTGGCAAAGGTCAGCGCTGTCCAGTAGGTCAAAAGCGTGGCGCCAAGTGCGCCGATCAGCGAGGGAACGCGATAGAGCCAGATGCGCACCTGCGCTCGCGGCACACCAAGGGCGGAAGCGGTTTCGACCGCGGCTGCCTGCATCCAATAAATGCCGACCGGCTTCTTGTATCGCACGTCGTCCTGGAAACGGATGTCGACGAAATCGCCGCTCTCAACCATCTGCTTGGTAGCCTGCGCGAACCTCGGCTCGTCGCGATCGACGGGCGGGATGCTGAAAAATCCGGGCAGAAACAGCACGAGGCCGCAGATCAACAGGAACGTCGCCGCGCGGAGATGGCTGCCGGTCGCGAAATCAAGCACGCCAGCAAGCAGGCTACCCGGATCCACCCGGTTCTTGGGCTCGCGCGGTTGTCCAAATCGGGGGCGGGAATAGGTCTCGGCCATCGGTTCCGCATACGCCGAAACCGTCGTCGCGACAACCGCTTAGGGAACCTCTATTGAATTCTGACGACAACTGTGTCCGCGGCGCCCTTGGCGTCTATCACGGTCAATCTGGCAAAGCCCGGCCCCGGCGGCTCGATCAG
>Ga0307474_10002103_pt1 | contig 14312 bp, 15 predicted proteins | sample atmos_gasesECM1C_2_FD_203312 | JGI IMG/M metagenome (GOLD analysis project Ga0307474, IMG submission 203312) | Hardwood forest soil microbial communities from Morgan-Monroe State Forest, Indiana, United States - atmos_gasesECM1C_05 | ecosystem: Environmental > Terrestrial > Soil > Temperate... | reverse complement strand
GCGTCAACGCCTGGAGCCAAGGGAGGCGCATTGAGGAAATTCTTCGCGGACGCCGAAGCGCGGCTCGAAGAACGCCGCAATTCCGTCCGGATAACTAAATCAATATTGCCCATCTTGCGATCGTAGGTCTCGGACCAGCGATGTGTGCCATCCGTGACCTTGATGAGCTGAGCCGTGACGCGCAATGTGTTGCCTGACGTGCGTACGCTGCCCTCGAGCAGATTGGCCACGCCGAGCCGTTGCCCGATGGTGCGCATGTCCTCGTTCTTGCCTTTGAATTGAAACGAGGAGGTGCGGGCGATGACTTTCAGATCCGCCGAGTGCGCCAAATGATCAATCAACTCCTCCGACAGTCCATCCGAGAAATATTCCTGATCCTTCTTCTCGCTCATATCAACAAACGGCAGAACCGCAACGGATTTTTCCGGGATCGGCGATGGTGTCCGCACTGCCGCTGGCGCCGCGGCAGCCGCGATCGCAGGTGCGGCGGCTCGGTTCGACGCTTGCCAGAAACGGAAGGCCGCGAACCCTGCAATCGCCACGGCGGTCAGACACGCCACAATCGCGATACGGCGCGGCGCATTTCTTGAAGGATGGGATCTGCGCGCGGCTGCCGTCGCTGTGATCGAAGCGACTGCCGGCTTGGGCATCTCGACTGCGCGACGAACCGCGGCCACCAACTTTGGCGTGACGCGAGCTATTTCGCATTCACTCGCGTCCAGCCAGTGGGACGAATTGAGGAAGTACTCGAGGCCGGCAGGCAATGGGGCGTGATCGATACGCAAAGAGACCAGGGGATGGCGCTTCGAGGTCGCGCGCTCTACATCCCTCAAGACATGCGGAGAGGCGGCGGCGTTCTGCGACAGAATCAGCACAAGCGCCCTGGCAGCGTCGATGGCATGCACGATTTCGTCGGCGTAGAACGCGCCGGGCGTAACGTCTCTGGGCGCGATCCAGCAGGTCATGCCTGCCTGTTCTAAAGCGTCGCAGACGCCCAGCGCGACCGCACTATCTTCTGAGGTGTAGCTGAGAAAGACGGTGTGCGTGCCGGCTTGCGTGCCAGTAATCTGCTCCTCGCCGTCGCCATCAGCCACGTCGATCTCCCTCCAACATGCATCCCGTTTTTCAAAGCTTACAGGGCATCCATCTCCATTGGGGGTCGAATGTTGCTCACCCCGGTAGCAATTGGATCCTTTATCCGCTCCAAACTCTCACGCTGGCCGTGCCTTCGTCTGCGACGTCGCTCAAATCCGCCATTGACCCTTCGATGCGCTCCTCCGACCGCTCGCCACATGACTTCCCTTGCACGCGCCGGCGGCGTTGTACCATGGCCGTTGTTGGCATCGACACAACGCCAGATCCGGGAGGGCGCCCATGACCAATCGACGCACGTTTCTCACCCAAGCGGGCGCGCTCAGCGTGTCCGCCTCGTTTATCGGTTTGAGTATCGCCGCGCCCGTCCAAGCGCCGCCCCGGAAATTGGGCGTTGTTCACACTGTCTTGGGTCCCATTGCGGGTGAGCGCATGGGCTTTACCGCGGTTCACGAGCACGTATTGGCGAGTTCGACCGATTTCCTGCGACTTTGGCCCGAATACCTCGGTGGGAGATCGCAATTCACGAGCCGCGTCGTCGAGCGAATGAAACTGGCCAAGGCGGCCGGCATCGACACCATCGTGGACTGCACAACGCCCGATCTCGGCCGCGACGTCCGCCTGCTGCAGGAAGTGTCGCGCCGCTCGGGCGTGCAGATCGTAGCGACGACGGGCCACTGGTTGACGCCGACCCCTTCGTTCGAGGCGCGAACGGCGGACGAACTGGCCAACTTCTTCACTCTTGAAATCGAACGGGGCATCGAGGACACCGGAATCAAGCCGGGCGTCATCAAAGCGGCGCATCAAGGCGATGGCATGACGCCGTTTCAGGAAAAGGTGTTCAGGGCCGCGGCGCACGCCAGCAAGCGCACCAATGTGCCGGTGACGACTCACAGCGACGCCCGACATCGAGGAGGCGAACAACAGGCCGCGATCTTCGATCAGGAAGGGCTCGACCCTCGGATGGTTTGTATCGGCCATAGCGACGAAAGCGCAGACTTCGATTATCTCGCGGGCCTGGCACGACGCGGCTACGCCTTAGGTATCGATCACCTCTTCTATGGTCTGCCGTCGATGGGCGGTGGCACCAACGGCATTCCCACCTGGCAGGAGCGGGCGACGATGGTCAAGAAGTTGATCGACGCCGGTTTTAACGATCGAATATTATTGGCCAACGATTGGATGTTCGGTCTTACCATCGCGCCCACCGGAACGATGGACGTGCTCAACGAGCGTAATCCACTCGGCAACCTCTTCAACCTCCGAAATACGATCCCTTACCTGCGTCAGATGGGTGTCACGGAAGAGCAGATCCGCACCATCACCGTCTTGAACCCCAGGGCTTTTTTCGCGCGCAGCTGATCCCTTGCTACTCCGATTACATCGGCTTCGCGCTTTGGCACTACAGAAAGCGCCGCTTCCCGCTCTATCGAATAGTCTGGCCCAATGAAGATGGTCAATACCCGCGGGATCCCATCGCTCCCAGCACGTTTCGCGAATGGCAACCACTACTGGGCGAAGCGTCTAAATTTCAGGGCGACGCGCGATCTTGACTGAGCTACATTACCGCGGTAATGTACATGAATGCCCATTGCCAAATCCAGGATCACCGCCCAAGGCCAAATCTCGGTCCCCGCCGAAGTGCGCAAGAAACTTGGGCTGGGCCCAGGATCCATTCTCGAGTGGTACGACGAGCACGGCAACGTCGTCGTGCGTCGCGCCGGCAGTTTTAGTTCTACCGAGATTCATGAGGCGCTTTTCCCCAAAGGGCTCAAGACCAAGGCGCTGCCAGACGTAAAAGCCGGGATTCGTAAGTACATCCGACAGCGACATGCTCGCGGTTGATACCAATGTTCTGGTCCGCTTGATTACTCGCGACGATGCAGCGCAAGTCCGCGCCGCTGAAGAATTTGCCAGACGAGGCGCCTGGATCTCCCACCTCGTCCTGGCCGAAACAGTCTGGGTGCTCGATTCGGTTTACGATCTATCGCGTGACCAAATTTCAACCGCCGCCGAGATGTTGCTTAACCACCAAGAGTTGACGCTGCAAGACTCCGACGTTGTGCGAGCCGCATTGAATCAATTCAAAAATCACGCCAAGGTTGAATTTTCGGATTGCCTGGCACTGGAAATTGCACGCAAGGCCGGGCATATTCCGCTGGCGACATTCGATCGCGACTTTGCAAAGCTAGCGGACGTTGAGCGGCTGATCTAAGAGCGGCGTGCAGACAGCACACCTGCCCAGATGCAATTATCATTTTCTTATGTCTAAGACGATTCAGCTTCGCCGCATCCCGGATGCGCTTCACCGGCAGCTCAAAGCCCATGCCGCATCCACCGCATTCGTGTCCGTACCGTCAATTCGCCAGACATTCTTTCGCATGACGCCCACCTGGCTTATGTAATATATTCACTTATTTGCATATTAGCACATTAGCTAATACTATACGTAAATGCAAGCCGACAAAGTCTTCGAGGCCTTAGCCTCCAGCCAACGCCGCCAAATCTTGGCGTACCTCTCAAAAACGGAAATGACCACCTCTGACCTGGCAGCCCGGTTTGAAATGACCACGCCCTCGATGTCGAGACACTTATCAGTGCTCGAGAATGCGGGCCTCGTGACTGGCAAGCGCAGTGGCCAAAAAGTGTTTTACCAGCTCGTTCCGAACAATCTGGTCAACACATTGACCGGCTACGCACTGGAGATCTGTCCCGTTGCAGGACCGCTCAAACGCGAATCTCGAGCCCTGGCGAAACGTCGGCGAGCCACCGAGTAGGCCTAGATGACACCCCTGCCCGCCAGTTTGGATAAGCACCGCGTGGCTACCAATGACCTGGCATCGGTGTGCGTAGGCGAGGTTCAATATTCGCCGGTAAAATCTCTTTGGTTCATCGGTATGAGTTCCACTGCCGTGATCGGTGGGATCGCGACATTCTCTTGGACCGCGTGTCTGCTATTCGCGATTTCAACCGCCATCGTCCTGTTGTTTGGACATTCGCTCGGCAGTCACCGCAAACTCGTACATAACAGCTTTCAATGTCCCAAATGGCTGGAATACAGCATGGTCTATTTGGGCGTTCAAGTCGGGCTGGCCGGTCCCATCGGCCTGCTTCGCCAACATGAACTGCGCGACTTCGCGCAACGCTTACCGCAATGTCACGCTTACCTCCGCCACGGGCGTTCCCCATTCTGCGACGCCTGGTGGCAATTGAACTGTGACTTGGTACTCGCCGCGCCTCCCAGCATTCGCATCGAACCGCGAATTTCTACGGATAGGTTTTATCGATTTCTGGAACGCACTTGGATGGCGCAACAGCTTCCCTGGGCCATTCTTTTCTACGTCAGCGGCGGCTGGGGCTTCGTGTTTTGGGGCGTGTGTGCACGCGTCACCGCCGGCGTCTTCGGCCACTGGCTGATCGGCTACTTTGCCCACAATCACGGCGATCTGGTCCGCGAAGTACGCGGCGCGGCGGTGCAGGGCCGCAACATTCGGCTCACCTCGCTTCTCACAATGGGTGAGTGCTGGCACAACAATCACCACGCCTATCCCGGATCGGCAAAGTTAGGACTGACCGCCAGTGAATGGGATCCCGGCTGGTGGGCCATCGCGGCTTTTCGACGAATTGGCTTAATTTGGGATGTTCGGCTGCCTGCCGACCTGCCGTCGCGACCAGAACTACTTCTGGTCAGTGAGATCGGAAAAGCGAAGCGCGACCATCAATCAGCTTCCATCTCAGGATCTCATGTCCTCTCCACCTGAATCAGTAGAGGGCACTCGAGGCTTTAAGCTATCGACGCCACGCTGGTGGTGGCCGCTGCTGGCCGGTGTGCTGTTCGGCATGGCCTATCGACTGCTCTTTTCCCAACCCGCCGGCCACCCGTACAGCGCCATGATGAGTTCCTTCACCTTGCTGGTCCCGGCACTCGTTGGCGCCGTGACAATCGTAACGGCGGAATCGACCCGCCGCCGGTCGTGGGCCTACTACTTCTGGACCGCGGCAGGCGCGAATGGCCTCCTTGTTTTCGGCGCGCTCGCTCTCAGCGTCGAGGGCCTCATCTGCTCGGTCTTGGCCGTGCCCTTGTTTGCAGCCGTGGGCGGTACCTCCGGCTTGCTGACCGGCGCCTTGTGTCGCTTGGGGAGACGGCCGCGCAATTCGGTTTATGGGCTCGCGATCCTGCCTCTCGTCCTCGGTGGCATTGAACAACATATCCCGTTGCCCGATAGCGTTTCAACCGCGGAACAGTCCCGCCGCATCGCCGCAACGCCAGACCAAGTCTGGGCGCGTCTCCTGTCCACCGCAGCAATTCAGCCCGAAGAAATGGATACCGCCTGGATGTATCGGATCGGCGTGCCACTCCCGCTGTCCGCCATGAGCGAGGAGGGGAACGGCAAGCTCGTCCGCCACGTCAAAATGGCGAAGGACATTCACTTCGACCAAATCGCGACGGCCTGGGAACCTGGCCACAGGGTCCTCTGGACCTATCGATTCACCGAGGATTCATTTCCGCCACAGGCGCTCGACGACCACGTGCGAATCGGTGGCCGATACTTCGATGTCATCGACACCGAGTATGTAATTGAACCGACGCCAACAGGCTCGACGCTCCATGTCACCATGCACTATCGGGTCAGCACGACCTACAACTGGTACGTACGCCCGATAGCGCATTTCCTGGTGGTCAATTTCGAGCAAACCGCACTCGCGTTCTACGCGAATCGAGCGGAATCGCGGCTTTGAGCTCTAACGGCTATCGCGACGGCCTAACAGGCAGCGTGCGATACCGACAGCAATGCTGTTTCCGTCGAGCTCGTGTAAAGTTCCGCACCGGCCACAACTAGGGATAACATGCGCCACGGCTCCTTGGCCCTCCTCATCAGCATCACCCTCTTAGGCAATGCAGCGCACGCGGCCGACGTGCTCATTCAGAACGCTCATGTCTACGACGGCACCGGCAAGCCCCCGTTCACCGCCGATGTGCGCGTGCACGCCGGGCGCATTACCGCGGTGGGTCCGCATTTGCACCCCTCGGTGGGCGAAACGGTACGTGATGCGCAGGGCCTTAGTTTGGCGCCCGGGTTCATCGACATGCACACCCACGCCGACGACGGCTTGCTCAAGGATCTCGATGCCGCGACCCAATCACGCCAAGGGGTCACCACCATCTTCATTGGCCAGGACGGGGACTCGCATTTTCCGTTGCGCGACTACTTTAGGCAGCTTGAGAAGGCCCCTCCCGCCATCAACGTCGCCAGCATGATCGGGCACGCCACCTTACGCGAGCAGATCATGGGCAAGGATCTATACCGAGCCTCGACCCCACAAGAACTCGCGCGCATGAAAGTACTTCTCGCCCAAGAATTGCGGGCAGGCGCCTTTGGCCTCTCGACGGGGCTCGAATACGAGGAAGGCCACTTCGCGACCACCGAGGAAGTCATCGAGCTCTCGAAGGTGGCGGCCGCCACTGGCGGTTTCTACATCAGCCACGTACGCGATGAAGCCAACCACACTTTCGAGGCCTTCGACGAAGTCCTAAAGATAGGCCGGGAAGCGCACATCCCCGTGGAGATAACGCACATCAAACTCGGCTCCAAACCGCTGTGGCATATGGCGGCCACCCGCATGCCGGAATATTTCGCCGCCGCAAAGCGCGACCACGTGAACTTGATGGCCGACGTGTATCCATACACGTATTGGCACTCAACGATCCGGGTACTGGTGCCGGATCGTGACTACTACAATCTCGACAAAGTGGCGCAGGCCGTGGCCGATAATGGCGGGGCAGGGGCGATAAGACTGGTGCGCTATACCCCCGAGCCGACTTTGGCCGGAAAGACTCTTCAAGAGATCGCCGCGGCCTGGAAATTGACGCCCGCCGAATCCTACGTACGGATTGTGCATGCGACCAGTGCCGAGGTCGGCGCCCACGAGCCGATGGAACTCGTCATCGTGACGTCCATGAGCGAGGATGACGTCCGCTGGTTCATTGCCCAGCCACAGATCATGTTTTGCAGCGACGGCGTGCTGCACGGCGCCCATCCCCGTGGCGCCGGCTCGTTTCCGCGCATTCTCGGCCACTATGTCCGCGAGCAGAAGGTCTTGTCGCTCGAACTAGCGATTCACAAGATGACCGGCCTTCCCGCAAGCCAACTCAAGCTCAAAGATCGCGGCCGTATCGCAGCGGGGTATGTCGCCGATCTGGTCTTGTTTGATCCCGCAGTCGTCATCGATCAGTCAACCGTCGACGCACCGGAAGCGCCGCCGCTCGGCATTCCCGCCGTCATGGTCGGAGGCAGTTGGGTGATCGACAACGGCAAGCCGACCGGCAATCACCCCGGCCAAGTGCTCCGCAGTGCTGCCTTTCGTCCATGACCTCGAGGACGCCTGAGAAAGATGCCGAGCTGGCGAAATATCTTAAAGTCAGTTTTTCGTTCGTGAGCGAATCAAAGCCAAAATCAGCAGCAAAGAAAAGGGTGGGCGCGAAACGCCAGCGAACTTAAGTGTCCGCGGCCGCGACAGTGAATCAAAATAGGCGCGTCAAGTCCTAACGACTATTCGTCTACTCCGTGGTAAGCCGAAGCTCGGTCATCACCGCCTGTCCCAAACCAAACAGTTCAGCATAAGGCCCGGCTCCCCGCCGTCGTCATGTCAGTTTCGACAACGCGAACGCCGCGAAACGTGAGTAGATAAAATCGAACTTTATCTCCGGCGGGGTAAGGATATTCGCCAGTCGGCGCCGCCGCTTCATAGAATCGGTCCGCCGCCTTGACGAAAGCCGTTGACGCGGCGCGCTCTGATGAATGGCCCTCGCCACCAATGATCCCAAACGTCGAGGTGGTATAGAGGCTGGCCGAGCCCGTGGAAGTGGCGAAAATCGTAGCGGTCTGATCTCCCACAGGCCAGTCCATCAGGATGCCGTAGACGCGTTGGAAGTCATTCGAGGGCACAACCCCTGCATCACGCGCACACTTGCGCAACGAAAACAACCAATAGCAGCAGCCAAATTCCACACCTCAATTCGGGTTGTCTCCACCGAAAGGCAACACATTCAATGCACGCAGCAGAAAGAGCATGAAGGCGACGATTCCAACCACCGCGGCAGTCAATGCGATCGCGACTCCCAATTCAACGTCAGGAATTTTAATCCCGATGCCAACGCCGAGCGCGCCTCCCACGATGCACGCCAGCCCCTTGGCTAATTCCCGAATCGGGGAGCGGGAGGCCGAGCCAGAAGTGGGGGAGAGGACCGCAGCACGACTCCGCCCGCCCGATTTAAGATTTAAAGAGTAGGTAAAAAAACACCAGCAATATCAGGACACCGACGCCATCGTATGATCGCGTGTAGGCGCAATAAAACACGACCGCGACCGCCCCGGCAATGGGAATGGGCTTCATGTAAAGATTTCCACACGTTCAACTCGCCGCTCCTCGATCAACGCCGCCTCCTCGGACCTTTCCGTCCGTTATTCAGTGGCGCGAAAAAGACGGCGTTCTAAAAATGCCGTACCGGTAAACCTTTTCGTCACGGCTATTCACGTATACGCCGTTTCGAAACGTGTAAGTCGTATCCGCATGAAGCGCGAGATGGCCGCTGAGTTGCGGCCCATAATTCTGAAGAACGTCGATAATGCTCGTGTCATTGAGATAGGGAAGTTCCGGCGGTGCCGAGGCTTGGTCACCGCTGTATGCAACCGCAAGGATTGTCCCTTCTGTGGCCTCGTGAGTCGGAGAGAATACCGCCGTGACGACGCCGTTGTGCTTCGAGTCGACCGTGTTGTAGACCCAGTAGTCCTCTGCTTTCTGCACCGGAGAACCCTTCGCGGCCAGCAATTCCTTTCGGGTCATTCCAATCCGCACGCCACCCAGTGACTCGATGCGTCCGACAACATCACTCAAGACTCCCAAGGCGTGATACTCGCCGCCGGTACCGAGTTGTTTATCACAGGCATCCATAGAATATTTAGTGGACCACGAAGTCGCCGAAAATCGCTTCCCGATCTCATTTCTCAGTCGATTGTATTCAGCTTTGTCCCCCGCTCGACATGCGAAATTCGCGAAGCTATTGAGTACAGCGTCACTGTTTGGGTATCGCTTCACGAGTCCATAGAACCCAGATCGCATGCCGCTCCAAAACGCAGGTGTATCGCGAAAAAGATCAAGATCATCGCCTTCCATCTGCACGTACATTGAGTAAAGTTGCGTATAGCGCTCATAGCCCCGAATCGGTGCCGTTTGCGCATAGATACCGTTGATAAATTGATCGACTTCCTCATAGGAACCAAACCATCTCGGCATGAGGATCCGCAACATGCGGCCGTACAGAGGTCGATAATTGGGCGCAATCTTCACTCCCTGATCGAATAATGGACGCAACCTTTCCTTTGTGTCCTCCTTTCCCTTTGCTTGGTCGACTCCGACGTCCATTGACAGGGCGTACCAAAGTGGGTAATCGGCAGCGCGATCCTTGATCTGCGCCAACGCGGCCGCGGCCATTTCTGTTCGATAGGCAAACAGAGCCTGGTTCTGACTACTGATGGTATCGGCAGCACCTCTGCCGCGCGCCGCATATGCCCAATCGGCAAAGGCCATTGCTTCGACCAGTTCGGCGAAGACTGAGCCTTTGATTTTTCGCCGCCAATCCGCCGTGTGCGCAAATACTTCGTCGGGAGTGAGGTTGCCAAAGCTAAAGAGATTGCTTAGACCTGCTACTAGAGCCTCAATATGGGAGCTGCCATCCGGCAAATCCTCCAACGTTCCGGCGTATTGATTCATCAGCGACTCAAGCCGCTCAAAATCCTCATCCAAGAACAGTTCTTGCGCCTGGCATTCAAACGCGTGGTGCAGTGCTGGACCATCAGTTTTGTCGTCCGAGTCTGCAAGGGGCAATCCGTAGTAGGGCGGCGCGCCAACGCAATGCGAACTTCGCCCGGTGAATAAACGGCGCACCTTGGTCACCAACGCAGAAGCGGCCAGAGCCCGAGGGCGATGATCCATTCGTGCCCGGATACCGAACCGTTCAATGCGTGCGCCGGCCGCATTGGTTCGCGTCATCAATTCCAGAGCCTCCTTCGCCCGACGCGCATCGCGGTTCTTGGTCGCATCGATGGCTGCGCTCGCCCATTGAAAACGCAAATCTACAAAATCGGCTACTAGGAGCGCGAACTCGCGACCGGGCCCCTGCAGAGTTTTATTCTCCTTCTCAAATTGCTTCTTTTGTGTTTCCCAAAAGGGGAGAATATCCTTCTCGAAACGCTGGCCCAATTCTGCATCGCTAATGGACCCGTTTGACGCGCGTATCGCCAGTTCGGCCCACAATTGAAGGTTTTTAGATTCGCCGTTCAAATACGCGCTGTGTGTTCGGAAGTACTGTTCTGGGATCGTGAGCCCTGATCCGATGCCTCTGGCTTGCCAAATAGCCGCAAAACCGGCGATCAAGATGAATGCGCCGGCGGCGACGCTCCGACTGATAGGTAAGTGTCTGCGACCTTCCGCATCGAGCGGCCGCGCTAGAATGTATCCGAGCACAAAGCCGCAAAGCAGTCCTCCCACATGAGCGGCATTATCAATACCCGGCTGAATCGCGCCGTTGACAAGACTGAATAGGACGAAGGCCGCCGTGCTGATCCAATACTTGCGAAAAATGGCGACCGGAATCTGTTTCCTCTGACGGCTCAAGAAAGCCAGGAAGGCGCCAAATATCCCAAAAATGGCACCTGACGCTCCCACGGTGCTTAAGGACGGATCCCACGCAATGCTCGAAAGACTGGCCAGGATTCCAGCTCCCATGTATAGAAAAGCTAGCGTCGCACTGCCAAACAGCCGTTCGGTGAGGCGTCCCACATTCCACAGCGCCCACATATTCACGGCGAGGTGCAGAAGACTGAAGTGCACAAAGAGTGCCGTGAACGTTCGCCACCACTGACCATTTACCGTAAGCGGTCCGAAGTTCGCACCCCAAGCAAGCAATTCCGGCACGGGGAATTGTCCGAACTTCTTGGTGGTAATCGCCATCGCCACAAAAATCACAACATTGATTGCTACAATCGCCGCCGAAACCCAGGGCTTATTGCCAATCGCGTTGACACGCCGATTGAATTCCCGACTCGCTGACCAGCGTTCCATGAATTTCCGGGTATGGGTTGCTGGCAACATCCCGACCAGCCTTTGCGCCTCGTCCGAAGTCCCAGCTCGAAATTGAATTCGCTCAGACAGCCAATACCGTCGTCTTATGTCGAATTGAACGTCCTGGCCGTCTTGGACGGCGTTTTGAACGAAGGACATCTTGCGGGTTAGCTGAGTTTCGATGGGGACGCCGAGCCAGGTCCGCTGCCAGCCGTGCAGCAAAATGTCGCTGGAAAGCGGTTCAACCGCACCGGCGCCATAGAGAGGCGAGCGCCGCGCCTTGGCCGCGAGCCAACCCAAAATCCCCGCTCTTGGAGTGAATTGCCCAGCAAACGTAGCGCTTTGCGGGACGCTCCGAGCAGTTTCTGCTTCCTCCTTTTGCTTAAGCGCGGCGACAAGATTGCTGAAGTTCAGAGGAAACGCTTCTTTGTCGACACTGTGCTGCAACTCGCGCAATTGTTCGAGCGAATAGCCGCTAAAGTTGATGAACCCATCACGTGGGCTCGCTGGGCTTGACTGAGAGGATCCGCTCTTCCTGGCGCTATCGTCGTCCATGGCCAATTGTGCCTATTGTCAGCGCATCACGCGAGAGTTGTCGTCTGGCCGGGTTGTTCGCGTCCGCGACGCTTTCGCGTTCTGCAACGCGTGTCTGGCGGGTCTGATACGCGCGTCTGGCGCGTCTGCTTCGCTGCGGACGGCGGGAATCAACGCACTGTCCACCTCATCGTAACTTCCGCCGAGGCACCAATCGCAGCGCCATCGCGTGCGCCGGCGGTAAAGTGACCTCGAGCTTCTCTACTTTGGCTTCCGACGTCACCCATAGTTGAATGCGACAGTCTTTGTACGGATGTATCTCGCGTACAACGGCAGGGTAGTCGGCGAGATTCGTTTTTAATCCGAAGAATTGCTGAATCTGCGGCACTCCTGAAGTGTCGCGCTCACCCGCCAACAGCGTCTCTTGCGCAAAACTCCGCTGCTCGGTAGTATGTATCGCAATTGCGATGCAAGGATCCGTTCATGTCGAGTACCAAATCTCGAACCATTCCGCCGCTACGAGTTTCAGAGGAACTGCGCGCTGACGCTGAGAGCGTGCTGGCGCCAGGGGAAACTCTATCCGCGTTCGTGATGGATGCGGTTTCTCGAACAATTGATTTTCGTAAATCGCAGTTGGACTTTCTCGCCCGCGGCATCGCCAGCTCCGAGCGTGCGCGGGCAAAAGGCGACTACGTGCCGGCAGATAAGGTGATTGCCGGGCTACGCAAACGGCTTGCGAACGCGCAGCGCGTTCGCAAGTGACCTATAAGGTCCGCCTCACAAGGGAAGCCCACGAGGACTTCGACCGCCTCTACGATTTTTTGCTCAAGAGTGACTTGGGAGCGGCCGAGTGTGCACTCGTGGCCATCGAACGAGCGTTGAACCTTCTCGCTTTCTCCCCGTTTTCGTGCAGAAAAGCGCTCTTGCAAAAGAACCCCCGCTGGCGAGAACTGTTGATCCCCTTCGGACACTCGGGATACGTCGCGCTTTTTGAAATTGAAGACGACCACACTGTGACGGTGACAGCGCTTCGGCATCAACGCGAAGAGGACTACCATTGATGCGTGCCATCAGCCGTCGCCTCAACGGTTATTTTCGCGTAGTAGTGCAGCGAATCTCGGGTCTCCGTGTAAATTGCGCAACTACGGATCGCCTTTGACTACTAGAAGCTGCGGTTCGCGATTCTCATAGGCACGGTCAGCCATTTGAACGCCGTGTCCTTGTCATTCCACGGCCATCGCGCCACGGTTGAATTGCTTACGCTGTAACACGCAACGCAATGTGTTACATTTGTAGCCTCTACAACTGGCACCGGGATCCACAATGGCCGCCACCACCACCATCCGCCTTCCCCCGAAGCTTCGCGCCCGGCTAGGCGTGCTCGCCAAGCAGACCGGACGGTCAGCGCACAGCTTGATCGTCGAAGCCGTCGAACGCCATGCGGCATACGAAGAACAAATCCGCAGTCTCGTCAAAGAAGCTCTCGCCGCGGACACTGAAATCGACGAATCGGGCGAGGTCTACCGCGCCGACGACGTCCACGCTTGGATGCAACGTCTTGCAGTTGACGGCAAAGCCCAACGACCGAAGCCGTGGCAACGGTAGTCTATTCGAAGCGCGCTCTCGATCACATCGAACGCGCGTTTCAATTATTGCGCGACAAAAATCCGGACGCCGCATCGAATGCCGTCACAGCGATCCAATCGGCAGTGGATAACCTTGCCGCCCATCCTTTCGTAGGCCGCCGCCTCGAAGGTGAGTTGCGAGAATTGATTATTTCCTATGGCAATTCCGGATACGTTGCCCTATATCGCTTTGTGATCGCGGCCGACGAAATACGCATTCTCGCGATTCGGCATCAAAGAGAAGTAGGATACATTCCTTAGGTGATCAAGAAGACTCTGCTGTTTGTCATATTGACGACCTGCGCCGCCACCGCCTCCGCACAGAGCTTTCCCCTATGGGAGCACATTCTCAAGCACTACAGCGGCAAGACGGACGAAACACCCGTGCCGACAATGAAAATGGGGCACATGCAAATGTCACTCAAAGGCGAGCCGGCGCCAGGCGACGAAGCACGCGGCAATGCAATCCTGGATGCCGCCGCGGCCGTGCTCATTAAGTACCGCGACGTCGCAACAGCGGTGCATGATGGCTATAAGCCGTTTCTCCCCTCTGGTCGGATAGGAGAGGAAATCCACTACACAAATTATCGCTACCATCGATTGGACTACGACCGGCCAACCTCGATTCTCTACAAGCGCACGGCTCAAGGCTTGCAAGCGGTCGGAGTGATGTATACCGCCCCAGCCAACGCCACGCCCGAACAATTAAATGCCATCGCACCCTTGAGCATCGCCACCTGGCATCGACACGTGGACTTTTGCGGTGGCCCTAAAACATTGCCGAGTGCAGAGCAGTTTGGACCTAACGCCCGGTTTGGGACGCAAGGCAGTATCCACACCGAAGAGGAATGCGCCGCGGCTCAAGGATTGTGGATTCCCGTGGTCTTCAATTGGATGACCCATGTCTATCCCAACGAACTGCAAAAATGGGGCGGAATG
>Ga0307474_10002101_pt1 | contig 14315 bp, 16 predicted proteins | sample atmos_gasesECM1C_2_FD_203312 | JGI IMG/M metagenome (GOLD analysis project Ga0307474, IMG submission 203312) | Hardwood forest soil microbial communities from Morgan-Monroe State Forest, Indiana, United States - atmos_gasesECM1C_05 | ecosystem: Environmental > Terrestrial > Soil > Temperate... | reverse complement strand
CGCGCCCTACCTGCGGGAAATCTCGTATGCCTTATCGCGTATTCTGCCGGCGGGCGGCAATACGGCGATGAATTTTCTGCGGGGCGCGTCGCAGCGTCCCGTCAGTTTGCTGATCACGGCGTCCTTACTGACCTTGTGGACCGCCTCCGGCGTCATGGTTTCTTGGATGGAAGGTTTCCGTCGCTGCTACGAACTACCCAAGATTTGGGGCCTGGTGAAAGAACGGCTAATCTCATTCCTCCTCGTCGTATTCGCTCTTGTCCCCATGACGTTCTCTACCCTGCTGGTCGCCTTCGGCAGCAAGATTGAAAGCACCATCCTTTTCTATACCGCACATGAATTCAGCGCCTACATCTTGTTGATGTGGACCTGCATTCGCTGGCTGATCGCTACCCTCACCAGCATTGCGGTCATCGCGCTGATCTATCACAATGCGGTCCCGCGGACGCAACCTTGGCATAGCGTCATCCCGGGGGCAACACTGGCCACTGGCTTGTGGTTCTCGTCCACACTGCTTTTTGGTTTCTACTTGCAGCACTATGCCGACTACGGAGTTATTTACGGATCCCTCGGTGCCGCCATTGCTCTTCTCGTATGGATGTATATGGTTTCCCTGGTAATTCTCATTGGGGCGGAGTTCAACGCCATGCTGTTCCCACGGGCGATGCTAGGAAAAGAGTTGATCGCAATCAGCAACCCGAGAATATAGTCATCGCGCCTGAACCCTGAGTCTATCCGACAACAGCCCTGGCAACCCGTTACAATAGTCTCTCCCCGTTGAGCAAATTCTGATCTCGAACTTATGAAACAGCGCAAGCCAGAAGTCGTGAAGAAAGATTCTTTCATCGCGGAAAGTGTCTTTTCAGACAGTCCCCGATCAGTCGCCGCCACTCGCCGTGCAAAGATTATCTGCACCATCGGTCCCGCCTGCCACTCCGAAGCGGCCATGCGCGATTTGATGCGACTGGGCATGGACGTCGCTCGCCTGAATTTTTCTCATGGCTCCCATGAAGACCATGCCCGCAATATCGAACGCCTGCGCGGCGCTGCCGCAAAAGAGAATCGAACCATTTGCATCCTGCAGGATCTGCAAGGCCCAAAAATCCGCACCGGACGCCTGCACGGTCAGGAACCCGTGCTGATTAAGAACGGCTCGACGCTGGTGATTACACCTCGCGATATCACCGGAACGGCCACCCGCATTTCGACTACATTCCAGGATCTTGCCCGCGAAGTTGGTGTGGGCGCCCGCATTCTATTGCGCGATGGACTCATCGAATTGCGCGTGCGCACGGTTCGCGGCAAAGATGTAGTGTGCGACGTTTTGAACGGCGGTACCCTGGGCGAACATCAGGGCATCAACTTGCCTGGCACTGCATTGTCGATCCCCGCCTTGACGGAGAAAGATCGCCAGGATCTGGAATTTGGCTTGAAACACGGCGTAGACGCGGTTGCACTGTCGTTCGTTCGCACTGCTGCCGACGTGAATATGGTCCGGCAAATCGTAGCCGGCCTGGGCTGTGATACTCCTCTAATCTCCAAGTTGGAGAAGCCGCAGGGCATCGACAACATTGAAGAAATTCTGGAGGCCTCCGATGGCGTGATGGTCGCGCGTGGCGACCTTGGCGTGGAAATGGCTCCGGAAAAAGTTCCCGTCATCCAGAAGCATGTTATTCGCCGCGCAGCGGTGTGGCGCAAGCCCGTGATCACGGCGACGCAAATGCTCGAGTCGATGGTGGAGAATCCACGGCCCACGCGCGCTGAAGCCAGCGACGTAGCCAACGCCATCTTCGATGGCAGCGATTCGGTCATGCTCTCAGCGGAAACTGCCAGCGGCCGCTATCCTCGCGAGGCCGTAGCCATGATGGCACGCATTGTAGTCGAGGCGGAGAGCAACATGGGAGAGTTCATGCAGCGCCGCCGCCGCGACCGTCATGGCCTGTCCGTCGCCGAAACGATATGCGAATCCATCGCTCACGCTGCCGAAGACCTACCCATGGGTGCGATCGCGGTTTTCACCGAAACCGGTAACACCGCGCGTATGATTTCCAAATACCGGCCGCAGGCCGCCATCTACGCGTTCACTCACAACAACACCGTGGCCCAGCGCACCAACCTCTACTGGGGCGCGCACCCTATGAAGTGTGCGCAGGCGCTTTCAGCCGAAGATATGGTGCGCGTTGCCGAAAAAGAATTGTTAGACCGCCGGTTGCTCAAGCCGGGCGACGTGCTGGGAGTGGTCGCAGGTACGCGCCAGGCATCGGGTTCCACGAACTTTATGCGGCTGCACACCGTCACATCCGAAGAGGTCAGCGCCGCTATTCATACCAAAGGTAAACGCCGCAGCAGCCTCCAGAAGCTATAATCGCGAAGTATGTCGCAGGAATATCTGTCCATCGCGATCTGGGAGCCTTTGCCCGGCATGGAGGCAGTTTCTCTTGAGACCATGCGCGAACTCAATTCCATCGTCTCCAGGAAACAATACGGCCGCGATCTACTTTATCGTAGCGGCGATGCTCACTACATACTGCTGCGCTACTGGAATTCTGAACAGGCCCGCAGCACTGCTCAGGAAGATCCCGAAGTGCTGCGCTGCTGGGCCCGGCTGGGAAACGAAATTAAAATTCTCAAGGTCTACGAGAAGCTGCAAGAGATCGGCGTATAAACGTGTCTCCTGAATCGAGCCCGCAGGTTTATACCGATGTATCGGCGGACCCGTTCGTACGCGGTTTCCTTCATCGTCCGGAAAGACCCAACGGTCAGGGGTTGGTTTTGACGCACGGCGCGGGGTCGAATTGCCAGGCTCCGCTGCTGACCGCGGTTGCGGAAAGTTTTTGCAGCGCGGGTTTTCTGGTGCTGCGCTGTGATTTGCCGTTTCGCCAGGATCGCCCGTATGGCCCGCCTAGTCCGCACGACGGCAAACGCGACCGTGCCGGACTGCAGAATGCAGTCATGGCATTAAGAAATCTGGCAGTCGAACCTGTTTTCTTGGGAGGCCACTCCTACGGCGGCCGGCAAGCAAGCATGCTTTGCGCCGAACAAACCGAAGCGAAGCTCGTGCCGGTCCGCGCCCTGCTACTGATGTCTTATCCCCTGCACCCACCTCGCAAAGCTGCGCAACTGCGCACTCAGCATTTTTTCAACCTGCGAACTCCCGCTCTCTTCGTTCAGGGGACGCGCGATCCGTTCGGCACCGTAGAGGAAATCGAGCAGGCTCTGAAGTTGATTCCTGCGAGGACAAAATTGCTGACGGTGGACGGCGCGGGGCACGATCTGGGATTCAAAGGGAAGTCGAGGCGAGAAGGCGTTCCGGGGACGGTGTTAGCGGAGCTTCAAAGTCTTCTGTAGAACCTTGCTTGAAACCTCTCTGGCGGTAGAAAGGAAGACGTCTTAAACGCGCACCAAGCGTTAAGCAAGTCTCAAGGCTGCAATACACTCTGAACGCTTAGTTCACCCATCCCGATTTCGAACCACCGTTGCCCTTGCGCGGCCCGTCATCCGGTGGAATGTAGTTGCCATGCTCGTCGAATTCAACCTTGCGATCGTGCTTGCTCATGTACACTTCAAACTTCTTCGCCGCCCGCCGCCGCTTCCAGCGGTAATACTCATTTCGAATGCTGAAGTAGCGTTCGGAAGTAGCGAACATTAGACCCTTACGCGGCAGGAATCTGAGGTAGAGATAACCGAACAGCAATCCGCCAAGGTGGGCAAAGTTCGCTACCCCGCCGGTTTCCTGAATCGCCCCCACCAGGGTCAGGAACACGATTCCCCACACGAAATACTTGGCCTTGATACGGAAGGGCAGCGGGAACATCATGATTTCGCTCTCGCCGTAGAGCACGCCGAACGCAACTAGCAAACCGTAAATACCGCCCGATGCCCCGATGGTGGGCGTCCCGGGAGACAGCCCCGGAACATGCATATAACTCACAGCCACCGAGGTGAGGCCGGCTGCAACTGTGCAAAAGAAATAAAATTCCAGGAATCGTTTCGATCCCCAATCACTCTCCAACTGGGAGCCGAACATCCACAGGGACAACGCGTTAAAAAGTAAATGCAGCAACTCGCGGTGCAGAAAGGAATATGTGATCAGCTGCCAGACCATTCCCTGCATTACCAGCTTTGGTATCAGCCCGAGATAGACAACTACCCACTCACGAGCGAATGGAGAGGCGAGCCGCATCACGGCCATTAGCAGGTAAATCCCGGCGTACGCCAGGATCAGACGCTTCACCCAACGCGTGAACGGAGGCAGGCTCAACGAGATCGTACGTCCGCGATTCATCGGCACACCGGGGCCTCAACTCCCGCAAGGGAAAGAATTCTATCCATCATGGTATCAGGTTGCACGATCGGCCGGGCTACCCGGAGCAGCTGTACTTTTTCTTGTTTCTTAGTTTTTGCCCAGCCGCCGCCGCGGACCTACCGCTCCGGGACCGGCACGACCGGCAAACTCCGATGTCCCGGCGCGTCCACCGCCCTCACTGCAAAGATGACATTATCTTTGGAAAGTTTCAAAGTCGTGCGCGTCAGGTTCCCGACTTTTTCCACATGTTCCCACTCCGGACTCGATGTTGCACGCCACAGAATCTCGTAGCCGGAAGCCGGTCTTCCCGGGGATTTCTCCCAGGTGAGGGTGGAGTCATTCTCCAGATCCTTGGTCAGCAAATGCACATTCGCCGGAGGCGATGGCGCTGAGGCCAGTGACGCCAGTGTGGCTGCATTCAGCCGCGCCACGTGCGCGACATAATCGAAGTCCACAAACTTCGGAAGGTCGCCATATTCGATGCCGCCCTCGGTGCGTACATTCTGATGCTGGTGATGAAAGTCTTCGCGAAATTCCGTGAAGCGCACGGCGGCAAATCCCTGTTGGTTGAACGAATAATGGTCGCCGCCGCGGAGATATCGGTCCAGCCGGAACACCAGCACAGGCTTCACGCCCGCATCGTAGGCGCGGCCAACATCGGCGATGTAGCGTGCTAACTGCCGCGACGCCGAGTCGTTCTCAGCTCCTAACCCACGAATCCTGTGAATTTCCTGCTCGGTCGCCGCGGCGGGTAGTCCCTCAGAAAATACGCGCACGACGGAATGATCCTGGTCGGCGCTCTTGTCTCCGCCGACGATGTCATTATTCAGCACCGCTTCGATGTTCCAGCCCTGGTCTTTCGCGAGTTTGGCAAAATGATGGCTGCCGTTCAGTCCTTGCTCTTCGCCCGCCACGGTCAGGAAGATAATTGTCGCGGGAAACTTCAGTTTGCTTAAGACGCGCGCGCACTCCAGGCTGACGGCGGTTCCGCTGCCATCGTCATTGGCGCCTGGAGCCTCGCTGTTCACGTCGAGAATGTCGCTGTTACGCGAATCGTAGTGTCCGGTGACCAGCACGACGCGCTTCGTGTTCTCTACGTCGGTGCCCTTCAGAATCGCGTAAATGTTGGTGATTTCGGTGGGCTGCGGAATGCGGTCCGCGGCCGGTTCGGTGAAAGTGTCCGTCTTCACTTCCAGGCAGCCGCCGCAATCCTTCGAGGCGCGCTCGAATTCCGACTCGATCCACTCCCGAGCGGCACCAACGCCGCTTCCAGCTTTGATCGCGGCGGGATCCTGCGCCGATATGGTTGACCGCGTTCCAAAGCTCACTAACTTTTCGATGTCAGCCCGGATCCGCTCGGCAGAAACCTGCTGCAGGGCAGCCGCGATACTTGAATCCGCAGGCATCCCTTGGTCAACATTGGTTTCTGACGCTGCAGAACTTGCGTGGCTTTGTGCCATCGCTATTCCGCTCAGGCTCAACCACGTCAAGATGATCACAGACCACGATTTCTTCTTCGGCGTAGGAATCATCTAGTCTCCGGCATGCGAATTGTCAAGCAAGGAGGCGGTTCCAGTTGAAATTTTAATCTTGCCTCTACAGCCCCGCCCCCTTGACACTGCGGCGGGGGAAGAATCTAAATATTATCAGGTGTATCTAAGGAATGATGTCGAATGGGAGCGGAGGAATCATGGTTCTTTGTCCTGAATGCGAAACTGATCTCAATGTGGAAGAGGAAGAAGTCGATGAAGGCGAAATTGTCTCCTGTCCGGAGTGTGGCACCGACTTCGAAGTGGTCACAACCAGTCCGCTGGAATTGAAGGCGGTCGAAGAAGGCTACGTGGAAGAAGAAGAGGAAGTCGAGGCCGAAGACGGTGACGACGCGTAGCGCCTGCCGTTTCCGTCTCTCCGCCTGCCGGTCCTCAGTTTTCCTCCTCCTGTTGCCTGTCTTCTGCGTCATAGCCTCGCAGCTTTCGTCGGCGGCCGACGCCAGTCCCACGTCCAAGAAGCTGAGACCAACGGATCCCTACGCTCTCATTTTTGGCACGGTCTGGGGGCCGGACGATCACCCGGTCTACGGCGTGAAGGTTATGATCCGTGGCGCCTCCGACAAGAAGGCTAAGTGGGATCTGTATTCCGATCATCACGGGGAATTTGCCCTCCGCGTGGCCGCCGGCAAGAATGACTACGTAGTGGGAGCGGATCTCAGAGGGGTCAAGACTCAAGACGGTCATCCCGTGCACCTCGTCGAGGAGGTTCCGGTTCACGTAGAGTATGATGAACGCGTGGATATTGGATTACATCTAGCTCGATAGCTCCGCGTCGAGTAGGGCAGTAAGAAAAGGAACCAGACCAGGATGATTCCCAGACCATCTTTCAGGAGCTTAGTGCTCTTTGCTTGCGCAGTTGTGCTGGCAGTTCCCGTGACCGGTCGGGCCCTCGACAAGAAGGATAAGCAGCCAGGCCGGTTACTTTCGGGCAAAGTGCTCGATCAGCAGGATAATCCTGTGGTGAGCGCTGTTGTCTATCTTACAAATACGCGCACCCATGCCGTGAAGACCTACATCGTCGGACAGGACGGTGCATATCGTTTTCCGGGACTCTCCACGGTGGACTATGAGGTCTATGCGCAGTACGGCAATATTAAGAGCGACACCCGATCCGTCAGCCAGTTCGACGACCGATCCCAGGTTTACATCGATTTACGAATCGACAAACATTAGATCCGGAACACCTAAAACATGGAGCATTCGTTTCCTGTTTGCCCACGAGCGCGAAATATACCCCCGATGCAACTCTTATCCGCTTTCCGGGTTCAATATTAAGGATGTTCTCGGGTCGGGGAGGGAAACCTTGAAAGGATTGGACTTGTTCCAGAATACGAAGCGTTTTGGTTGGATCGTGGTGGTGAGTTTGCTCTGGACGGCCGTTGTGGCCTTCGCTCAAGAGGCCAGGATGAGTCCGTATCAGGATGAACAGGACGGCGTCAGCGCCGGCGGCAAGTGGACCGAATTCCGCTCAGAGGATAAGATGACTGGCGCGAAAAAAGTTCGCTTTGAATTACTGGCAAACAACTATTTTCGGGAGGACCCGGATTACAAGCCTCGAGTTGAGGTGATATGCACCAACGGCAAGTACCAGTACGCTGACTTCAATCCCGGCGCAAGGCTGGGACAGCCAGATTATCCCGGCTTCTGGGGTCAGCCTAAAATGGAGGTCCTGGTGCGTATCGATGGAAGCCACGAACATAAGGGATGGAACTGGGTGCGTGGACATTTCCTCGCCATGGACAAGGGCACGGTTCGCGGCGCCTGGGGGGCCCAGGTGTTCAATGTGGAGGTGAAGACGCGAACCGGTTACTCGATCGCGGAGTTCTCGCCCGAAGGCTTGAACCTGGACGAAGTAAAACATGCCTGCGACCTCACTCCGCACAAACCGTAGCAATTTATTTTGTGCGTTAACGGCTGAGCCTGCGGGCTCAGCTTTTTTAATGGGCACACCCTCAGCCAGGGTTCTAGACTTGCTGCTACCGGCAGGGTTTGCGAACCAGTCCTTCTTCAAGTAGCATTTCGCCCAACCTTACAGGGCTTAAGCGCAGCCGGCTACGGACCGCCAACGCCTGCGCGAATATCTGGTGGTGCCGGGAAGAAAGCACTTAATCAGCGGAACATGCGGGGAGAACTCCGCGGCTGCCTGCGCCCACGCGCCTTGCATGATGGGCAAGGGCCAACACGAGCCGACTTTTGTGATCTCGACGCGAAGCGATGCCGAACTCAACAGCAATCTGCGTAGACGCGCGGGGCTTATGATTCTCAGAGGCGGCACTCGCTCTCGTGCCTTACGGGTCTATTCGTTCAGTTTCACTTATATTCTAGTGGCGATCTGAAGGCTGGTCTCACGGAGGGATGACACATGGGAAGCAACGTGATCACAGGGGCGGCGTTTCTTTTGTTTGTCGTGGGAGTGCTGGTCTATGTCGTCATCCTATACAACGAGTTGGTTCGCCTGCGCAACGATAACGACCGCGCGTGGGCGAACATCGATGTGCTGCTCAAGCAGCGTCATGACGAGATCCCAAATCTAGTGGAGACCGTGAAGGGATACATGCAGCACGAGCAGCAGACACTGGTGGCGGTCACGCAAGCACGGGCTGCCTCCATGAACGCGGCGAGCATCGGCCAGAAGGCGCAAGCCGCTGTAATGATGACCGGCGCACTTCGCGGGCTGTTTGCGGTAGCGGAGAATTATCCCCAGCTCAAGGCGAACGAAAATTTTCTAAAGTTGCAGACCCGGATCAGCGATTTGGAAGAGCGCATCGCGGATCGTCGCGAGTTTTTCAACGACGACGTCAATACATACAACACACGGATTGGTCAGATCCCCGAGGTATTTGTAGCCAGCTTCATGAACCTGAAACCGCGGGCGATGTTCAAAGTGTCCGATGAGGACCGGCGGTTGGTGGAAGTAAAGTTTCAGGGCGCAACGGGAGCGTAAGTGCAAATCTCGACGGTGGACTGTGAGCAGAAACAAAGATGGAACCCCAAAACTTCTGGGGTTCCATCCCATACCGACTATCTGGGGTTAACTAGGCTGACATCGCTCGGCGCTGTCCTCGGTTCTCGCGAATCGAGGCGACGCCTCGGCGGACGTTCAACCAGTTGTTTTCCTGAAAAAGATGGAAGAGATCGTAGGCGTAGGGCACCTCACCGGTGATGATCTCTTCTTTCCCTTGATCATCAGTGACGGCAAAGGCCACTTGTACCGGGTCATCAGGCGAGTTTTGCTTCGTGAAGTGGACGAGCTTTACATTTAGGGTGGATTGCTCTTGAGACTGCATAGGCATACGTTTCCTCCTTAAGTAAGTTTTATTTTTGGTATGGGGCGTACTCCACGAGAACGAATTAAGAGGCGAGTAATGCAAACATTTTTGTAAAACTTTTCTTGTCCCGGTGTCACTTGCATGTCTTTAGCCTTGCTCCCGGGAGTCCATAAGATTAAGGGCCCTCATCAGTTGAATTTGTGCGCCTTCTCTCGCGAATATGTTCAACGGGCGCTGTGAATCGCTAGCAGGCGCGGCGCTTCGGAACTTCCAATTTTCCCCGCTTCCAGCCTTTGTTTTAGGCTTCCGCGCAAATAGTTCAACTTAAGTGCAAGCCCTGGTCTGGTTTTCGGCAACTAACTCAGATCAGATAGGTTAATTTCGCGAACTCGATGAAAGGTGGATTCCGATGAACAACTTGATTCGATCAATGCTCAAGACCGCTGTCTACTTTCTGGATCAGACGAGCAGTTTCACAAATGACGTCCGGGGCCGCGTTGCAGACGGCGTGGACCGCGTGTCGGACCGGGTATCGGACCTGCGCGAACAAGCTGAAGATATGTACTCCGGGGGCGATCATACCGTCCGCAACGTGCTGACTTTCGTGGCTGGAGTCGGAGTGGGTGTAGGCGTCGCGATGCTGTTTGCCCCAGCCAGTGGTGAGGAAACTCGCAGCCAGATCGGCGATAGGGTGCAGGACATCGGCGATCGGGTTCGGGAACGTTTCTCGACGCGGACATCAACGGGAACCGAAGGCCGATAGGCCTTCCAAGATTAAGAACAACGAACCCAGCCGGAGGCGGTTGATCCGCCCTTCACCCGCTTCGCTGTGTCCGGGCCATTCCCGCTGCCGCCGCGTCATTCAATCCCAACAGAGGACCATCCACTTATGAAACTTGGCTTGCAAAAGACGTTCCGCATCGCATGGTTCGCGCCCCTTCTGAGCGGCGGCTGGGTTGTGGCCAGTGCTCAACAGTCAATCGATCCCCAGTCCGACAACACCAAGATGAACCAGAGGGATCGAAATTCAAATGAAGCTACGGCCGATCAACAAGAGGCAAATCGATCGGATCGCGACATAACTCAGCAGATTCGTAGGTCCATCGCTCGCGATAAGTCGCTCTCACGCAACGGTCATAACGTGGAGTCATCACGCAGAACGGATGGGACACGCAGGCGGCCAGTGCCTTCCGAGGAAGAAAAGCAGACAGTGGAAGAGAACCCTGCCGAGGTCGCAGGCGGGGATAAGGTGACGAACGAAATCGATGTCCAACCGAAACATTAACCGGCAAGCATCCAAGGAGGATTCTATATGGCAGGAAAAAATACGGCAGTTTTTGGAATATACCCGGACTACGCAGACGTAGAAAACGGCGTGGATGCATTGAAAGCGGCGGGCTTCCGCAACACCGATATCTCGGTGCTTTTCCCTGAAAATGTGGGCACGAAGGATTTCGCCCACAAAAAAGAAACCAAGGCACCTGAAGGAACCGCTGCAGGCGCAACTACTGGGGCAGTAATTGGAGGCGGATTGGGTTGGCTAGCCGGCATTGGCGCGCTGGCCATTCCGGGCCTTGGGCCTTTCATTGCCGCCGGTCCGATTATGGCGGCTCTCGCCGGCGTCGGAGTGGGCGGCGCGGTAGGCGGTATCACCGGAGCCTTGATTGGGATGGGAATTCCGGAGTACGAAGCCAAGCGCTATGAAGGCCGCGTGAAAGATGGCGGCATCCTGCTCTCCGTTCACTCCGATAACTCCGAGTGGACCAAGCGGGCGAAAGAGATACTGGAGCGGACAGGGGCCCAGGACATCTCTTCTTCGGGGGAGGCGAGCGCTGACTTTTCCAAGTCGGACCGGCCGATGCGGCGCGCCAGCTAGTTAGTTAGAAAGAAACAAGGGAGTCTTCGGTCTACATCCGAAGGCTCCCTGGTTTTTCGGAGCATTCAGCAATCTTCGAATAACTATTTCTTACCGCCACATCTTCAAGCCTCACTGGGGAAGTAGGCCGTAAACGTCCAACTCGTTGGAGGTGGGAACGAAAACTTTGCCTCCTGCGATGGTTGGGACGGTGAACTTCAAAGCCTGTCCGGCGGTGTCGCGTGAGCCTGCCTGCAAGCTGTTGTAAAGTTCGTTGGCGACGTTGGTGGCGTCATAAGCGTGCAGCACTGACGGTCCGCTGCCGGCGCCCGTGTTGTTATAGTTCGAGTTGTCGATGTCCCAAATAATGCCATTGGCGGAGCCATTGGCCGAAAGTGATGCAGTCGCTCCGTGCTGCTGGTACGTGGTCGCGCCGGAAGAAATTGGTGCTGTGGAAAGCAGACCGTTGCTCCAACTGAAGGCGTGCAGCACGTCACCATCGGGATGGTAGTAGACGAACCCGTTCCAGTAAACCGGGGTCGAAAAGATGTTGTCGAATTGTTTGGTTCCGGTAAGAACGGTTTCGATGACGTTGTTCGTCGAGGGGGGATTATACCCGCCCATTTTATCGCGGTTGACGACGAAGATATTGCCGTCTTTTCCCCCTCCAATGGTTTCATGAGGAGTACTGGATCCGTTGTCAGGCATTAGGATGTTGGACCCGCTGCCCAAATCGGCGTCATTCTGCGCCAGCCAACTGTTGTCATCCGGCGTGAAAGAATCCAGCACCGACAAATTGTTAGGGTCTAACCGCAGGAACGAATCGTTGTAACCGTTTGTCACCGGATCACCTACGCCGGGCGACAATTCATCGACTCCACTCAACACAAACAAATCGCCAGTTGTGTCATCGATTGCCGGGGTGCCTCCACCCGCCCACAATCCGCCGCCAGCGCCATCCGGCGTGTCGTTGAAAATTGCGGTTTGCGTTAGCTTCGTCTTGTCGTAAGCCAACACCCAGCCGTGATCGCAACTGCCAAAGGCTATGTAGATTGCGTTAGAAACTGGATTTAGGGCAAGCCCCATGCGTTGATAGCAGCTGTTTGAAAGAGGGATGATTCCATTGGAGCTATCCAAACCGGTTCCCGGATATGTGCCGCTTATGGTGGCAGGGCCTCCGAATTTTTCCACGCCGCTGGTCACATCGAGCGCATGCAAGGTGAACAATGGACCGGTTGAGCTCTCGGCGACCAGGTAGAGCGTATTGGTAGTCGAATCGATCACCGGTGTCGAGAGGATGCCGACGTTAGGCGATACGCCAGAGTAATCGTTCTTGGGGACGGGGCTTCCAAGACTCTTCTGCCATAAAGCCGTAGTCTGCGTGCCACTCGCGTCGAAGGCGTAGACCGTATCGCTCTGTGTGACAACGAAAACAACGCTGTAAGCGTTGGCGCCAATCGTGACTCGCGGCAGATACAGAGGCTGGGCGTAAACCTGACCATCCACGGGATAAGAAAACAGCTTGCCGAAGTGAGTTGGATTAACATTCGAAGGCGTCAGGGAAACCTCTTCCAGGTACGCGCCGTCGCGAGCGTCGTCATTGTGATAAGTGAGCACTGCAGCCTGGGCAACGTTAACAACGGTAATCGATGCGGTCACGCTGGATGGAGGATCTGCCGCGCTGGTCGCTCCAATGCCGTGGGCTCCTGTGGTGGGGGGAGCGGTATACAAGCCATCCGACGTAATAGTTCCGGTGGTCGCGCTTCCTCCAGCCACTCCATCCACTGACTAGGTGACCGCATTGTTCTTCAATCCCTGTATCGTGGTCTGAAATTGCTCGGTAGCGGATGGATCGATGGTCGAAGCGGAGGGCGAGATCGTAAAGACGAAGACGCTGAGTGCGGCATTCGCCGCCGCGGATGAGTTGACGACGCTGGCGGTGATCGTATGAGTTCCCACCTCTGCCGGAGCGGCGTAGAGACCAGCAGGATTGATTGTGCCGGTCGTCGAACTTCCGCCGCTGATCTGGTCAACCGACCAGGTGACCGTGGCGTTGGAAAGCCCGTCAACCGTCGCAGTGAACTGCTGAGTACTTCCCTCAGCCAGCATGACCTGCGATGGTGCAACTGACAGCGTGAACACTGAGACTGCGGCGCTGGCGGTAATTGACGGGGTGGCGACGCTGGTGGCGGTGATCGTATGAGTTCCCGCTTGAGCTGGAGCGGCGTATAGACCGGTCGGAGTGATCGTCCCGCCGGTAGCGTTTCCGCCACTTACCTGATCCACCGACCAAGTCACGGCAGCCTCGGAGCCTCCCTGAATCGTTGCGGTAAATTGCAGAGTCGCACCGGCGACCACTAATGCCGTCCCCGGCGAGACCGAAGCGGTGCTCGTGACGGTGATGGCAGAGGTCGCTTTCTTGGTGGCGTCGGCGACACTGGTAGCCATCACAGTGTGGCTTCCGGCCTGGGACGGCGCGGTATATAACCCGGCTGAGGCTATCGTTCCAACCGTGGAGTTCCCGCCGGTAACCGAATCGACGGACCATGTCACCGCGGGGTTGGAGGTTCCGTGCACGGTCACAGTGAATTGCGCCTGTCCGCCGACAGGGAGACTCACCGACGACCGGTTGAGCGTGACACTGACTTCTGGCGGCGTTGGCATAGAGCTAGACTTGCCTCCGCAACCCGCCAGTGCGAGGGTGACTGCCAAAGTTACACAGCGGCCAGAGATTGTAGACGAAGTGCCCTTCATAGTTTGCTCGGTAGCGCATAAAAATCAAGCTATAGATGGCGTGGGCAATGAAAGAGTTGCTGGCCGTTGGGCCCAACCTTTCAGAATCATCGAAGGACAACGCGATCGAATGGGGCAACGAGCTACAATGCTCGCGCCGTGAGACCTGCAGTATTTAGTTTAGATCGATCGCGCGCTCGAGATTGGCAGCACGATCATGCCAGCAGTCTGGCCGCATCCTTGGCGTAATAGGTGAGGATAATACTGGCTCCGGCGCGGCGGATGCTTAGTAAAGACTCCATCATAACGCGGTCGCGCTCGATCCAGCCGTTGCGCGCAGCGGCTTCAATCATCGCGTACTCGCCGGACACCTGATAGGCGGCCAAGGGAAGATCGAAGCGGTCGCGAGCAGCGGAAATGACATCGAGATAAGGCATCGCAGGCTTGACCATGATCATGTCCGCGCCTTCTTCGATGTCGAGTTCGATTTCGCGCATGGCTTCGCGCAGGTTGGCTCCATCCATTTGATACGAGCGCCGATCACCGAATTGCGGAGCCGAGTCGGCGGCCTCGCGAAAGGGCCCGTAGAAGCCGGAGGCGAA
>Ga0307474_10002100_pt1 | contig 14317 bp, 7 predicted proteins | sample atmos_gasesECM1C_2_FD_203312 | JGI IMG/M metagenome (GOLD analysis project Ga0307474, IMG submission 203312) | Hardwood forest soil microbial communities from Morgan-Monroe State Forest, Indiana, United States - atmos_gasesECM1C_05 | ecosystem: Environmental > Terrestrial > Soil > Temperate... | reverse complement strand
TCATATACTGCTAGTCGAAACTGATCGCTCTCATATCCATTCCGCGCCTGGCTGCGCCACGCCAGATACTTCCCATCCGGCGAATACGCCGGGTTGAAGTTGCCGCCAGCCGACGTGCTCACCTTCACCGGTTTCGCTGCGGGATCAGTCAAGTCCAGCGTGAAAATATCCGCGTGAGTCGAAATCGCTGGCACCGGATCGAGATTCTCTGTAAACGCCAGTTCCTTTCCGTCCGGCGAGAAGTCGCAGCCGCAGCCCTGCTCGAGCGACGCATAATCAGGCGGAAAATTGTGCGTGTCGCCAGGATTCAAATCCCGCATTCCACTGCCGTCAATCGAGACCAGAAACAGATGAGTCCGCTTATCGCCCGTGAAGTGGTCCCAGTGCCGATACATCAGCTGCGTCCAGATCTGCGCCTTCACTTTGCTCGCGGCCAGCACCGCATCTCGACCCGCATTGCATTTGTTCCCCGTATCAAAATCCGCAGTCGTGATCGCCGGACAATCCGGATACACCGCCGACGTAAACACAATCGACCGCCCATCCGGCGACCATTTCGCGTTGTCGGCTTCGGTCGCAATCGCCGTCAGTTTCTTCGCATTGCTCGTTGCGCCGGTCGCCGGGTCGAAGTCAGCAACCCAGATTTGTTGCCCATTCTCTCGTCCAGAAAGGAAGAGCACGGAGTGCCCGTCGGATGAGAACTGCAAACCCGAATCTCCCGCCTGACCCACCGCCAGCTTCAACGGGGCAGGTTCATCAGGGCCGCCGCCTGCAATCGCCTGCAGCCACAACTCCGCCGTCTTCGTGTTCTGCGCCAGATCGACCGTCGTCACGGAATACGCCAGCCACTTCCCGTCCGGCGAAACGGCTGTGTCGCCAAGCCGCTTCATCTGCATCAAGTCCTCAAACGTCATCGGCCGCTTGGGCTGCGGTGTTTGTGCTGCCGGCGCGTCCTGCGCGGAACAGAAAGGAAGAGCGGCGAGGAAAGAGGCGAATAGAACGAGGGTTCGTGCGATCCCAGGTTTCAAAATCGAGACCTGGGGCACCCAGGATTGGAGGGGCAAAGACCGTCGCATGGATTACCTCACTGCGCGGCGCAAACTGCCCAGCCACGCGAAGAAAAAGTGTACACCGAAAGACAGTTCACAGTTCGGAGTTCGCAGTCGGCAGCACCCATATCGCCGTGAAATCTCCGCGCTGTGAGTGATGGACTGTGAACTGCGAACTAAGAACTGCGAACTGCTTTATTTGTTCTCGTTGCCAATCAGCCGGAACGTAATCGTTCCCCAGAAGAGCCGCGCGCGCATCTGCACCGGCAGGTGGCGATCGTCGTCTGTGTACCAGATCCAGATGTTGCCGCGGTTCTTTACCACGCCGGCATCGGCGGTCGGCTGTACCCGAATGGTCTTGAAAGTTCCCAGCGAAGTCTTGATCTCCTCGCGTCCTTCTACTTTCATCGTCACCATCACGGTCCGCTGGGCGTCGGCCACCGGAATCGCGAAGCTATGCCCCACCGTCAAATCCTGCGACGCTGGGTAAAACACTCCAGTCAGAAGATCGGTCTCGCAGCCGTGCACCGCAGACTCAGCGTGCTTGGCCTGGCCGTTCACCATGTTCTTCTCATCCAGAACCGCCTTGGAGCCGGCATAGTCGATATGCAACGTTGAGTTCACCTGGCGCCGGCCTTCGACAGTTTGCTTGTCGAAGTCGTAAGTGCACCCCTTCGCGCGGTCGAAATCAGACTGGAAGTTGTCTGCGACGTGAAACAGCAGATTGATAGCGCCGCTGGTGTCAGCCGATGCGATGAGGCGCTCGCGGTCGCCAACGGCCTCAAAGTGGATGACTGCCGTGCCTGCGGGAAACACACGCCAGTCCACCGAGTAGGTGAGGGTTTGTTTCTGCGGAAAGCTGAACCCGGCCCGCGGTGGCGCCAGAACGGAGGAATCCTGGCCGTGCGACGCAGCCGCCAGGGTCAGAACGAACAATAGGGAGACTGCGTTGGCGCGCGTCTTCAAGATTCGGTACGGCTCCTCTTGATTCGGACTCTCTGGGCCCGGATTCTCATGACCCCGATTTTCATGACCCTGATTTTCATGACTCCGGTTCTCATGACCCAGGTTCCCGTGTATCGACCTGGCCCTTCTTGTTGGACTTGCCCTACGTGGAAAGCGCTTACCAGGCCCGATGCACAAAAGTCTCCAGCACCGGTCGCAGGTAGATCAGGCTCAGGTATAGCAGTGCGGCCCCTAAGGCAGAATTGTACTCGCGGTGTTCCAGGTAGAGCCGGAACGAGAACCCATCCGTAGCCGCATCAGTAACTGGCTGGGAAACAGCGGTTTGGGCCGATTCGCGCGGAATTCTGGCAGCGGTCAGGCGCGGAATAAATCTCGGCACGCTGCGGCAGTAGCTCTTGAATTCGGGGAATGTGGCGCGCAGGAATAGCTCCTCCGACGCGATCACCGGAATGTAGATTGCCGCGAATCCCACCGCGAGCAACAGCGCCACTGGCCAACTGAGTAGCGCGAGCGCGAAACCGGCAGCGATCAGCGTCGATCCAAGATATAGCGGGTTTCGCGTGTAGGCGTAGGGGCCGGTCACGGCAAGTTCGCGATTCTTTTTCACGGTGCCTGAAGCAGCTGCGCGAAGCGCAAGCCCAGGGAGAACCAGCGCAAGGCTCCACGCGATCGCAATTGGATGCGGTTGCCGGCGGGCAACTTCGATGAGAAAGACAATGGCGGTGAGGAAGCCCAGCGGCACGCGAATGCGCCGCGCGACGCGCTGCCATGACAACTGCCCGGAACCGCGGTACGGAGGAATCGGGCGTGCATTTGGAGATGGCGTCTGCTCGGTCATTGCCCACTCTCCTCGGCCAGCAACTCATCCGCGGCGCGAAGCACATCTTCCGGCGAAATGGTCAACAGCCCCGGATCGGGTGCGTCGCGGCGTGAATGATCGCGCTTGCTTTCAGGACTACGCAGCACGCGGGCGCGCGTGCCATAAGGGCCGTTGCGGTTGGGATCGGTTGGCCCGTAAATTCCAACAACCGGCCGGCCAAGAGCACTGGCAAGATGCAGCGGGCCAGTGTCTCCGCCGATACACAGAGCGACGCGGCGCGTAAGCGCAATCAACTGCGGCAGAGTCGTTGTTAGCGCAACGGCGCCGCCCGTGGCGATCGCGGTTGCGATCGTCTCTTCGCCCGGTCCGGCATTGACCACGACGTGCAAGCCGCGATCGGCGAGTCCAGCGGCGACGGCGGCGTAGCGCTCCGGCGGCCAGCGCTTGGCGCCCCAACCGGCTCCGGGAGTGATGAGCGCGATGGGCCGCGCAGCACCGCGGAATGTGGCTGCGAGCCATTTGCCGCACCAGGCTTCGGCCTCAGGATCGACGGGAAGCAGCGGGGCAATATTCGCAACGCCGGGGACCGAGAGCGCGTCACCGGCAACGGCTGACGCGAGCTCCATATCTTGCTCAATCACATGCGCTCCGTGCGTCACCACCCGCTCGGTGAATAGCCACTGAGCGGGCCACTCGCGCGGGCTCGCTTCGCCAATGCGGCGTGCGCATCCGCTCATACGAGCGATGACCGCAGAGCGGATTGCTCCTTGAAGGTCGAGCACGGCGTTGTATTCCGCGGCGCGAAGTTCGCGGCGCAGATCGAAGATTGCTTTTCGAGTATTGGAACTCAACGGATGGCGCTTCCATTCGCGGCTCGGTGCAAAGTGGAGACGGTCAACGACCGGCATTGCGGAGTCGCTAACTTGCATTGCGGAGGCGCTCGTTCCCTTTGTCCCTTTGTCCCTTGGTCCCTGCTGTCCGGTCCCTGCACTCAACAGCGCCTGCCAGCGCGGCTCGACGACCCAACCGATTTGCCAGTCAGGATGAGCGAGACGCAACGCCGTCACCGCAGGCAGCGCGTGAAGAATATCGCCCATTGCGCCCAGGCGGACGATGAGCAGGCGGAAGTTGGATTGCGCTTGCAAAGATCGATTTTCGCACAGCGCAGGCGGCGAGCGGACCGATATGGCGGACGAGCCGATTTGGCGAGCGAGTGGATACGGCGCGCAATCGCAAGGACTGCGCGCCGGCTTTGCCTGGCCCTTATTTCGCGGCGGGTGTGGCGGCGGGCAGGTAGCCCAGGTCTGGCTCGTAGCGATAGACGTAGTACTCGCTTTGCACGATGAGCGCGCGGACCTGGTTCACCAGGGCCTGGTAGCCGTCCTTGCCGAGGCCTTTCTCAGCGCCGATGGTGTCGTCGAGATCAGCCCAGTTGTTGAATCCGGTGACAGAGACGAATTCCGGGCCGGGCTCGCCGAAGCGCTTTTCGGCGAAGTTGTAAGCCGTGGCTCCGCCCTTCTTGACTGCCGGAAAGATCGCGTTTTTCTGGAGGTCGAGATAATCGTGATACTTGTCGGGGCGGACCTGCGTGACAAGAACGCGAATCATCTTGGGCTCGTTGCCGTCGTCGGGCAGGCTGAGCGCGGGATCGACGACGTCGATTTCACGGTGCCAACTCGACGTGCACTCGATGATATGCGTGCTGAGGCGCGCCAGATCGCCTTGCTGATCCTTCAGCTTGGGGTCCTTGTCGATGGTGGCGTCAAGGTCGGCCCACTTGGAGTACATCTGGACGCGCGCGTACTCATAGGGACCGGTGAGCGAAACCCAGACGGTGCTGTAGCGGTCAGAGCCGGCTTTGGCCAGGATGGCGTTGTACTCCTTGATCTCAGCCTGAAAATCGCCGATGCGATCGGGCTTGACGGTGTAAAAAGTGACGCTGCGGATGTTGGCGCTTTGCGCGGAGACAGGCGTGGCGAGGGCTGCGACGACCGCGAGCATTGCGGCGAGCGACATTAAAGACCAAAGAACTGCTTTCCTGAGCGAGACCATCAAAGACCTCCTTGGTGCAAGCCGGGAGTCGTGCTCCCGACACTTGAAGGTCCGGCGTTGCAGCCGGGCGTGATTGTGATGAAGGCCTTCGCGAGCGAGAGGAACGTGCGGGGGTCTTCCTGAACAATGAACTCCGAGGACCGAACGGAAACTTTCAGACTGAGCGAGTATACGGGAAGCAGCGACCGAGCGAACACGGGACTAAGGGGTTGTGGGACTCGGGGCTAAGGGGACTGAGGGACTAGGGGGGCCGAGCGCGGCCAAGCGCTGGAAGGCGCGATTGATCGGTGCGCGAAACCGATGAAGTGCCGGATGAAGAGCTAGTGTATTATTTCGTGCAGTCACCAGATTTGTAGCAGATTCGCCGGAAAGTCCGTTTGTTTTTGGCGGGTTGCGGCCCGTGATAGGCTCGGGCTTGAAGAGTTTTTGACCCAATGTTTTGCCCTTGATGTTTTGTCCCCTGATCCTGCTTTCTTGCTTTGGAGTTTCAGAATGTTCTTCTGCCCCGGGCCCTCCAATTCGGATGCGGAGAGGGTGAGCGAGATTGCGTATCACGCGTCTCGCAGCAACATTCCTGCTTCGTCTCCATCAGGTTGCTTAACAAGTTGCGGAACTCGACCGGCTCTCCACAAACAGGTTTTGCGCTCGTGCCTGTCCGGTTTTCGATTCCCGGGCATTCTGGTCTCGGGTATTCTGGCCGCTTCATTTCTCCTCGCCCTCGGTACCAAAGTTGCTGCGCAAGCTCCGAGCCTGATTTCAGCGCCGATTGACCTCTCGCGAGTGCAGGTGTTGCGCGACCACCATCCGCAGTGGGCGAACGCGGCGAACGATGCGGGGCCGCTCCTGGCGGACCAACAAGTGCAAGGCCTGACGCTGGTGCTGGCAAGGACAGCCGCGCAGGATGCAGCTTTTGAGCAGTTTCTGGCCGACCAGCAAAACCCCGCTTCAGCCAACTACCATCACTGGCTAACTGCGGCCGAGATCGGCGAGCGATTCGGGCCGTCGGACACGGACGTGGCCGCAATCAAGGGCTGGCTCCAATCGGCGGGACTGCAAGTGAGTTGGATCGCGCCGAGCAAGACGTTCATTGGCTTCGGCGGCACGGCGACGGAGATTGCGGCGGCCTTCCAAACCGAACTGCACAACTACCGCGTGAACGGCCGGAGCCTGGTCTCCGTTTCTTCGGATCCGATGGTGCCGCAGGCAGTGGCGCCGGCGATCAAAGCGATTCGCGGGCTTTACACGATTGAGGAAGAGCCGCAGAGCCGGGCGCGAGTGATGGAGATGGATTCGCCGGACATCACGGCGTCAGATGGTACGCATTTCATCGGGACTGGGGATTTTTTCAACATCTACAGCCTGCCTAACGGCATAACCGGTTCGGGCGTGACGATCGGCATTGTGGCGCGGTCTCGCACCGATGCTGCCGACTTTGACAATTTCAAGTCACGGATTGGGGGAGTCTTCGCAGATCCGACAGAGGTGGTGCCGACGGCATTCGGAGGAGTCGATCCGGGGCCACCATATATGGCGCCACCGGGTTCCAGCGTTTCGATCGGCGACCAGAGCGAAGCAACGCTGGACGTTGAGCGCGCAGGGAGTGTCGCTGAAGGGGCGCACCTGCTGCTGGTGGTGGCCACGCAAGCGAGTGGCGGCATTGAAGTTGACGCGCAGTACCTCGTGCAGACCGTTCCGGCTCCCGTGCAGGTGATGAATATCAGCTTCGGCGGCTGTGAATCGGCCGCCGGACCAACAGGGGTGAATTTTTGGGATTCTCTCTTTCAGCAGGCCGCAGCGGAAGGCATCTCGTCGTTCGTCTCGTCGGGAGACTCTGGCGCATCAGGGTGCGATGCGGATTACGAAGCGCCTCCGGCGAGCCCCAAAGCAAACAGCCCAAATTACATTTGCTCCTCGAGCTATGCCACATGCGTGGGAGGAACCGAGTTCAACGACACTTCGAATCCGACGATGTATTGGCAGCCTTATTCGGGCGTCATCGGCACCTCTGCTACCGGTTATATTCCGGAAGGTGGTTGGAACGAATCGTGGAACGGAACGACGAGCGAAGTGGCGGCGTCAGGCGGGGGCGTGAGTTCGGTCATCGCGACGCCGACGTGGCAGCAAGGGGTTGCGGGAGTTCCCGCGGCCAACACGGGGCGTTATACGCCTGACGTAGCCTTCTCCGCGTCAGAGCACGATGGCTACCTCGGCTGTTTTGCAGCGGGCGGCGGAAATTGCGTGCTCACGAACGGGTCAATTTACTTTACGGTTTTTGCAGGTACCTCGGCAGCCGCGCCGAGCATGGCGGCAATTGCGGCACTGCTCGATCAGAACGGTAGCACCGCGCAAGGCAACCTGAATCCCGGAATTTACCTGATGTCGATCAGCGCGCCGACGGCATTTCACGATGTAACTCTTGCATCGAGCGGCGTCACTTTATGCGACATCAACACAAGCCTGTGCAACAACAGCATTTCGGGGCCGAGCGGTTTGAGCGGCGGCCAGGCGGGCTACGAAGTGGGAACCGGATACGACGAAGTAACGGGACTGGGCTCGCTGGACGCGAACATTTTTGTGAACGCGTACCCGACCGCGAGCAAGATCCAGACGCCGACGGTTCAAGTTGAGTCACTCATGTGGCCTGTGAATCAGAATATTCCCGTTGGCGTCGGAGTTGCCGGCGGCGCGTATTCCCCCGGAGCAACCGGGAGCATCGTTCTGACCGCCGGAAGCTACACGTCTGCCGCAATACCGGAGACGGGAGCGTACCAATACGTAAATATTCCAGCGGGAACGTTGGCAATGGGGACCTACACGGTGACGGCGTCTTATACCCCCGATGCCGCGAGTTCCCCGATCTACAAGGCTGCATCGGGCACCGGACAACTCACCGTATCGGCTCCGCAGTACATCACACCTCTCGTTGGGGTAGCGCCTTCTGCGTCGACCATCACGAGCACGGAGCCCATCACGCTTTTAGTGCGAGTGGGCGCCGGCGTAGGAAATCCGGCACCGACAGGAACTGTGACCGTAACCAGCGGCAGTTATTCGAGCGGGATAGTTGCGCTCGTGCCAGGAAACGGCATGTTTAACGACGGAGAGGCAGTCATCAACGTTCCGGCGGGCACCTTCCCGGTGGGTCAAGACACGCTGACGGTCAACTACGTCCCCGACGCCTCCGGCGCTTCGCTTTACTTGGCTGCTTCGAGTTCCTACACGATCACCAATATTGGCGCCCAGGTAACTCCATCGGTCCAAGTAAGACTTAGCTCCCAAAACTTGACTACGGCACAGTATCTAACCGTGGCCGTGGTAGTCAGCGCTCCCGCCGGAGACCCGACCCCGACCGGCAGCGTCGTGGTTTCTGGCGGGAACTACACTTCCGCTGCAACCAGCCTTACCGGTAATGGAGTGGCAAATGTGCAAGTGGCGCCCGGAGCTCTAGCTGTCGGGACGGATCTGCTGACGGGGACTTATACTCCGGATGCTCAAAGCTCAGCGCTGTATTCGGGAGGATCGGCGGCAAACACGGTCACGGTGACAATCCCTGCCAACGCGAACTTCACGATCACCGGGAATTCGTTTGTGCTTACCAAGGGCTCTCAATCGTCGAATACTTCAGCCATTACCGTCACGCCGACAAACGGCTTTGTGGGGACAGTCGCCTTGACGGCCGCGATTACAGCGAGCCCAGCGGGTGCGCAGGATTTGCCCACGATGAGTTTCACGACGCCTTCGGTGAACCTTGCCGGACCCAACGCGGCGAATTCAACATTGACCTTTACAACTACGGGGGCGAGTTCCGCGAAGCTTGTTGATCCGCCCGGACCGTGGATGCGCTGGTCTACGGCGGCTGCGCCGGTGTTGGCATGCGTCGTCCTCTGGTTTGTGCCCCTGCGGCGGCGGTTGTGGCGAAACATGATGATGTTCGCGGGACTCGCGATTCTGATTGTGGGCGGTGTGGCGGCGTGCGGCGGATCGGGCGGTGGCGGAGGTGGTGGAGGTGGTGGTGGCAACCCCGGCACGACGTCTGGTCAATACACGATCACGATCACGGGGACGTCGGGTGCGACGACTGTGACCAACACAATCACTCTCACTGTGCAATAGACCGCGCGGCCTCACGCGGCGGTTTTTAGCGCGGCAGCACCGCGATGGAAGTGTGCTGTCTCAGCGCGGGACGAAATTGGCGCTGCACGAAACTCGCGCTCGACGAATTAGCGCTGGAAGAGGTCGATGGGCCGGGTGAAGTCGGTTACGCGGAAGTGCTGCGCTAGAGTGGGGTACTGGCCCTTGATCTTCAGGTACATCTCCCATGCGACGCGGCGGTAGCTGAAGTGGCCGGCCGGGCCGGTGCGCAGCTCGGTGATGTACTGGGCCTCTGCGAAGTCCATTTTAAAGAGCGCTCGGATGCGTGTGGCGAGGGGCAGCAGATAGAGCGCGGACTGCGGCGCCTCGGGCATGTCGTGGCTGGAGGCGATGGTGCTTGCGGCCACGTGGGCGGCGCCGATGGCGGAGCGATATTCAGAGAGAACTTTGGCCTCGGCGAGAATGTCGGTCACATCGCGGAGATCGCCGCCTCCGGGAGTTTCATAGCCGTGCAGGCCGGTGAATCCCTGGATGATCTGCGTGCAGCGGCGATGGCGATGGAAGTCGCGGAAGCCGCCAATGTCCATGAGAATGTCGAATCGTAGCGAGGCGCCGGCCTGAAAAGCGCGCAGGGTTTCGTCGTGCTTGCCGCGATGCTTCAGGCCCAGGTCAATGATTTCTGCACTGCGTGCGGCGGGCAGGCCAGAGAGAAAATCGCGAAGCTGACGGAATGGGTGGTGGCACGCCGAGTAGAGAAGCGTGGCGGCAAGCTCGATTTCAAGCGGCTCGCTGCGCTCGACGAGGTCGACGAGCGGAGCGGCGGCTGGAGGCAAACCTTTGAGGAGCTCGGCGGCGCACTTGGCCAGATCGGTTTCGGTGCGGACAAGGTACTCGCTGGGCTGGGCGTATTTAACGAGCGTGGGCGCGGTGTGGACCTCGCGGGTGAAGAGTGCTGCGGCCTGGGCAGCGAGCGCGGGCGCAGCGGAATCCTGCATCGTGGAGAGCTTTTCAACAAAGGCTTGGGCGGCCTTGGTGTTGACGTTCCAGGCGGGGCCGGTAGCGGCTTCACGCAGCTTTTTGCCGAGCAGGCGGATTTCAGCGGCGGGGTGCGAGAGCAGGCGCGAGACCTGTGTTTCAAGAGTGCGGGCGCTCACGATCTGGCCGAGCGAGGTGTTGGTGGCTAGAGGAAGCAAGTAGCGCGCGACATCGAAGGCGCGTGCGCGGAGGGTGCGCTCGTAGGCTTCAGGCTTCATGCCTTCAGGGCGCGAGACTCGCTTGCGCAGCAGATCGAGGACGGAAAGGCTGACGCGCTTGTAGGCGGACATGAGCGATTCGATCGTGCGGTCGTAGAGTTCCTTTGAGTCGGAATCTCCGGCGAAATCGGGGACATAAAAGCCGGATTCTAGAAAATTCTGGTAGCGCGTGGAGCGCTCCTGACCGTCCCAGCGGGTTTCGTCGACAAGGACGATGGCGGCAAGCAGGGAGAGTCGCTCGACGGCGAAGGCGACGTGAGCGAGATCGGCGATGGACCGGTGTCCGTACTCAAAATAAAAGGTATTGAGGAACTGCTCGGCTCGCTGAGCGCTGATTTCGGCCAGGGAATCGCGCATGGAAAGCGCCGAGCGCGAGTACTTGGCCATGGCGTAGGCGAGAATCTCAGGGTCGGCGCCATGGATGGCGATGACTTCGGTCAGGTTGCGCGCAGGGGAGGTGGTCGAAGATTCACTGGACATGTGGATGGTCTCGCGGACAGAATACGTCATAAGGGAGTACCCGCGCGCAGGCGGCGAACTGGGAAGCCCCGACAGGAACGAGCTCGGGCGGGAACGAGCCTGAGCCGGAACGAGCCTGGCGGGAGCGAGCGCGGACGACCGGGAGCGCGGGAGTAGCCATGCGGGAGTATTTAGTGCGGACTTCGCACAAGCCGCGGCCCTTGCCGGCCGGACGCTGGGCGATGACTCAGCGCTGGAACGATCTGTTGTTTGCGCACTGGCCGATTGCCGCGGCAAAGATTCAGGCGCTGTTGCCGGATTGGCTTGAAGCGGACACGATTCAGGGGTCGGCTTGGCTGGGCGCGGTGCCGTTCTGGCTGGACCGCATTAAAATCCGCGGAGTTCCGGCGATCCCGGGCCTGCGCAATTTTCCTGACCTGAATTTGAGAACGTATGTGCGCGACCGCATCACTGGCACGCCGGGTTTCTACTGCTTCTCAGTGGATTCGAGCAACCTGCTTACAGTTGCCGTGGCGCACCTGATTTACCACCTGCCGTATTGCATTGCCGAAATGCATCTGGAGCCGCGCTCGGAGCGGGAGTTCTCGTTCTACAGCCGGCGCCGGTTTTCGCGGCAGCCAGTGATCTTTAACGCGCGTTACCGGGGATTGGGGCCGACGCAGAAGACGGCGGACATTCGGGTGGGATCGTTCGAATATTTCTTTACGGAGCGGCCGTGCATTTTCTCGACCAACCGCGCGGGCGAGCCGGTCAGGGCGAATCTGCACCACGTGTCGTGGCCGCTTGAAGAAGCGGAGGCGGAAATCGAGCGCAACGACCTGGCGGCGTCGGTGGGGCTGGAAACACCGGAGCAGCAGCCGGTGCTGCACTACTCGCGGAGGCTGGCCGTGTATGTGTGGCCGGCAGAGCTGGTGCGTCCGGCGCTGGCCGCGCGCCCCGTAACGGTGGCGGCGACGCCGACGTAGAGACAGTTCACAATTCTCAGTTCACAGTTCGTAGTTCTTAGTTCGCCGCCTGTTGCGATCAAATTACAGCTTTATACCCTGCGCGAGTTTCAGCTTTTATGCGCCTCAGCTTTCAGCTTTTCTATGTCGGGCGGACAGTTGTGGCTTCCTGCGGCTTGCTCCGGCCTGCAGCAGTTTTGAAGTTGCCGCAGACCGGAAGCGTTCACTGAACTACAAAGCCACTCGTGGCAACAGAGCCGCTCGTACCGTTCCTTCCCGACTTAGAAAGACGGCCTGACCCAGAAAAACAGCCCGACTTAGAAAGTCAGTTTGAGGGCCAGCTGAATCAGGCGCGGATTGTTCACCGTGGAGTTGACCGCGCCAAATCCCGGCGAGTTGATGTCGTTAATCGGGCTGCCGAATTCCGGGTGGTTGAAGAGGTTGAAGAACTCAGCACGGAAATTAAAGCCCATCCCCTCGCGGGGCAGCGCGAAGTCCTTAACGAGGGAGAAATCCGTGTTGACGAAGTCCGGCCCTACAACGGGGACGCGCGCGGCATTGCCGAGTTCGCCGGGAACCACGACGACGTCACTATTGTTCAACACCTGAGCCTGAGGGGCCGTAAAGCACGCTTCGTTGATCCACTGATGCATGCCGTGATTCGCCTTGTAGGGATTGCAGCCGGAGACCTGGTTGGGCCGGTTGAAATTGTTGTCGTTGCCGCCGGCATTGAAGGTAGTGCCAGAACCGTTGAAGCTGTCGATTAACGGAACCGGGAAGCCGGAAGAGACTCGCTCGATAAGAGTCAGTTGGAAACCGCCGAGAAGGGCGTTGGTTGTGTCACTCCAGCCGTTGCCAAATTGCCTTCCGTGTCCGAAGGGCAAATCGTAAATCACGCTGCCTGTAAAGCTGTGATTAAGATTGATCTGCGCCAGCGACCAATCGAGTTTTTGCCAGTTGGGCAGCCCGAAATAAGGGGCGCTGAGCTCCGAGCCCAGGCCGTCGGAGAGGCCGTTGTCATAAGTGCGCGAGTAGGTATAGGCCAGCAGAGCATAGAGGCCGTGTTTGGGCGTCTTGGTCTCTGCCTTGATCTGCAGCGAGTTGTATTGCGTCTTGCCTGGGTCACCGTAGAGCAAGATCGCGTTGAAGTTCGGCGGGTTGTAGGGGTAGAAGTAGGGCGCGCCACCGGGCAGGCAGCCAATCGTGTAGCCGGATACGGCTCCACAAGCCGAGGGACTGCCGACATTTAGATCGTTGCCGATGACCGTCAGATGGCCCCCGGTCGAACCAGCATAGCCCGCTGTGAGCAGGATATCGCCCGGCAATTGGCGCTCGATGTTGGCGTTATATTGGTGAACCCTGCCGGGCTGGAAGTTGGTCGGCTGGTAGGCGTATGTGCCCACAAAGCTGGCCACATTTTGCGGCGTGGGCAGAGGCTCAAAGCCGCGGGAAAGGTTAAAGGGGCCATCGTCGTAGTCAACTAGCTCGGGCGTCCCGCCGAGGGTTGCGGCGCAGTAGGACGTCTTGTAAGCGCAGCCGGTCGAAAATGTGGCGGGAAGTGCATCGGATTCGCCAAGGTTAGGCGGATTTTGCCACAGACCCTGCGCGCCCTGGTTCCAGGACGAGTCGTGATAGATGCCGAAGCCGACGCGAAGGACAGTCTTGTCGCTGCCTAGAACTTTCCAGGTGGCGCCAACGCGGGGCTCGTATGCGCCCCAGAACATATTGATTCCGGCCGAGTTGCTCACCCCATTTTTGCCGGCGATGAGAAGCGTTTCTGTTGATGGGATGTAGTCCGACATGCGGTTGTGTTCTTCGGTGACAGGTGTCGTCATATCCCACGCAAGGCCGAGGTTGAGCGTGAGCGAAGAGGTAACGCGCCAGTCATCCTCGACGAAGGGCCGGTAAATCTTCCAGCGGCGGCCGGTGATAGGACCGTCGTAGGTCTGGTCATGCTCGCTCAATCCGGTGATCCCCATCAGCAGGTCCGCTTCGGAATTACCGGGCGCGGGCCCTGCACCGGTAAAGTCTCCAAAGAGGCCGACGATCCAGAAGCCATCTTGAAATGCTTCCGTGCCGACGTTCATCTGATTGGCGCGAAGATCGATGCCAGCGTGAATTTCATGCTTGCCGCGAATCAGGTCGAGATCGTCCTTGAACGAGAAGATATCGGTTCCACCCTGAAACGGTGAGTAGCCGCGATCGCCGAGCGACCAATAACCGCCCTCAACGATGGTGGAAGGCACGCCTTGACTGTAGCTGCCGCCCGCGGTCGGTGTACCGCCGGATGAGCAGCCAAGATCCGCGCCGGGAATTCCCAGCGTCGCACCATCGCACGTGAAGTTATCCTGCGAGGCAATGTAATCGAAGATTCGGTCGTAGCCCACGGTGGCCTGGTTAAGCGTGGTGGGCGAGAAGACGTGAGTTTCGCCGAGGGCGGCATTGCGCGCGTGGTTAATCAGAGTCTCATTGCTGCCGAACGCATTGCCTTCGGCGAGATACGGAGCGGGCGCGCCGCCTGGTGCATAAGAGAATGCCTGGTCGTAGCTGAATCGCGCGAAGAGATTGTCCGAGGCAGTGAGCGTATGGTCCACGCGGGCGTCAAACTTGGTTTCGTTCAGCGCGCGGACCGGCTCGGTGACGTAGTTATAGCTTGCGCCAACA
>Ga0307474_10002099_pt1 | contig 14321 bp, 13 predicted proteins | sample atmos_gasesECM1C_2_FD_203312 | JGI IMG/M metagenome (GOLD analysis project Ga0307474, IMG submission 203312) | Hardwood forest soil microbial communities from Morgan-Monroe State Forest, Indiana, United States - atmos_gasesECM1C_05 | ecosystem: Environmental > Terrestrial > Soil > Temperate... | reverse complement strand
GCCTTGAGCCAATGTTCGTTTTTCTTGTGGGTGTTGAGGTTGTCGAGGATGACGTGAAGCTTTCGGCCCGGAAAGGCCGCGGTGACGCTGTTCATGAAGTCGAGAAACTCGACGCGGCGACGTCGTTGAATGAGCCGCGAGGCTTCGCTGGCGAGCACAAGGATCCCGGTCGCGCCGCCTTTCGGCCGACCGGCCTGGCGATGGGACCGGATGGAGCGATATACATCTGCGAGGACGTGCATGGCCGCATCTGGCGGGTGACTTATCGCGGCGATGCGGCGACCGCGCGGCTGGCTGCGGCGCCGGCCCTCGCCACGGCATCGGGCCCGGCGGCGCGGCCACCCCGGCAGAGCCAAGGCCCTCCCTTGGTAGGCTAGAGCGAAGGGTCGGTCGAAGGCCTCGCGTGCTTCCTTACCGCTTCGTTCCTGTCGGATAGATGAGTGATTGATCGTCAATATCCTGATCGGGAAGTTTCTTCACATCTACCAGTGCATGGAACTCGTTCAGCGACGGCATTGCGGCAGCCGACAGCTCGAGCGGCGGCGATCCCGGCCGCAGAAGGTACATCGCCACTGCGATCAACGCGATCGCGGCGGCCGGGGTCATTATGGGCTTGATCTGAGCTTTCATGGCTAATGCCCCTGCTAAACTCGCGCCGTCGGCTCTGCAAATGCAGCCGCGGCGGATTGCTGCACGAAATTGTCAAGGGTCACGGCGGCTCCCGCGGCGATCGCAGCGGCGGCTATGCAGGCTATGATAAAGGCACGCATTTCCTGTTTCTCCTAGCAGAATTTAAGTCGATCGATTGCCCAACAGCCAAAAGGCTGTGTTCAGCCCAAGCGAGAAAACGCCTCTGCCTCGAGATCCATAAAGGTACGTCCAAGCAAACCGACAGCCGAGTAAAAGTCGGCGGCTTCAGCGCGTTCGAGATCGACAAAAAAGCATCGGATCCATAGCGAGAGATGCCTTTCAAAGAACTCACGTTCGAAGCTCGCCGATGCCGCAATGCTGCCATTGGCAAGACCTGCCATAATTTCACAAAGGATTGCGGCGTGATCCTCCGGTTCCGCGAGGTGTCGCACTGTTTCGATGCCAAGACCTTGAAGCGCTTGGCGCACTCGAGCGAGTGGCGGTCCGTAAAGGGTATCCGTCAAATAATGAGACGAGTACGGCAACAGGCCCCCCTCCTTCAGCCCGGCAAACAGAGCGATATATTCCCTCGCCGCATTTTCCGCGCTCACCCGTGCTGCGGCCGCGCCAAGGGCAGAGTGCGCAGCTCCAATCGGACTCGCATCCCCCTTCAGCTCAGCCAGTCGGGAGATCATCATCGAATCTGGGCTGCGCAAGAGCAAGGTCGCCAACAACGCGTATTCCTGGGCACGCGCCCGGTCAATCTCGTCGACGCTTCGCATCACACTCTCCCGGGTGGTCAAATCGGGCGTCGTTCTCACTTCGACAACCGAAAATGTAGCAGTCCCCCAGATCGGGAATGCTCCGCGCTATCTCGGCAAGGCGCTGCCATGACACCGACCGTCGCAGGATACGTCGCACTGTCCGACGGCATCCTCATTCTCCGCTTCTGCATGTGCTTCGCAGATGTCACGGGATGAAACACGGGTCGAATGCAATTCGCCAAAACCGCGGCGAGCATGTTGAACAGACGTCAATTGTTCGGACTGCCCAAGGTTTGAACCACACGCGTCAGAACTCATCTCTTCTGCAAGCAAGTCAGACGTCTTCGTCAAATTGGGCGAGACCTGCGAGAGTTGACCTTGCACAGTGCCTAACGGCCCGAACCCGGGGATCCCGTTTGGGTCGTTAAAGTCCCATTGATTTTCCGCGATGCCGACGAAATCGCGAATGGCAGGGTCGCTCGTCCATGCTCGACGGAGAGCGGCTCGGGTCAATTCCGCGGGGACGCTGGATTGCAGAAATGCGACGATGTCGGTATCCGCGGTAATCGTGTCGATCGACGGCAAGCGCACCGAGTCAAACGGCTGGTGCTCCGCCGCGTCGCCCTCTGCCCGCGGGATCGCCGACTCGATGCCCGTCGAAGCGACTTCAGAACCCGGCACCTTTTTCGCCTCCTGCTTGAGTCGCGCCCAACGCAGGAAGACATTCCTGGTTTCAACCACAGTTCGTTCCCTCTATTCCACGCGCAAGGGCCTGGCTATCGCGCTTGCGCTTGATGAACGGACGATCGACATGATGTTCGGCTACAAACCGCCTGACGATTTCGGCAAGCTCGCCTGGCATGGACACCTGATCGACCAAATTGTTGCCCGCCTCAGTAAGTCCTTCACCTTCCGCCGGATCAGCGGTAACAGCCGCCAGTTCATATGAAGCCCCCGAAGCCGTCGGACGCAGAACCACCCACAGCGCAGGCGAGCCCGATGCGAGATTGTCGCGATAGTTGGCCGTCTCGGTGCGATGCAGTTCGACTATGGCTTGGCCAGCATAAAACGCGGTGGTTTCCGTTTCTGTTTCCGTGCCCAGCGGCGTCCACGGCGCTGCCGACGGGCTTCCCACAAACACCGAGACTGGTCGCCATAGAAAATTCGCCCAGCTGCTCCTGGATTTGCGCCGCTCGACCACGACGCCCACGGCAATACGCGCAAGAGCTGTCGTTTTCAATTGACCGCCTCCACTCGCCGGATCGGCAACCCGGCCACCAAGTTCTGCGGCTTCAGGCGCAGCAGCTCGTCAGTCGTTGTGGCCAGCAGCAGATACACCGCATCACCGCGGACTTGTTCGATGACATCAGCCGGATCGCGGAACGTCAGCCGGAATAGCCCGATCAGTCGGGCGCGCGCCGCATCGTCTAGATCCTCTCCGCTATAGATGGCATCGCCAATGCGAGAGCCGTCCGAGCTCAGTCCGAGGTACCAGCTGAATGGCGCATCGTGCAGCTCCCTCAGCGGCTCGATCACCACATTAATGTCGAGCAAATGAGAGAGCCAGCGTGCGATCACGCCGCCAAGAGCCACCATACCCCGCTCGCCGGCGCTCAGGTCGAGTGCCAGATCAAAGCAGTCGCTGCGTTCCCAATAGCTGTCTGCCGTGGACTCGCTGAGCATATCGACTTCAATGGCCGGCAACCTGAGCAGCGTCATGAGCGGCGACGGAGCATGTTGATCACCCGGCGACTCGATCTCTTCGTCGACCGCAATGAGAGACGTCACCTGCCGCACGATTTTCTGCGGACGGAAGAACATTTCCGCAGCCCGCAACATGAAGACATCATCGAAACCATCCAACACGTTGCGCATGATCGCTTGCACCAACTGGTTGATGAGGATGTGAGGGAATTTCATTCTGCGCCGGACGATTTCGAGATAAGCGGTCTCCAGGCTGCGATGCCTCAAAAGATGGTCACGCCAAGCGATCATCGTTTGCCAGTTTTCTCGTGCGTCGGGATCGGCAAGGCGAGCCAATCGGCCGCTTTCAATCGGCTGTCGGGGAGCAAGCAACAATGCACGGTGGAGTGCTCGCTCCGCCGGGCACGCCTCCGGGGGAGGCATCAGTTCAGGGCGGGCCAGATACGCCTTGAGGAACCCGTCGGTGACGCGTAGCCTGCCCGCGTCGTCGCGATCGAGCAGATGATGTCCGCAAGAAGGCCAGAAGTCGCGCGGCGCACTCATTCCCGTTCTCCCTTCCCCAGCGCCAGGAGATCTCGGTATTCGTTGGGCCAGCCGTCCTCGCCGACCACTTGCAGTAGCTCGAAGGCCCTCGCATGCTCGGCGCCTTCGCGTGGACGCAAGGTTCGGAACGTCTCCCGGATCGCGTCCTCCTCGTGGCAGCGCGTCACTGCGATAACAGCGCCCGGTGAATGAATGCAGAGCGAAGCCGCGAAGTCGATTTCCTCCTCCGCGGCGAGGCGAGCCGCGCGATCGTCGGGGGCTCCAAAGTGTGCAAGCAGCTGTGCTGCAAGGATTCCAACCGCGACTTCACGATCGGATTCGTGCACTTCGACAGATTGTACCAACGTCGAATGTCCAAGCGAGGCGAGCCCCAAAAAGCCTGCACGGAAGGCATTGCGAGCTCTGCCCCGCAACCTGGCCGGATCACCGCACGCAAACGTAAAGGCGCCCGACACCGCCCATTCGCCGGGCTCTGCCGCTTTGTCAAAAATGAACGAATCCGACGCGTCGAGCCGGATGGTGCGCAACAACTTCACCCTTCCGCCCTCCCGCGCTCACGAAGGTAGTCCTCAGTTGTGCGTGTGACCCGATTTGGCGCTCCGTAGGGTTCGAAGCCTTCCTCTACGGACAACGCGACGCGGCAGTCTCCACACATCTTGATGACATCCAGGCGTTTCGGCGAACCGGCATACATCCAGTGCTTGCCTTCGAGCTTTGCCAGCACGCGGTCGATTGTCGTCTTGACGCCAAACGGCTTGCCGCAGCGAACACAGCAGAACGGCTGTTCCTCCTTGAGAACGCGAACAGGTGCTCTGACCGCGCGAAAATCGATCTGCGGCTTGAGCGTGATGACCTTCTCGGGGCAAGTGGCCTGGCATAATCCGCACTGGACGCAGGCGTCTTCGACGAAACGCAGCACTGGCCGCTCCGGATCGTCGCGTAACGCACCGGTGGGGCACACCGACACGCAGGACAAACACAAGGTGCAGCCGTCGGCGGCAATCTCCACTGCGCCAACGGGTGCGCCCGGAGGCAATGAGATGGTATCCACCGGTGTGGGCGCAGCGCGATGTAGCTCGCCCAGAGCAAGACGCAGGACGTCTTTCTTTCTTCCCATCGCGCTGAAGTTCGCCGGACGCGGGGCTGAAGTCATGAATGGAATCGCTTGCAAGGCTGCAACAAGCAACTCGGGATCATCGGTTTCAATCGCCTCAGTCCGGTGGGGGCCGAAGCCGAGTCCTGTCAGGATCGAATCCGCGAGCGCCACCGTCCGCCAAAAGCCGGAAACATCATGCCGCGGTCTGGCCCGAAGCAAAAACCGCATCGCGGATGCCCCATAGGCAAAGGCGGCTGCGACGCTCTCCAATCCAATCTGTGTAACCTCATTAAGGGCGAACGGCAGCACATGGACCGGCAGCCCATCGCCGAATTGTGCCAACGCGTCGATCAATGGCGCGCCATGCTGCTCATCGTGCACCAACACAACAGGCTGTTCGCCCCCGGCCTTCCGATAGGCGATCAACATTGCACGCAGCTTGCGCATCAGAGCATCTTCCGGAGGGAGCGCATAGGAAGCCGCCCCGGTCGGACATGCAGCCGCACATTGGCCGCAACCGGCGCAAATATTCGGATCGATCGCGACGTGATCTCCGGCCGATGTGATCGCGCCGGCCGGGCAAAGGTTCAAACAGCGCGTGCAGCCGGTCACCCCCGATCGTGAATGAGCACAGAGCTTTGAGTCGAAACTGACATACTTCGGTTTCTCGAAGATGCCGACGAGATCGCGCGCCTTGTCAACGGCCTGCAGCACTGCGGCAGGACTGCGGGGATCCGCACGCAAATAGCCGTCTCGCAAATCACCTGCCGAAAAAAATGCCGTGCCGCCTGTCAGATCAAGTACGATATCGCAGTTGGAACGGGCATTGTTGCGTGCCGGTTCGAACTCCATTCCGCCGCGCGACGACGGCCGTGCCAACGCGAAATCTTCGACAGTGAGCTCGAACCCGCCGAAATGGCCCGTCGCCGTCCTGACCCTCCCCTTCGCGACAGGAAATTCGTTTGGGGGCTGCCACGCAAGCGCGGCTGGCGGCGTGATCAGGACTGTGACGTCGAGACGATCCTTGAGCAATTTTCCGACTTCGATGGCCTTCTCGTCCCGCCCGCAGATCAGGATAACTCCGCGGCTTTCCAACTGCACGAATGCCGCATCGGGCGTCGGCTCTGCTCCTGCCGCACGTAACGCCGCCGTCTTCGCATCCTGATAAATCGTCTTGTTGCTATTCGAGCAGTGAGTCATCAGCCAAGTCCCTAAACCTGACAACAACAAGTTCCCGGGCCGATATTCATTCGGCAGGTGTTCCCGCGGGCGTGCCAGGCTGATCTGGTTTCAGCTGCCGCGCGAGCCAGACGTCATGATGTTCTTTGGCCCAGTTGAGATCGACCTCGCCGGTCGCCATGGCTTCGAACGCACCTTCCATGCCGAGCGTGCCAATATAGATGTGAGCGAGGATCAGAGCGATGAACAAGACGGCCACGACCGCATGCACCACCTGGGCGATCTGCATCGCCGCAATGTCGGTCCCGTAGAACGGAAATAGCAGCAGAAATCCCGACACCGAGACCGTGATGCCGGCGCCAATCGACAGCCAGTAGACCAGCTTCTCGCCTGGATTGAAGCGGCCGGCCGGCGCATGCCTGGACTTGATGAAGCCACCGCCTTGCTTGATCCAGTCGAGGTCGACCCTTTCCAGAAAATTGTCCTTGAAGAACATCACCGCGATGAGGATGAGGCCCGCTACGAATGCGAAGCTCGTAAAGTTGTGCACATACTTTGCGGCCTGCGAAATCTCAGAGAAGGTGTCGGGTCCAACCAGCGGCAGCAGCACAATTTTGCCGAACGTGACGTTAAGACCAGTCAGCCCGAGAACCACGAAGGATATCGCCGTGAGCCAATGCGAAAATCGTTCAATAGCCTTGAAGCGAAGGACTTTTTGTCCGGATCGCCCCGCAGCAATCCGGATTCTTCCGATGATCACATAAGCCAGGCCCAAGAGCAGGATCGTCCCGACGATGACGACAGCGCCGCCCCAATGCAGCAGGACCTCGTGGAAGTAGTCCCATGTTCGTCCAACCGGTTGCTCCAGGACGGCAGCCTTCAGGTCGGGAATGTCGATGCGGCCTTCGATACGGGGCGCCTGCTTTAGCAGCGTCGTTTGATCGACGACGCTGGCGGTCGGATTAGGCGCGCCATCCGGGCCGAACTTCTGGGCCAGAGCTGGAGCTGCTGCGACAAAGACCAGTAGCGCCGCGCCGACAATGAGAAGCCGAATGTGCGCAAGAGCCGTCATGATAGTCGACCTTCCGTCTGACGCATCCCGCTGGGTCACCCCGAGCCGCGGCCTAGATCTTGATATCCTCGCGATAAGCAGTCACCCAACCCCATGCGCCGGAGCCGTAACCGCGCTTCAAGACGCGCTCCTTGTAGATTTGCGCAATGACGTCGCCGTCGCCCGCCAGCAACGACTTGGTGGAGCACATCTCGGCGCACAGCGGCAGCTTGCCTTCGCCGAATCGGTTCGAGCCATACTTCGCGAACTCTTCGGCGCTTCCAGGAGCTTCCGGTCCTCCACCACCGGCGCAGTACGTGCATTTGTCCATTTTGCCGCGTGAACCAAAGTTGCCGACCTGGGGATACTGGGGCGCTCCGAACGGACATGCATAGAAGCAGTATCCGCAGCCGATGCAGAGATCCTTGTTGTGCAGCACGACACCGTCTTCGGTCGGATAGATGCAGCTGACCGGACAGACCGCCGCGCACGGCGGATCCGTGCAGTGCATGCAAGCCATCGAGACCGAGCGCTCGCCAGGCTTGCCGTCATTTATGGTGACGACGCGCCGGCGGTTGATTCCCCACGGTACTTCGTTCTCGTTCTTGCAGGCGGTAACGCAAGCGTTGCAGTCGATACAACGATCAGCGTCGCAAAGAAATTTCATGCGCGCCATCGGTTGCTCCTCTATGCTGGCCTGATCTGGCAGAGCGTCGCCTTTGGTTCCTGCATGCCTGTCGCCGGGTCATAGCCGTAGGTCGTCAGTGTATTCACGCTTTCGCCGAGCACGATCGGATCGTTGCCTTTCGGATATCTGGCGCGCAGATCCTTGCCTTCGAACCACCCGGCAAAGTGATAGGGCATCCAGGCCACACCCTTGCCTACCCTTTCCGTCACCAGTGCCTTCATGCGGGCCCGAGAGCCGTTTTCCGGGCCAGTGACCCAAACCCATCCGCCGTCCGTGATACCGCGCTCGCTCGCATCGGCCGGATTGATTTCGACATACATGTGCTGCTTCAGCTCGGCGAGCCATTTGTTGGAACGCGTCTCCTCACCACCACCTTCGTATTCGACAAGGCGGCCGGAACTCAGGATGAGCGGAAACTGTTTCGCTATTCCCCTGTCGACCGCAGTCTTCTGTACCGTGAAGCCGATATTGGGCACTCGGAACTGTCTGGCATCTGGCACGGTCGGATAGTCGGCAACGAGATCGGGACGCGGTGTGTAGATTGGCTCGCGGTGGACGGGAATAGGATCTGGAAGATTCCAGGCGATCATTCGCGCCTTCCCGTTTCCACACGGTGAACAACCATGCTCGATCGCCACGCGCTGAATTCCGCCTGAAAGGTCGACCGCCCATGAGACTGCATCTGGATTGGCGGGATTCACCCGCTGGATGACTTGCATTTCCTGCGGAGTGAGGTCCTTGTCCCAACCGAGCTTCTTGAGTACGCCCAGGGTGAACTCGGGATATCCGTCCTTGAGCTCGGAGCCGACCGAATAGGAGCCCTCGGCGAGCAGGTTGACGTGATCGTCCTTCTCGACCTCCTGCCCGTTTTCCATCACCTTGCGCTTGACCACCCGCTCGACGCCAAACCGAGCGCGGAATGTACCGCCGCCTTCCTTGACCGGAAGATTGGTATTGTAGAGGATCCCTGTCCCCGGATGCTTGAACTCCGGCGTGCCCCAGCATGGCCACGGCAGCCCATAATACTCGCCTCCGACTTCTGGGTCGTCCTTCGGAGCCCGCAAGGTGACCAAATCGAACTTGGCCTGGTTCTTCATGTGGGCCTTGAGCCGCTCTGGAGATTGTCCGCAATACCCCGTGGACCAGCCGCCACGATTGATCTCGCGCAGAATGTCCTCCGCCGATACCTTGCCGTTCTCGACTTTGATATTCTTGAACATCTGATCGGCAAATCCGAACTTGCGTGCGAACAGATACATCGTGTCGTAGTCACTCTTGGATTCGAAAACCGGATCCACGATTTTCTCACCCCACTGCAGCGAGCGGTTCGAGGCAGTGCGCGAGCCATCCATCTCGAAACTGGTGCAGGCCGGCAGAAGATAGATGCCATCCTTACGGTCCGAGAGCACCGACCACGCAGTCGGATAAGGATCGCAGACAACGAGCAACTCAAGCTTCTCGATGCCACGCTTGGCTTCCGGCATCCGGGTAACCGTATTGACGCCATGACCCATGATGAACATGGCCTGGACATTGTTGGGCTGGCTGACCTGATCGTTCGGCAGCAAGGTCGCGTCGAACCAGCGGGTGCTCGTAATGCCCGGCGTTTCCATCAGCGTCTTGCTCGGAAAGCGTGATTTCATCCAGTCGTAGTCCACCTCCCACACGCGACACCAATGTCGCCAAGCTTCTTCCGACAGACCGTAGTAGAGCGGCAGCGTCGTCACATCGAGGCCGAGATCGGTGGCGCCCTGCACGTTGGTATGGCCGCGAAAGATGTTGGCGCCGGCACCAGGCATGCCCACGTTGCCGGTGGCGAGAACCAGGATGCAGCTCGCACGAACGTTCGCCGTTCCGGTCGTGAATTGGGTCTGCCCCATCGCCCAGATCAGTGTCGCGGGCTTTTCCTTAGCAAAGAGTTCGGCAATATGCTTGACCTGTGCTTCGGGTAGTCCGGTGACGCGTTCAACTTCCTTCGGCGGCCATTTCGCCGCTTCCTTGCGGATTTCATCGACACCGTAGACCCGCTGATGGAGAAATTCCTTGTCCTCCCAGCCGTTTTCGAAAATGTGCCACAGCATGCCGTAGATCGTGGCGATATGGGTCCCCGGACGCACCCTTACATATTCGGCCGCATGAGCCGCGGTCCGCGTCATGCGCGGATCGACAACGATCATGTTGGCGCGATTAAGCTCCTTGCCTTCAAGAATATGCTGCAACGAGACCGGATGCGCCTCGGCCGGGTTGCCGCCCATCACCAGGATGGTCTTGGCGTTGCGGATGTCGTTGTAACTGTTCGTCATCGCGCCATAGCCCCAGGTGTTGGCGACCCCGGTGACGGTCGTGGAATGGCAGATGCGCGCTTGATGGTCGGAATTATTGGTTCCCCAGAACGCCGCAAGTTTGCGGTTGAGGTACGCGGCCTCGTTTGTGAATTTGGCCGAGCCGAGCCAATACACCGAATCCGGCCCCGACTTTTTGCGAATCTCAAGTAATTTGCTGCCGATCTCGTCCACAGCTTGGTCCCATGACAGGCGCACCCATTGGCCATTCACGAGCTTTACGGGATAGCGCAGGCGTCGCTCGCTGAGCACGTCGTCGCGAACCGCCGCCCCTTTGCAGCAATGCGAACCACGGTTAATCGGGCTGTCGTAATCGGGCTCCTGGCCGATCCACACTTCGTCGGCCACCTTCGCAATCACCGAGCAGCCGACCGAGCAATGCGTGCAGATGTTCTTGCGATAGGTAACCTTCGCACCCGGAGGTGCAGGCGGTCCGGCTTCAGCCTTACGCACGCCGACCAATGGCAGGCTTCCGAGCGCCGCCAGCGCTCCGGCGGTAATACCGGAGTTTTTCAGAAATGCGCGGCGATCGAGTTCACCGCTCGGCTCGTGAGTCTGAGCGCCAGCGGATGTCAGGCATCGAGGAGTTTCCGATCGCTTGATGAGCACGGATTTCCTCCTACCGGGTCGGATAGCTGTTGACGCGATAGAAGTCGCGTACTTCAACAGAATTGGCCTGATAGCGGACCCTACGCTTATAGTTCATGTCCACGGTTTTCGCGGCCGCCCGCGAAGGCAAGAGGGCTCGGGCTGCCGTCCCGCCGGCACCGGCAAGTGCCACGCGAAGCAAACCGCGGCGATTGATATTCGTTTTGGGATTTTGCTTCATTTGGGAACACTCTCGAATCTCGCCAGCTGCGCGGGTGAAAGAGAGCTCTTCATGACACCGACCTCAATCGATCTCGGGATGGATTAGGCATTCCTTTTGCCAACACCATGTGCTTGCGCCAAGGCTGCTCACTCCCCTTGTAACTATTAGGCTGTTTCGGGCGGCCGTATTTTCAATTCGCCCGACTCCAGGTCCGGTGACGGGCTATAATTCGTCATCCTCGCAGTGATTGGGGGTTCACTTCGTGGGGATCGAAGCTGCCAGCAGCCCAAAGCGCCGCCATGACGGCACTGCAGCATGGCGGCGCAGATTGGCTGTGCCGGCAGGCAGCAAGCGATATGGCTATCCTCTTGCTGGCAGGATGCGCGCGTCGAATCCTGGCCACTGCGGTACAGCTGCCGGATCGACGTTCAGATGCTCCGCCACCATTTCCGGAGGGGAATGTGCAAGCCAATCTGACAAGGAGATTTCCGAAAATTGCGATGTCCGAAACACGGAGAAAAACTGCATGTCGGAGTCGCCGATATTTTGCACATAATGACTGCGTTTGGATGCCAATGCATCGCCCGCATGGCGCCAGGTGGAACCGTTTGCACCACCGCGGCGATGGTCTTGGAAACCTTGAAAGTGCTGCTGTCTGCGAGATGCAGGGTTCCGCTCTTCGTCCCGTTAGGGTTCGGCTGAGACGCGAATGATAGAAGCAAGCGCGCTCCGCACCTCTTCCAAGTTCATGGCTTGACAATCCAATAAATGCGGAGCCGCTTGGGCATTCTTGACCATCGCGGCGATGGGCAGATTTACTTCGTGGGGAATCGAAGCGGCGAGCTCTATAGTTGCGATGCGGCGCGCATGCGTCAGCTCCGTGAGTGCCCTACTCTCTTGCCACTCAGTGTCCCCCGTGTAGACCGGTTGCGACGAAGGTTTTTCGCGTAGGGGGTGGAGCGCGAAGATTTGCCAAACCTGCAGAACAGTGCATGTACGCCATGGCAAGCTCCCTTCACGAAGCGACCGAGGTAATACGACGGGTGATCCATACACTCAAAAGAATATCGGCAATCTTGTACGGATCAACTCCGTACATTTGCGACGTTTGCGGCAGTTATTTCCTCGCTTCTGGCGAGGTGACCGACGTGCTTTTGACGGATCGCGTGTGAACGCGCACAAGAAGACGTCGCTCCGTTGCCAACCCGCAAGCTTGAGCCGTTACCCCAGGGCGCAATTCACGAGCTCACGGGAGTACCTAGTCCAGGGAGAGAGGTGAATTTCGAATTCGCCCGACGACCGCGAGACTCAATGCTGCTTGCCTATTGTCCGCCAGGCCATTCGCCCAAACTATTTAGAAGCGAAATTACATCGATAGTGATTCCGATTGTTTGGACACGCCAAATGCGGGGATACCGGCGGATATGACCAGCGAAACGGATTTCAGCCAAAGCTTCACCCAGCTCATAGCCGATATGAAGATGGACGGCCGCTACAGAACGTTCATCCAGCTCGAGCGAATTGCGGGCGAGTTTCCGACAGCCTTGTGGCACCGTCCAGACGGACAGAGCCGCCTTGTGACGGTTTGGTGCAGTAATGATTATCTCGGCATGGGCCAGCACCCGGATGTGCTGAGAGCCATGCACCAGACAATCGACGCTTCAGGCGCAGGAGCCGGGGGCACCCGCAACATCTCCGGCACAAATCGGGAGCACGTGCAACTCGAGGCCGAGCTTGCCGATCTCCACGACAAGGAAGCCGCCCTGATCTTCACTTCCGGCTGGATATCGAACCTCGCGTCCCTGGGCACGCTGGGGCGCTTGATGCCGGGCTGCGCGATCTTCTCTGACGCTCTCAACCACAACTCCATGATCGAGGGCATCCGCCGCTCTGGTGCAGAGCGCTTTATCTTCCGGCACAATGATGTCGCTCACCTCGACGAGCTGATGAGCTCGATCGAACCCGAACGTCCGAAGATCGTGGCCTTCGAAAGCGTCTACAGCATGGACGGCGACATCGCGCCAATCGCAGCGATCTGCAACGTTGCGGAAAAGCACAGCGCCATGACCTATCTCGACGAGGTGCACGCGGTCGGCCTTTACGGTCCGCGTGGTGGCGGCATCGCGGAACGCGATGACGTATCTCACCGTGTGACGTTGATCGAGGGCACGCTTGCCAAGGCGTTCGGGGTGATGGGCGGCTACGTTGCCGGCTCTTCGCTCATGATCGACGTCATTCGCAGCTTCGCCGATAGTTTCATTTTCACGACCTCGCTTTGCCCCCATCTCGCTGCTGGCGCGCTGGCGGCGGTGCGGCACCTCAAGGCCGATCCCGGGGAACGCGCCCGGCAGCACCGCAACGTCAAGAAGCTCAAATCGATGCTGCAAGCGGCTGGTATGCCGGTTCTCGATACACCAAGTCACATTCTGCCGGTAATCATAGGAGATGCACATAGATGTCGTCGCGCGAGCGAACTGCTGCTCGCAGAGCACGGTATCTACATCCAACCGATCAACCACCCGACGGTCGCGCGCGGCCAGGAAAGGCTGCGCATCACGCCGACCCCCTTCCACACCGACGAGCACATGGAGCACCTCATCGAAAGTCTAGTCGCTGTTCGTGCCCAGTTGGGCTGGCCGATGGCGTCAAATGTATTGAGACCACCGCGGGTCGATGCGGAGCTCGTGTGAGCGGAAAGGACAATTCCGATGGATCTTACGGCGCTTCTCCTATCGCGAATACAATTCGGTTTCACGGTTTCGTTCCACATCATCTTCCCCGCGTTCACGATCGGCCTTGCCGCATGGCTCACAGTTCTAGAAGCGCTGCACCTGCGAACCGGCCGCCCGGTGTACCGAACTCTCTTTGAGTTCTGGCTCAAGATTTTCGGCGTTGCCTTCGGCATGGGCGTGGTATCGGGCGTCGTGATGGCTTTCCAGTTCGGCACGAACTGGAGCGTGCTGTCGAAGATGTCGGGACCTATACAGGGACCGCTGTTGTCATTCGAGACTTTCTGGGCGTTCACGCTGGAGGCCGGCTTCTTCGGCGTGCTCATCTTTGCCCGGAACCGGGTATCGCCGTGGTTCTATCTGTTCTCGTCGGCCATGGTGGCGCTTGGGACAGCGCTGTCGGCATTCTGGATCATGGTCAACAACACCTGGATGCAGGTGCCGCTCGGCTATGTCGTGCAAGATGGCCGTTTTGTTCCAGTTGATTGGACAAAGATCATCTTTAACTCGGCGGTGTGGTCGCGCTTTCCGCACATGATACTGGCCGCCTTTCTTACTGGCGCGTTCTGCGTTGCGGCGACCGGAGCATGGTACTTGCTGCGTGAAAAGCATCGAGCCGAAGGGAGGGTCATGCTCCGTATGGGCCTATTCCTCGCGGCGGTGCTCGTCCCGGTCCAACTGGTATTTGGACATTTCGTCGGCGACTATGTCCACGACTATCAGCCCGCGAAGTTCGCGGCGATCGAGGGCCGCTGGCATGACGAACAACCTGCGAGCGAGGTGG
>Ga0307474_10002097_pt1 | contig 14326 bp, 9 predicted proteins | sample atmos_gasesECM1C_2_FD_203312 | JGI IMG/M metagenome (GOLD analysis project Ga0307474, IMG submission 203312) | Hardwood forest soil microbial communities from Morgan-Monroe State Forest, Indiana, United States - atmos_gasesECM1C_05 | ecosystem: Environmental > Terrestrial > Soil > Temperate... | reverse complement strand
ATCCACCTGCTCAGGCCCGTCGCCGTTACCAATGGCGACCATGGCCTGCACTCCAGTTTCGCGCGCCCGGGCAATCACTTGCTCGCGATCGGAATCGAACTGCTCGCCGTCAAGGTGCGCATGGGAATCAACAAACATGAGAATAAACCAGACGAATCATGTGGGGACAGCCGCCCTCGGCTCTCGATACCGCGCAGAGCTCGGTCGGGTTTTGTCGTTGACCCACCTATCCTCAAAAACGAAGCTTTCTTACTTTAGCCTCGCCCCCACGGGAACATCCTCCAAGAACCCCGCCAGCACCGGCCGGCCACCTTCCAGCGATGCAGCTACGATCATTCCATTCGATTCCATCCCCCGCAACTTCCGCGGGGCCAGATTAGCCACGATCACCACTTTTCGCCCAATCAATGTCTCCGGCGCATAAGCTTCGGCGATTCCGGCCAAAACCTGCCGCACTTCGGTTCCAATATCAATTTCCAGTCGCAACAGCTTGTCCGCCTTCGGAACTCTCTCGGCAACTTTCACCAGTCCTACGCGCAGCTCGATTTTGCTGAAGTCATCGATCGAGATTTTGTCGTTCGCCGCGGGAGCTGCGCTCGGTGCTGCAGGCGCCGGAGTCGCCTGCGTTCCGGTCGTTCTCGCCGGCGTCGCAGGAGCCTCTGGCACCGCTGAAGGTCTCTGCTCTTCTTCCATCTTCTGCATCCTTTCAATTGTGCTTTTATCGGCGCGCGGAAACACCGGCTGCACTTCGCCCAATTTCGTGCCCAATCGTAATTGCCCCCAGGCGAGTTCGTTCAGCGCCAACTTTTGGATGTCTCCCAACCCCATCTGAGTCCAAATCTTCGCTGTTGCCTCAGGGATCACAGGATGAGCCAGCGCCGTCGCAATCCGCAACGCTTCCGCCGCGGTGTAAAGCACAGTCGCCAATCTCGATCGGCTCTCTTCGTCCTGCTTCTCCCCGAGCGCCCAAGGTTCATTTTCGACAATGTATTTGTCCACCGCCGCCACCAGCGCCCACGCGCTTTCGAGTGCGCGCGAAAACTGAAATTGCTCGAACAGCGTTCCGAATTCGCGTATCGTTCTACGCGCCGCCTCGGCAATGGCGCTGTCAGCCGCGGTTCTGGACGCGCCGGGCGAGGGATAAGGAACCTCGCCCTTGAAATACCGGTGGATCATGGTCAGCGTTCGGCTGGCGAGATTGCCCAACCCGTTCGCCAAATCGGAGTTATAGCGCTGCACCAGCGCATCGAAGGAAAACGATCCATCCTGTCCAAACACAACTTCCCGCAGCAGAAAATATCGCAGCGCATCTGCACCCAGCACGTCGAGAATCGTCTCGGTGCGGACGATGTTTCCGCGTGACTTGGACATCTTGCTTTCTTCAAATAGCAGCCATCCGTGCGCGACGATCGCCTTCGGGACAGGCAGGCCCGCCGCCATCAGAAATGCCGGCCAGTACACGCAATGGAAGCGGACGATTTCCTTGCCGATCATCTGCACGTCCGCAGGCCAGAACTTCTTGAACGCCTCCTGCGCCCCCGCGTGTTTGGAACCGTAGCCAATCGCAGTGATGTAATTCGCCAGCGCGTCGAGCCAGACATAAATCACATGCTTGGGATCGTCTGGAACAGGGATGCCCCAGGAAAATGTTGACCGGCTGATGGAGAGATCGCGCAATCCTGAGCGCACGAACGAAATCACTTCATTGCGCCGCGCTTCCGGACGAATGAATTCAGGATTTTTGTAAAGCTCCAGCAGCTTGTCCTGAAACATGGAGAGCTTGAAGAAATAATTTTCTTCCTTCACCGTCTCCGTGATGCGCCCGCAAGTGGGGCAGGGATCGCCCGGCTGCGCGCCATCTACATAGAGCTCGTCCGACACGCAATACTGACCCGTGTACGTGCCCTTGTGGATGAACCCGTTGTCGCGAATGCGCCGGAAGAGTTCCTGCACCCGCTTTTTATGCCGGTCCTCCGTGGTGCGGATGAAGTCGTCGTTTGAAATGCCCATCCGGCGCCACAACTGCCGAAACTCTGCCGAAATTTCGTCCGCATACTGCTGAGGAGTCTTTCCCGCAGTCTGAGCTGCGCGCTCGATCTTTTGCCCGTGTTCGTCGGTGCCTGTAAGAAAAAACGTCTCGGCGCCCAACATGCGCTGCCGCCGCGCAATCGTGTCACAGGCAATCGTGGTATAGGCGTGGCCAATGTGGGGTCTCGCGTTCACGTAATAAATCGGCGTAGTGATGTAAAACTTCTTGCTCATTTCTTGCTTTCGTCGAATCGTCCAAGAACCTTGTCATTCCGAACCAGACTTAAGCTGGCGAGGAATCGGTTTTCTTCAGGGTAGCGGAGCGTACGTAAGCCTCCACTGCGGCCCCCATCACCTGCTTCAGGGGCACATGATGCTCCGCGGCGATCCGCCGACAATCCTCGTATTCCGGTGCGTAGTTGGTTACCGTTCCATTCATGCTGGCGACCTTGATTCTCACCTCGCCCCAACGGGTCTCAACGTTTTCCCACCGGCGCGCCAAAGTCTGCCGAATTTCATCGCGTCTTCGTACGCCCAGCGTAGTCGTCTCGATGAAAATCAATTGCGTGAGCTTGCTCGCGTCCTGCGGCTTGCAAAGCACTGTCAGTAGTGATCCCGGACGGCTCTTTTTCATCTGCACCGGCATTGCGAAGACATCGAGCGCACCTTCCTCGAGCAACCGGTCCATCACATATCCAAAGACTTGCGGATTCAGATCGTCGAGATTAGCCTCAAGCACTGTGATCGTCTCCGACGCAGTCTTTGCAGCCAGAGTGACCGAAGTCGCTTCTCCAACCGTCAACCGCAGCACATTCGGATGCCCCGGAAAATCTCGCGACCCCGCGCCATAGCCCGACGTTTCAATCTTCATCTCTGGGAATGCAGCGAAGCGCGAACACAGCGTCTTCACAACCGCAGCGCCTGTAGGCGTCACCAATTCCGCTTGTATTCCCGACGAGTACACGGGTGCGCCCGCTAACAACTCCACCGTCGCCGGAGCCGGCACGGGAAAAGTTCCATGTGCGCATCTTACCGAGCCGCCGCCCACGTTCAGCGACGAACACATAATCTCATCCACCCCGAGCGCCTCAGCCCCGACCGCCGCGCATACGATATCCACCATTGCGTCTGCCGCACCGACTTCGTGGAAGTGCACTTTGTCGACGGAAGTATTGTGAATCTTCGCCTCCGCTCTCCCCAAAGCCTCAAAAATCGCGATCGCCGTTTTCTTCGCCCGTGCGGAAATCGAGGCGGCAGCAATGATCTCCCCAATCTCGCTCAGCCCCCGTCCATGCGAATGAGCATGCTGGTGCGGCGCGGGCACTATTGCCCGCGAAATCTCACCGTCATGAGGATGCTCATGCCCGCGATCCACATGATCGTGCTGTTTACTGTGCTCGAGATCTAGTTGCTTCTCCCAATATTCTTCGCGCGGCAAGTCCTTCGATCCATCCACCCACACATCCACCTTCGTGGCCGAAATCCCGCTGCGCATCACTCGAGAGATTTCCAGCCGCGCTCCAATGTTAAGAGCCGCCACAGTATCTTTCAGAATCCGTGGCGGAACTCCTGCATCCACCAGAGCGCCCATGAACATATCGCCGCTCATGCCGGAAAAACACTCCAGGTAAGCAATTCGCATAGAAAACGGTTGCTGACCAGCAGCAACGAGTGATTTTTCATCATAGGGAACGCTGCATCTTGCGTCAAACCAGCGTCGGCTGCACGCTCTGCTAGAATCACTATCTTCTTAAACAACCCAGAGGGAAGCCTTGTATCGTCATCTCGAACAGCGTTTAGCCAAGCGTCTTTTGGAGTTCCTCCTCCGCCGTTATCCGGGCACAGCCTTGCCCAGCGTAGTCATCGAGCAACCCCCTAAAGTTGACCTTGGCGATTTTGCCATTCCGCTTTTTCCATTTGCCAAGCTGTTGCGAACTGCGCCGCTCAAGATTGCCGAAGCCATCCGCGATGAGATCGGCGCCATCGAAGGCATCGCGAGCATGCAAGTTGCGCCCCCCGGATACCTGAACGTCAAAATCGATCGCGCGTGGATGGCCGCCGCCCTTGCCGCTGGCCAGGAGTCACCGTCTAGAACGTCCACCGGAAAAATTCTTGTCGAGCACACTAGCATCAATCCCAACAAGGCCGCCCACATCGGCCACCTGCGCAATGCCATCCTCGGCGATACATTCGTCCGACTGCTGCGCTATGCCGGCAGAGAGGTCGACGTTCAGAACTATATTGACAACACCGGTGTGCAGGTTGCCGACGTGGTGGTGGGATTTACGCAGATCGAGAAGTTATCGCGTAATCAGATTGAGGCCCTGACGCGGCAGCCACGTTTCGACTACTACTGCTGGGACCTCTACGCACGCGTCTCGCAGTGGTATGAGCAAGACAAACAGAACCTGAAAATCCGCGCCCAGACGCTGCACAGCATTGAAGACGGCACTAGTGAAACGGGAGCAATCGCCGAACTAATTTCGACTGCTGTTCTTCGACGTCATCTCGAAACCATGGAACGCCTGGACATCGAATACGATTTTCTTCCCCGCGAAAGCGAAATCCTGCACCTGCATTTCTGGGACGCGGCATTTACGAAGCTGAAAGCTGCAGGCGTGCTCACGTGCGAGAGTGAAGGCAAGAATAAAGGCTGCTGGGTGATGCGCCGCGCCGGAACGTCGCGAGCAATTTCCGATCCACCGGGAACCGAGATTGACCCGGATACTTTGCCCACGCGGATTGGGACGAGTGGGCTGGAAGGAATTTCCGAGGAAGACCAGAAAGTCATCGTCCGTTCCAACGGCACCGTGGGCTATGTCGGCAAAGACATTGCCTACCACATGTGGAAGTTCGGCTTGCTGGGTCGCGATTTCGGCTATCGCAAGTTTTACCGCTATCCGAACCAGCATGACGTCTGGATCTCCGCAATGGAAGGCGAGAAGGATCATCCTCACTTCGGCGACGTTGCCGAAATCTATAACGTGATTGATGCTCGTCAGTCTGAGGCGCAAAATACAGTGATCGAAGCCCTGCGCGGACTGGGTCATAACGAAGCCGCCGACCACTACACGCATTTTTCTTACGAGATGGTGGCGCTGACTCCGCGCTGTGCGGCCGAACTGGGCTATGCGCTAAGCGAGGGAGACAAAACGCGTTCCTACATTGAGGTTAGCGGACGCAAAGGCTTTGGCGTGAAGGCCGATGATCTGATTGACCAACTCATTGCCTCGGCCCGGAACGAAGTCGACTCCCGCCATCCCCAGATTACCGACGCCGAGCGTCACGCCATTGCCACGCAAATCGCGATTGGAGCACTGCGTTACTTCATGCTGAAGTTCACCAAACAATCGGTCATTGCCTTCGACTTCAAAGAAGCCCTCAGCTTCGAAGGAGAAACCGGCCCCTACGCGCAATACGCTGTGGTCCGTGCTAGCAGCATCTTCAAGAAAGCCGACATAGATCCCGACACTTTCAGCAAAGAAGTTACGAATAAAGTCCCGCTCACCGACTTCGCGCAATTCCTGACCGGAGAGGCCGGCACTGAAATTTGGGAACTCTGGCTCGCTGCGTCAAAGACGTCTTATGTCGTGAACCAATGCATCGAGACTACGGAGCCGGCCTACCTTGCCAAGCACGCGTTTCAGTTGGCACAGCTTTTCAACACTTTCTATCACCGCCATCCCATCCTGAGCGAGGCCGATGAGAAGAGAAGACAATTTCTGCTGACTACAGTAGCAGTGGTGCGCCGCGAACTGATTCGCACCTTGGCGGTAATGGGAATCACAGTACCTCCAGTCATGTAGATTGCTTCGGGGCGCGCGTCTCTGAGAACCTCATCTTAACTTCGAGAATGCTGGCGAATTCAAATCCGAAGCAGTCTGGGGGCCATTGGCTCCGAATCTTCTTACGATGTGCGCTCTTGCTTTCGATTTTGTTAGCGGGTTCGGGTTTTCTCTACGAGAACATTTCGGAGGCGCGCGATCGCCGATTCCATCCCATGCCCGGCGAGAGGATTGATGTGGGTGGCTACAAAATGCACATCAACTGCACGGGGCAGGGAACTACCCCTGTCATCCTCGAATCCGGCCTTGGTGACAGCTTCGTCTCGTGGAGCAAAGTGCAGGCCCAGGCCGCCAAGTTCACGCGTGTCTGTTCCTATGATCGCGCCGGGCTCGGCTATAGCGACTCCAGCCCGCGCCCACGAACCAGCAATGTGATGGCGGAAGAGATGCATACTCTTTTGCACAATGCGCGCATCGCGCCGCCGTACATTCTGGTGGGTCACTCCATGGGCGGATTCAACGTTCGTTTGTTTGCCTACCACTATCGCAGCGAAGTGGCGGGCATTGTTCTTCTCGATTCTGCGCATCCTGAACAAGAGAAGCGTCTTCCGCAAGAGATGAACGATCTCGAGAAGTCGTGGCTGCGAGAGCAGGAGTTTCTCACGTTCTCTATGCCATTCGGGATCCCGCGATTGATGGGACTCTGCGGAACGGACGCCAGAGTTCGCGCCGCCGATTGCAATTATCACAGCTATCGGGAGGGTCTTGCGGCTTCGAAGGCATTTTCTGAAAGTGCGGCGCAAGCCGCTACTGCCGTTTCGCTCGGCGATATTCCTCTTGAGGTTCTATCGCGCGATCCCGATGCGCCGGCAGATCCTTACACCCCCGACTATCTGGTTAAGCCCGTCAACGTAGTCTGGCAGCAAATGCAACGGGAGCTGGTGGAGCTATCGAGTCGAGGTATACAGGTGATGGCGAAGAATAGCGGCCACTACATTCAGGTCCAACGTCCCGACGTGGTAATCGAAGCTATCCGCACAATGGTCGATCAACTACGGCAGACGCACTTCAATGCCGCTCCCAAACCGTGAGAAAATGTGAGAAGGCGGTTATGACAGGTCGTGCCGACCAAATTCCTACCCGCTGGAAGCTCTCGCGTATCGAGGTCACGTTGCATGTGTCGAAACATCAAAACCCTCTTCAACTTCGATCCTCCAGTCAACGCCGAAGAAATTCGTGCCGCATCTCTGCAGTTCGTGAGAAAAATTACTGGCTTCAACAAGCCGTCGAAGACCAACGAAGCTGCATTCGCTAGCGCCATCGATGAAATCGCAGAGATCTCCGCTCGGCTCCTGCATTCACTTGAGACCAGCGCCCCGCCAAAGAATCGAGAAGAAGAAGCCGCCAAGGCAAAGGCTCGCGCCGCTGAGAGATTCGGCGCTTAAGTCCTCCAGCGCGGTTTTTAAATCGTTGCGGACAGACGGGGGCAATGCTTGACCTCTCGCCTGTTGATCCGTGGAGATCAGTGAAAAATCTGTGACCGATTCGTTCCGGCAGCTAGCTCTTCCTGCCGGCGATCATCAAACCTGCGCCGACGACCACCAAGACGATGCTAACCGCCGGCGAGACTTTTTCATCTTCGTGAGTGGTTACGCCCACACGCGCGTCGCCGAAGCTTACGCCGTGATGTTCAGAATGAGGGACGGGAACGAAGAACGAAACGATTCCCAGTACTAGCAGCACAATCCCAGCCACGAGCAAAAGCTTCACAGATCGCCTCCCGGAGATTTGCAGCCACGTTTATTGCCGCTCAATGTGAGAGCGGTGAAAATCGCGGTCGATTTTCTAACTCGCGAAACTCTTCACGAACTCCACCAGACTTCGCAATGCGATCCCGGATGGCCCCTTGGCGATCCACGGCTTTTGATCTTCCATCCAAGCGGTGCCGGCAATATCCAGATGGATCCACGGCGTGTCTTCCGCGAATTCCTTCAGGAACATTGCCGCATTAATCGCGCCGCCCCAGCGTCCACCGGAATTGACAATATCAGCGATGGTCGACTTGATGTTCTCTTTGTATTCGTCATCGAGGGGCAACCGCCACATTTTTTCGCCTGCGTCATCATTTGCCTTGTGGAAGCGCTCGTACATGGCGTCATCGTTGGCGAAGACCCCCGCATTGGCATAGCCGAGTGCCACCACCACCGCGCCGGTCAGCGTCGCCGCGTCCACCAGATGAGTGCATCCAAGTTGTCGGGCGTAGAAGAGGCCGTCCGCCAGCACCAGTCGCCCTTCAGCGTCCGTATTAATGATCTCAATCGATTTTCCGGACATGGCAATCTGCACGTCGCCGGGCTTCTGCGCCTTGCCGGAAGGCATATTTTCGGTCGCGCACACAATGCCAATCACTTTGACTTTGGGCTTCAGCAGCGCAAGAGCGCGCATGGCGCCGATCATCGTAGCGCCACCAGCCATGTCGTACTTCATCTTCTCCATGCCGTCGGCCGGCTTGATCGAAATGCCGCCCGTGTCGAAAGTAATTCCTTTTCCTACCAGGCCCAACACCGGCTTCTCCAGCGCGCCAGTGGGTTCGTACTTCATCACGATCAGCGCGGGAGGCTCGTCCGAGCCTTGCGCGACGCTCCAGAAGGCGCCCATTTTCAATTCTTTGATCTTGTCAGCGCCGTAGACCTCGCACTTTAAACCTACCTCCTGGCACATTTTCCTCGCGCGTTCGCCCAGAATAGTCGGCGTCATGCGGTTGGAGGGTTCGTTCACCAGATCACGCGTGAAATTTTGGGATTCGCCAATAATTTGCGCCTCGTGCGCGGCTCTTTCCAGCACAGCTTGATCCGCTTTGCCGCTGGGGATGATGGTAAGGGCGTCGATCTTTTGATCCTTGCGGTCGCTGCGGTAGTAATCGGGATCAAAGTTTCCGACCAGCGCCCCTTCAATAATGGCTTGCACTGCCTCCTCATCCGGAATCTCGGACGGAGCGACGAACGCGAAGCTGCGGATTCCACGGGACTTCAACGTGCGCACGGCAGCTCCGGCGACGCGGCGCAGCTCATAAGTCGTAAACTTCGTTGCCGCGCCTCCGCCGATCAGCAACAGCCGCTTGCCCTTCAGTCCAGCAGGCTTATGCAGCAGGTTGGTTTCAAATGGTTTCCCGGTTAGTTCTCCGCTGGCAAGCAGATCGCCCGCAGCGGATTGAATCGCCCCATCTTCGGTTTCAACCTGCAGCTGCGGTTTTGAATTATTGCCCTTATTCTTCGAGTTTTGCGGAGTAGTCCTGGTTTTCTTTTCAGCATGATCCAGAACCACAGCCACCAGGGCTTCGCTTTCCAGTTGCGCGGGCGTAGAGAGAGAGATTGTAGTTTTCATGATGTCGTTTTTGTAATTCGAAGAACTGTCAGTCTCCATTCCAGTATCGTCGGCAGACCGGGAAGAACGCAAGGGGAGGGCAGTTACTCACACCGCCGTAAGTCTTAAAGTCTCAGCCGGAAGTGCCGATGAAACTGCTGATGGAGGAGAATTCTATTTTCGTCGAGTACTGGGACCTCCTGCCGGGCTACTGTCGGTAAAGCCACCCGTGGAAGGATTTATGAATAGACTGAGCCTCAAGATGAAGCTTGCCGTGGGTTTCGGCGGTCTCCTGCTGATCCTCGTTGCCATGGGGTTTCTGGCTTACAGCTCAGTCGGCCGGCTCGCGCACATTTCTAACCAGGTGGACGAAGTCATGATCAAGAAAGACATGGCCTCCCAGATCGAAGCGGCGATCGAAAAACAAAGCAGCGGAGTCCGTGGTTTTCTGCTGGCCGGAAATGAAGACCTTCTCAAACACGACGAAGAGGGAAGGAAGCAATTCGCCGACAACATGGAAAAGCTGGGCAAGCTGCTAACCCACGAGGAAGGGAAGAAACTACATGCTGAAATTCTCCACAGCTATCAAGAGTTCAGAGGCACCTACGACAGGGAAATCCAGATGCGTCGCACCGGTAAAACCAAAGAGGCTGTAGCTGTAGCTTTCGGCTCTCAGATGAATTCAACCCGTACTCAACTGGGGACTGAGGTTGCAGACATGGCAACATTTCAGGACAAATTGAAAGAAGAAGAATTGAAAGAACAAAGTGCGGTTGAGCTGCGGGCACGCACCCTCGTCATCATCCTGGCAGTGGCGGGAATTGGCCTGGGGCTCGGAATCGCAACGCTAATCACACGGTCCATCACCGGAACCCTGACCGGGATGGTTGTGTTGATTCAGGAAATCGCCGCCAATAACCTCACTGCCGAAGACGTCACGGTCACATCGGCAGATGAAACCGGCAGGGCCGGCGCGGCCTTGAACCAGATGAAGAACAACTTGCGCAACATCATTCAGTCCATCGCCACTACCGCCGAACACGTTGCCAGCGCCAGCGAGGAGATATCCTCCTCTGCGACTCAGCAGGCGCAAAGTGCGGAAACTCAGAAAGATCAGACCGTGCAGGTCGCGACTGCTATGCAGGAGATGTCATCAACAGTGATTTCGGTCTCGGACAGTTGCAACAAAGCCGCCGATGCCGCACGCCAGGCGGCTGAGACCGCCAGGCTCGGCGGTTCAATCGTCGATGGAACCCTGACAAAGATGCGCGTGATTGCAGAGTCAGTCGGCGGCACGGCGAAAAAAATGGCGGAACTCGGCAAGAGCTCCGACCAGATCGGCCGCATCATTGGGGTGATTGACGATATCGCGGATCAAACCAATCTGCTCGCTCTCAACGCCGCCATAGAAGCCGCACGTGCCGGCGAGCAGGGCCGGGGCTTCGCCGTTGTGGCCGACGAAGTTCGCAAGCTCGCCGAACGCACGACTACGGCGACCAAGGAAATTGCCCAGATGATCAAGAACATTCAGAATGAGACTCGAGTCGCAGTGACCGCTATGGAAAACGGCACCAAGCAAGTGGAGGAAGGCGTAACCTCAACCACCAAAGCTGGCGACTCTTTGCGGGCCATTATCCAGATGTCGGAGGAAGTGGGCGGCATGATCACCGAAATTGCCACCGCCGCGAACGAACAGTCCAGCACCACCGAGCAGGTTAACCAGAATATCGATCAGATCGCAAAACTTGGAAAGGAATCCGCCATCGGCGCCCAGCAGTCGGCAACCGCTTGCCAGGATCTCTCCGGTCTTGCTCTCGATCTGCAAACCATGGTGGGAAAGTTCAAACTTGAGCAAGGCTTCGCGTCGGCAAAATTAACGACAGACCGTAATATCAACCATGTGCACGAGGTCCATCCAGTTAAATCTAAGGCATTCGCCGCTACCAATCGCTAGAAGCAAAAACTGACCCGTCACACCTGCATCAACAGTTGACCCTCCGTGTTCCGTAATTCTACTGGATTTTTAGTGGCTGAACCCCAGGCGCGTGGGGGATTCAGTCAATTCCAGTAAGGGCAATGATTCCACTCCGTTCCGGGTTCTATCCCGCTTTAAGAAACAAAGCCGCCAGCGGCGGCAGCGTCAGCTTCAACGAATACGGACGTCCATGCGCCGGTTCTGCTTCGGCATTTACTCCACCGAAGTTGCCTACGCCGGCCCCTCCGTAGTCCAACGCGTCGCTGTTCAGCAATTCCCGCCAATATCCGCCCTCGGGAACGCCCACGCGATAGCCAATGCGGGGTATCGGTGTAAAGTTGCAAACGACCAGAACCGTGTCTCTGGGGGATTCGCTTTTGCGCAACAAGGAGATCGTGCTGGTTAAATTGTCGTTGCAATCCACCCACTCGAAGCCGGCCGCGTTCGTATCGAGCACGTGCAGCGCAGGCTCGCTGCGATAAACCCGGTTCAACTGTCCTACCCAGTTCTGCAAACCGCTGTGAACCGGATATTGAAGAACGTGCCACTCCAGGCTGGAATCGTGCGCCCACTCGCGAACCTGACCGAACTCGTCGCCCATGAACATCAACTTCTTTCCGGGCTGCGCATACATGTAGCCGAATAGAAGCCGCAGGTTGGCAAAGCGTTCTTTTTCATTGCCGGGCATCTTGCCGATCAGCGATCCTTTCCCGTGCACGACCTCATCGTGCGAAAGCGGCAGCACAAAGTTTTCATGGAACGAATACAGCATCCGGAAGGTCAGCTTGCTGTGATGGTATTTGCGATGAATGGGATCTTGCTCGAAGTATTCAAGCGTGTCATGCATCCACCCCATATCCCACTTCATGCCAAAGCCGAGACCACCCAAATACACCGGCCGCGACACCATGGGCCACGATGTCGACTCTTCTGCTGTGGTCTGAATGTCGGGATGTTCTTTGTAGACCTCCTGATTAAAGCGGCGCAGAAACTCAATCGCGTCCAAATTCTCCCGGCCGCCAAATTTGTTCGGAATCCATTCCCCCGGTTTGCGGGAATAGTCGAGGTACAACATCGAAGCCACGGCATCAACGCGCAAGCCGTCGATGTGATATTTGTCGAGCCAGAACATTGCGCTCGACATTAGAAAACTCCGCACTTCGGCACGGCCATAATTGAAGATGTGGGTCTTCCAGTCGGGATGAAAACCCTGGCGCGAATCCGCATGCTCGTAAAGATGCGTGCCGTCGAAGTACGCCAGGCCGTGTGCGTCAGAAGGGAAGTGCGAAGGCACCCAATCGAGGATTACCGCGATGCCGTGCTGATGCAGGTAGTCAACCAGATACATGAAATCCTGTGGGGTGCCGTAACGCGACGTCGGGGCGAAGTAGCCGGTCGTCTGATATCCCCACGATCCGTAGAACGGGTGCTCCATCACAGGCATGAATTCCACATGGGTGTAGCCCATGCGTCCCGCATATTCTGCAAGGCGCGGTGCGGTCTCGCGATAAGTAAGCGGACGATTATGTTCCTCAGGAACGCGCATCCACGAACCTAGATGAACTTCGTAAACCGCCTGTGGAGCGCGTAAGGAGTTCCGCGCCCAACGCTTCTCCATCCACTCGCGGTCGCCCCAGTCGTATTTGAGATCCCACACCACAGAAGCCGTGCGAGGCGGCTTCTCATGCCACAGGCCAACAGGGTCCGCTTTATCGATCTGATAGCCATGGCGTTGTGCCTCGATATGAAATTTGTAGAGTGCGCCTTTCGTCGCTCCCGGGATAAACCCTTCCCAGATGCCAGAATTCCCGCGAGGGGCAAGTACATTAGTGCGCGCGCCCCACGAGTTGAAGCTGCCGATTACGGAAACCAGGCGCGCATTCGGCGCCCATACGCTGAAGACTGCTCCTTCTTTGCCGTCGTGCGAGACAAGATGCGCCCCCATCGTTTCGTAGAGGCGATAGTTGCTGCCTTCGTTGAACAGGTAGAGGTCCTGGTCGGAGAGCAGGGTCACGCGGTCAGAAGCGCCGATAGTAGAAGTCTCAGGCATTTTCGAGTTATTAGTGTAACCCGAACAACGAAACGGGGTCCTTCCGTGCAGCGAGTCCGCCGAATCCACATGCTAGACTGAATTTTCTGCCATGCCCGCCCTGCGTCTGATTTTTCTCTGGCACCAGCACCAGCCTTTTTATAAAGATCTGGTGACGGGCGAATATCGCCTTCCTTGGGTGCGCCTGCACGCGCTGAAAGACTATTACGGCATGGTGAAGCTGCTCGACGAATTTCCCCAGGTGCATCAGAACTTCAATCTGGTGCCGTCGCTGATCACACAAATTCAGGATTACGTTGCAGGCACGGCCCAGGATCCATTTTTTAAAGTAGCCGCGAAGCCGGCTAAAGATTTGACTCAGGAAGAGCGGAAGTTCGCTCTGCAATATCTCTTCCAGGCGAATCCGGCGAACCTGATCGGGCGTTACCCGCGCTACTGGGAGTTGCGTGAAAAATTCCGCGAGCACGGCTACGCCCCCGAAAAAGCCGAGAAGTATTTTGAGCCGCAGCACTTCACCGACTTGCAAGTGCTATCCCAAGTTGCCTGGTTCGATGAATTCTTTCTGGAAGAGCCGGACGTTGCTGGGCTAATCAAAAAAGGGCGCAACTATTCACTCGACGATCAGACTTTCGTAATTGACCGCCAAAGGCAACTGCTGGGCAAGGTTCTACCGGCTTATGCAGATGCGGCTAAAAAAGGTTCAATCGAAATTTCGGCAACGCCTTTCTATCATCCAATTCTTCCTCTGGTTTGCGACACGAATGCGGGTGCGGTCTCGTCGCTGGGCCTGCCCTTGCCGCAAAACCGGTTTCGCCATCCCGAAGACGCCCGCGAGCAACTGGTGCGCGCTCTCGATCTTCATGAGCGAGTATTCGGTATGCGGCCGCGGGGTGTGTGGCCCTCAGAGGGCAGCGTGTCGGCGGAGACGCTTTCAATCGCCCACAGCCTCGGCATTCGGTGGATGGCGACCGACGAAGGCGTACTCGGCCGCAGCACCGAAGCCTTCTTTCAGCGCGATGGGAACGGCCGTCTGCCCGCGCATCTCGCCGAGCGGCTTTATGACATTCACCATTACGAAAGCGGCTCAACTGTGATGCATATGGTCTTTCGCGACCACACCATTTC
>Ga0307474_10002094_pt1 | contig 14333 bp, 10 predicted proteins | sample atmos_gasesECM1C_2_FD_203312 | JGI IMG/M metagenome (GOLD analysis project Ga0307474, IMG submission 203312) | Hardwood forest soil microbial communities from Morgan-Monroe State Forest, Indiana, United States - atmos_gasesECM1C_05 | ecosystem: Environmental > Terrestrial > Soil > Temperate... | reverse complement strand
CTTTTGGGCGCGTGCCGTCGAGGTGAGCGAGGCGCCCGCGGTTTCGCCGCTCATGGGCGACCACGGCGGCAAATCGAGTTCCTCTGCTTTCCAGCGTTTCGCCAAGAAATCCTCCGGCACCCAGGTTGCTCGCGTGCCGGCCTTTGGCGTCCCATGTAGGCTCGCGTTGATGAGATCGCCCATGGTGAATGCACGCGGCGGCGAGATCGCATTGAAATATCCCGTGGTGCGTTCCTGGGCAAGCTTCATCATCCACGCGGCCAAGTCCCGCACGTCGATGATCTGTATCGGGTCGTGCGGCGTGCCGGGCGCCAGCATTTCGCCGCCCTTGGAAGCGCGCACCGGCCAATAGGTAAACCGGTCGGAGCCGTCGAGGGGCCCGACGATGTAGCCGGGCCGAACGATGCTGGCCCGTCCCTTGAACGCCTGCGCCGAATACTGCTCGCACAACGCCTTCATCGGCCCATAGGTTTCGTCCGTGGTCTTGTCGGTGTCCGGATTCGCCAGCTTGCCCGTCGGCGAGTTCTCGTCATTGGGTTTGGCAAAACTGGCATACGCGGAGATGCTCGAAATGTACAAGCAGTAGCTGACATTCGGCGCCAGCAATTCGGCCGACATCTTGACGTATTTTGGAATCTGGCCCGTGTCGTCGATGACGACATCCCACTTGCGGCCGCGCAGCGCGTCGATTTGGCCGTTGCGATCGCCGATGAGTGTCTCGACATCCGCCACCCCCTCGGGACTGTGCTTACCGCGGTTGAAATGCGTCACGCGCCAGCCGAGGCGCAGAGCCTCCCGGGTCAGATGCGGACCTATGAAACCGGTTCCGCCCAGAATCAACAGGGTCTTCGGCTGGGAATCGGCGGCAATCGCCTCGTGCAACACACTATTCGCAGCGAGACAGGCGCCCAATTGCAGCAACTGACGGCGAGTTGTCATGGGGACCATCCAGTATTGTTATAACGACGGCAGATTATAGCCAAGCGGCGGGATGATGCGGATCCCGTTCATCCGACTTATCATCATTTTCGGGATGCGCATGCTAACTGAGGCCACGTGACGATGGAGGAAACCCGCGCCGAGTTCGAGGCAGCCCAAGCGCAAAAATTCCGAGCACTGATTCGGTATGCCGGTGCGCGCGCACCCTATTACGCCAAACTCATCCGCGAGCGCGGTCTCGATGTGAACACCTGCAAGGCCGGCGACTTTCCCCTGCTCACCAAATCCATTCTCATGGCGAACTTCAACGACATCGTCACAGATCGTCGTATCACGAAGGAGGTCGTTGCGGATTTCTTGACCCGCTCGACCGATCCGAAGGAGCAGCTTTTCGGCCAAATAACCGTCATGCATACCTCGGGTACCTCGGGAGAGGTCGGTTACTTTTTGTATGCCCCCGCTGACTTTGGGCGATTGCGCGCGGCTGCCTTTCGCAACCGCAGGGTGTTTCGCGGCTTGTTTCCCTCCTTTGGCTGGCATTTCCGGCGGATTCGAGTGGCTTTTTACGGCGCGACCGGCGGTCACTTCGCGGGAGTATCTGGCGTTGCGTCCATGCAGAGGGGCGTGCGCAAATTATTCATCGACGCGCAAGCTTTCGAGGTCAACACGCCGCTGCCGGATGTCGTTGCCAAACTCAATGAATTTCGACCCGATGCCCTTTGGGGATACACGACGGCGCTAAAAATGCTGGGAGATGAGCAACGCTCGGGCAGGCTCAACATCAATCCCCTGGCCGTGATCGCCACCGGCGAAATGGTCACCCGGTCGGACCTGCAATTTCTGTCGGAAGCGTTCAGCGGGGCTCGGGCGCTCTCCCTGTATGCCTGCACCGAGCACATGATGCTCGGCATCTCGAATCCCGATGGCGAGACCATGACGCTCATGGACGATAACTTGATGTTCGAGTTCCACGAAGATCACTCAGTCATCACCAATCTGTTCAATTACACCCTGCCCCTGATCCGCTATCGCATGTCGGACATCCTGCGTCCTGTCAGTCCGTCCGGGACGCGCCGCATCGTGATTCAAAATCTGGTGGGCCGCACCGAGCAGATGCCCGTGTTCGTCAATCGCGGAGGCGCGAAGGACTTCATCAGTCCGCACATCATCAACGAAATATTCGTCAAGGGCGTCACGCGATTTCAAATGCAGATCACCGGCCCCAGCGAGTTTCGCTTTCCGATCTGCGTTGACGCCGGGCTCAACGCAGCTGAGCGGGCAGCCGCGGCCACGGGCGTTAGAGTGCGGCTGGCGGAAATACTGGCGCAAAAAGGCCTGAGCAACGTGACGTTCGAGGTCCAGATCGTTGCGGACATTCCGCTCAATGAGCGCACCCGAAAATTTCAACTGATCGTGACGGGCAATCTCTAGAAGAGACTGAGTTGCGCCGTAGCCTTAATCGGCGGTCGGAACAAGCTGGTGTCGAGTTCATAGCGCTCGTCCGCACCCGCAAATCCGAGCTTGCGCTTCGCCAGCTCGAATCGGGTGCGCAGCAAGTCAGCGTAGGGACCGGTGCCGCGCATACGGGTGCCGAACTGCGAGTCATAATCCTTCCCGCCGCGCGACTGATTGATCAGCGACATGACGTGTTTGGCGCGATCCGGATAGTGCTGCGCAAGCCAATCGCGAAAAATGATCTTGAGCTCATGCGGCAGGCGCAGCAGTACATATCCGGCGCGGGACGCGCCCGCCTCTTTCGCCGCGGCCATGATGTCTTCCATCTCATGATCGGTGATGGCCGGAATCACCGGCGCCACCAGTACGCCCGCGGGAACGCCGGCCTCGCTCAGCTGCTGGATCACGCGTAAGCGCGCTTGGGGAGACGCGGTGCGCGGTTCCAAGTTTCGCTTGATGTCGTTCGTCAGCGACGTCACGCTCACCATAACGGACACGAGCTTGTCCTTGGCGAGATCGGTAAGCAAATCCAGATCGCGGATGATCAATGCGCTCTTGGTGACGATGGTGACCGGGTGTCTGCACCGTGTCAGCACGGCAAGGATATCGCGCGTTATCTGCAGCCGCTTTTCCAGGGGCTGATAGCCGTCGGTATTGATTCCCAACGCGATGGTCTTGCAGACATATTTCGGCTTGGCGAGTTCCGCCTCCAAAATATTGACTGCGTCGGCCTTGTAGAAAAGTTTGGTTTCAAAGTCCAGCCCCGGCGAGAGACCCAGATAAGAGTGAGTCGGTCGGGCAAAGCAATAGACGCAACCATGGGCGCAACCCCGGTATGGATTGATCGACACCTCGAAACCGACATCGGGCGAATCGTTCGAAGTGATCACGCTGCGCGCCCGATCCGGCAGCACCGTTTCGGTCAGGTTCTCGACTATCTCGTCTTGGTACCAGCCGTCGTCGGCTTTCTCGAGCGTCAAGGAATCGAATCGTCCCGCGACGTTGGACGAAGAACCTCTGCCCTTGAAGGTTTGATGGCCGATAAAGTTGCGCGGCATGACGCAAACTTTACGCGCGGCGGCGGTGCGCGTAAATCCAGTAGTCGGGCACGCCGACTACTGTATAACCGCTGCGACTCTAGGGGGCCGCCGCAAGTCCTCGATCAGGAACTCATCGGGCGACGAACGCTCGCTCGATGACGTAATCGCCGGGTTCGCCCACGTGCGGGGATATTTTGAAGCCCCTCGCGTCCAACATGGCTGAGAGATCCGCCAACATGGCCGGGCTGCCGCAAATCATGACGCGATCCTCGTTCGGATCCAGCGCGGGCACGTCGATGTCCTCGAAGAGCTTGCCGGTTTCGATCAATTCCGTCACCCGGCCCTGATAGCGAAAGCGCTCGCGCGTGACGGTCGGAAAATACACCAGTTTCTCGCGCACCTGCTCGCCCAGATATTCGTGGTGCGTCAATTCCCATTCGATGTAGTCGCGATAGGCCAATTCGCTGCGATAGCGTACGCCATGCACCAAAATGACCTTTTCGAAGCGTTCGTAAACGTCTGGGTCTTTGATGAGACTCATGAACGGCGCCAGCCCGGTGCCGGAACTCAACAGGTACAGGCGCTTGCCCGGCTTGAGATCATGGAGCAACAAGGTGCCCGTCGGCTTGCGGCTGATTAGGACCTCATCGCCCGGTTTAACATGCTGCAGGCGCGAGGTCAGCGGCCCATCCGGGACTTTGATGCTCAAAAATTCCAGATGCTCCTCGTGGTTCGCGCTGGCAATGCTGTACGCGCGCATAACCGGCTTCTCATCAATCCGCAGGCCGAGCATGATGAAATGCCCGTTCTCGAATCGCAGCGCCTGGTCGCGGGTGGTGGTAAAGCTGAACACGGTCTCATTCCAGTGATGTACCGTTAATACGCGTTCTGTTCCGATCGTGGCCATGGGTGGGTATTATCCGGGCATCCCGCGCAACAGCATAGTCGCCGAGGGATATATGGCGATGCCGAATTGATATTGACCAGGCTGTAGGACCCCAGAGGACACCGGTCTTGGCGTTCGACCCATGCTGGGACGCGCCCGCGGCTCCTCCCTGCGCCTCGTCCTGTTACGCAGACTTCGGGTGTCAATCGAACATCTGGAGGGACAATGAAAATTCTATCAGCGCTCGTGTTGGCCTCGGCGATGCTCTGCGGCTGCATCAGCAGCGGCAGCCCGAATCCCCCTGCGAAAACGACCGTGGTCGTACCGCCGGGCTCGCAGACAACGGTGGTCTGCCAAGACGGCAGCCAGCCGCCCTGCAATTGAGCAAATAGGGCATTGAGGCTTGAGGCAATTGCGTCAAGGCAATTGCGCCAAGGAGGGATGTATCCGCTAGTCGGATGTGCCCGAGAGCAGGGAAGCTCCAGTGCCGGCCGCCCGATCTTCGAGGCGTTTTAGGCGCCGCGCCTGGACCCACAATTGCCCGGCAAAAATGACGCCCACGGTATGTACGTGAAAGCCGGCGGCGCGCAGTGCCTCCGCTCCCCAGGTATTGCAGGTATGCAACGCCGAGTACTTCGGCTTGCCTAAGAAGTAGACACTCCCCTCGTACGGTCCGTCGCGGTAAACCTCGAGCACATCGTCTTGGGTGCGCAAGGATCGCCATATGAATGCCTGCAGCTCGCGCATTTGATCCTGCGTCGCAATGAGCGTGATGACATGCGCCGCGCCAAAGGCTTCAGCCGGGGCATTGGTGATTCCCGTCGTCAGCAGAATACTGGCGCCCGGAAAGAGCGCCGACAAGAGGACCGGCCCATCATGATTTTTTGCCAGCAGATAATGTTTGTCAGCGAATCCAAAAAAAACAAAGCGTGCGCCGGGAAGAGCCGCGGCGGCCTGCGCGAGCGGCGGCGACAGATCCGCCGCGGCCATGCCGATGTCGATATGCCAGCCGCGGCGGGCCACGTAGATCGTCGAGGAATCAGAGCCGGCGTTCGCGGCAGAACATGAGCCGAAGAACAGCACGGCGCAGATGATGACCGCCGGCAAAGTCGCAGCGATCACCACACCGGCATCACGCCCGGCGTAGTTGTGTCGGCTTCGCGCATCCGGGCCTTCCATTGGCCACAGCATAGCAAGGCATCTGGTACCATCGCCCGGCGACATGCCCGGCGGTGAATTCATGAATGAACAAGTGACCGAGCTTCTGCCGGCTGCGGGAGCCAGCGCGGCGTCCCGTAAGCCCCTCCCCATCCAGCGATCCTCGGTGCTGGGCCAGATACTGGCCATGCGCAGGGACCTGGTCGGCCATCTAATGACGCTCGAGAAGATCCATGGATCGGCGTGGAAGATCGCCATCGGACGCGGCGGCATGATCAGCCTGTTGGGACCGGACGCGCTGGAGTTCGTTTGGAAGAACCGCGACGGCGCGTTTTCCAGCGCGCGCGGTTGGGAGCCTTACATCGGCAAGGTTTTTCCCGGCGCCATCATGGCGATGGACGGCGATGAACACCGCTACCAGCGGCGCATCATGCAAGTCGCCTTTCGCAAATCCGCCTTGCGCACGTACCTGGAGCAGATGAGCCCCGCCATCGACTTGGGGCTTACGGCATGGCTGCCCGCGAACGAACGTCAGGCGCGGCGGCAGATGTTCCCGCTCTTGAAGCAGCTCACGCTTGATCTGGCCGCCTCGGTCTTCATGGGGGTGGAGCTTGGCCAGAGCGCGAAGGCGCTGAATCGCGCGTTCATGGCGACCGTGGCGGCCTCGCTGGCGATTGTGCGCGTGCCCATTCCGGGCCTGTCGATGTGGCGGGGAATTCGTGGCCGCGAACTGCTGGTGCGCCGCTTCCGCGCGCTGCTCCCGGAAAAGCGGGCCACCCATACCAGCGATTTCTTCAGCGAGTTCTGTCACGCCCAAAGCGAGCAAGGCGAACGGTTCACCGACGATGAAATCATCAATCACATGATTTTTCTGATGATGGCGGCTCACGATACGACCACCAGCACGCTGACGACCATGATGTACTTGCTGGCGCGCCATCCCGAATGGCAGGAGCGTCTGCGCGCCAAGGCGATTGCGCTCGGCCGCAAGCAACTCGAATTCGATGATCTCGAGCAGGTCGAGGAACTGTCGTGGGCCATGCGCGAGGCGCTGCGTCTAACGCCGCCGCTCACCTCGATGCCGCGCATGTGCATCAAGGACACGGTCTTTCAAGGATTCGAGATTCCGGCGGGCATGCTGGTCGGTGTTTACCCGATCCACGTGCACTACATGGATTCGCTTTGGACCGATCCGTTCAAGTTCGACCCGGAACGGTTCAGTGCTGAACGCCAGGAAGACAAGCGCCATGCATTCGCCTGGGTGCCGTTCGGCGGCGGCGCGCACATGTGCATCGGGCAGCACTTCGCCACGCTGCAGGTGAAAGCCATCATGCATCAGCTGCTGCTGCGGTATCGATGGAGCATCGCGCCCGGATACGTGATGCCCCAGCAACTGGTGCCGATCGCCAAACCCAAGGATGGCCTGCACGTCACCCTGCAGCGCATCGCCTGAAATCGGCGCGCCCGGTTGGCCGGATCAGCGCGCCCGGCCGGCCCAATCAGCGGCATCGATCTTGAAGATGACATTGGGGTGGCTGGGTTCGCCCGAATAGCTGACTGATTCCTCACCGATGTAAATGCCGCCGAGCTTTTCCATCGCCTTGCGCGAGCGCCAATTGTTGATCCCCACCTTGAAAATCACCCGATCGACGTATTTGAAGGCGTGATCGAGCATCAGGGTCTTGAGCGCACGGTTGTAGTGCCGCGCCCAGCGGCTGCGCGCGATGAAGGTGTAGCCGATATCGATTTGGCGCTTGGCTTCCTCATAACCGCTGTACCGGGAACTGCCGATCAGCTCGCCATTGGTGTTATCGATCACCCGAAACGCCCCGCCCGACTCCATCGCGCCTTTGAAGAAATTCTCGAACACCGGGCGCTGATACCGATCCTTGCTGGGGTGTTGCTCCCAGATCAAAGGATCCGACGCCACCGCGTAGAGCGCTTCGAAATCGCCCGCCCTCAGCGGTTCCAACCTGATCAAATCGTTCTGCAAATGAGGTTGAAGCTCGAAGCTCATGCATGAATCCTTAGTAACCAAACTTGTAGTGAATCTGCGCATAGATCTGACGCGGGTCATTCCAATGCACGCCGCCGAAGGTGAGGCTATTATCCACCAGCAAATGCCGATCGGTGAGATTGAGGATGGTCAAAGACGCCGAAAAGCGCTCACCGAAGGATTTGCCGCCGCTCAAGCTGACTTCCGCGTGGCCCGGCAAATGGCTCGGCCCCGCATCGCCATTGGCAAAGCCGGACCCATAGTAGACGCTCATGGAAGCAAAGGCGGCGCGCGGAAGATTCAGATCGATGCCGGCATTGGCGGTGTTCCGTTGATCGTGATCCAGCGCGAAGTTGCCCGCAGGCGGCGTGAAGTCGGTCAATCCGCCGTTAATCGCGCCGGAGCCGTCCGCGGTCTGATTGGAATAGGACAGGTGAAACTGCCCGACATTCCAGAGCCGCGGGGAGCGGATCGTCAGCTCGTTGCCCTGGATCAGCGCACCGTCGATGGTGAGCGGCAGGAAGGCATTGGAATTTCCAATGTTGTTATGGTCGAAGAAATTCTTGGCCAGGGTATGAAAATGATCCACATCGACCGTCCAGCTTTGGACCGGAATCGTCAATCCGACTTGGTATTCCTCATCGCGTTCACCGTGCAGCGGAATAAACCCCAGATTGTTGGCCTGCGCGAATTGGAGCAGTGGACCGCTTAGGGTGGTCAGCGGCGGCGCCTGGTAATACTTCCCCCAGAAGCCGCGCAGTATCCAGTTGATTTTAGGCAGCAGCAGCGTGGCGCCCAAGCGCGGGCTGGTCGCATTCTCGGTCAGCGCGCCTGCAAAATGCGTTTGCCGCACGCCGCCCGCGAAACTGAGCCAATCGGTTGGCTTGTAGGTGTCCTCGAGGTAGGCCGCGACCAAGGAGCCGGACGGTTTTAGAGTCTGTGTAATGGGCGGCGCATTACTGCCGTCATTGAACAGCACATCGAAGTTTTCGCTGTCGTGTTGGCTGAAGCCCGTGACACCGACTTTGAGGTCATGTTGCGCCACATGCCAGCGAAGCGCTTCCTGGCCGCCAACATAGGTCGAGGAGCGCTGATCGGTGGTGCTGATGGGAGAGTCGTTCGGCGCTCCATCCAAATCGGCCTGGTTCTGGTGAAAAAATAGCGAGCTGGTCATAGATGCGTCGGTCCCCAGCTTTCTCACCCAAGAGAGAATGGCGAACGCATCGGTCTCGCGCTGCACATCATCGGCGAGCTGGCCCGGCGTATTCTGCTCCGGCGTGTTGGGGATATCGTAGCTGTCATGGCGCGCGGAGAAGACGAAGCGAAACTGATCGTCCGGAGTCGCGTTGAATATGAGGGTACTGAAGCCGCCGTAGCCGTTCTGCGAGTCGTGAATGATCTGCGCCACCGGCGTGGCAATGCCAAGGTCGCTGCGATTTCCATTCAGGCTGGCGTAGTAAGCGAATCGCTCCGTGTGGCTGCCGATGCTCAGATAGTCATTGGTCTGGCCATACGATCCGCCGCTGGCGATGAGTTCAGCCTCGTTGTCACGTTCGAAACCGGTGCGCGGCACCACATTGAATACGCCGTAGGTGCGATCGCCCTGATCCGCCTCGTAGCTGCCGCGCTGCACTTCCAGGTAATCGATGTCTTTCGGATCGATTTGCGGACCTAGGTTACTCGCGATATTGGTGTTCGGAATCTCGACGCCATCGACGGCCCAGGTGGTCTGGTGGCCGCCGCGGACATGCAATTGGTCGTGCACGACATAGGCGCCAGGCACGAAGTCGGTGATCATCGCCAGACTGTTGCTGCGATCCGCACCAGGCGCGCGTGCAATGTCTTCACGATTCACGACCGTGGTGGGCGTCGCGGTATTGACGACCACGGTCTCCGCGGCTGCCGTCACGGTCAACGTGTCCAATGCCGGCCCTTTGACGAGTTGCACATGGGCGACGGGCGAGGAGCCAGATGTCACGGTCACCGCCTGCGCCGCCGGGGCGAAGTCTGACGCGCTGAAGTTCAAGACATAGTCGCCGAGCGGCACCGTCATGAAGGAGAATTCACCGTGCGCATCCGTCGTCGAGGACTCGACCCATTCGGATGTGGCGGATTTCAGCTTCACTTGAACCTCGGATAGCGGCCGGTGCTGCTGGTCGTGCACGACACCCCGGACACTGCCCACATCGGCGGCGCGCAGCGGCGCGGCGCCCAACAACAACAACATCATCATCATCGCCAGCGACATCACCGCCGGCAGCGTAGCCCGCAGGCTTTTCGGCAATATGGAAATCATGGACCTCTCCCGACTCGCAATTGATATGCGCGCTCCCCTTTCAAGGAAACGCGCGCAGCAGGTCATATCAATTCAAGCGAGCGAGGGAGGTCCGGTAGGCGGGTGGGAGCGCTCTGCACGCTGATTTAAACGGGGAGCTTCGAAGACAAGGACCTGCAGGGTGGGCGCAGGACCCGCGGATTCGAAAACAATGTGATGCGAAATCGGTCCCGCGCCAGGCACGCTGCCAAATGGGCACACTTCGAACTCTGCGTGCGTTCCCGCGTGGTGATGCACATGGGCAGGCATTCCCGCCATGGCGGTGGGGCAGAGTTGCAGCGCAAAGGGAACGCCGTCCGCCGGCATGAAGCCGGCAGGAATATAGGCACGAAACAACAGCAGGGCCAGCAGCAGAATGCCGGCCGATGAGCCTTTTTGCCTAAATTTAAAACCCTTTCGCATCATTCGCGTCGCTCGCGCCCTTCAAGCCGCGGCCGGCGCCCTGGATAAGGGCCTGAACTTTCTGAACGCGGCGATGCCGAGTCCGACGAATAGGACCAACAGAATCGCCTGCGCGACCGCGAAGGGGGGTTCCTTCTGGGTGGGCGCCAAGGCGTGGAAGAATGCAATCTTTTGGAACGACTGCACCACCAGCACGAAGCAATTGAAGTACAATGCGATGATCGCGCTGATCACATAGATTCCGCGCCACGAACCGGCCAACTTGTAGCTGTACAGGGCGAGGATGGCAAGCGCCAGGAAAATCAGCGAGATGACGCCGATGACCTTGGGCGGATCGAGAGATCCAATCACATGCGGCGCGTCGACCGGCGTGGGAAACATGAAGCCGGTGACGCTGGTCGCCACCGTCAGAATCAAAAATAGCGTCGTCATGCCGGGCATGAGTCTCGCGCTCAACATACCGAGGGCCGCGAGGATGCCGCTGACGATGGCAATTACGCTGATGATCACATGAAGCTGTGTAAAGGCGGCGACTGACATCCCAAGAATCATGGCGAACCCTCCGGTGGGGGCTAATGGACCCCTTTGGCGCAAGGGTACGCCGTTCGAAGGAATCCGTCAGCCGCGATGGGGACGCGCGTTAGCGACGCGGGTTAGCGACGCGGGTTAGCGACGCGCGTTAGCGGAGATACGGAAATTCGCCCGTCGATCGGGGCTTGGCGATGTAGAAACCCTGGGCGAACCCTATCCCCAAGCGGCCCAACTCAGCCAGGACTTCGGGCGATTCAACCCGCTCGGCGATGGTTTGAATCCCCATGGCATTGCCGACCTGGCTGATGGCCGCGACCATGCTGCGATCGACCGGATCGCGGGTGACATTTTCGACGAATTGGCCGTCGATTTTTAGGTAGTCAACCGGGAGTGTTTTCAGATACATGAACGAGGACAGGCCGCTGCCGAAGTCATCCAACGCGAAATGGCAGCCGCGATTCTTGAGTTCGCGCATGAAATACACCACGTTGCTCAAATTTTCGATGGCCGCCGTTTCCGTGATCTCGAAGCACATCGCGCCGGCCGCCAATTGTCCCGCGCTGAGTTCGGCGATGAGGAACTCGAGGAAGCGCTCATCGTTAAGAGAGGTTCCCGACAAGTTCACCGCAACCGTGAAGGGCTTGACGCCGGACTCGATGCGGTGCACAACTCGATCGAGCGCCTGTCGCACCACCCACCGGTCAATTGACGGCATGATGTTGTAGCGTTCCGCCGCCGGAATGAATTCGGCCGGCGCAACGATGGTTCCGGACTCATCGCGCAGCCGAAGCATCAGCTCGAAGTGCTCGCGCTCCTGCGCCTTGGGCTGGATCGGCACGATCGGCTGGTAGAACAATTCGAATCGGCTTTCATCGCGGGCGCGCGCCAGTTTGGAGACCCAATGCATCTCCCGATGACGCTCCGGCATGTCATCGGGCTTGTACAGCTGCACGCGATTTCGGCCTGAATCCTTGGCGGAATAGCACGCCACGTCGGCGGCACTCATGACGTTGGCGACGGTGGGTATCTCGCTGGTGATTTCCACGATGCCGATGCTGGCGCCGACGGTGAGCACGCCGCCCTGCCAGGTGAATCGATAGTCGCGGATCCCTTGGCGCAGGTTTTCCGCAATACGCAGCGCCTGATCGCGCTCGCAATCCTGCAGCAGGATTCCGAACTCATCGCCGCCCAGCCGCGCCAGGGTGTCGCCGCCGCGCACGCGCGACTGAATGACGCCCGTGATCTGCTTCAGAAGCAAGTCGCCGGCGGGATGTCCACAGGTATCGTTCACCAGTTTGAATTGGTCCAAATCCAGGTACAAAAGCACATGGCGCGCCTGCAAATTCTGCCGCGCATCCTCGACGGCCACGGTCAGACGGTTCTCGAATTCGCGCCGGTTGATGAGGCCGGTGAGCGCATCGTGGCTGGCCTGGTAGTGCAATGCGCGATGCAGGCGCCGCTCCTTGCTCACGTCATGGAACACCATGACGGCGCCGATCAAATTGCCCGCGCGGTCGCGAATCGGCGCCGCTGAATCCTGGATGGCGATTTCCTGGCCGCGGCGATTGATCAGGACCGTATGTTCGGCGAGACCCAGCAGCTGACCTTCGCGAAGACAGCGCGCGACCGGACTTTCGCCGCCTTCGCGTGTGACCTCATCCACCACCGTGAAGATATTGCCGATCAGCTGCCCTTGCGCCTCGCGATTCTCCCAGCCGGTCAGACTTTCGGCGACCGGATTCATATAGTCGATCCGTCCCTCCGAGTCGGTGGTGATCACGGCATCGCCAATCGATTGCAGGGTGACTTGTGCGCGTTCCTTGGCTTGAAAAACCGCGGTCTCCGCTCTCTTGCGCTCGGTAATGTCGGTCAACGTGCCTTCGAAGCCGCACACCCGCCCGTTGGCGTCCCGCACCACGCGGCAGTTATCGACCACGACCAGCATGGAACCATCCTTGCGGCGCATCACATATTCTTCGTTGCGCAACTCGCCCTCGACTTCGGCGCGGCGCGCGAAGTTCTCGCGATCGTTGGGATACCAGTACAAAGCGCCGGCAGGCACTTGATACAGTTCCTCGGCCGAGCAATAGCCCAGCAGGTTCACGAAGGCCGGGTTCGCGACGAGAATGCGACCGTCACGGGTCGTTTGATACACGCCCTCCATGACGCTTTCAAACAAGCCGCGAAACTTCGACTCGCTGTTGCGCAGGGCATCTTCCGCGGCGCGGCGTTCGATGGCGATGCCGGCAATCTGCGCCATGCGCACCATGAGCTCGTGGTCGCGGGACAACGGAATCCCCGTTTGCCGGCGGTACACGGCAAAGGTGCCCACCACTTGGCCGTCCGATGCCACGATGGGCGCAGACCAGGCGGCCCTGAATCCCGCCTGACGCGCCGCCTCGCGGCGATATTCCCACAGCGCATCGGTCTCGATGTCGGCGACCGTGACGAGCCGGCTCAAGTAGACCGCCGCGGAACACGAGCCGAAGCGGATGCCGATGGGCGCATAATCCATCGCCTGCACGAATTCGCGCGGCAGATTCGGCGCCGCGCCGAAGCTCAAGGCTTGTTTCTCGCGATCCAAGAGGTTGATGGCGCAGCAGCTCTCGGGCATGGCGCGTTCGATCAATTCGCAGATTGCCTCGAGCGCCGCGCTCAAAGGTGCGTTGGCGGCGATTTTTTCGAAGACCCGGCGCTCCCCTGAGGCGATCGCTTCGGCGCGCTTGCGCTCGGTGATGTCGATGATGCTCGCTCTGAGCAGGCGCCCGTTGGAACTCGGCAGACGCACGAATCGCACTTCGCTGGGAAAGTTCTGACCGGCGGAATCGCAGTGCAGCCACTCGAACACCGGTACCTCACCGGCCAGGGCACTCTCGATGTAGCCTCGCACCACGCCAAAGGAAGGCGTGCCGTCAGCTTGCAGCAGCGGGCTGATCTTGTCCGGTCCGCTGGCGAGCAGCGCCGCCCGGCTCATCTTGAAGAAGCGGCAGGCGTTGTCGTTGACGTCAACGAACTTCTCGGCGTCGACGTCGAACACCACGATCGCCTCGGGAGCATGCTCCACCAGCGTTCGGTAGCGGCCTTCGCTTTCGCGCACCGACACTTCGGCGAGATGCCGCTCGGTGATGTCGCGGATGCAGACGATGTAGCCGTCCAGCCAATTGAGCTTGGCCTTGCTGACGGCAATCTCGATCGCGACCCGGCTGCCGCCTTTGACCAGGCCCCAGGTCTGCGTCGCGGCCAGGTCCACGTGCGTATCGTCGATCTTGGTGGCGAGACGCTCGAGGTAGTCGCAGGGATGCCTCGCATCCACGTCGGCGAGCAACAGCCCGACGGAGCGGCCGAGGATCTCAGCCGGCGGGTAACCGAAGATCCGCTCGCCGGTGTGATTGAATGATTCTATGCGGCCGGTGTCATCGACCGTGATGATCGCGTCCTTGACGTTGTCGAGAATGGCTTGCAAATGAGAGGCCGTTTGCTCGCGAATCTCGCGCGTCATCGCCTGCGCCTCATCGGACATCAGCTGCATCGAGCGCACGACACCGCGCCGTTCGGCATCGAGCCGATCGTAATGCGCACTGATGGTTTTGA
>Ga0307474_10002093_pt1 | contig 14339 bp, 14 predicted proteins | sample atmos_gasesECM1C_2_FD_203312 | JGI IMG/M metagenome (GOLD analysis project Ga0307474, IMG submission 203312) | Hardwood forest soil microbial communities from Morgan-Monroe State Forest, Indiana, United States - atmos_gasesECM1C_05 | ecosystem: Environmental > Terrestrial > Soil > Temperate... | reverse complement strand
GCATGCAACTTGAATGTTGCGGTGCAGCCAGCCGTCGCAGATGCCCGCTGGCCTACGTCCAGGATGGATTTCCGCAGCAACGAGGCTGGTCGGACCGCATCCGGAAATGGAGGCCCGCGTTCGCGCGTCCAACCCCATTTCCTGCGGTCAGATTTTTTATTTCCGCTGAGGCCATAGGGCCGCGAGGAGCTTCGCCACGCGCATGAAGATCGATCCGCTCTCAGTCGAGTTTACCGACGAGCAGAAACGCTATCTCGAAGGTTTTGCAACCGGCCTGCAGATCAGCAGGGTCGGGCGAGGCTTTAGCGGCGGCGCGACCGTGAAGGCGAACAGCGAACCAGTCGGACCGGATGCCGCGCATCTCAAGGCGCAGGACAAGGTTCTCGCTTCGGGCAAAAAGTTGGCGGATCAGGAGAGGTTCAAGCGGGAGGAACATCCGTTCGACGCCTATCCGCGTCTCAAGCAGCAGGCGTTGACCAATTCGCCGCCGTCACCGGCAGACAATTTCCGCTGGCGCTATTACGGGTTGTTTTATGTCGCGCCGGCGCAAGACTCCTACATGTGCCGTTTGCGTATCCCGAACGGCGTGCTCAAGCACTGGCAGCTTGCGGGAGTGGCCGATCTCGCCGAGCAGTTCTGTGGCCCATATTGCCACGTCACCACCCGTGCCAATCTTCAGGTGCGGGAAATTCCGCCCAAACATGCCGTCGCCTTGATCGAAGGCATCCAGGAACTCGGCCTTTGCTCGCGCGGATCGGGGGCCGACAATATTCGCAACGTCACCGGCACCCCGACGGCTGGAATCGATCCGCAGGAATTGATCGACACCCGCGAATATGCCCGTGAATGGCACTACCACATTCTCAACGACCGCTCGCTCTACGGCTTGCCTCGCAAGTTCAACGTGGCGTTCGATGGCGCGGGTCAAATCGCGGTGCTCGAAGACACCAATGACATCGCTTTCGCCGCCGTCGAAGTCAGGGGCGGATTTTCCGTCGAACCCGGCGTGTGGTTTCGTCTCGGCATCGGTGGCATCACCGGCCACAAGGATTTTGCCAGGGAAACCGGCATCATCGTCAGGCCCGCCGACGCAACCAGGGTGGCGGATGCGATCGTGCGGGCATTCATCGACACCGGCGATCGCACCAACCGCCTCAAGGCCCGCCTCAAATACGTCATCGACAATATGGGAATGGAAAAATTCCTCGCACTCGTCGAGGAGAAGCTTGGCCACGCCCTGAGCCGCGTGCCCGCGGAAGCGTTGGCGCCGCGACCCGCCTTCGACCGGATGGCCCATATCGGAGTGCACCGGCAAAAGCAGCAGGGTTTGAGCTGGATCGGTGTTTCATTGCCGCTCGGCAAGGCGACCTGCGAGCAGATGCGTGAGCTTGCCAAAATCGCCCGCGATCTCGGCGACGGCGATATTCGCCTGACCGTCTGGCAAAACCTGCTGATATCGGGCGTGCGCGACGAGAACGTGGACCTTGCGGTTGCGGCGATCGAGAAAACAGGTCTTGCGGTCAAGGCCTCGCAAATCCGCGCCGGATTGATCGCGTGCACGGGCAATGCCGGTTGCAAGTTCGCTGCCTCCGATACCAAGCGTCACGCGGCTGCAATCGGCGACTGGTGCGACGGACGCGTCGAGATCGACACGCCGCTGAACATTCACCTGACGGGTTGTCATCACTCCTGCGCGCAGCATTACGTCAGCGATATCGGCCTGATCGCCGCCAAAGTGCCTGTCGGCGAGGGCGATGACACGGTGGAGGGCTATCACCTGTTCGCCGGCGGCGGTTTCGGGCCCGATGCCGATATCGGGCAGGAGGTCTATCGCGACCTAAAGGCGGAGGACGCGCCGAAGACGGTCGAGAAATTGCTCAAGGCCTATCTCGCGCATCGCACTTCCAATGAAGAAACCTTTCTCGCCTTCGCGCGCCGCCATGATGGCGAGACGCTGCGCAAGCTCGCGGATGCGGATGCTTTGAAATGAACCAGATCACGCCTCCGCCGAAAATCGAAATCATTCCAGCAAACGCGCCTTTTTCCGAGGCGCAGCGCTCGTGGCTGAACGGATTTTTCGCTGGCCTCTTGAGCGATGCGCCGACGCCGCTGAGCCCCGAGCAGGGCGCTGCCCTGGTGCCATCGCCTGCGGGCGAAGGCGACGACGGTGAGGCGCCCTGGCACGACCAGACACTGCCGATCGCGGAGCGGATGAAGCTTGCGGATGGACGTCCCTTGCGCCGGCGGATGATGGCCGCGATGGCGCAACAGGATTGCGGCCAATGCGGCTATAATTGCCACGATTACTCCGAGGCGATCGCAAGCAAGACGGAAGCGCGTCTCAATTTGTGCGTCCCCGGCGGCAAGGAAACCGCCCGGATGCTGAAAACGCTTCATGAAGAGCTGGAAAAATCGCCTGCCGCGACGCCGAGCCCGGCGACAGCGTCGGCTGCGAGCGTTCCCGCCACGCCGATCGCCGAGCCCGGTCGGTCGCGCGACAATCCGGTGGCAGCGACCTTCGTGTCGCGGCGTCTGCTCAACAAAGCGGGGTCGCAAAAGGAAACCTGGCACATCGATTTTGATCTCGCCGGCAGCGGCCTCGATTATGTCGTCGGCGATTCCTTCGGCATCTTCGCGCGCAACGAACTCGGTCATGTCGACCAGATCATCGCGCTGCTGGGGGCATCCCACACCACCAAAGTGAGAGGCAGGACACTTCGCGAAGTCCTGTCCGACGAGGTTTCGCTCTCGCCCGCACCTGATTCGCTGTTCGAGCTGATTTCCTTCATCACGGGCGGCGCGCAGCGCGAAAAGGCCCGCGCCCTTGCGCAAGGAGACAATCCCGACGGGGACGCAGCGACGCTCGATGTGATGGCGGCCCTGCAGAAATTCGCAGGCGTCCGCCCGCATCCAGAAGCCTTCGTCGAAGCGCTCGAGCCGCTGCAGCCGCGGCTCTATTCGATCTCCTCCTCGCACAACGCGACGCCTGGAAAATTGTCACTGACCGTGGACTGCGTGCGCTACGTCATTGGAAAACGCAAGCGGCTGGGCCTGGCTTCAACATTTCTCGCCGAGCGCATCCAGCCGGGCGAACAGGTGAAAGTCTATGTGCAGAAGGCGCACGGCTTCGCACTGCCGCAAGATCCGAAGGTGCCGATCATCATGATCGGGCCCGGCACCGGGGTTGCACCGTTCCGCGCCTTTCTGCTCGACCGAAAGGCCACGGGCGCCACCGGCAAGAACTGGCTGTTCTTCGGTCACCAGCGCTCGGGCTGCGATTTCTTTTATGGCGAGGAATTGAACGCGATGAAAACGGCCGGGCTTCTGACGCGCCTGTCGTTGGCCTGGTCGCGCGACGGGGAGAAGAAATTCTACGTTCAGGACCGCATGCGCGAAGTCGGCCGCGAGCTCTGGTCATGGCTTGCCGAAGGCGCCCATTTTTACATCTGCGGCGACGCCAAGCGGATGGCAAAAGACGTGGAGCGCGCGCTGGTCGATATAGTCGCGCAATATGGCGCGCGCTCGACCGATGAAGCGGTGATCTTTGTCGGGGAACTCAAAAGGAAGGGGCGGTTCCAGCAGGACGTTTATTGAGCGATGGAACCGGTTCCCGTCTCGTCAATTTCAAACGAATAAAATTCTTCCTCGAATCCTCAACAGAGAATTTTGACCTGCATTCGACCTCGCGCGGAGCCTGGCATCGCTATTTTCCGCCGCGCCTTGAATCCGCGTCCAGCCAATATTCCATTAGTCGCCATGTCCCATTGGGGTGGATCTGATATTCGCAGGAGCGCTCGCTGAAACGGGAGAGCGAATGTCGGAATCGGACGACCAGTTGGAGATCGACCATGCGCGAACTCTCGGCGGAAGCCCGACTCCATCTTTATGCACGTTCCTTGTCGCGGAAAACCGGCACAGGAATTCAGGCCGCAGCGCTTTACGGCGCGCTCGCCCTTATCGCGGCCGTTATCTTCGGCTCGCTTTCGGTGCACCCGTTCTAGTGTGGCGGTTCAGAAGTCCGCATCATTATTGCCGCCAGTTCGTCATGCGGACTTCTGAACCAGAAGCCACACTAGAATCAGGATTTGCTAGTGTCCTTTTGAATCCGAAGTTCGCAAAAGAGGCCGCCGCGAAATGTGGCGAACTTCGGATTCGGGACACTAGACCTGGTTAGCTTGCCTTCCTGAACGGCGCGACATCGATGCCGGCCTCTCTCAGGGACTTGCGTACACCGCGAGCGATGTCGACAGCACCCGGTGTATCGCCATGAATGCAAACGGTGTCGGTGCGCATCTTGATCACCTTGCCGCTGGCGGCGACCACGGCACCATCCTGCACCATCCGAACCACGCGTTCGGCAATCTGTTTCGGATCATGCAAAACCGATCCCGGCTTGCGGCGCGACATCAGCATGCCGTCGTCCTCATAGGCGCGGTCCGCGAACACCTCGTGCACCATCGGCAAATTGGCGGCTTCGCCGGCCTGCACCAGCCTTGAATTGGCAAGCACGACAAAGACGAGATTGGGATCGATCGCCTTGATCGCCGAAGCGATCGCTCGCGCGGTCGTTTCCTCCTCGCAGGCGACGTTCGAGAGCGCGCCGTGGGCCTTGACGTGGGTCACCTTGTAGCCGGCCATGGTCGCGATCGCCTGCAAGGCGCCGATCTGGTAGGCGACCAGGTTTTCGATTTCGGAAGTGCTCATGCCGTAAAACGGACGGCGGCCGAATCCATGAATGTCGCGGTAGCCGGGATGCGCGCCGATGCTGACACCGCGCGCCTTCGCAAGCTCCACGGTCTTGCGCATGGTGTTGTAATCGCCGCCGTGAAAGCCGCAGGCGACGTTGACCGAGGTGGCGAGTTCGATCATGGCGGCATCATTACCCATCTCCCATGCGCCAAAGGATTCGCCGAGATCACAATTCAGGTCGACAGTTTTCATCTTGTTGTCCGTTTGCTCAGAAATTTGAAAATGGGCGGCGACTGGCCGGATCAATCCTGCCTTGCGGCGTCGGCTGTTGACGAAATCTGCCATGTCCCCGCGTCAACTGCATTCACGGCGGCGCCCGCTACATTAGCATCTTGCAGCGCCTCGATGTTGAGATCAAAGCTCTCGATTCCACGCAGGCGATCGGGCAGGGCTCGCAGCAGTTGAGCGAACTTGCGCGCCTCCGCCTGCGCCTCGGTCACGCCGATCGCCTTGAACTGAAAGTTGGTTCCGGCCGGGGTCTGCGCGAAGCGGCCAAGATCGGCCGAGATCACGGTTGCGATTTTGGGGTAGCCGCCGGTCGTACCGCGGTCCGGCATCAGGACGATGGGCTGGCCATTTCCCGGCACCTGGATGCTGCCGTTGACGGTCCCGTCGGAAACGATGTTGTGGCCGTGCAGGTGCTTGATCAGTGGTCCTTCCAGCCGATAGCCCATGCGATCGCTGGTCGCCGAGACCTTCCAATCGCTGTTCAGAAGGACATCGATGCCGTCGCCGAATTCGTCATCCTGCGGGCCCAACACCACTCGGATCGGACCGGTGACCTCGGCCGGAAGATCGATTCGGCATTCGGCGGCGCCGCTAGCGGCTACCACCTCCAGCTCGTCGCCCGCCTGTAGCGGACGAGGGTAGGGGCTTCCAAGCCCGGCCCGCGCATTCACTGCAAGGCTTCCGAACATGGCTTCCCCTGCAATTCCGCCTTCGATCGCGAGGTAGCTGAAAGACCCGCGGGCCATTCCAAGCTTCAAGGTTTCGCCTTCGGCCAGCGTCACCGTGGAGTTCCACGCGACTTCGCGGCGGCCTATATCGGCGCTGCGCGGTGCGCCGGCGAGCGCGAGTCGAACAGCGCCTTCGCGCGCTGTGAACGAAGCGCCAAAGGGGCCGATTTCGATAGCAGGATCGATCAGTGCATTACCGACAAGGCAATTCGCAGCGGCAAGCCCCAGCCGATCCATCGCGCCGCTCGGCGGCAGACCGTAACGCTGGGCGCCGAAACGTCCGCCATCCTGCACGGAACTCGCCGGGCCGATCGTTGAAACGACGAGCTTGCTCATGCAGCCATCAATTCCGCAATGAGTTCGCCGTGTTCTGCGGCACGATCCTGCTCAGCAAATGTCTTGGCATCGGTCACGCAAAACATCACGCGATCGCCGGGTTCCAGCAGGAAGATCGGATCGCGGTGCAACTGGTAGGTTCTGACAGGGGTGCGACCCAGGAGGTGCCAGCCGCTCGGGCCGGCGAGACATTGTATCCCCGTCTGCACGCCGCCGATCGAAATCGTGCCCGCCGGTGTCAGCAGGCGCGGGTTCTGCCGCCTCGGCATTTGCAGCGATTCATGCAGACCGCTGAGATAGGACCAGCCCGGCGTAAAGCCGATCATGGCGACGCGATACTCGCTGGCAATGTGCCGCGCCACGATGTCATCTGGCGTGGTATCGAGCGTTTTGGCGACATCTTCCAGGTCGATGCCATGCTCCCCGCCATAGGCAACCGGGATACGCCATCGTCGCGCATTCTCGATTGGGGGAACCGGCTCCAAGGCGCGTTCAGCCAGTTTTTTGCCCAATGTTTCGAAGTCGATCTGAGTCGGATCGTAATGAACCAAAAGCGACCGATAGGTGGGCACGCTCTCCCTCACGCCGGCTATTGGCTCTCGCGCAAGTGAGCGGTCCAGCGCCAGCACCCGCCGGTTCGCGGCATCGTCGATATGGCGGGAAAATTCCACCGTGATGGCGCTGTCACCACTTGGCAGAAGGCGGGGCGGGGAGAGTGGCGCGGCCATGGCCTCAATTTGCTCGTCGGTCGGGATTCAGATTTAGCGCGTTTTAGAGAGAAGTGGAATTCGGCTGGCGCAAAATAAGCCTGTCGCCTCAATAAATTAATCCGAACCTTCCTGATAAGATGAGCTGATGGTGCCTGCGGCGATGCATCCCATCGCGCATGCGTTGCCAACAGCCCTTGACGCGATGCGCGCGCCCCGCAAGATGCGCGGCCGATCCATCCCCACCGGAGCTGCTTTTAAAGATGTCCCTGACCCCCGAGGCAATCGCGACGCTTTCCGGCGTTTCCACCGCCACCATCACCACGGTTCTCCTAAAAAAGGGCCTGCGCAATATCTGGATGCGAGGAACGCGTCCTTTGCGGCCAGGTCAGAAGCGGCTGGTCGGACTGGCCTTTACGCTGCGATTCGTGCCTGCCCGCGAAGACCTGGCGACACCTGAATCATGGTCGTCGCCGATTTCTACCCGAACGGCGATCGAAGCGATGCCGGAAGGCTGTATTGCCGTGGTCGACGCCATGGGCATCACTGACGCCGGCATCTTCGGAGATATTTTGTGCGCCCGAATGGTCAAGCGCGGAGTTGCAGCGCTCGTAACCGATGGCGTGGTGCGTGACATCGAGGGCGTTCTTGGCACCGGCCTTCCCGTATGGTGTGACGGCTATGCCGCCCCGCCTTCGGTTGCCGGACTGACCTTCGTCGGCTGGGGCGAACCGATCGGTTGCGGCGGCGTGGCCATCTTCCCTGACGACGTCGTCGTGGCCGATCAGGACGGCGCGGTCGTCATTCCCAAGGCGTTTCTCGATCACGTTCTGTCCGAAGGCGCCGAACAGGAGCGGATGGAAGGCTGGATCGTCGAAGAGGTCAATAGAGGCGCGGTGTTGCCGGGCCTTTATCCGATGAACGCGGAGACGAAAGCGCGCTACGCGGCATCGAAAAAATGATCGGGCCGCGCCAAAGCACCTAACCGAGAGGAGGAGATCCATGGATATCCATCTCGCCGGCTCGCGGCCGACGCGGCGCGCGCCGACGCAGTATTTCACCGGGACCGTCTGGCAGGATCCGATCGTGGCGACGCCGTCGCCGGCGCGAGTGGTCTCGAACCGCGTGTCATTCGAGCCGGGCGCGCGCACCAATTGGCACACCCATCCGCTCGGTCAGACGCTCTATGTCGTCTCCGGTGTGGGCCGCGTCCAGGCGGAGGGCGGGCCGGTGCGCGAGATCCGGCCGGGCGATGTCGTGTGGATTCCGGCGGGCGAAAGACATTGGCATGGCGCTTCTCCGACCAATGGGATGACCCATGTCGCAATCCAGGAATCGCTGGACGGCAATTACGTGACCTGGATGGAGCCGGTCACCGACCAGGAATACTCCGCAAAGCTCGGCGGTTGAAAAGAGGCAGGTCAGCGCCAGTGCCGGCGACTGATCGAATTGAAGGTCGCGGCCCTTCGCCAGCGGCCTCTCAATTCAGCCGGCTCCAGGTCTGGCCGCCACAGAACATGCCGCCAAAGGCGCAGCCCTGTACCCGCAACGTGTCCGGACCTTTCAGGGCAATCGTGGAGTCGTAGGTGCTGCCCGTGTTCGGGTCGACGATGCGCCCGCTCCATTTGGAATCCTTGCCGGGCTTCATATTGACGAGAACCTGCTCGCCGTTCTGGTTCGATTTCGGGTCCACCGAATATCCGCAGAGATTGGCACCGCACTGCTCGATCCGGATCCTGCCTTCCTTTTCTTCGGTCAACCAGAGGCCAAGCGGTGAATCCGGTTTCGGAGCAGGTGCTGGCGCAGAACTAGTCGGCGCCGGCGGCGGTGCAGGTGCTGTCGCAACCACCGGCGGCGCAGGTGTGGCAGCAGGTGGATTGATCTGTTGAACCGGAGGCGTGGTCGCAGCGGCGGAGGATTGGGCCGGCGGGGACGCATCGGCGGGCACGACGTTTGGCGTGGCAGGCGCGGACTCAGGCGGAGCCTTGGCATCCGGCGGAGCCTTGGCGAGCGCAGGCGAGGATGCCGCTGGCTCGGCTGGCGATGGCGCTGGGGCCGGCGCCACAGCCGGTGCTTGCGGTTCGGACTTTGCCTGCTCGGGCGTCTGCTTGCGTGGGCTGTCCTGACCGGTCCGCGGACGCTTCTTCGCTCGTCCGGTATTGTCGAAGACGCCGGGGATCGAGACGGTTCCGCGATCCGGATCGATCCGAATGGTCTTTCCGCCATACTCGAACGTGTATTGAGCCTGCGCTGCAGAACTCGCCATCAGAAATGCGGCGATTGCAAAAAGCCGTCTCATGCTCACCTCCCGGGCAAGACAAAAATCACTCGACCCTGCGCCTGGCGCCATGCTTGAAAGTGATCTACGTCACTTTCACCGTATAAGTCGTCATTAGGTTATTTTGGTTCAACCCGCGCGTCCGCCAAGCAGTTCATGGTTGCGCGAAGAACTGACGGCAAACCCGAGGCATCTGTCGGGCACGATCTATTCGAACCAAGCAGAACGAATCTTCGCAAAACTGCCATCTTCGCCTGCCTTCTCGATCCATCGGTCGACGAAGGCCTTCAGATCGGCGTCGCGTTGCAGCCAATAGGCTTTCTCGGCGTGGTCGAACGGCTTGTCCGGATGGATCGCGCAAAGCACCCCGGGATGAAGCTTTTGCTGGTACATCGTCTCCGATGAATCCGTCATCATCAGATCGGCATTGCCGCTGATGATCTGGTCGAAGATGGTGAGGTTGTCGGCATAGATCCTGACTTCGGCGTTCTTGATATGAGCGCGGGCAAATCGCTCATTGGTTCCGCCGGGATTGACGATGACGCGAATGCCCGGTTGATCGATATCGGCGAGCGCCTGGTATTTGCCCTTGTCGGTGCAGCGTGCGATCGGCGTCTTGCCTTCCTGCATGATGGGGGTCGAGAACAATCCCTTGGCTCCCCGCTCGGGCGTGATCGAGATCCCTCCCATCGCCATGTCGAAGCGGTCGGCCTCGAAATCCGCCGATAATTGCGGCCACGCGGTGCGAACATACTCGACCTTGACGCCGAGCGCCTTGCCCAAGGCGTCCGCGACATCGACGTCGAACCCTCTGAACGAGGATGTGGCTTGGTCGAAAAAGGTGAACGGCAGGTAGTCGCCGGTCATGCCGACGCGCAATGTCCCGCGTTGGATAATCGTCTCGAGGCGCGAGGCCTGCTGTGCTTGCAGCGCGGAGGCGACGAGGAAGAATGCCGCAGCAAGGCAAAGGATAACGCGAGGCATCAAGAATTCTCCAAGTTCCATCTTAGTACTGCAACGTGCCAACGCATCGACTTGCAATCCAATACGGTGTATTCGGATTTGGTGTCGCAAGATAAAGGATCGCAAGTGACCATCTCAATGCACCAGGCATCCGTTGGGGTTTTCACCCATTTCCTAAACAGCCTTTCCGATCTGCTTGATCACGCGGCCGCTCACGCCGAGAAGCGCAACATCGATCCCTCGATTCTGCTCAACGCACGCCTTTACCCCAATATGTACGATCTGACGCGACAGATCGGCGAGTCCGTCAGGCATGCTGTGCTCGCCTGTGCCCTGCTCGCCGACGTCGATCCGCCGATTTTTGCGGAAGCAGAATCCGACATTCCCCGACTAAAAGCGCGCATTGCGGTTGCGAAGGATTTCGTGGGAAACATAAAACCCTCGCAAATCGACGGCAGCGAAGAAAAGCAAGTCGTCTTCACCTTCTACAACGGTTCGACACGACAATTTACCGGTCGATCTCTGTTGTTGACCTTCAGCGTCCCGCAATTCTTTTTCCATGTCACGACGGCCTATGACATCCTGCGCCATTGCGGCGTCGAACTCGCCAAGAAGGATTTTTTGGGAAAGCCGGTCCAGCCATAAGGACGAAGGGTCGAGCCGGGTTTCAAAAAGTGCGGCGACCTCAGACGTCGTCGTTTCCGCGAAGAATTTCCGCGGCAGCAGCGCGTCCAGCCATCTCGTTCCTTAACGCCTCGAATCGCTGTCGCGCCTCGCTTGCCTGATCGTCGACGAATCGGATTGCGGCATCCTTCGACATCGGTCCGCGACTGATGGGACGGGAATTATCGCCGAAGGTCTCGTCCACGAAGTACTGGTCCTCGGCCTGCCGGCGAACGCTCCATTTGAAGCGAAGCGCTTCCATCGGACCGGGACCCGTCTTGGAATAGCCGTCGGCCTCCACTTGGGCGGCGACATCGGGTTCTTGTTCGGCAGCCGTCTTGTCAGGCTCGCGGGGCGAGGCCTGCTGGTCGAGGATGCTGGCGATGGTCGCGAGCGCATGGTCGGTCGGGTCGCTCTGGCTCAATGCTTTTCTCCGTTCCTCGCCGGCACGTCGCCGGAAAGGTAGCCCCGCATCCATACAATTTCCTCGGCTTGGCCTGAGTTTAGCCGGTTCACGCGCAGACAGGCGGTATTTTTTTCTTCCACGGTCGCTCCTGTTCGAGCTGGCCCGCTAGGCGAAACAGCGTTGCCTCCTCGCCGAAGCGCGCCGCGAACATCATACCAAGCGGCAGGCGGGCAGCATTCCATGCCAGCGGCACTGACATGGCGGGCTGGCCCGACATGTTGAACATGGAAGTGCCAGGCATATAGCGCCGCAGAATCGGCGAGATGTGCGATAGGTCCTGCGACATCGGATTGAGCTCCCCGAGACGCAACGGTGGCGAGCAAAGCGTTGGAGCCAGAAACACGTCGCAACTCTCGAAGAAGTCGGCCAGTGCGCGCGCAATCCGAAACGCGTTGAGTTGCGCGGCAGTATAGTCGATCGCGGTCACCTTTCCTGCGTTGTGCGCGGTCGCCAGTGTCAATATTTCCATGTCGCGATCCGTCATCGCACGGCCGAACCGCTGTTCCGCGAGCCGCACCACAAGTCCAGTATTGGCGCCTACGATGAAGGCCATTACCTCGGCCGGATCGACGGGCAGCGCCGGCGCGCGCTCCTCAACAAGGTGGCCGAGAGCGGTGAGAAGGCCCGCAACCTCCCGGACTGCGCCGGCGATCTCGGGATCGATGGCCTCGCCATATGGCGATTTGTCGGTAAAGGCGATGCGTAAGCGGCCCGGATCGCGGCCGACTTCCTCGGCGAAGGGCCGTTCGGGCCTGGGCGCCACGTAGAGGCTCGACGGCTCGGGTCCGTGGATCGCGTCCAACATGGCGGCGCTGTCGCGCACGCTGACGCTTACGACATGGCCACAGGAAAACCCGCCCCAACCTTCGCCGCGTTCGGGACCGACCGGATTGCGCGCGCGTGTCGGCTTCAATCCGAACACGCCGCATGCCGACGCCGGAATGCGAATCGAACCTCCACCGTCGCTGGCGTGCGCGACCGGAACAATTCGCGCGGCAACGGCCGCCGCCGCCCCGCCGGAAGAACCACCCGCAGAGTGGTCGAGATTCCATGGATTTCGCGTCGGGCCAAACAGACGAGGCTCGGTCGTCGGCATCAAACCGAATTCCGGTGTGGAGCTCTTTCCGAAGATTGTGAGGCCAGCACTAAGAAAGCGCCGGGCGAGGGTGGTGGTGTGTCCGGCAATGTTGTCCCTATAGATACTCGCGCCCGAGGTGGTCGGCGTTCCCTCCAGGAACTCTAGATCCTTCAACAGAAAAGGCACACCAGTGAATGGGCCATCCGGCAGCCCGTTGTCGATTTGCTGCCGGGCGTAGTCGTAGTGCTTCACGACGACGGCATTGATCTGCGAGTCGACTTTTACGGTTCGCGCGATTGCTTCGTCCAGCAATTCGGAAGCCGTAACCTGCTTGTTCCGAACCAGTTCGGCGAGCCCGACCGCATCGTAATTGCCGTATTCCTTGAAGGTCATGGTAGGGGTCCAACGATGGCGAGATAAACAAAGCGGGTCAGGTCGTTCGCAACGGCCTGGCACAAGCACGCGTCGGTCAACCAAGTACGTCCTGGTTGATCACGTTCTGACGGATCGGTTCGCCGTCAAGCACGCTTAAAATATTGCGCGCGGTCTGCTCGCTCATCCGATCGACGGCTTCCCAGGTAACGCCTGCGACATGTGGCGCGACAATCACATTGGGAAGTTCGATCAACGGATAGGGTACCGCTGGCGGCTCCTGCTGGAAGACATCGAGTCCCGCGCCGGCAAGCCGGCCTGACGAAAGCGCATCGTAAAGGGCTGCCTCATCAATGATGCCGCCGCGTGCGGTGTTGACCAGATAGGCGGATGGCTTCATCCGCTTCAATCGAGCCGCGTTGAACATCCCGACCGTTTCCGGCGTCTTCGGACAGTGAAGGCTGACAAAATCGGCTCGCGGCAGCACCGCATCTAGGTCGCTGACGGCCTCGCAACCGGCGGCTTTGATCTCCTCGGCGGATTTGTAGGGATCGTAGACCAGCACGTTCATCTCCATGGCCAGGCAGCGCCTGGCGGTCCGCGTGCCAATGCGTCCAAAGCCGACAATGAGGAGGGTCTTGCCGAACAGATCGTAAGGCAGCTTGCCGAGGCGGGCCGCCCATTTGCCGTCCCTGACCAGTGCGTGCATCTCATTGGCGCGCTTGGCGAGCATCAGCATCATGAACAGGGCGTGCTCGGCGACGGATGGCGAATTAGCGATGCCAACGACCATCAGGGGGATCTTGCGGCGGCTGAGCGCTGCGACGTCGACGGCGTCATAGCCGACCCCGATCCGGGTCACCACCTTCATGTCTCCGGCCGCCTCAAGCTCCGCCTCTCCGAAGCGGGTGGCGCCGAGCGCAACGCCATGAACCGGCGCATGCTGCTTCAACAGCGCCGCGAAATCGATCGCCGAGATAAGATTTGGAAATTCGACGAGTTCGATGTCGTCTCGCTGTGTCAGCAAAGCGCGTCCCGAAGGCGACATCGTTTGAGTAATGAAGATTTTCTTCTTGTTGGTGGTCATTCCTGCTTCCCTGCCCAGTCCGCCGGCCTCGCGAGGATCAGATGACGGCGCCGGTGACCTCATTTAGCAGGTGCATATTGTTGAGGTCCATCGCCAGGCGGAGCGGCGCGCCATCCCGCGCGCCGGCGTTGGGATTGACCCGGCCGCAGACTTGTCTGCCTTCGAGCGCAAAGTAAATCAACGTCTCCATACCCATCGGCTCGGTCACATCGAGCACGGCGTCAAAGGCTTCGACCCCCTCTTGCCGGTGGGCGTGCGCCTCGGTGACGTGCTCGGGCCGCAGGCCGAGCAAAAGTTCTTCGCTTCGCCCCACATTCTGATAACGCGCCGCTCGACTGGCAGGCAGCGGAAAGACAATTCGATCGGTCAGCCGGACGTGGAGCCTGCCCGCGATCTCTTCAAGCCTGCAGGGCAGGAAATTCATGGCAGGTGAGCCGATGAACGCTGCGACAAAGCGCGTGGCCGGCTTGTGGTAGAGGTCGTTGGGGGTGCCGATCTGTTCGATGCGACCCTTGTTCATCACCACGACCCGGTCGGCAAGGGTCATCGCTTCGACCTGGTCGTGGGTTACATAGACGGTCGTGGTTCGCACTTTCTGATGGACTTTCTTGATCTCGATCCGCATCTGCACGCGCAGTTTGGCATCGAGATTGGAGAGAGGCTCGTCAAACAGGAAAACCTTCG